>VFQU01000207.1_pt1 | contig 63713 bp, 52 predicted proteins | sample 3512311 | NCBI WGS metagenome assembly VFQU01 (sample SAMN10412377, study PRJNA504923) | tailings metagenome | isolation source: Relicate 3 Philex TSF3 active mining site | place: Philippines: Tuba, Benguet | collected 2017-08-29 | reverse complement strand
CCCCAATAGAGCTCTTCCGGCTCCCATACGTCGGCGCGGCCGCCGGCGAAGCCGAACGTCTTGAAGCCCATGGACTCCAGCGCGACGTTCCCGGTCAGCACCATCAGGTCTGCCCAGGAAATCTTGTTGCCGTATTTCTGCTTGATCGGCCAGAGCAGGCGACGGGCCTTGTCGAGGTTGGCGTTGTCCGGCCAGGAATTGAGCGGCGAGAAGCGCTGCTGGCCCTGCCCCGCGCCGCCACGGCCGTCCGTGATGCGGTAGGTGCCGGCTGCGTGCCAGGCCATGCGGATGAACAGGCCGCCATAGTGACCGAAATCGGCCGGCCACCACTCCTGCGAATCCGTCATCAGGGCGTGCAGGTCGGCGATGAGCGCGTCGAGGTCGAGGCTCTCGAACTCGCGCGCGTAGTCGAAGTCGGGCGCCATCGGGCTCGACAGCGCCGTATTGCGATGCAGGCCCGAAAGGTCGAGCTGCTCGGGCCACCAGTCGCGGTTGCGATGGCCGCGCGACCGCGTGCCGCCGCTGCCGGCACCGCCGCCCGTGACCGGGCACTTGCCGGCGCTGTCTTCGACCTTCTTGTCCATTGCGAAATCCTCTCTTCGATGGCCGGCAGGCGCTCCGAGCACGCCCGGCCGGCGGAAACTGCTGCGGGCGGCACCCCCTGCCCGCTTTTGAATGGTTCCAAACTATCCGCTCGAACCGATAGACACAAATTGCCTTTTCTGCTCGTTTCGATAGTCTGCGGTTATGATCCGCATCACCTTTCGTCAGCTCGAATATTTCGAGGCGCTTGCCGAGACGCTGCATTTCGGACGCGCCGCGGCCCTTGCCGGCGTCACGCAGCCGGCGCTTTCGGCACAGATATCGGAACTGGAGGAAAAGCTCGGCCGCAGGCTCTTCGAGCGTGGCTCGCGCTCCGTGCGGCTGACCGAGGACGGCTCGGCGCTTCGCCTGCAGATCGAGGGCCTTCTGCGCGACGCGCGCAGCCTCGAGGAGAGCGCTGCGCAGATTGAGACGATGCGGGGCAGGTTCCGGCTCGGCGTCATCCCCACGGTCGCGCCCTACATCCTGCCGCCGCTGCTGGCATCCCTGCGCCAAAGCCATCCGGCGCTTCTGATGGAGCTGCGCGAGACGGTGACGGCAACGCTCATGGACGAACTGCTTGCCGGCCGGTTGGACGCGATTGTCATCGCGCTGCCGGTGCGCCATCCGGCACTGCATGTGGAACCGCTCTTCGAGGACGGGTTTTGCCTGGCCGTCCCGGCCGGCGATCCGGGCTTCGTCGACCCGCCGGTCGCGCCGGAAAGCCCCGCGCTGGAGCGCCTGATGCTGCTCGAGGAAGGACACTGCATGCGCGACCAGGCGCTGGAGCTGTGCGGCGCGGCGCGACCGGCGGCACTGTCCAATTTCGGCGCGACGAGCCTGACGACGCTGTTGCAGATGGTGGCGCATGGCCAGGGGCTGACGCTGGTGCCGGACATGGCGGTCCGCTCCGGCACGTTGCCGGCCGACATCCGCGTCGTGCCCTTCAGCGAGCCCCAGCCGGCGCGCACGCTCGGCCTCGTCTGGCGGCGCAATGCGAGCCGTCAGGCGGACTGCCGGGCACTCTCCGAGCTGATCCGCGAGGTCGGCCTAGAGACGCGTGATGTGGAGCGCGAGCTGCGCCCACATGAGGGCGAGCACCACGAAGCCTAGCGAAAAGGCAGGCTGGCGATAGCGGATTCGGTTCGACGTCACGTGAATGACCGTGTGGACGATCCGCGAGGCGACGAAGACCCAGGCCGCGACGACCATAACCGTGCCGACGCCGCCGGTGACGAGCAGCGCCAGGCAGCAGATATGGAAAAGGACCGGCAGCTCGAACTGGTTGGCGAGGTTGTTCTTCACGAACAGGCTTTCCGGCGGCTCGGTACGGTTCTCCCGGTAGTCGGAAATCTTCACCCTGCCCTGCTGGACCATCGCCTTCCGGCGCAGGAACATCAGCAGGTAGATCGCGTAGACCAGCGCCACATGCGCCAGCATCGGCCAGATGATTGCAGTGCCTTGCACGTCGTCCTCCCACTCGCCCGAAGGCCTATCCTGCCCGATCAGCCGCCGCCGGGATAGTTCGGGCTCTCGCGCACGATGGTCACGTCGTGGGCGTGGCTCTCGCGCCAGCCGGCATTGGTGATCCGCACGAAGGTGGCACGGGTGCGCAGGGCTTCGAGGTCGCGCGCGCCGACATAGCCCATGGCAGCCTTGAGGCCGCCGACGAGCTGATGCAGCACGCCCGAGACCGGCCCCTTGTAGGGCACCTGGCCTTCGATGCCTTCGGGCACGAGCTTCAGCGCGTCGCGGACTTCGGCCTGGAAATAGCGATCGGCAGAGCCGCGCGCCATGGCGCCGACGGAGCCCATGCCGCGATAGGCCTTATAGGAGCGACCCTGATGCAGGTAGACCTCGCCGGGGCTTTCATCCGTGCCGGCAAGCAGCGAGCCGATCATGGCGGCCGATGCGCCGCCGGCAAGCGCCTTGGCGAGATCGCCGGAGAACTTGATGCCGCCGTCGGCGATCACGCCGAGACCGGCCTTGTCGGCCTCCTCTGCCGCCGCCATGACGGCGGAGAGCTGCGGGACGCCGACGCCGGCCACGATGCGGGTGGTGCAGATGGAACCCGGGCCGATGCCGACCTTGACGGCGTCGGCGCCGGCGTCGATCAGCGCGCGCGTGCCGTCGGCGGTCGCGACGTTGCCGGCCACGACGCGCACGGAATTCGAGAGCTTCTTGGCCCGCGTCACGGCATCGAGCACGCGCTGCGAATGGCCATGGGCGGTGTCGATGACGAGCAGGTCGACGCCGGCGTCGATCAGGCGCTCGGCGCGCTCGAAGCCGTCATCGCCGACGCTGGTCGCGGCGGCCACTCGCAGGCGGCCCTGAGCGTCCTTGGTGGCGTTCGGGTTGAGCTGCGACTTCTCGATATCCTTGACGGTGACGAGCCCGACCAGACGGCCCTGTGTATCGACCACCAGCAGCTTCTCGATGCGGTGCTGGTGGAGAAGGCGCTTGGCTTCGTCCTGCTCGACGTTCTCGGAGACCGTGACGAGGCGCTCATGCGTCATCAGCTCCCGGACCGGCTGGCTCGGGTCCGACGCGAAGCGCACGTCGCGGTTGGTCAGGATGCCGACCAGACGGCCGGTGACGGTGCCACCCATGCCGCCGTTCTCGACCACCGGAATGCCGGAGATGCCATGGGCGCGCATCAGAGCCTGCGCGTCGCCCAGCGTCGCGTCCGGCCCGATGACGAGCGGGTTGACGACCATGCCGCTTTCGAACTTCTTGACCTGGCGGACCTGCTCGGCCTGCTCCGTCGGCGAGAAATTGCGGTGGATGACGCCGATGCCGCCGGCCTGCGCCATGGCGATGGCAAGCCGCGCATCGGTGACCGTATCCATGGCGGCCGACAGGATCGGGATGTTGAGGTCGATGTCGCGCGCAATGCGCGTGCGCACGTCCGTCTCGCCCGGCATGACTTCCGAATGGCCCGGCTGCAGGAGCACGTCGTCGAAGGTGAGCGCCATAGCGCCCGTCGCGGTTTCGATGATCCTTGCCATGGGGGAGCTGCCTTTCGAGAATAGGGAGAAGCGTGTCCGCACCCCCTTCATACGGCAGGTGGTGCAGCGCGGTTCTTGACCCGTCTGGGATTGGCGCCGGCAGGTACCATGTCCGCAGCGTAAAGCAAAGCCCGTCGCGGCACTTGGGCGTGCATGGCGGCCATGCGCCATGTCACAAAAAGAAAGGGGCTGCCGAAGCAGCCCCAAGGTCATCGGGAGGTCAGCAATCAGCCTTTCGCGGCCTTTACCGCACGCTTCGCCATCACCACGACGAGGTTGGCGCGGTATTCGGCGGACGCGTGGATGTCGGACATCATCGAATCAGCCGAAATGGAAATGCCTTCGAGCGCGGACGGATCGAAGGAGCGGCCAAGCGCGCTCTCGATCTCGCTGGCGCGGAAGACGCCGTTGTCGCCGGCGCCCGTGACGGCGACGCGGACACCATCGCTGCCCTTGGCAACGAAGACGCCGGTCATGGCGTAGCGAGAGGCGGGGTTGCGGAACTTCTCGTAGCCTGCCTTCTCGGGCGCGGTGAAGCTCACGGCGGTGACGATCTCGCCCTCCTCGAGCGCGGTCTCGAACATGCCGGTGAAGAACTGGTCGGCCGCGATCTCGCGCTTGTTGGTGATGATCGTCGCGCCCATGGCAAGCATCGCCGAGGGATAGTCGGCGGCCGGATCGTTGTTGGCAACCGAACCGCCGATCGTGCCAAGGTGGCGGACATGCGGGTCGCCGATGTGGCGCGCCATGTAGGTCAAAGCGGGGCACACGGCCTCGATCTCCTTGCTGGAGGCGACCTCGGCATGGGTCGTGCCGGCGCCGATCCGCACATTGCGGCCGGAGACGGTGATGCCCTTGAGCTCCTTCACATGGCGCAGGTCGATCAGGTCGGACGGTGCCGCGAGCCGCGTCTTCATGGCCGGGATGAGCGTCATGCCGCCGGAGACGAGCTTGCCCTCGTCGACCGATCCGATGAGCCTGGCGGCCTCGTCCAGCGAAGAGGCGCGGTGGTAGTTGACCGAGTACATCGTGTCTTGCTCCTCAGTGCTTCTTGGCGGCGTTGAGCGCGTTCCAGACGTTCTGGGGCGTCGCCGGCATGGACAGTTCGTTGGTGCCGATCGCATCCGTGATCGCGTTGATCACGGCTGGCGGCGAGCCGATTGCGCCGGCCTCGCCGCAGCCCTTGATGCCGAGCGGGTTGGACGGGCACGGCGTGGTCTGGTGGGACACCTGGAAGGACGGCAGGTCGTCGGCCCGCGGCATGGTGTAATCCATGTAGCTTGCCGTGACGAGCTGGCCGGTCGCATCGTATTGCGTGCCTTCCAGAAGCGCCTGGCCGACGCCCTGCGCGATACCGCCATGCACCTGGCCCTCGACGATCATCGGGTTGATGATGTTGCCGAAATCGTCAGCAGCCACGAACTGGATGATCTCGGTCTTGCCCGTATCGGGATCGACCTCGACCTCGCAGATGTAGCAGCCGGCCGGGAAGGTAAAGTTGGACGGGTCGTAGAACGCGCCTTCCTTCAGGCCAGGCTCCATGCCGCCCGGCAAATTGTGCGCGGTGTAGGCGGCGAGCGCCACCTGGAACCACGGCACGGTCTTGTCGGTGCCGGCGACCTTGCACTCGCCATTCTCGATGACGATGTCGCCCTCGTCGGCCTCGAGCAGGTGAGCGGCGATTTTCTTGGCTTTGGCCTCGACCTTGTCGAGCGCCTTGACGATCGCCGACATGCCGACAGCGCCGGAGCGCGAGCCGTAGGTGCCCATGCCCATCTGCACCTTGTCGGTGTCGCCATGGACGATCGATACCGAGTCCATCGGCACGCCGAAACGATCGCAGACGAGCTGCGCGAAGGTCGTCTCATGGCCTTGGCCATGGCTGTGCGAGCCGGTGAGCACTTCGACCGTGCCGACTGCGTTGACGCGCACTTCGGCCGATTCCCAGAGGCCGACGCCCGCGCCGAGCGAGCCGACCGCTGCCGACGGCGCGATGCCGCAGGCCTCGATGTAGCAGCTCATGCCGATGCCGCGCAGCTTGCCGCGGCGCCTGGCTTCCTCCTTGCGGGCGGCAAAGCCGGCATAGTCCGATGCCTTCATCGCCGCATCGAGCGAGGCGCCGAAATCGCCGGCGTCGTAGCACATGATGACGGGCGTCTGGTGCGGGAATGAGGTGATGAAGTTCTTCCGGCGAAGCTCCGCAGGCGACACGCCGAGCTTGCGCGCGGAGGTCTCCATGATGCGCTCGAGAACGTAGGTCGCCTCCGGCCGACCCGCGCCGCGATAGGCATCGACCGGCGCCGTGTTGGTGTAGATCGCCTTCACGTTCGCGTGGATGGCCGGGATGTTGTACTGGCCCGACAGCAGCGTCGCGTAGAGGTACGTCGGCGTCGCGGACGAGAAGAGCGACATGTAGGCGCCGAGATTGGCCTTGGTGGCGACCTTCAGGCCGAGGATCCTGTGATCGGCGTCAAAGGCGATCTTGGCGTGCGTGATGTGATCGCGGCCATGCGCGTCGGTGAGGAAGCTCTCCGTGCGGTCGGCAACCCACTTGACCGGCACGCCGGTCTTCTTCGACGCCCAGAGGCAGACGATCTCTTCGGGATAGATGTAGATCTTGGAGCCGAAGCCGCCGCCGACGTCCGGCGCGATCACGCGCAGCTTGTTTTCCGGCGCCACATTGTAGAACGCGCTCATCACCAGGCGGGCGACGTGCGGGTTCTGCGAGGTCGTCCAGCAGGTGTAGTGATCCTCGGCCTTGTCGTAATGGCCGAGTGCCGCGCGCGGCTCCATGGCGTTCGGGACGAGGCGGTTGTTGCGGATGTCGAGCTCGACGACATGCGCGGCATTTGCGAATGCCGCATCGGTCGCCGCCTCGTCACCGAGGTCCCAGTCGAAGATAAGGTTGTTCTTGGCTTCCGGATGAATCTGCGGCGCACCGCCTTCCAGCGCCTCGGCCTGATCGATGACGGCGGGCAGTTCGTTATAGGTGACCTGGACCGCTTCCGCCGCGTCCCTGGCCTGTGCGCGGGTGTCGGCCACGACGACGACCACGGCATCGCCCACATAGCGCACGCGATCGACCGCCAGCGGCGACCAGGCGCCCATGTTCATCGGCGAGCCATCCTTGGAATGGATCATCCAGCCGCAAATGAGGTTGCCGATACCGTCGGCCTTGATCTGACGGCCGGTCAACACGCCGATCACGCCGGGCATCGCCTCGGCGGCGCTGGTGTCGATCGCCGCGATTTCAGCATGCGCATGCGGGCTGCGCACGAAAGCGGCATGCTTCATGCCGGGGACGACCATGTCGTCCGTATAGCGACCGGCGCCGGTGATGAAGCGGCGGTCCTCCTTGCGGGCCACGCGGGCGCCGATACCTTCCATGCCCATCGAAAGTCTCCTCCAGATTCGTTGGCGGGCAGCCCTCGCTCAGCGCCTGCGCGCGAGCCGACCGGCCCGGGTCAGCAGTTGAACGGGGCTTCAGGCGGCCTTTGACGCGCCGCCGGCCATGGCGTTGGACGCGGCCAGGATCGCCTTGACGATGTTGTGGTAGCCGGTGCAGCGGCAGATGTTGCCTTCGAGCTCGGTGCGCACCGTCTTCTCGTCCAGATTGCCGGCGCCGTGGCGCGCAATCATGTCGGTCGCTGCCATGATCATGCCCGGCGTGCAGAAGCCGCACTGCAGACCGTGGTGCTCCTTGAAGGCGGCCTGCACCGGGTGCAGCTCGACGCCATTCGCCAGACCCTCGATCGTGACGACTTCCGATCCGGACGCCTGTGCGGCGAGGATCGAGCAGGACTTGACGGCCTTGCCGTCCAGGTGGACGAGGCAGGCGCCGCACTGCGACGTGTCGCAGCCGACATGCGTACCCGTCAGGCCCTGATGCTCGCGCAGGAAATGTACCAGCAGCGTACGATCCTCGACCGTGCCAGAGACCTTACGGCCGTTCACAACCATCGATACTTGGGACATTGCGTTCCTTCCCTCCGGAGCGTCAGTTCCTTGTCGACCGGTCGCCTGTCCGGTCGCGCGTTTGATGGACGGGAAAGAACCTCCTGGCTCGCCCGCCGGCCTGCACGATACTCAAATGCAGATGCCATGGCGGTAACGAAGCCGCGATCCTCCCAGTCGCCGGGCGAAGAATGAGGCGTTGCCCGCGGAGCGTACATTGTACTTTCGGTCACGCCGGAGCATCATCGCCGGACGCCTTGCAGACCAGCGGCGCGGAGGAGAATTCATGGGCTGTCGCGCCACGCGCTATGCCTGCGGCATCGTTGCGATCCATTCCGAAGAGGCCACCGTCCAGGAGTTCGTGGCAGCACTGGCAGAGGAGGCGACCAGGGCCGGCGCTGGACTTGCGACGATCTTCTTCTCGCAGGATGTCGTCGATCCGCAGTCGCTCGCCGAAGCCATGGCCGAGATCGCGCCGGACCTTTCCTATGCCGGCTGCTCGACAGCGGGCGAGATAACCCCCGATGGCTATGGCGAGGGACGGCTGCTGGCCATGCTGTTTCCGTCCGACGCCTTCGAGGCGGCCGCGACGATGATCGAGAACGTGTCGAGCCCCGGCATGGAGAAGGTCGCAGCCAGCGTCGACCAGCTGCGGCTGAAACTCGCCGACGGGCAGACGGAAGCGCGCGACCAGATGTTCGCCGTGCTGCTCGTCGACGGCCTCTCACGGGCCGAGGAAGCCGTGACGTCGGCGCTCTACTGGCGGCTCGACGACATTCCGCTCGTCGGCGCATCGGCTGGCGATAATCTTCGCTTCGAGCGCACGACGCTGATCCTCAACGGGCGCGTCCGGCAGGATTGTGCGATCGTGATCCTCGTGAAGAGCCGCGTGCCCTTCCACATCTTCAAGACGGAGAATTTCCGCCCGACGGGGCAGAAGCTCGTCGTGACCGCGTCCGATCCGGACCAGCGACGCGTCTACGAGCTCAACGCCGAGCCTGCGGCGCAAGCCTATGCGGCGGCAATCGGCATCGACGCGGACGCGCTGACGCCGGCGAGCTTCGCCTCGCACCCGGTCGTGCTGCGCATCGGCGGTGAATATTACTGCCGCTCGATCCAGAAGCTGCATCCGGACGGCTCTCTCACCTTCTTCTGCGCCATCGACGACGGCATCGTTCTGACGCTCGCGCACCCCAAGGGCATGGTCGAGTCCACGCGCGAACGGCTCAACGAGGTGGAGGCGGTGCTGGGCGAGATCGATGTGGTGCTCGGCTTCGACTGCGTCCTGCGCCGGCTGGACGCGCAGAACCGGCAGAGCTTCCGCTCGATCTCCGACCTCTACACGTCGCGCCGGGTCATCGGCTTCGGCACCTACGGCGAACAGTACCGGTCGATGCACCTGAACCAGACCTTCACCGGCATCGCATTCGCCGCGCCGCGCAAGGCCGCCGAATGACGCCCCCTGCCCCGCCTTCCGAGATCGACAAGCTGCGCAAGATCAACGCGGTGCTGATGCAGCGCGTCGAGCGGTCGATGGACCAGCAGGGCAACGCTTTCTCGCTGTTCCAGACGGCGATCGGGCTCGAACAGCAGGTGCGCCAGCGCACAGACGAACTGACGACGACGCTGCGCCGGCTCGAACAGACCAACCGGGCGCTCAACCTCGCCAAGGAGGCGGCCGAAACCGCCAACATCTCCAAGACGCGGTTCCTGGCGGCGGCCAGCCACGACGTGCTGCAGCCGCTCAACGCCGCGCTGCTTTCGATCTCTGCGCTCGCCGAGATTCAGACCAGCGATCGCGGCGTGGCGCTCGCTCGCCAAGTCGAGCAGTCGCTGGAGACGATGGACGAGCTTCTGCGCACGCTCCTCGACATCTCCAAGCTCGATTCCGGCGTGATGCGGCCCGAACCGGCGGAGATCGCGCTCGGAAGCCTGTTCGAAAGCCTCGCGTCCGATTTCACGCCGCTTGCCGCCGAAAAACGACTGTCGATCCGCTTCCGGCCCTGCGGGCTCTTCGTGCGGTCGGACCGCATGATGCTGCGGCGCATCCTGCAGAACATCATCTCCAACGCCATCCGTTATACGCGCTCCGGCGGCATCCTGATCGGCGCGAGGCGGCGCGGCGACATGGTGCGGATCGATGTGGCCGATACGGGCATCGGCATTCCCGCCGACCAGTTCGAGGCGATCTTCGAGGAATTCCACCGGGGCTCGCTGCCTCCGGGTTTCGACGTCGGCTACCGCGGCGGGCTCGGCCTCGGGCTTGCGATCGTGCAACGCATGGTTTCGGCGCTGCGCCACCAGATCACCTTCACGTCGAAGGAAGGGCGTGGCACGACGTTCCGCGTCTACGTGCCGCTTGCGAGCGCGCCGCGCACGGTTCCGGACCGCATCGACACCGGCAAGGTGCCGCGTGGGCGCGATCTGATGACGGATGCCAAGGTGCTGCTCGTCGAGAACGACAGCTCGGTCATCGAGGCGATGGCGACGCTCTTGACCGGATGGGGCTGCTCGGTGCGCATGGCGGCGCAGACCGAGGAAGCGATCGGTCTGCTCGGCGACACCAGCTGGACGCCCGACATCATCGTGGCCGACCAGCATCTCGACAATGGCGACCTCGGCTCCGTCACCATCGACCACATCCGCTACTATCTCGGCTGCCACGTGCCGGCATTGATCGTCACCGCCGATCCGTCGGACGGGCTCGTGGAGAGGACCGGCAAGGTCGACATCGAGCTGATGCGCAAGCCGGTGAAGCCCGCGCAGCTGCGCGCGCTCATGGTGCACATGCTGGGGGCAAAACGGTAGCGTCGGGTGACGGGTGCGGCCCCTACCCGCCGAACCCCTCGTCCAGCTTGAGCAGCTCCGTAGCGTCGAGCTTCGACACCTCGATGACCACCTGCGTGCGCGAGTAGACGTTGAGCTTGCGCAGGATTTCGGAGACGTGAGCCTTCACCGTCGTTTCACCGACCTGCATCTCATGCGCGATCTGCTTGTTGAGCTTGCCTCCTCGCAGCATGTGGAGGACGCGCATCTGCTGCGGGGTCAGCGTACCCAGACGGGCGAGCATGCGGCGGCGGTCGTCTTCATCGGGCGCAGGCGCCGGCGCCTCGTAATTGTCGGGCATGTAGACCTTGCCGGCGAGCACATCGCTGATCGCGCGGGTAAGCTCGGCCTTGCGCGACGATTTCGGAATGAAACCGGACGCCCCACGGGCCATCGCCTCCGACACGATGCGCGGATCTTCATGGCCGGACACGACGACCACCGGCAGGCGCGGGAACAGGCCGCGCAGGCGCGTGAGCCCTTCGAAGCCGCTGACGCCCGGAATGTTCAGGTCGAGCAGGATGAGGTCGTAATTGCGATCGCCGGTCGCCAGCGTCACGGCGTCCTCTATGTTCACGGCATCGTCGGCCGCGCCTTCTGGATATGCGGTCTCGATGGCGCTGTGCAGCGCCTCCCGAAAGAGTGGGTGGTCGTCGACGATCAGAAAACGCGTCATGGAATAAAGTGCCCCGCCAGAAGCTACCGTAGGGCCGGCTCATTCGAAGTCAAAGCCATCCGCCTGCAATTTAGCCTTGATCCGAGCCGGTTTCTGCGATGAAAGCGGAACTATCGAGTGGACCCTTCGTTCTCTCCCGCTAGGCAACGCTCGGTAGTGCTGTCGGAGACCGGTCGGCGGGGCCGATGGCAGAGAGTCGATATCTTGGGTCAGGCACAGCAAAAAATCAGCGCAGACGACCTCCTGTCGGCCTTGCCGGTTGCCGTCTACATCACGGATAGCGACGGATACATAACCGCGTTCAATGCGGCCTCCGTGACATTATGGGGCCGCGAGCCGCAGCCGGGCGTGACCCGCTGGTGCGGGTTTTCCAGCCTTCTTTCCACGAACGAAAAGCCGATGGAGGCAGCGGCCAGTCCTTGCAGCCTTGCGCTTTCCAGCAGGCTCGACCAGCCGGCACAGGACGCGATCGGCATTCGCGTCGACGGATCGCGCGTTGCGTTTGCCGCCAATGCCCGCCTGCTGCACCGCAGCGACGGGCAGATCATCGGAACGCTGACCGCATTGACGGACCTCAGTCACCAGCCTGCCGAAGGCATACTGAAGCCTCGCTTCGAGGCCATCGTGGCCTCATCGCACGATGCAATCATTTCCAAGAATCTCGACGGCATCATCACGAGCTGGAACCGCAGCGCCGAACGCGTCTTCGGCTACACCGAGGACGAGATCATCGGTCAATCGATCACGGTGCTCATCCCGGCAGATCGGCTGGACGAGGAACCGAGGATCATCGAACGCATCCGCAATGGCGATGTCGTCGATCATTTCGAGACGATCCGTCGGCGCAAGGATGGCTCGCTGGTCCCGATCTCGTTGACCATCTCCCCGATCCGCGCGGAAGACGGCCGCATCATCGGCGTGTCCAAGATCGCGCGCGACATTTCAGATAAATACGACGCCGAGAAGCGTATCCGGATGCTGCTACGCGAGGTGAACCACCGCGTGAAGAACCAGTTCGCGGTGATCCTCTCGATGATCCGCGAAACCAACCGGCGAACCGCCGACCCGCTGGAATTCGAGCGGCTGGTTCGCGAGCGTGTGATGGCGCTGTCGCGCTCGCAGGATCTGCTCGTTCATGGCGACTGGCGCGGGGCGGACCTCGCCGATCTCATCGTCAGCAATGTGCGGGCAACGGGCGACGAAGACATGCTCGTGCTCTCCGGCGAGCCGCTGCTGCTGAACCCCATGGCAACGCAGCATATCGGCATGGCGCTGCACGAACTCGCGATGAATTCCGCGCGGCGTGGCGTGCTTGGCCGCGCGGAGGGTCGAATCAAGGTGAGCTGGCTGGTCGATCGCCGGGACGAGCAGCAACCAACTTTGAAACTCTCATGGAGCGAGCCGCATGTGGAGCAGGAGCTGTTTCCCGAGCAGGGCGGTTTCGGCACGCTCGTCCTGACCCGGGTGACGCCCGGCTCCGTTTCGGGCCGGGCCGATCTCAGCTTCGACGGCGAGAGACTGGTCTGGACGCTCGAAGCGCCGCTCGCCTCGCTGGAATCATCCGGCGAGGACCTGCCCTTTCTCTGACGTCCCTGCCCGGCCTATTCGGCCGGGACGGTGGTCCCGGCGATAGCCGGTGTTTCATCTTCGTGGCGCCTGAACTCGCGCGGCGAGATGAAGGTGTAGAACATCGGTACGACAAACAGCGTGAACACGGTGCCGATCACAAGGCCCGCAAAGATCACCAGGCCCATGGACTGGCGCGCCGCGGCGCCTGCGCCAGTAGCCAGCATCAACGGGACGACGCCGAACGACATGGCGGCCGTCGTCATCAGGATGGCGCGCAGACGGACCTTTGCGGCAGCGATGATCGCCTCGAAGCGGTCGAGACCGTTGCGCTCGCGCTGAAGGTTCGCGAACTCGACCATCAGGATGCCGTGCTTGGTGATGAGACCGATCAGCGTGATAAGTCCGACCTGCGTGTAGATGTTCAGCGTACCGAGCCCGAGATTGAGCGGCACGATGGCGCCGAAGATCGAGAGCGGGACCGACATCAGGATGATGAGCGGATCGCGGAAGCTCTCGAACTGCGCGGCCAGCACCAGGAAGATGACCACGATCGCCAGCGAGAAGGCGATGATGATCGTCGAGCCCTGCTCGACCTCCAGGCGCGACTGGCCGGAATAGTCGATGAAGAACCCGTCCGGCAGAATAGGCCTTGCGATTTCCTCCAGCGTGGCCAGGCCGTCGCCGGTGGTCACGCCGGGCAATGGCAGGGCCGATATCGTCGCGGAATTGAGCTGGTTGAACTGCTCGATCGCGCTGGCGGCGACGCCGGTCGAGATCGTGAGGACAGCCGACAGGGGTACCATCGCGCCGGTCGTCGAGCGCACGAAGAAGTCGCCCAGCCGCTCGGGGTTCTCGCGATATTCCTGCGGCACCTGCATGATGATGTCGTAGCTGTTGGAATCGCGGTCGAACTGCGCGACGGCGCCGCCACCGACCAGAAGGCCGAGCGTCGTGCCGATGTCGCTCACAGGCAGGTTCAGGGCGGCTGCGCGGTCGCGATCGATGGTGATGACGACCTGCTGCGCGTTGAAGGCGAGCGAGTTCTGGACGACGATGAAGCGGCCCGAGGCCTGCGCCTCCTGGCGGATCTGTTCGGCAACCTCGAAGACGCGGCTCGGTTCGCCGGTCGACTGGATGACCATGGAGATCGGCAGGCCGCCGCCGGCGCCCGGCAGCGAAGGCGGAGCGAACACGAAGGTCTCGACGCCGGCGATCCTGCCGAGTCGTGCCTGGATGTCCTGCTGGATCTCGGCCTGCGAACGCTCGCGCTCGGACCAGTCCTTGAATGCCCAGAGGGCAATGCCGGAATTGGTCGCCCCGCCGAACCCGACGATCGAGAAATTGGCCGCAAGTTCCGGAATGTCCTCGGTCAATTCGCGGATCTGGTCGGTGTAGGTGCTGGTATATGCCGTCGTCGCATAGGACGGCGCGTTGACGATCGCGAAGAGCGCGCCGGAATCCTCCTCCGGCGCCAGTTCGGTCGACGTTTTGAGGAACAGGAAGCCGGTCAGGGCAACGAGCGTCAGCACGGTCAGAAGCGTCACAGGACGGTATTTGAGCGAGCCGGCTACCAGCCGCTCGTAGCCGTTAGCCACGCGCTCGAACACGCCGTCGACAATGCGCTGGAAGCGGCTGTGATTGCCGCGCTTGAGAAGTCGCGCCGACATCATGGGCGTGATGGTGAGCGCGACGATGCCCGAAATCACGACGGCGCCGGCGAGCGTCATGGCAAATTCGCGGAACAGCGATCCGGTCAGCCCGCCGGTGAAGGCGAGCGGAGCGAAGACGGCGGCAAGCGTGACCGTCATGGCGATGACGGGGCCGGTGATCTCCTCCATGCCGACAAAGGCGGCCTGGCGCGGCGAAAGTCCCTCCTCGATGTGGCGATGGATGTTCTCGACCACCACGATCGCGTCGTCGACCACGAGACCGATGGCGAGCACCATGGCGAGCAGCGACAGGAGGTTGATCGAGTAGCCAAGCAGGAAGAGGAAGAAGCAGACGCCGATCAGCGACAGCGGAATTGTGACGATCGGCATCAGGACCGACCGGAACGAGCCGAGGAACAGAAGGATGATCACCACGACGATGACCACGGCCTCGGTGATGGTGATGAAGACTTCCTCGATCGACGCCGCGATCTGCTCGGTGGCGTCGTACATGATCGTCATCGTCATGCCTTCGGGCAGGCTCGCCTGGATGGCGGGCAGCTCTTCGATGACGGCTGCGGCGGTGTTCAACGGATTGGCCGAGGGCGTGGGGAACACGCCAATGAAGGTGCCGGGTTGGCCGTTGAAGTTGACCACCATGTCGGTGCTTTCGGCGGCAAGCTCGAGACGTGCGACATCGGCGAGGCGCACGACCTCGTCGCCCTCCGCCTTGATCGGCAGCTGGCCGAAGGCTTCCGGCGTCTGCAGCGTGGACTGCAAGGTGACCGGATAGCTGACATATTCGTTCTGCGTGCGGCCAGGGGCGGCCAGGAAGTTGGACGAGTTGATGGCGCCAAGCACTTCGGCCGCGGTCAGCCCGCGCGACGCTAGACGCACGGGATCGACCCACACGCGCATGGAATAGTTCGCCGCACCCATGACCTGGATTTCGGCGACGCCCGGAATGGTCGACATACGCGGACGAATGACGCGCTCGATATATTCGGTGAGCTGCTCGTCGGTCATGTTGGGGTTCTGCAGCGCCAGATACATCGTGGCGAACTGCATGCCAGTTCCCTTGACGATCGTCGGGTCCTCGGCGTCGGACGGCAGTTGCCCCTGGACCTGCTGGACCTTGGACAGCACTTCGGTCAGCGCGATGTCGGGATTGGCGCCGAGCTGCATCTGCACGGTGACGACGCTCGCCGAAGGGCGGCTTTGCGACGTCACGTAGTCGATGTTCTCCGTCGTTGCGACCGCAGCCGCGATCGGGGCCGTGATGAAGCCCTGGATCAGGTCTGCACTGGCGCCCGGATAGACCGTCGTAACGGTGATGACGGTTTCCTCGACCTCCGGATACTGGCGGACCTGCAGGTTGAAGAGGCCCTGGAAGCCGAGGAGCAGGATCAGAAGACCCAGCACCGTCGACAGGACGGGCCGGCGAATGAAGATCGCGGAGAAGTTCATTAGCGTGCCGCCTGTGCCTGGGGCGCCGCTACACCGGGGTTGACGGTGTTGTCGATCGCCACGCGGGCGCCGTTGGCCAGACGGTTCTGGCCGGTCGTGACGATCTGCTCGCCGGCTGCGACGCCTTCGACGATCTCGACCTGGTTGCCGACGCGGCGGCCGACCTGCACGAAGACCTGGCGGACCTCGAGCGCCGGGCCGGCCGGAGCGGCCGGCGCTTCTGCAGCGGCTTCCTCGCCCTCCGTCGCGGGCGCAGGCGCGGCTTCGGCAGGCGCTGCAGCCTGTTCGCCCTCGACCTCGCGCACGGCATAGACGTAGTCGCCATAAAGGCTCGTCACCACCGCCGTCTGCGGCAGCGCGACAATGCCCTCCTCCTGCGGCTGGACGACCTCGATGCGGACGAACTGGCCGGGCGTCAGCCGACCTTCGATCTGTTCGATCTCACCGCGCAGCGAAAACAGGCGGCTTGCCGCATCGACGCGCGGATCGATGCCGGCGATCCTGCCTTCGAACACATCGCTCACGCCCTGAGCCGTCACCCGCAGGCTCTGGCCGACACGCACGGCTGCGAGCTGCTGCTCGGGGAGCGTGAAATCGACGCGCATCGTGTTCAGATCCTGCAGCGTCGCGACCGGGGTGCCGGGCGACACATACTGGCCGAGGTCGATACGCGGCAGGCCGATCGTGCCGGAAAACGGCGCCTTGACCTTGCGCTGCTCGAGAAGGGCCGAGGCGCGGGCTACCTGCGCTTCTGCCGACTGGAACGCGGCGCGGGCCTCTTCCAGCTGAACGCCGGTGCCGACGCCGCGCGACTGCAGTTCCTCGGCACGCTGGAGGGCAGTGCGCGCCTGCTCGAGCTGCGTGTTCGCCGCACCTACATCGGCGACCTGGACGGCATCATCGAGGCGCAGCAGAAGGTCACCCGTCTCGACCTCGTCGTTGGACGAAAAGGCAATCTCGCGCACGACGCCGGCTGCCTCGACCGTCAGGTCGACGCCCTGGGAGGCGTTGGCCGAGCCGATCGTCTGGATGGTGGGTTCCCAAGTCACAGGCTCGACCGTGATCGTGGACACCGTCACCGTCGGTACCGGCATGTTGGCAAAGAAGTCCGAGATCATGCGATCGCGGAAGAAATTGAACCAGACAAGACCGCCCGCGACGGCCGCCAGAAGAACGATGGCAATGGCAAGCCGCTTGAACATGAAACCCCCAGGCGTCGTGACTGTGTCAAAAGCTGTTGCAATGAGAAGCGCGCTTACTGTACCGTCCGGTCGGTAAAGTCAAGCCCAGGGAGGATGGCCGATGGCTCCACCACGCCCGGATACGCGCGCCAACATTCTTGCCGCTGCAGAGAAACTGGCGCGGGAAGTGGGTCCCGGCAATATCTCTCTCGAAGCCGTCGCATCGGCAGCAGGGATTTCGAAGGGCGGGCTGCTCTATCACTTCCCCTCGAAGGGCAAGCTGCTCGAAGCTTTGGTCTCCACATTCGTCGACGAGGTCGATCGCGCCATGACGCTGGCCGAGGCCGACAAGCGGCAGAACGGCCTGATCGCAGCCTATATCGACCATATGATCTGCGAGCGACGCGAAAACATGCCGCCGCCGACGGGGCTGCTTGCGGCGCTTGCCGAGCATCCGCAGCTTCTCGATCCCGTCCGCCGCTTCGAGCGGAACTTCCTCGAAAAGGCGCGCCGCAACTCGAGCGACCCGCAGATGGCGCTCGTCGCCTTCCTCGTCGTCCAGGCCATCCGCAGCATGGAACTGCTGGACTCGAACGTGCTGAGCGAAGCCGAAATCGACGAGACGCTGCGCTGGGTTCTGGAGCGCCTGCCTCTCGACGATGCCGTGAAGGCCGGCGAAGCGGCCTAGCGGTCGCCGATCGAGATCGACGCGCCATAAACGGCAAGCGCGATCAGGCCGAAGCCGAACAGCGTCACGAGCGGATGGCTGTGGGCGAGGCCGACCGGGGCGAAGCGGCCGTAAAGTGCCGGGAAATAGAGCGCCGCGCCGAAGGCCGACCAGCCGCCGACGGCAAGTGTGTAAAGGCGCTGCGCAAGCCTTGCGCCCGGCAAAAGCCCGCGCAGGGCCGCGAAAAGCATCAAAAGGCCGGCGAGACCGGCGGCAAGCATCTGGATCATCGATGCACTCCCGAAACGCCGCTCCAATACGCCCGCCGCGCGACAAACGCCAGTGGCCCTGAATGCGGCACAATCTCTCTCCGGCGCCCTCTTGACGATCGGGCTCGTCATCTCCACCTGTCGGCGCGTCCCCTGGTCCGGGCCCCTCTGGCAAGAGCCGCCGGCTCTCTTGTGATGTCGGACCGTTCATCTCCTTGCGCCGGCGTCAGAGGGGAATGGACGTGGACTTCGCGTTCCTGTTTGCTGATTGGCTCGGAAAACCCGCCTGGATGTGGCTGGGCTTCATCGGCCTCGTCATCGCGCTTCTCGCCTTCGACCTTGGCGTCCTGCACAAGGACGACCGCGAGATCGGCGTGAAGGAGAGTTTCGCGCTCTCCGGCTTCTACATCGTGCTCGGCCTCGCCTTCGGCGGCTTCGTCTGGTGGACGCTCGGCTCGGAACCCGCACTCAACTACGTCACGGGCTTCCTGGTCGAAAAATCGCTAGCGATGGACAATGTCTTCGTCATCGCGATGATCTTCACCTACTTCGCGGTCCCGCGCGTCTACCAGTACCGGGTGCTCTTCTGGGGCATTCTGGGCGTGATCGTGCTGCGCGCGCTGATGATCGGCGCGGGTGCAGCGATCGTCTCGAATTTCTCGTGGGTCCTCTACATCTTCGCGGGCTTCCTGATCCTTACCGGCATCAAGATGCTGTTCTCGTCGGATGAGGAAAAGCCGATCGGCGACAATCCGCTGATCCGCTTCATGCGCCGGCGCTTCCGCGTGACCGAGGATTTCCACGGTCCCCAGTTCTTCGTGAAGATGAAGGACAGCAGGACCGGCCGACTCGCCTGGCACATCACGCCGCTCTTCATGGCGCTGGTGCTGATCGAGATCGCGGACGTGATCTTCGCGGTCGACTCCGTGCCCGCGATCTTCGCGATCACGACCGACCCGTTCATCGTCTACACGTCCAACATCTTCGCGATCCTCGGCCTGCGTGCGCTCTATTTCGCGCTCGCCGCGATGGCGCACCGCTTCATCTACCTGAAGTACGCGCTGGCCGCGGTGCTGATCTTCATCGGCTCGAAGGTCTTTGCCGCCGACCTCATGGGCATCGACAAGATCCCGCCCGTCTGGTCGCTGTCGATCACGCTCGGCCTCCTGGCCACCGGCATCGTGGCGTCGCTGTTTGCGACGCGCGGGAAGGATTTCGATCCGATAGAAGCGCAGGCGAAGGCTTCGCCTGAGAACCAGAACGCCTGATCGGCATCCGGGATCGATTGTCGAGGCCGCCGTCGCGACGGTGGCCTCGACGCTTTGATGCCGATCGGAAGCCTGTTACTGTCAGTCGCGGTCCTGAGTTTTCAGGGACGTCTTCGGCTCGCAGCCGAACCCAGGACGACGAGGCGCAGCGAGCGGCTCTCAAGTCCCCCAACCGGAAACCACCTTCTTGCTGACCGCGGAAATCCTGATCGTCCTCGGCCTGATCCTGCTCAATGGCTTCTTCGCCATGTCGGAACTGGCCATCGTTTCCTCCAAACCCAACCGACTGCAGCAAATGGCCGATGCCGGCAGCGCCGGCGCGGTCCGCGCGCTCAAACTCATCGCCGACCCGACAGGCTTTCTCTCCACGGTCCAGATCGGCATCACGCTGATCGGCATCTTTGCCGGCGCATATAGCGGCGCAACCTTTGCCGAGCCTCTTGCGCAGATACTGACCCCGGTCTTTGGCTCGGGGCGGACCACACAGCTGGTCGCCTTCGCAATCGTCGTCGTCATCACGACCTACCTGTCGCTCATCATCGGCGAACTCGTGCCCAAGCGCCTGGCGCTGAACGCGCCGGAGCGCATTGCAAGCTTCGTGTCGCTGCCGATGACGCTGATGGCAAAGATCGGCCTGCCGTTGGTCTTCGTGCTGCGGTTCTCGACAAACACGGTGCTGCGCCTGATCGGCGTCGCCGGCGTCGAGTCTCCGAAGGTCACCGAAGACGACATCCGCGCCATGATCATCGAAGGCGTCGAAAGCGGCATCGTGAAGCACACCGAGCGAGAGATGATCGAAGGCGTGATGCACGTCGTCGACCGGACAGTGCGCTCCATCATGGTTCCGCGCCGCGAGATCGTCTTTCTCGACCTGGATGACACGCCGGACGAGCGCCGCCGCACGATCCGCGACGCCGGGCACACCCGCTACCCGCTCTGCCGCGGGTCGATCGACGAGATCGTCGGCATCGTCAACGTGAAGGACCTCTTCCACGACGTGGTGCCGAAGCTCGAGGACATCGTGCGCGAGCCGCTCTACATCTCCGAAGGCATGCCCGTCGTGCGCCTGATCGAGACCTTCAAGACCTCCGGCATCCAGATCGCCGTCGTGCTCGACGAATATGGCGGCGTGGAAGGCCTCGTCACGCCGACCGACGTGCTAATCGCCATTGCCGGCGACTTCGACATGTCGGCCGAGGAAAACCCCGACGCCGTGCAGCGCGCGGACGGAAGCTGGCTGCTCGATGCCGCGATGCCGATCATCAGTGTCGGGCGGACGCTCGACGGCTTCGTTGCGCCGGTCGACGCCGATTACGAGACGCTGGCCGGCTTCCTGCTCGAGCAGTTCGGGCATATTCCCCAGACCGGAGAGACGACGAGCGCCCTTGGCTGGACTTTCGAAGTGGTCGATCTTGACGGACTTCGCATCGACAAGGTGCTCGCTACGAAAGACGCTTCCGCTTGAGTTCGAAGCCGCCAAGTGCGACGCATAGTCAAACTGTCAGAGGAACGACGGCGCCCGGCATGACAACACAGGAACGGCGATGGCTGGGGTCCGCCACGGCAGCGGACGGCGCCTTGATCCCGACGACGACGGTGGCGCGCATCGTCCTTGTGCTGGTGATCGCGGCAGGCATCTATTTCTTCCACGATTTCCTGGTGCCGGTGCTTGCCGCGCTGATCATCGGCTTTGCGAGCTGGCCGCTCTACCGGCGGCTGCTGACCCTCGTCGATGGCAACCGCACCATCGGCGCCTCGATCGCGATCGTCCTCGTGCTCGCTTTCATCGTGGTACCGATCTTCATGGCGGTGAGCTACATGGTCGGCGAGATCGACGTGTGGTTCTCCTGGATCGTGGAGACCAACAGGCTGGGCAGCCCCACGCCCGAATGGATGGCCGGGCTGCCGGCCGTCGGCGACTGGTTCGACGAGCAATGGACCCGCTATATCGGCCACCCCGGCGCGATCGCCGAGCTCGTGCAACTCGTAAGCGGCCAGAACATCGGATCCATCTCGCGCACGGTGCTGGCGGCTGGGCGTGGCCTGTTCGACCTGCTGCTCGCCATGCTCTTCATGCTGATCGCGCTGTTCTTCGTCTACAAGGACGGCGAGAACTTCCTCGGCCAGGTCGACCGGCTGGGCGAGCAGATTTTTCCGCTGCGCTGGGAGCGCATTTCGCGCGTCGTGCCGGCGACGATCTCGTCCACAGTGATGGGCATGACGATCATCGCCATCGGTGAGGGCATCATCCTCGGCATCGCCTATTGGCTGGCGGGCGTCCCCTCGCCCGTCACGCTCGGCGTCATCACCGGCATCATGGCGCTGATCCCAGGCGGCGCGCCGCTCTCGTTCACGCTCGTCTCGCTCTATCTGGTGGCCAGCGGATCGCCGGTCGCGGGCGTCGCGCTCTTCATCTGGGGCAGCACGGAGCTCTTCATCGTGGACAAGACGCTGCGGCCCAAGCTCGTCGGCGGACCGGTGAAGCTGCCTTTCCTTCCCACCTTCTTCGGCCTGATCGGCGGCGTGAAGACGATGGGCTTCGTCGGGCTCTTCGTCGGGCCGGTTCTGATGGCACTGCTGGTCGCGCTCTGGCGCGAATGGGTGCGGGAGGCGGCGTCTCCCGAGCCGCCGCCTCCCCTGCCCTGAAGGTCAGGCGATAACGGACGAGATCAAAAGCCCGATCCCGCTGGTGAAAAGTACCGTGAACAACAGCGACGCGATCATGCCCATGCCGGGCTTGGCGACCAAGCGGCTGAATGCTCCACCCGCAGCCGGACGGCCAAAGGACAGAAGAAGGATAGCCAGCCCCAGGAGAGCGGCGCCGAAAATTGCAGTCATGTTCGAATACTCCCTCATGTCAGACCTGTCCCGGACGCAAGGCGGCCGATCGTCAGACATGACAAATCATAAAGAAGGCTTGTTCACCGGCTTGCTGAAAGCCGCGCTCACACGTCCTGTGGGGGCGCTCGGGGAGCTGAAACCGGGCTTCTATGGCTGCGCGGCCAAGGTCGAACCTCGGCAGGTTCATGGCCGATGTCCTGTCCGATCCCGCGCGGCGGCGGGGCGTCGAGGATCACTGCGAGCAGATTGAAAAGTCCCGAGGACGGGGTCGTGTCGGTTGCGCCCGACTTGTCCCGGCCGCGTGCCTCGCGCTCGGCGCGCGGCACGATAATGTCTGCATCGAAATGGTAGTCGAACAGGCTTGTCTGCGTGCGCGCGACGGATTTCTGTTCGTAGTCGGGTGCCGGTGCCGCAAAGGGCAGCATCATCACGAGCGCGAGCAAGACCAGAACCCAGCGGGCGGCTGATTTGCTGCTTCTGTGAATCGACGACATCTTGACGGTTCCGCTCGACGCCTGACGCTATCATGCAGACCGCTGCCGCGACAATCGCCGCCGTGGCGACTGCAACGAAAGGTCTAGACTGCCCCGCCGGCGCTCCGCTCGATGCGCTTGGGAGCTCCCGTGATGTGGTCCCGCATGAGATCTGCCGCGCCGGACGCATCGCCAGCCGCCATCGCGTCAAAGATCGCGCGATGTTCCCTCCAGACCTGCAGGGTCATGCCCGGGAAACGCAGCACCTCGCCCATGGAGCGCTGGAGATGCTGCCAGTTCAACCGGATCATGTCGAGCATAAGCCGGTTGCCGCTAAGCTCATGGATATGGATGTGGAAATCGATATCGGCCTTAAGCACGCCACGTGCGTCGCCGGCCTGCATGAGCGCGTTGCCAACAGCAATCAGCTCGCGGCCGCGCTCGATATCCTTGGCCGTCATCCGTGGCGTCGCCAGTTCGACCGCCAGCGGCTCGAGCGCGGAGCGGATCTGGTAGATCCAGGTGAACAGGTTGCTGTCGACCGGCGCGACCTCGACGCCGCGACGGCCCGTCTCGATGACGAAACGCTGCGCCTTGAGCATGGCGATGGCGCTGTTGACCGGCTGCCGGGAGACGTTCAGGCGCTCGGCGATCTCGTCCTGCGTCAACCGCTCGCCGGGCCGGAGTTCGCCGGTGCAGATCGCGTCGACAAGGGCTTCGTACGCCCGGTCGGACAGTGACTTGGTGGGTTGGATCGCTTCCATGGGTACTCGGTTGGCTGAAGGTCCTCCCTGCTCACGGGCCATACGCGAGCTAACCTTGCCCGCTTATCGCATACGGTCTGCGGCCTTGAAAGATGGCAGACAGGCGGGCTCACGCACAGTTCACCGCTGCCGTTTCGGGCCCAATGGCATTGCGGAACGCCGCTTGACCCGGAAATGGCGGGCCGCGATAGGTCGAGGATCCAACCGACGAGGCCAAGAATGCCCCTGCCGCTGACGCTACCCTTCGCCGACACCAGTCCGGTCTTTGCCGGCGATCCCCTGCATGCCGGAGCCGGTTCTGCCGTACTCGGACGAGCGACCATCGGCGAGCGCTCATGGCTGGGCAGCGCTTCGGTGATCCGGGCGGATGGGCACACGGTGCGGGTCGGGAACGATTTCCATCTGGCGTCGCGTGCAACCGTCCACATCACGCATGATCTTTATCCAACCGTCATCGGCACCGGCGTCACGGTCGCGGAGAACGCGATCGTTCATGCCTGCACGGTCCATGATGGCTGCCATGTCGGGCGCGACGTGATCATCCTCGACGCCTGCGTGATCGGCGCGGGCTCGGCACTGGCCGACGGCTCGATCGTCTTTCCGAAGACGGAGCTCGAGGGCGGCTGGCTCTACGAGGGCACTCCGGCCAAGCCGGTTCGCCGGCTGGAGCGTGCCGAACTCGATGCGCTCCACGCAGCAACACGGGCGGCAGGCGACGCAACACCGAATGCGATCGGCACCGCGCCTGCGGCGATCGAGGCTGGCGATGGTCTCTTCGTCGCGGCAACGGCTACGGTTTCCGGAAGGCTTGTCGGCGGCACGGGCCTGGGCGTCTGGTTCTCGACGCGGCTCGATGCGGGCTGCCACGCGATCCGCGTCGGCGACAGCACGAACATCCAGGACAATTCGCTTTTCGTCGCCCGCGAGCGCGACGTGACGATCGGCAGCCGCGTCACGATCGGCCACAATGTCACGGCGAGCGACGTGGCCATCGGCGACGATACGCTGATCGGCATGGGCTCGATCCTGGCGCCGGGCACGATCGTCGGCGAGAACGTGCTGGTGGCCGCCGGGAGCCGCACGACGCCCGGCCAGGTGCTGGAGGCCGGCCGCTTCCATTCCGGCAGCCCCGCCATCGACCGCGGCCCGATCGACGATCGAAAGCGCATGATCGTGGCCGGCGCCTGGCGGCATTATCTGGCCTATGGCGTCGAGTTCAATCGCCGGCAGGCCGAGATGGCCGCGGACTGAATGCCGCGGCCGCAAGCCTGTTTCAAAACCGGTAGTTCAGGCCGACGCGCAGGACGTGCGCATCGAGATCTGCCCGGGTCGTGGCTGTCGAACCATCGGAGCCTTCGAAGCTGAAATCATACGTTTCGGCACCGAAGCTCGAATATAGATACTCCGCCTTAACCGTCCACTTGGTGCGGGCGACTGCAGCTTCGACGCCGCCGCCGATCGCGTAGCCGAACAGCCACTCCTTCTGCGTGTCGGAAAAGGTCGGCCCAGTGAAGGCGCCCGGCACTCCGCCCGTGATGGAAAGCTCGGCCGAGGACCGACCAACGGCAACGCCTGCGGTTCCGTAGAACAGAAGCGCATCGGCTGCATACCCGATGCGCCCGCGGAGCGTCCCGAAATGATCGAGCGACGCCCTGCTCTCGTAGTACGGACCCTCGGGCGTCGCGATGAAGGCGTCCTCCGCGTCGGCGCCCGACCACTGGTAGTCAGCTTCAATACCGTAGACCAGCGATTCCGATTGCCGGTTGGCGCCGAGTTGAATGCCCCCTGCCCAGCCACGCAGATTATCGCTACCGTCCTCGCCTGCGAACGTCTCGGGCGGAGTGAACGTGCCCGCGGCGAGGCCCACCAGCGGTCCGGATGTCGTGATTGAATTGTCGGTAGTCCTCGATCGAGACCACATATGGCCGGCGTTCGCACCGACATAGACGCCACTCCAATCGTAGAGGTCGACGGGCGCCTGAGGCAGTGGCGGGCTCTCGTACAGAATGTCCGCTGCGTTTGCAGCTGCCGTCGCCATCAACGCCATCATGGTGGCCCCAAGAACTCTGTACATCTAGATTGTCACCTCTGGTTCACTACTTGCTGACTTTGTTCTTTGTATCACTCATTAACAGCCCTACCCGTACCTCAAAGGCAACATGCTGAAAGCGAATGATGATTTTTACTGTTTGTGATATTTTTCTGCTCTAATCGTATTTTTCTAATATTTAACGCAAACGCTTGTCCCGGACATTCGAGTGACCGGCTTTGACAAATGTCAACGCGCTCGGTATTTGTCGAAGTCGGGAGGACGATATGGCGCAGCGCTCGGTCGACAAGCTGATCCACAAGGCCGCGTGGCTTTATTATACGCATGGCCTGCGGCAGGACGAGGTGGCCCAGCGTCTCGGCATATCGCGCGCCTCCGTCACGCTCTATCTGCGCCGCGCGCGCGAGGCGGGCATCGTCAACATCACCACCTCGACCGAACTGTTCCGCGACGACCGGGCCGCGCGGCAGATCGAGGACGCGTTCGGGCTTGAGACGGTCTGGATCGTCGGCAATGACGGGCTCGCGCCCGATCCGGTCACGCAGGTGCCTTCGGTGGCGGCGGGCGTCTTCCTCGAGATGGTCGAGAGCGGCGATCGCATCGCGGTGGCCTGGGGACGCACGGTCTATGCGATGGCGGACGCCATGGCGTTTGCCGACCGGCAGGGCGTCACCGTCGTCGAGATGTGCGGCAATCTCGGCTCGCCTTATGAGTATCGCCCCGACCAGTGCATCATGGAGATCGCGCGGCGGCTCAATGCGCGCGGGCTCAATTTCTACGCCCCGCTGGTGCTGCGCACGGCAGCGCTTGCCGCGGAGCTGCGGCAGGAGCCGGTGATCCGCGAACAGCTCGACTCCATCTCGGGCTGCAGCCTGGCGCTGTTCTCGATCGGCACGATCAACGAGGACAGCCACGTCATCAAGTGCGGCGCGCTCGGGCTCTCCGAACTCGCCGACCTCAAGTCGCTGGGCGCGACCGGCGTCATCGCCGGGCAGATCATCGATGCGGACGGCGCGCTCCTGCCGAGCGACTACAACCGGCGCATGATCTCTGCCGATTTCGACGCCATTCGCGCCATCCCGCGGCGGCTGGTCGTCGTGCAGGAAGACGACAAGTTCGAGCCGCTGAAGGCTGCGCTGAAGGGCGGGTTCGCGACCCATCTCGTCGTGACCGCCGACATGGCGCGCAAGCTTCTCGCCAGCATTCCCGAGGCGCCGAACCGCGCGCCCGCCGACATCGAGGCCTGAGGCCTCTTCCATACCCACCGAACAGGAAGAGCGGACGAACGATGAAATCTCTCTGGAACGATGCCGAGGCCGAAAAGCTGGTCGCCGACTATGCCGCCAAGGGCGTCTCGCGCGACCTTGCGCTGCGTGTCTACACGACCCGCCTGCTCGGCGGCGAGCCTCGGCTCGTGCTCCATGGGGGCGGCAACACCTCACTGAAGACGATGGCGAAGGACATTCTGGGCCGCGAGCACGAGGTGCTCTGCGTCAAGGGCAGTGGCTGGGACATGGCCGTCATCGAACCGGCCGGCCTGCCGGCGGTGAAGATGGATGCGCTTCTGGAAGCGCGCAGGCTCGACGCGCTGTCCGATGAGGACATGGTCGCTCTGCAGCGTGCGAACCTGATCGACCCGTCATCGCCCAACCCGTCGGTCGAGACGCTGCTGCACGCCTTCCTGCCGCACAAATTCGTCGATCACACGCATTCGACCGCGATCCTCGCCATCGTCGACCAGGGCGAGAACTCCAAGGCCCTCTGCGAGACCGTCTTCGGCGCGAAGATGGGCTATGTGCCCTACATCAAGCCGGGCTTCGACCTCGCCAAGGCCGCGGCCGAGGTCTACGAGCGCGACCCGTCCGTCGAGGGCCTGATCCTCGACAAGCACGGCATCTTCACCTTCGCCGAGACGGCGAAGGAAGCCTACGAGCTTATGATCCACTGGGTGACGGTGGCGGAAGATTATGTGGCGAAGAACGGGCGCAATCCGCTCGTTCCTGCTGCCCTGCCCGCCTCGCCCGCTTCGCCTGCCAAGATCGCGCCGATGCTGCGCGGCGCGGTGGCCGTCGCGCTCGGCGAAGGGCGCTTCGAGCGCATGATCAGCGAGTTCCGGACCTCGCCCGCCATCCTCGAATTCGTCAATGCGAGGGACCTCGCGAAATACGCGTCGCGCGGCGTGTCCACGCCGGACCTGTCGATCCGCATCAAGACCGGGCCGATGGTGCTGCCGGCGCCTGAGGCCGGCAAGGCCGCTGAATACCGCGCCGAGGTCGAGAAGGCGGTTGCGGCCTATGCGGAGGAGTATGTCGCCTACTTCCAGACCAACGATGCCCGCGACGACGTCAAGCGCACCATGCTCGACCCGATGCCGCGCCTGTCGCTGGTGCCGGGCGTCGGCATCTTCGGCCATGGCCGCACGCTGAAGGATGCCCGGATCGCCGCCGACGTGGCCGAGGCGTGGATGGAGGCGGTGAAGGGGGCCGAGGCGATCGGCGACTTCCAGCCGCTGGCGAAGTCCGATCTCTTCGAGCTCGAATACTGGTCGCTCGAGCAGGCGAAGCTTGCCGGCAACAAGCCCAAGCCGCTGACGGGCCAGGTCGTGCTCGTCACCGGCGGGGCCGGCGCGATCGGGGCCGCGACCGCGAAGCTCTTTGCCTCGCAGGGCGCCCATGTCGTCGTCGTCGATCTCGACGAGGCGCGCGCGAAGGACACGGCGAAAGCGGCCGGTAATGGCTCGATCGGCGTGGGCGCGGACGTGACGAAGCCGGGCGACGTGCGTGCGGCCTTTGCCGCGGCGGTGGCGACCTATGGCGGTGTCGATATCGTCGTCTCCAATGCCGGTGCGGCCTTCGAGGGCGCGATCGGCGAGATCGACGACGCGCTGCTGCGCAAGAGCTTCGAGCTCAACTTCTTCTCGCACCAGACGGTGGCGCAGGAAGCGGTGCGCATCTTCAAGGAGCAGGGAACGGGCGGCTGCCTGCTGTTCAACACGTCCAAGCAGGCGGTCAATCCGGGACCTAAATTCGGTGCCTACGGACTGCCGAAGGCGGCGACGCTGTTCCTGTCGCGGCAATATGCGCTCGACTATGGCGCGCTCGGCATCCGCTCCAACGCGGTCAATGCCGACCGCATTCGCTCCGGCCTCCTCACCGACGACATGATCGCCTCGCGCTCGAAGGCGCGCGGGCTTTCGGAGAAGGACTATATGGGCGGCAATCTGCTGGGGCTCGAAGTCCGCGCCGAAGACGTCGCGCAGGCCTTCCTGCATCACGCGCTTGCCGAGCGCACGACGGCGGACGTGACTACGGTCGATGGTGGTAACATCGCGGCGGCGTTGAGGTAGGTCAGCATAGGTGGCGTGCAGCCGATAGCGCGGAGACGCCCCCTCCACCGCCTTCGGCGGTTCCCCTCCCCCGTAAACGGGGGAGGATCTGCGTTGAGGGCGGCCGCAGCGCATTATCCTCCCCTGCGTAGCGGGGGAGGGGGACCACGAAGTGGTGGAGGGAGCGCCTCCGTCGAAGGCTAAAGAAAAGGGCGGCCTTGCGGCCGCCCTTTCTGCTTTCAGACCCGTCGCAACAGGATCAGTCGCGCTCGGGCAGCTTGATCCACTCTGCCGTCGCGACATCGGCATGGGCGAATTGCGGCAGCTTGACCGACAGTTCTTCCATGTTGGTGATGTTCTCGTCGTTGAGCTGCTGCTGGGTGATCAGCGTCGGCGGCACGATGACGCTGGCGCCGGGGTTCTCGCCGGCCAGAAGCAGGGCGAGCGCGCGGACGGAAACCTCGCCGACGACGGCCGGGTTGGTCGCAGCGGTGGCGACCCAGGACGAGCCAGGCTCGCGCATGGCGGCGATGTCGGCGGTCGAGATGTCGGCCGAGTAGATCTTGATGCTGTCGCCGAGGCCGGCCTCGTCGACGGCGATCTTCACGCCCTTGGCAAACTCGTCATAGGGCGCGAACACGACCTGGATGTCCGGGTTGGCAGTCAGAACCGAACGCGCCTGATTGGCGACGGAGTTGGCGATCGGGTTGTCGAGCGTGCCGAACTGGGCGACCTCGTTGATGCCCGGATAGCGCTCCTTGAACTCGCGCCAGGTCTCGTCGCGACGGTCGAGCGGCGCGATGCCGGCGACATAGACGTAGCCTGCGGACCATTCTTCGCCATTGTCGGCGACGGCCTGCTCGAGCGCGAGGCGCGCGAGGTCGCGGTCGGACTGCTCGATCTGCGGGATCGCCTCGTTCTCGACGTTCACGTCGAAGGCAACGACCTTGATGCCGGCATCCACCGCACGCTGGGCAGCTTCCTTGAGCGATTCCGTCAGGCCGTGCTGGATGATGATGCCGTCGACGCCGAGCGCGATCGCCTGGTCGATCATGTCGGCCTGGAGGGCGGCGTCCTGGCGGCTGTCGAGCACGCGCAGGTTGACGCCGAGTGCGGCCGACTGCTGCTCCACGCCCGACAGATAGGCCTGGAAGAAGTCGCCCGTCGAGAGATAGCGCACGAGCGCGATCTCGACGTCAGCGGGGTTGTCGAACGGCGCCGGCGCCGTCTGCGCAAGGGCGGCTAGCGGCGTCAGCACGCTGGCGCCGAGCGCGCCGGCCAGGACCCGGCCGAGAGTTCTGCGGGTAAGCTTCATATAGGTTTCCTCCACTTCGCTTGTTTCCGCTACCGGCCGGTGCGACCGAGCAGCGAGAAGGTGAAAATCAGGGCGGCCACAAGAACCGCGCCCTTGATGAAATCCTGGGTGTAGTAGGGCACGTTCATCATCGTCAGGCCCTGAAGAAGGATGCCTACGAATAGCGCGCCGATAGCCGTGCCAAAAGCATTCGGCTTCGCCGCTCCGAGCACCGCGAAGCCGATCAGTGCTGCAGCGACCGCATCGAGGAGAAGATTGTTTCCCGACGCGATGTCGCCGCGCCCGAGGCGGGCGGCGAGCAGGATTCCGCCGACCGACGAGAACAGGCCGGAGATGACATAGGCCCAGATCTTGTAGGCCTTGACCGGCGCGCCGGCGAACTCGGCGGCGCGCGCATTCGAGCCGACGGCATACATCATGCGGCCGAAGCGGGTGTATTCGAGGAAGAACCAGATCAGCACCGCCAGCACGATCAGGACGACGACCGAGGCCGGCACGAGGTTCGGCAGGAAGAAGTCGAACCGGTGGCGGCCGAGCGCCAGGAATTCCGGGCTGAAGGTGCCGGATGCAGTCGAGCCGTCGGGCATCGTCATGCCGGTCGCGATCGAGCGCCCTTCAGTCGGGATGCGCTGCAGGCCGATGAGCAGGAACATCATGCCGAGCGTGGCGAGCAGATCCGGCACGCGCATGTAGCAGATGATCAGCCCGTTGATCAGGCCGACCACCGCGCCGATGCCGAGGCAGACGAGGACCGCGACCAGCGCGCTCTGGTCGAGCACGACCATGACATAGGCAGCCGCCATCATCGCCGAGGTGGCAATCGAGCCGATCGACAGGTCGAAGCCGCCGACGACGAGCGTCGCCGTGACGCCGAGCGCCAGGATGCCGGTGATCGACACGGACTGCAGGATGAAGACGGCGGCCTGCGGCGAGGTGAAACCGCGGGTGGCGAGCGAGAAGAAGATCACCATGCCGACGAGCAGCGCGAGGAAGCCATAACGCATGGCGATGTCGCGCACCGAAAAGGACGGCGCGGGCCTCCCTGCCGCCGGCTTCGTCTCGACCATTTCGCTATCCATGCCCGTTGTGCTCCAGATGCCTTGGCCGACCTTCGCCGACTGCGCCGCCCGCGACGTCGGCGAGCAGGCGGTCCATGTCCACGTCGACGTTGAGATGTTCGCCGACGATCGTGTGTTCCGACATGACGAGGATGCGGTCGGCCGCCTCCAGCGCCTCGTCGAGTTCGGTGAGGAAGAGAAGCGTCGCGCGGCCGCCGCTCGTCTCGCGCAGCTTGCGCGCGATGTCGTGCCGGGCAGCGATGTCGACGCCCTGGAAGGGCTCGTCGAGGATGAGCAGGCGCGAGGGCTGGGTAAGCCAGCGCGCGACCGTCACCTTCTGCTGGTTGCCGCCAGACAGCGTGGACAGGCTGTCGCGCTCCGACCGGCAGACGATCGAAAGGTCCGCGATCTTTTCGCGCGCCGCTGCCCGCTCGGCACGACGGCGAGACACGCCGAAGGACGAGAAGCGCTCGAGGAATGGCAGGCTCATGTTCTCGTAGAGGTTGAAGTCCGGCACGATGCCGGTGCGCCCGCGATCCTTCGCGACGAGGAAGACGCCGCGCGCGATCGCTTCGGCCGGCGTGCGCGGCCCGTAGTCAGTTCCGTCAAGCTGCATCGTCCCGGCGCGCGGCGCTGCCAGGCCGAACAGGGTCTCGGCGAGTTGCGTCTTGCCGACACCCACGAGGCCGGTGATCGCGACCACCTCGCCCGTGCCGAGCGCGAGATCGAACGGTCGCGCGCCATCGGCGATCACGAGGTCGCTGGCCGAAAACACGGGCGCCGTCGACGTGCGATGGACGACGCCGCTGATGCCGAGATTGCGGCCGAGCATGGCGTTGACGGCGCCTTCGTAGTCGAGCGGCTTCTCGTTGAACTCGCCGGCGATGCGGCCATCGCGCAGGCTGACGATGCGATCGGCGATGCGGCGGATGTCCGACATGCGGTGCGAGATGTAGAGGATCGCCACGCCGCGGGCTCGCAGCCGGTCGATGAGCGCGAAGAGCCGGTCGGCCTCGCTGCTCGACAGCGACGATGTCGGCTCGTCGAGGATCATCACCCTCGGCTCGTGCGACATGGCGCGGGCGATGGCCACCATCTGCCTGTCGGCAAGCGACAGATCGGTAACGTCAGCGCGCAGATCGATGTCGAGGCCCATGTTGGCGGCGACTTCGGCCGCCTCGCGGCGCATGCGCCGGGGGCTGAAGAAGAGGCTGCGACCGGACCCGCTCAGCCGGTCCAGAATGAGGTTGGTGCCGACGTCGAGCGCGCCGACGACGCCGTCATCGATGTTCTGATGCACTGTCACCACGCCCGCACGCATCGCCTCGGCAGGCGTTGCCGGCATGAAGGGCGCTTCGCCCAGCATCATGACGCCGCGATCGGCGCGATGGATGCCGGAGATGATCTTGACCAGCGTGGACTTGCCGGCGCCGTTGGCGCCCATGAGCACCGTGACCTCGCCGGCGCGGAGTTCGAGCGCGATGCCGCGAAGCACTTCGTTCGGTCCGAACGACTTGCCCAGCCCCGACATCCGGAACGCTGTCGATTGCGCCATGAACTCCTCCCGAGCATGACGCTAGGGTTGGCTCCAGCAATTGTCAACACGATTGACAATTGACAGTCGATGCGTAGCGTAGGTCCAGAGGCCAGGCATCGGTGGATGCCGGGGAGGAGACCAATGTTGGACCAGACGAGTTTTTCACCGCTGAGCGTCGAAACGCTCGCCTCGCGGCTCGGGACCGTTGCCGCCGTGACGGACCGCATCGGGGCAGACAGTTCTGCATGGCGCGTGCGCGAGGTCGGCGACGGCAATCTGAACCTCGTCTTCATCGTGGAAGGCCCGGCCGGCACCGTCATCGTCAAGCAGGCGCTGCCCTATGTGCGCCTTGTCGGCGAAAGCTGGCCGCTGCCGCTCAAGCGTTCGTTCTTCGAGTATCACGCGCTGATGCGCCAGGCCGAGCGCGACCCGGGCCGCGTGCCCGAGATCTTCCATTTCGACGAGGCGCAGGCGCTCATCGTCATGGAGTTCCTGTCTCCCCACATCATCCTGCGCCGCGCGCTGATCGACGGCCGCATGCCTCCGAAGATCGGCCGCGACCTCGGCCTGTTTGCCGCGCGCACACTGTTTCGCGGCTCCGACCTGTCGATGACCGCGCGGGCGCGCAAGGCCGACCTCGCGCTGTTCGCCGACAATGTCGAACTCTGCGACATCACCGAAAACCTCGTTTTCACCGATCCGTATTTCGAAGCGGAGATGAACCGGCATACGCCCGGCCTCGAAGGCATGATCGCCAGCCTGCGGGCCGATCGCGACCTCAAGGTAGAGGCGCAGCACCTGAAGCTGATGTTTTCCTCGCGCGCCGAGACGCTGGTGCATGGCGATCTCCACACCGGGTCGATCATGGTGACGAACGACGATACGCGCGTCATCGATCCGGAGTTCGCGTTCTATGGGCCGATGGCCTTCGACGTCGGCATGCTGCTCTCCAATTTCTGGATGAGCTACTTCTCGCAATCCGGCCATGAGGACGGGCGCTCGCGCGCAGCGCAACGGGACTACATCGTCGATGTCGTCGGCACGATCTGGGAAACGTTCCGCGCCGAATTCTCGCGGCTCTTCGAGGAAGAGCGCGCGGGCATGCTCTATCCGAAGAGCCTCTACGAGGACCAGGGCGACCGGATGGGCGCGCGCCAGGCGCTCGACGGCATCCTGCACGACATCTTCACCGACATGCTGGGCTTTGCCGGCGTCGAGATGCATCGGCGCATCCTCGGCCTGGCGCACAATGCCGATTTCGAGACGATCGAGGACGAGCGTCTGCGCGCCGCCTGCGAGACGCCGGCGCTGATCCTCGGCCGCCACCTCGTCGTCAACAGACACCGCATCGCCTCCATCGACGAGGTCAACAGCCTCACCGGACGGCTGGAAAAGGAGAAGCGTCCATGAAGGTCGACGGCAAGCATTTCCGCACCATCTGGCTGAACGACGACGGCCGGAGCGTCGACCTCATCGACCAGCGCTGGCTGCCGCACGAGTTCCGCGTCGTCACAATGCGCAGCATGGACGAGATCGCGGTCGCGATCCGCGACATGTGGGTGCGCGGCGCACCGCTGATCGGTGTGACGGCGGCCTATGGCATGGCGCTCGCCATGCGCGAGGATGCCTCCGACGAGAACCTCGACGCCAGCTGGGAGACGCTGCACGAAACCCGGCCGACGGCGATCAATTTGCGCTGGGCGTTGGACGAGATGCGTGCACTGCTGCGCCCGCTCAAGGCGTCTGAACGCGCCGCGGCGGCCTATACCCGCGCCGCCGAGATCGCCGACGAGGACGTCGAGCTCAACCGGTCGATCGGCCGACACGGGCTGGAAATCATCCGCCGGATCGCGGCGCGCAAGAAGCCCGGCGAGCCGGTGAACATCCTCACCCATTGCAATGCCGGCTGGCTCGCGACCGTCGACTACGGCACGGCGACCGCTCCGATCTATCTCGCCACAGAGGCTGGCATCCCGGTCCATGTCTATGTGGACGAGACACGCCCGCGCAACCAGGGTGCGAGCCTCACAGCCTGGGAGATGGCCGGGCACGGCGTGCCGCACACGCTCATCGTCGACAATGCCGGCGGACACCTGATGCAGCACGGCATGGTGGACATGGTCATCGTCGGCACCGACCGCACGACGGCCAATGGCGACGTCTGCAACAAGATCGGCACCTATCTGAAGGCGCTGGCCGCCCACGACAATGGCGTGCCGTTCTATGTCGGGCTCCCCTCCCCTACGATCGACTGGACGGTCAAGGACGGCGTGCGGGAGATCCCGATCGAAGAGCGCTCCGGCGACGAGGTGTCGCTCGTCTGGGGTCGCGACGAGACCGGCAAGACCGTACAGGTGCGCGTATCGCCGGATGCGACGCCTGCGGCTAACCCCGCCTTCGACGTGACGCCGGCGCGGCTCGTGACCGGCCTCATCACCGAACGCGGCATCGCCGACGCTTCGCCCGAAGGGCTGGCGGCGCTGTTTCCGGAGAAGTCGAGGAAGGCGGCCTGACCATCGGCCTGGGCTTGCGCTGGACATGAAGGCGAGCGCGCGGGCGAACTCTACGAAAGCCGCGGTCAGCTCCGGCCGATCTTGGCGGCAAGGTCGCGGTTGAGCGACGCCTCGAAGGCGATCTTCAGCTCGCGCTCGCGGGCAAACAACGCCGTCAGGTCTTCGCTATCCCATTCGACATAGCGGCTGCCGGTCGCCAGCTCCACGGTCGCCGTGGCCGGACAGTGGAGGAGCCACGCGACCTCGCCGATGAAGACGCCGGGCTCCACCGCGAAGCGCCGCCCCGCCTTGTCGATTTCGATGTCGCCACGCAGTACGAAGAAGAGGCTACGCGGCCGTTCGCCTTCCACCGTCAGCGTGGTCGGCCCGGCAGCCGTATGCCACGTCGCTGCCTTCATCAGGCGGCGGAACTGGCCCGGGTTGAGAAGGTCCAGTGCACGGCTCAAATGGGACTCGTCCTCGCTCAGCGCGCCATGCCGACGATCGCTGTAAAGCGACGTGATGACGGCCGCGTTGGTGACGAAGAAGACGCTCGACCAGACGATCGGGTGCCATTGGGGCGATGGGCCGGCCAGCAGGTAATAGGCGATGTAGAGGACCGTGCCGGAGAGCAGCAGCAGCCGAAGCACGAGCTGGTTCTTCGATAGATAGCCCGTGACCTGTAGAAGTCCGGCGAGATGAACCAGCAGCGCAGCATCGAAAAACGCCATCACCGCATGCGCTCCCCTGGTTCACTGGGCTTCAGCCCAGCGACGGCTCCTCGTAGGCAAACGTGTACCCGTCTGCCAGCCGGACCACCCTAGCGCCCTCCATGGCTGCGACAACCCCTGGCTGTCTTCCGCCTGCAGCCTCGACGAGGGCATCAAGCTGGTCATCGGTCCGCTCGGGCGCGTGATGGAACATGACGACCATCGCCGCGCCTGCCTGCGTCGCGAGCGCTGCGCCCTGTTCCCAGGTCGAGTGCCCCCAGCCCTCGTGCCCGCCATAGTCTGCCTTGGTGTAGGTCGCGTCATAGACGATGACGTCCGCTCCGCGAACGAACTCGGCAACCTCCTGATCGATGGCGTCGTCGCCATGCTCATGGTCGGACACGATGGCAAAAGCCGAGCCGCCCTGCTCGATGCGGAAACCGATGCAGCCACCGGGATGATGAAGGCGCTGGGCGCGGATCGTGATCCCGTCGCCGAGATCGATGCCTTCGCCGCTGCGGATCGTCCGAAACTCCGTGCGGTCGACAGCAACGGGGCCCAGAGGCCAGATCGCCTGCGCGGTCAGCGAGCGCAGGGTATCGGCGATCGGTCTGGGTGCGTCTCCGCACGCCCAACAGACGAGGTCAAAGTCCGGACTGTAGGCCGGCGCGAACAGCGGAAAGCCGGTGATATGGTCGAGATGAGTGTGGGTCATCAGGAGATCGGCCCGGCCGATGCCACGCGCGAGCAGATCCTTGCCCAGCCAGTGGGCGCCAGTCCCGCAATCCACGATGATGGTGCGACCGGCCGCGGTGATTTCCATGCACGTCGTGTTGCCGCCATAGCGCAGCGTCGAGGGGCCCGTCACCGGCAGCGATCCGCGCACGCCCCAAAACCGCAGAGAGAATTCCGCCTCCGTCCCAGTCTGCATCAAATCCCCTGCGCGCTCGCGGCGACCCATCACATCGGCCGACGCGACGTGCTTCGTGACCCTTGTCAGTACTTGCATCCGATCGCGTTGCCCTCGTCAAGCAGGTCGGCCTGCAACGTCGTGACATGCGCGCGGGAAATAAGACCAATGCCGTATCGCAATAGAATCTTCGTGAACTTGCGGGTTGCAGCTCCCATTAGTAGGTTGCTTGCCGTAGCGGGACGGAACACCCGGGCGCTGCCAGATTCGAAGCGATGATCATCGCCATTTTTCCGGTCGAACCGACTTGGCCACCTGTCGCAATCCAGCGCCGGCAGGATCCGGAAACCATTGATGCGAGCAAGACAAGATTTCGGGGGAGAGTTCCGAACCATGGATAGCGGCGAGTTTCAGTTGATCCGCAACACGACGCGGCTGTTTGAGCGCGTCGACACGGACAGGTTGCAGAAGCTGGTCGACCACGGTCAGATCGTCAACGTGACCAGCGGCGAGGCGCTTGTCGAGGAAGGCGCGCCGGCCGACAGTTTCTTCATCGTGCTTCACGGGCGCTTTCTTGTCGTCGCAGGCGGCAAGCCGATCGCCGAGGTGCGTCCCGGCGAGCCGATCGGCGAGATCGCTTTCTTTGCCGGCGGCACGCGAACGGCCTCGGTGATTGCCTCGCGTCGAAGCCGCGTTCTGGAGATCTCGCGCAAGGCCTATGCCGCCGTCGCGCGCGAACTGCCCGAGCTTTCGGAAGCGATCATCTCGGTTCTCGCGACGCGCGTCGCCAATGCCAACAAGGCCATGCCGTCCTTCACGCCGAAATCGGGCCGCATCGTCGGCGTGCTCGTTCCTGCGGCCGACCACCTCGCGGACGAGGCCGTGCACGAGATCATCAGAGCGCTTTCCGCCCATACCGGCTGGTCCAGCCTCTCGGAACCGGATGCGCCCACGAGCGATCGCGAGGCGCTTGTGATGCGGGCCGAAAGCGAGGATCGCGGGCTCGTGCTCGTGTCGACGTCGCAGGCCTCGGACGATTGGGCGGACTTCGTCGCCGACAGCGCCGACATGCTGTTCGTGGTGACCGGCAGCGGGTCCGATCCGGAGCCGAGCGACCGCGAACGCGATGCCTGGCGCCAACGCCAGCCCTCGAGCCTCCACCTCGTGATTGTGCGGCCCGATGCCGGGACGAAGATCGCCAACACGCTTGCGCGGTTGCAGTCGCGCCCTGCCCTCACCCATCACCACCTTGCCATCGGCGCCACGAACGACATGGCGCGCATTGCCCGCTTCATGACCGGTCAGGCGCTCGGCATCGTCTTTTCCGGCGGCGGGGCGCATGGCACCGCACATCTCGGCGTGCTCAAGGCGCTGAAGGAGCGCGGCTTCGGCTTCGACATGCTTGGGGGCACGTCGATGGGGTCCGCGGTCGCGGGCGCCATCGCCATGGGCCTGACACCGGAAGAGGTGATGGACCTCTGCGACGACCTTTTCGTGCGCAGCAAGGCAATGGGGAAATACACCGTTCCGCTCTATTCCGTCGTCGACCACCGGCTGTTCGACGACCTGTTGCGCCGCAACTATCGCGGCGTGCTGATCGAGGATTGCCCGCGCAACTTCTTCTCGGTGGCCACCAGCCTGACGGTCAACGACCTCGCCATCATCCGACGGGGTCCGCTGTGGCAGGCCGTGCGCGCCTCAGGCGCGATCCCCGGAGTGCTGCCCCCCTTCGTGCGCGAGGACGGCGAGGTGCTGATCGACGGCGCGCTGATCGACAACGCGCCGATCGAGACGATGCGCAGCCTGAAGCCGGGACCAAACATGCTGCTCAGCATCCGTCGCCCGCCGGAATGGCGCGTGAAGTCGAAGTATGACGATCTTCCGGGGCGCGCCGGCGTGCTGGCCCGCTTCGTCGGAGTGAAGCGCAACGGCTTCCGCTTTCCCTCCGCCCTGTCGATCCTGACGCGCTCGATGGTCGTGAATGCCGACCGCAAGATCACCGCCACGCCGCGAAACGACGACATCTTCCTAGCGATCAAGCCGCCGCACGGCTCGGGCTTCCTCGACTGGAAGCGCGGACGGCGCAATTTCGACATCGCCTATGAGGCGACAGTCAAGGCGCTGGACGATGCAGGGCCGCAAACTTCTCAGCTTGCCACGCTGCGCATGCTCGCCGACGCAGCGATCTAGCTATTTTTTCGTCGTGCGGTAGACGCCGTCCCAGCCTTGGGGCGGCGGATCGCTGCGGAATGCCGCAACGCGCTCGGCGTAAAGCTCGTAGAGCCCAGACAATTGGCGAGGCGCCACCGCGCGCGCTTCTTCGAGGGCTATTGCCGCCCCGTCGAGATCGACAGCGCGGTAGGCGGCAAGCATGCGATCATGAGCAGCTGCCAGCTCACGAAACGCCGGCGACGATGCGACGGCCGCATCACCCATCAACGCGAAGACGGTGATCGGCTCGGCGCGCCCGACGACGCCCACGCGGTCGATTTCGAGATAGGCAAGGTCAGCCGCGCCACGCTGTACCGTCTCGGTCACCAGGATCGAAACGCCGTAGCCCTTCGTCAGCCCCTCGACGCGGGAAGCGAGGTTCACGCTGTCGCCGATCGCCGAATAGCTGAAGCGCTGGAGAGAGCCGAGATTGCCGACGCAGGCCGGGCCGCGATGGAGGCCGATGCCGATGGCCAGCGGCGTCTCGCGCTCGCGGTCGAGCTTCTCCAGCCTTTCGGTCATGGCGAGCGCCGCCAGGCAGGCCCGGCGCGGATGGGCCTCGATGTCGAGCGGGGCGTTCCAGAACGCCATGATGGCGTCGCCCATATACTTGTCGATGGTGGCCTGCGATTCGAGAAGCACGTCCGTCATGGGGGTCAGGAAGCCGTTGAGGAGTGCCGTCAGTTCGTCCGGGTCGAGCTTTTCCGAGAGCGTGGTGAAGCCGCGAATGTCGGAGAAGAGGATCGTCAGGTCGCGCATCTCGCCACCGAGCTTCAGCGCGTTGGGATTGTCGGCGAGACGCTCGACGAGCGAGGGCGCCAGGTAACGGCCGAAAGCGCCGCGCACGAACTGCTTCTCGCGGTCGGTCAGGAGCAGGAGCAGCGGCATGGTGACGAAGAACACCATGGCGATGACGGCCGCCGGCAGGATCGGGTCGATCAGCAGGCGCTCGACCGAAAAGGCATACCAGGAGAGCCCGGCAGCCGCCGCCAGCAGGAGCCCTGCCGCCGTTGTCGTGGAGATCGCGCCGGCGCGCGCGGCAACGAGGACGAGGATCAGGCCGAGCAGGATCGCCGCCGCCGTCTCCGCACCTTCCGCCCAGTCGGGCCGCGCGAGGAACATCTGGCCGACGATCTGGTCGATGATTTCGGCATGGACGAGCACGCCCGGCAGGCTCGAGGACACAGGCGTCGCCACGAGATCGCGCAGGCCGACCGCGCTGGTGCCGACGAGCACGATACGCCCTTCGAGATCGGCAGCAACGGAGGCCAGATCGGCCGGATCGCTGCTCAGGATCGAACGGGCGGGCACGACCGGCATGGTCGGCAGGCCGGAGAAATAGACCCAGAACTCACCGTTTGGTCCGGTCGGCACGTCGAGCGCTCCGGTGCGCAGGGCCGTCATCGCGGCGACGCCCGTGTCGATCTCGCCGCTGGCGCCGGTAGATCGGATGACGAACGATCCGGCGCCCTGCGCAACGCGCAGCGCCTCGACGGAGAGCGACGGATAGAGCCTGCCCTGCGAGAGCGCCACGAGCGGGATCGAGCGGACGATGCCGTCGACCGTGCGCGCGAAGGAGAAGAAGCCCATGCCCTGGGCTGCCTGCGTGAGTTGCGGCAGATTGACCACGCCCCCGCCAAACGGCGGCAGGTAGGTCGTCGGGTCGGCGCCGCCGAAGGAGAAGCCCGCCTTGGGCGGCGCGATCGTGCCGCCGGTCGCGTCGGATATGACGAAGCCAGCCGTCACCGAGTTTCGGGCGAAGCTTTCGGCGAGGATGGCGTCGTTGTCGCGCGCGGCGATCTCGGGTGGGAGATCGACCGGTACGCCGGCATTCGACAGGTCGGCCGCCGCCTGGGCCAGCGAGGTGCGATCGGGCTCGGAGAAGACGACGTCGAAGGCGATGGTGGCGACGCCCATCTCGCCGAGGCGATCGACCATCCGTGCGACAACGGCCCGCGACCATGGCCATTGGCCGAGTTCGGCGATGGATGCTTCGTCGATGTCTACGACGGCGATCGGCGCTCCGGCTTCGGGCCGCGGATCGAGGCGCTGGTAAAGGTCGAAGACAAGCGGCGTCAGCCGTTCGAGCGGCGTCTGCCCCCATGCCTTCAGCGCGATGACGAAGGAGATTGCAGCGAGGCCGAAGAGCCAGACCAGCCTCCCCCGCCGCCGCTCAGCGGAAGAACGGCGGGACACTAGTCGGTGAGAACATCAGGGCCGCGCACGCCGCCGAAGACGCCGGAGGCGGTCCAGCCCGAGCCCGTCCGGTCGAAGTTGCCGATCACGCCGCCGACCGGATCGGTGCCGTCCCACACGAACGCACCGCTGGCGGTGCCGACGCTGCCATTGTTGGCGCCAATGCCCTGAAAGACGGCGCTGTTTCTCGTGCGGCCGATCACGTAGCTGAAGTCCTTGCCGCCGAAATCATCGATGCCGACGTTGGCACCGAAATCGTTGATGTCGAGCGAGCCGGTTCGCGCACCGAAATTCCAGCCCATGTTCATGGTGCCCGTCGCGACATGGTTCGTGCCGTCGATCCGCAGCGTTCCGACAGCGTTGCCGCTGTAGGTTGCCGTCGTGCCGGTCGTGGGCGAGAGGTCGTCAATCGCCGCGATCGTGCCCGTCACCCACGTGCCGTCATCGACGTAGATCCGGTTGCCGGGCTGCGCCGTCCCCCACCAGCCCCACTGGAGAAAGTCGCAGTTCTCACACAGGTCGAAGCCCTGTAGGCCGTCGATGAATGGTGTGACGGACCGGCCAGAGAACATGAAGGTCGTATCCAATCCCCCCGTTGCTCCGTAACGATCATTATCGAGATACGCCGAAGGCGCACCATCGCTGCCTACGCCGATCTCGACGTCGGTGATGAGGCTGCCGACATCGACCTGCCCCTGGAACGGCACGCCATTGGTATCGAACGTCGTGGTGACGTGGCCTGACCGGGTGTTCCGGACAGGTACATTGTAGGTGACATTTCGCCCGAAAACGCGACGCGTGACATTGGCCATGCCTGCCGCAAACCCCTGGTATTCGCCGGCGTAGGTCCGAGGCGTCGTCGGCTGGGTCACGGTCACGACCGGCGGACGCGGCGTGGGGACCGTGCGTGTCGTCTGCGGCAGATTGCGGGAATTGGCGCCGGGCACGTTGCTGCCAGCGACCTGCTCGTTGGTCGGCCGGTTGGGCGAGCCGCCATTGCCGCCGGAGCCTGCGAGGTTCTGGAAGATCTGGCTGCGCCACTGGGCAGGCGTCTTGCCGGTGTTGAAGCGCCCGAGCGCGTCGACCCACAGTGAATATCCGGCCGAGTAGATGCGCTGCCCGCCGAACTGGCCGTCCAGCGTCACCTCATTGCCGAAGAGCAGGTCGAAATGGGCAAGCAGGCCGGCCTGCGAGGGCGACAGATTGATGTCGACCATGCCGCCGCGGATGCCGACGGTGCCGACCGGCGTGTTGAGCTTCACGCCGCCCTCCGTCTTCGAGGTGCGGCCGCCGATGAAGCGGAAGACGCCGCGGGTCATGGTTGCGGTGACTTCCGCCGTGCCAGCGCCGGGGTTGTAGACGAAGCGGTCGATCGAGATCGACGAATTCGGCCCGACGGTGAAGGTCGTGCCGTCGGCGAGCAGGATCTGGACGAGACCCGCGCCACTGGTGTCGATCTTCTCGTTCTGCACGATATTGTCGCCGAGGACGACGGTGCGCACGGCCTGGCCGGGCAGCGTCCGGCTGGCCTCGGGGTTCACGGCTGCCGTGACGCCGGCAATCTGCGCCGAGGCCGGGATCGTCACCAAGGCCGGAACCGCGACGGCGAGCGAGAGAAATGCGATCCGCTTCATCATCGTCGTCTCCTAGAACTGCCGCAACAGGGTCAGCGTGCCGGTGACATTGTCGAAGTTCTTCGTCTGATAGTTGGAATCAACGTCGCGATAGCCGCCGCTGGCAAGCATCGACCAGCCATCTGCGACCGGCATGGCAAGCGTCACATCGACGAAAGTCTCCCGGTCGGACTGCGCATCGGCGCTCACCACCGGGTCGTTGCCGTCATAGTCGCGGCGCAACAGGCCGCCGATCACGCTCAACGTCCAGGCTCCATCCGACATTCCGAACGGATCGGCGAAAGCCATGCGCGCGCCGAGCGAGGCACCGAAAGCGCGGTTGCTGTCGAATTCCGTGCGCGCGTCGCGCTTCTCGGCCTCCGCCGACGCGACGAAGGCCAGACGGTTGGTGAGCTGCTGCTGGAATTCGACCTCCGCGCGATACCGGTCACCGGTCTTGTTCGAGGCTGTCTCACGCGTGGCGCTGTCGCGGTAATCCTCATAGCGATATTCGCCACGGATGCTGATGCTCGTTCCCTGGCCGCCCTGCGTCACGAGGTTCGTGCCGATGCCGCCCGAAACCAGATACGGGTCCTCGTCCAGGATGACGCCACCTGCGATGCCGTAGATGGCGAGCGTGGTGTTGTCGATGCGGAAGCGCTCCATGTTGAAGACGGGGCCGATCGTCACCTCGCCGAGCGCCGCGTTGAGCTCGGTGCGCTCGTCGTAGAGCGCGCCATAGCCGGACAGGTTGATCTCCAGCCGGTCGCCCTGGCTTTCGAGATCGTGCGCGATGCGCGCGGTGCCGGCGATGAAGCCGTTGACGTCAGGGGCCGAGACCGCATTCTCGTCGAGCAGGAAATCGAGCCCGAACAAGGTTATGTCGCGCGTCTCGGGCGCGGCGTTGGCATTAGACTGGTAGCGCACGCCGGCAGCGATCGTGCCCGAGAAGCGCGTCGGCTCCGTCGCGCGGTCAATACCGGTGCGGAATGTCTGGACGCGCTCGACGACTTCCTGCGGCACGTCCTCGCCCGAGATCGCCTGCTCGAAGTAATTGTCGGCCACCTCGTAGGCACCGAGACGATAGTAAAGGACGCCGAGCTCAAGCTGCAGGCGCGGCAGGCCGGGTGCGAAGATCAGCATGCGCTCAAGCGTGGCGATCGCACCTTCGAGGTCGCCGACGCGGGCGGACAGCGCAGCATATTCGAAGGCCACGTCGAGATTGCTCGGGTCCGAGAGCATCTGCGTGAACAGAACCTGGCGTTCCGCCTCGAGCGCCACGGTCGATCCGGTCTGGACGACGGTATCGCCAATGCGCGCAGGTGCCGGGCCGCTCTGCGCCAGGGCGCCCGAAACGATAAAAGACGCGCAAACGCCTCCCAGCGCTGCCGTCCAAAACTTGCCAGTACGCATGTCACGCCCCGCGCCGTCGCGCCAGCTTCCCCTTAAAGCTGTTAACGGACGTTAACATACAGGCCCCTGAAATCACCGCAAGTGCAGATGCGCGGCGGATACCGTCACCGGGCCGCGCGAAATCGCTATCGTTGCTTATTTGCTACGCAACGAGCTTGGATACTCTGCGACGGTCCATGAATTCAGCGTCGGCAACCAGAGCAGAGTCTGATGTTGACGGTCACTCGTCGCCCGGTTGTGCCAGAAAAGAGTTGCGCGCCGTCGTCCGAACGGCGCGCATCTTGTTTTTTACTGGGCCGCGTAGGGCTGCAGGCCGGCTGCAGGAGCAATCGCCGTATTGAAGGCTTCGACGCAGGGCTCGCCGCAGCGCTTGATCCAGTTCGGGAGCACGGCTGCCTCGAAGGCCTCGCGGCGCTTGGCCAGATCCTCGTCGGAGACTTCAACGAGGGTCAGGCCGGCGGGCTCGCCGAGCGGGCACGGACCCGTCGTGTTGCAGGCCACACCCTCGGCGTCCTCGCGCTCGCTCATGACGCGCATCTCGGCAGTCAGCTTGTCGACTTCGGTGGTGAGGAAGGTCTGCACGGCCGGGTCGAGGCCATCCCACCAGTCGGCGTTTGCGACGGTCGCGAGAGCGCCGAAATTGACGGCCAGCGGATAGATGTGGGTCGTTCCCTCATACCAGCGATTGGAATAGCCGCCGAGCGTGCTGGTGACCGCACAGTCGATGACGCCCTGTTCCAGCGCCTGCTGCACTTCGCCGAACGCCATGTCGACCGGCGAGCCGCCAAGATGGGCGATCAGGTCCGACTGCGAGGCGCCCGAGACGCGGATGCGCTTGCCGGCGATGCTCTCGATGCCTTCGAGCGGAACGCGGCAATAGAAGACCTGCGTCTGGTAGGACATCATGCCCATCAGGTGCAGGCCGAGGTTCTCGCGGTAGTAGGCCTGCAGGACCGGGAAGAAGGCGTCCGTGACCTTGTGGAACTCGTCGAAGTTCGACGACATGCCGGCGAGGTCGTTGCCGTCGCTGATGGGGTTCTGGCCGGAAACGTGGCCGAGCGCGCCGCTGGTCACGTTCATCACGTTCTGGCTGGCAAGGTTGAAGAGGTCGGAACCGCGCAGACCGAGTTCGTTCATCACGCGGAACCGCGTGGTGATCTTGCCGCCCGAGAGTTCGGTGACCTTCTCGGTCCAGAACGGCGCCTCGAGAAGCTTGCTCTGTGTGGTGGTGCCGAGGTTGCCGACGACGTTGATCTCGGTCTCCGGCAAATCCTGCGCGACCGCGCCGGTCATGCCGGCCGCGAGCGCCAGCGAGAGCATCAGACTGCGTTTCATGGTGGTTCCCCTTTAGTTTAGCCTCACTCCCGCTACCCGCGGACGTATGTGGGCAGCCAGGTCACGATCGACGGAAATGCCGTCAGAAGAGCAATCATCAGGATCATCGCGACGACGAAGGGCAGCGCGCCCAGCGCCACGTCGCGGAACGGTCCGTTGCCGCGGATCGACTGAACGACGAACAGGTTCATGCCGATGGGCGGCGTGACCAGCGCGGTCTCGATCAGGATCATGAAGATGACGCCGAACCAGAGCGGGTCGTAGCCGATGGCCACGATGATCGGCACGACGATCGGCGTCGTCGCGATCATCAGCGACAGTGACTCCATAAAGCAGCCGAGGATCAGGTACATCACGACGATCGCCGCCAGGATCACTACCGGCGGCGCATCGATCGCGCCGACCGCATTGCGGATCTGGTCGGCAAGGCCGATCGAAACCATCACGAAGTTGAGGAGCTGGGCGGCAAGCACGATCAGCATGACCATGCAGGTCGTGCGCATGGTGCGTTCCAGGGCGCCCATGAGCATCTGCCAGGAGAGCTTGCGGCGCCATGCCGTCAGCGCCAGCGCGCCGATGAAGCCGAGTGCAGCCGCTTCCGTCGGCGTCGCGATGCCGGCGTAGATCGAGCCGACCATCAGCAGGAAGAGCAACAGCGGCGGAAGCAGACCCGGCAGCGCATCGAAGCGCTCGCGCCAGGTCGGCTTGGTTTCCTGCCGGCCGCCCATTTCGGGTTTCCAGACGCACAGGATCAGAACGATCAGCGAGAACAGGCCTGCAAGTAGCAGACCCGGAATGAGGCCTGCCAGGTAGAGGCGGCCGACCGACACCTCGGCAAGCACACCGTAGATGATCATGTTGATCGACGGAGGGATGAGAATGCCGAGCGTGCCGCCGGCCGCAATGGAGCCGAGAAAGAGCGGCGGGGCGTAGCCGCCGGTCTTCATCTGCGGCACCGCGATCGTGCCGATCGTCGCGGCGGTCGCGACCGACGAGCCGGAGGTCGCCGCAAACAGCGCGCTCGACCCGATGATCGTGTGCAGCAGGCCGCCGGGCACGACGCGGACCCAGCGATCGATCGCCTGGAACATGCCGCCGGCAATGCCGGAGTTCAGCAGAAGTTCGCCGGTAAGAATGAAGAGCGGAACGGCGACCAGGGCAAAATTGGTCGAGCCGCCCCAGATCAGGTCGCCGACGGCGGGAAGAACGGGGAAGAACGAAAAGCTCTGGTCGAGCACAAGCGTTACGATCACCAGCACCGCGGCAACGGGAATGCCGAGGGCCAGAAGGCCGAACAGAACCGTCAGGAGTGTGGGGATCACAGCGCTTCCCTCTTCTTTACGTCTTCGATCGCCTCGGCGATCTCGTCATTGGAATCGAACTTGCCCACGCGATCGGCTTCGGCACCGCGGCCTTGAAGCAGGAGCATGCCGTGGCGTGCCGTCAGGAGGAGTGCCGTGAAGGCGAAGATCGCCATGCCGACCACGAGAAAGAGCTGCGGGACGGCAAGAGGAAACGCGAGCACGCTGGTCGAGACGATCCCGCGCCGGTAGCTCGTCAGGAAAACGTGCCAGCTTGTGTAGGCGAAGAAGGCGCCAACGAATGCCAGCGACACGAACGACAGCAAGTCGAGGATGCGGCGGACACCAATCGGGAAGCGACCCATGAACACGTCGACACGGATGTGCGCGCCTGCGAGCGCCGTGTAGGACATGCCGAAACTGATCGCTATCGCGAAGAGATAGACGCTGAACTCGAAAGAGTTGAGATAGGTCTGGCCGTTGATGTTGCGTGTCAGCACGTCGATCGAGACCATGACGGCGATCAGGATCATGATGCCTCCGCCCAGCCTTGCGAAAAGCGGTGCTATCCAGGCGATGAAGCGTTCGATGGTCTGCATGATCAACTCCGCCTTGCTGCAGGCCGCACGAGCAGGCGGCTGATCTCGGCGACATCCGGAACGGCCTCGATCGCCTCGATCATGTCGATCAGCGCCTGGCCGTCGGTCTCCTCGAGCCCGTCCACCCGGCGCCAGCAGCGCCAGAATTTGTCGAGATTGTCTTCGCGCGTCAGGGGATTGTCGGCGTGGCCCCAGACGGCCTTCAGCTCGACCGTGTGCGTCGCGCCGGACTTCAGCGTCACGCTGACCGTCTGCGGCGTCATCGCGCTGTGGCTGGGATTGTCGTTCTGGATGACGGTGACGCGGCGCGCAATGTCATGCGTTCGCGGATCGTTCAGCATGTCCTCGCCGATGAAGTGCTCGACGTCGACCTTGCCATGGACAAGGAATGTGCCGGCGACGAAGCCGAGGCAGAGCTTGGCATAGTTCGGCGCGGGGTTCGGCACGATCGGGCGGCCGACGAGCCGCTTGACGAGCTGGGGAACCTCCGTGGTGATGGAGGCGACATCATCGGCGGTGAAGTTGTGTTCGCGCTGAAGGCGGTAGAGCCCGTCCACCATGCCGTGCGTCAGCCGGCCCGACGGGAACGGCTTGTGCGACATGCGCTCGATCTGGAAATGCCTGGCCAGTTCGCTGCGGCCGTGGGCGACGTCGAAATCGCCATTCTCGAACAGGCGGAAATAGCCGTACTGGCCGGTGAGCACGTCGCTCGGGCCGAGGATGCCTTCGCGCGCGAAGTCGCATGCCGCGATGGCTGCGCGCGAATTGAAGCCGACCTGCATGCCCAGAAGCGGCGAACCCTCGACATGCGGCTGCAGCGTGCCGCTCGTCTGCGCATACTGGTTGCCGATCGCGCGGATCGTGGTTTCGACGTCGAAGCCGGACAGCTTGCCGATCGAGGCGGCCGCGCCGAAGCCGCCGGCAGCGGCGGGCCGGAAGAAGCGGATCGGGCCGGTTGACGACTTGCCTAGGAAGATCGAGACGTCGACCCCCATGGAGACGGCTGTCAGGAACTCCTTGCCTGACACGGGGCTGCCTTCCGCCGAGCGGCGCTCGCAATAGCCCATGACGGCAGACAGGATCGTCGCGAAAGGGTGCAGGACCGCGTCCTCGTTGACGCAGTCGAACTCCAGCGAGTGGATCTGGTAGGCGTTGACGAAGGCAGCGGCCGGCGCCGGCAGCCTTTCGCCGCTGACCCAGACGGTGGCCTCGTCGCCTTTGCCCCAGCTTCCCGCGACCTTGATGATGCGATCGATGCGATAGCCTGCACAGCCGGCGACGCCGACGCCGAACGTATCGATGAGAAAGGTCTTGGCCTTTTCGACCGCGTTGGCCGGCAGGTCGTCATAGCCGGTCGACAGCACGCGCTCGACGAGCCAGGGCAACGGGTTGTCTGTTTCCGTCACGGGCAAGTTTCCTTGAATGTCCCTGGGGATGCCGCGCGCAGGCCTGCGGAAAGCCGGGCGGCGGTGCCGACGGGCCGAAAGAGCGCGTGCGCAGATGTCGGCGCGCGCCGCTGACGGCACGCCGCCCGTGGTCGAGCCGGCATCGTGTTCCCCGATTATTGTAAGGCAGCCAGCGCGGGCCACCCATGTTTGCATTCGCATTCAAGTTGACGTTACCAGCTGCTGTCAACCGCGAATTTCTTGAGCCATCAGAACAGGAGGCAAAGTAATTTTAGGGCTCGAAACCGATGGAGAGAGCCGACCATGAGCAATTGCGGCTTGACAGTCGAGGCGTCTCGCAAAACTATGAATTCGTATTCATTAGTCGGACGGCATGCGGCCGCTCCGGGTCGGTTTGCACTGCCCGAGAGCCTTCAGCCGCGCCATCAGAAGGGTTTCACATGGCAGTCTCTCGTGCCCCGGAAAAGGGTTTCGACATCGAGGTCCCCGTTGTCGTGGTTGGAGCCGGCGCAGCCGGGCTGACCGCCGCTCTTGCCGCACGCGACGGCGGCGCGGACGTGCTCCTTCTCGAACGCGACGAGAACCCGCGCGGCTCGACCAGCATGTCCCAGGGCTATGTCTGCGCCGCCGGCACCAAGCTCCAGAAGGAGAAGGGCGTCGAGGACGGACCGGACCGCTTCTACGAGGACATCATGGCGCGCTCGAAGAACAGCGCCGATCCGCGCATCTCGCGCACGGTCGCCGAGAACTCCGGCAAGGCCGTCGACTGGCTCGTCGAGAAGCACGACATCCCGTTCCGCATGAACATCTCCTGGGCGGGGTTCTTCGGGCATTCGGTCAACCGGATGCACGGCATGCCGACCCGCACGGGTGAGGAACTGCACGGCTCGCTGATCCGCGCGGCGAGCGACGCCGGCGTCGATCTCATCACCGGCGCGCATGCCGACGCGATCTATGCCGACGATGACGGCCGGGTGACGGGCGTGCGCGTGAAGCGCTCGGACGGAACGGTCGAGAATATCGGCTGCGGCGCGCTCGTGCTTGCCACCTGCGGCTTCGGCGCCAATCACGAGATGGTTCAGAAGTTCATCCCCTCCTTTGGCACGGCGCCGAACTACCGCTATTTCGGCCATGAAGGGAATGAGGGCGAAGGCATCCAGTGGGGCGTCGAGCTCGGCGCGGACCTCGGATGCATGGACGCCTACCAGGGTTATGGGGCACTCGCCGATCCCTACGGCATCATCGTCAATTACGAGACGGTCATGCACGGCGGCATCACCGTCAACAGCGAGGGCAAGCGCTTCTCCAACGAGGTGAAGGACATTTCCGGCCAGGCGCTGAACGTATTGGCGCAGCCGGGCGGCATCGGCTGGATCATTTTCGACGACAAGCGCCGCGCGCTCGTCGAAGAGCTGCCGGAATTCCGGGAGCTTCTGTCTCTCGGCGGCGTGAAGACCGCCGCCGATGTCGACGCGCTGGCCGATACCATCAAGGTGCCGGTCGACGAGCTGAAGGTGACGTTCTCGAAAGTCGCCGCCATGCAGCGCGGTGCGGTCTCCTGCCCCTGGGGCCGTGACTTCACGAAAGTGGCTCCACTCTCGAAGGGCCCCTTCTACGCGATCAAGACGACAGGCGCCCTCTTCCACACGCAGGGCGGCCTCAAGATCGACGAGGACGCGCGCGTCCTGCGCAAGAACGGGACGACGCTGCCGAACCTGTTCGCCAGCGGCGGTACAGCCTGCAGCATCTCCGGAAACGGCGTCGATGGCTATCTGCCAGCGGCCGGCCTCTGCATGGCCGTCACGCTCGGAATGCTCGCAGGTAACAAGGCGGCAGAGATCGCCAACGCCTGAGAGTTGAGGCATCGGTCGGCGCGAGCCGATCCAGATCGCACCGGGCGGCCAGGGGACGGCCGCGCCGACGGAGATTGCATGCGCAGTCATGTGATCATCCATCAAAAAGGGGAACGATGATGACACGCTGGTTCAAGACGACACTTCTGGGTGCATGCGCGCTTGCGATCGCCCTGCCGGCCTATGCGGACGACCTCCGCCTCGGCTCGAATTTCGGCGACACGCACTCTTCGACGCGGGCGCTCAAGGAGGTGTTCGCGCCGAAGGTGGAGGAGCTCACCGAGGGTCGTCATACGGCGTCCGTCTTCGCCAACAGCGAGCTCGGCCAAAGTGCGGAAATGGTCAACCAGGCGCAGAGCGGCATCAATTTCGGCGTCTACGTGTCGTCGGCCTTCTACAATTCCCAGGTGCCGCAGATCGGCGTTACCAACCTGCCCTTCGTGTTCTCGGATCGCGAAACGGCGTTCAAGGTGATCGACGGCGAGATCGGCGAGCAGTTGAAGCCGCTTTTCGAGGAAAAGGGTCTGGTCATCCTCGGCTTCATGGAACTCGGCTTCCGCCACATCACCAATTCGGCGCGACCGATCATCGAGCCGACGGACGTCGCGGGTCTCAAAATCCGCCTGCAGAGCAATCCGATCCACATCGCGACCTTCGAACTGCTTGGCGCGAGCCCGGTTGCGCTCGATGGGACCGAGATCTTCCCTGCCCTGAGCCAAGGCGTGATCGACGGCCAGGAAAACCCATATTCCGTCATCAACAATCTGCGCCTCTACGACGCCGGCCAGAAATACGTGTCGGAGACCGGGCATTTCTTCGACATCATCGTCTTCACCGGTTCAAAGGCCGTGCTTGACCGCATGACGCCCGAGGATCGCGAAGCCGTGCTCGAGGCCGGACGTCTCGCAACCGAAGAGCAGCGCCGTATCGCAGCCGAGGACGAGGCTGCAAATCGCGCGATCGTCGCGGAAAAGGGCGTCGAGATCACGGTGCTGACACCGGCACAGAAGGCTGCCTTCCAGGAAGCGACAGCGCCGATCTACGACACCGTGCGCGGCAATCTCGGCGCAGAACTCGTCGACCGGTTTCTCGCAGCGGTAGACGCCGCGAACTGATCCTCCCCGCAGGCTTGTCGCCTGTCACTCGGCCGCGTCGACACTCCTCGACGCGGCCATTTTCGTTGAGCGCCGACAAGCATCCAATGCCCGTGTGAAGTGCGCCGGGACCCGCTTGACTTTGCTCCCTAACAGACCTTTAATGCATACGCATTCACTTTTGCGCGCCACGGGAACGGCGCCCGATCTTTGGGAGTATATTTCATGCCTGTCCTTCGCAGGGCCGCTGGCCTTTTCGCGTGCGCTTTCCTGATGGCCGCACCGCTCACGGCATCCGCCGACGAGCTGCGCCTCGGCTCCGGTTTCGGCGACAACCATTCGTCCACGCGCGCAATGCGCGACGTCTTCGCGACGAAGGTCGAGGAGCTGACTGAAGGCCGTCACACAGTATCCGTATTCCCGAACAGCGAGCTCGGTCAGGCTCCCGAAATGGTGAACCAGGCCCAGAGCGGCATCAATTTCGGCGTCTTCGTCTCGTCGGCCTTCTACAATTCCCAGGTGCCGCAGATCGGCGTTACGAACATGCCGTTCATCTTCGCCGACCGCGAAACTGCCTATAAGGTGTTCGATGGATCGTTCGGCGATACATTGAAGCCGCTCTTCGAGGAGAAGGGTCTCGTTGTCCTGGGCTTCATGGAGCTGGGCTTCCGCAACATCACCAATTCGGTTCGTCCGATCACCCAGCCTTCGGACCTGCAGGGTCTCAAGATCCGCCTGCAGAACAACCCGGTGCATATCGCGACCTTCAACCTGCTTGGCGCGAGCCCGACCTCGATCGACGCCAGCGAGATGTTCGCGGCGCTTAGCCAGGGCGTGGTCGACGGCCAGGAAAATCCCTACGCCGTCATCAACTCCTTCCGCCTCTATGACGCCAAGCAGAAGTACCTGACCGATACCGGCCACTTCTTCGATGTCATCGTCTTCTCGGTTTCGAAGACGCAGCTCGACGCGATGAGCGAAGAGGATCGCGCCGCGATCATCGAGGCCGGCCGTCTCGCCACGATCGAGCAGCGCAAATACGCTGAAGCCGACGAAGCCTCCAACCTCGCGACCGTGCTGGAGAAGGGCGTCGAACTGACCAAGCTTACGCCCGAGCAGCGCGAAGCCTTCCGCTCCGCGACGGCTCCCGTCTATGACGAGGTCCGCGGCACACTCGGCGCCGAACTCGTCGACGAGTTCCTGGCGGCCGTCGAGGCTGCGAAGTAAGCCTCGTGCGCAAACTTCTCGATCTCGGCGATCGCCTGCTGATGGGCATCGTCATCGTGACGATGGCAATCATCGTCACGACCATCGCGGCCGACGTCGTCGGCCGCTACGGCTTCGGCAAGTCGCTGCTGTTCGCAAACGAGCTCAGCCGTCTCGCCTTCATCTGGATGTCGTTCATGGTCATGCCGCTCGGCATCTCGCGCGGGCTGCACGTGGCCATCACGAGCGTCGTCGATGCCGTGCCGCCGGGCGTGCGCCGTCTGCTCTTCCGGGCGAGCGCGGCGATGATCGCGCTTTTGATGGCAGTCGTCCTCATGGGCGCCTGGGTCAGCATCAAGGGGCGCTCCAGCGAGATGCTCAACACGCTGCCCGTGTCGGCCGCCTGGTTCTACTATCCGCTCGCCATCGGCGCGGCGTGGTCGCTCGTCCACCTCGTCGTGCAGTTCATCCGCGGCGAACCTCCGGTTCGCGTCTTCGAAGACGAAACAGTGCAGGCCTTGCCATGAGCGCGACGATCACCGTCATCTTCTTCGCCACCTGCCTTCTCGGCATCCCGCTCGCGTTCGCCTTCGGTATCGCCGGCATGGCAGGCCTCTGGATGAGCGGACTGCCCATCGAGATGATGGCGTCGAAGATGATGTTCGCCATCAACTCCTTCCCGTTGCTGGCGATCCCCTTCTTCATGCTGGCGGGCGAGCTTATGGTGCGCGGCGGCGTTGTGCGCATCGCGGTGGAGTTCGCCAACACCATCATCGGACGCGTTCGCGGCGGCCTCGGCCACGTGACTGTCGCATCGGGCATGGGCCTCGCCTCGGTCTCCGGCGCCGCCGTTGCCGACGCCGCGGCGCTCGGTTCGGCCCTCATGAAGCCGCTCGGCAATGCCTACAGCAAGCCTTTCGGTGCCGCCCTCATTGCCGCGACCGGCAATCTCGGCCCGATCCTGCCGCCCTCGACGGCGATGATCGTCTACGCGACGATCGCAGGGCCATCACTGTCGCTGCCGGCGCTGTTCATCGGCGGCGTGCTGCCGGCCTTCCTTATCGCCTTCCTGATGAGCGCCTACGTCTATTTCGCGGCCTGGCAGCGGGGTTATCCGCTGACGGGCGAGCCGTTGCGGCTCTCGGCCGTGGCGCGCGCGGGCATCCGCTCGCTTCCCGTCCTCATGCTTCCCGTCGTCGTCATCGGCGGCATCATGGGAGGGGCCTTCACGGCGACGGAAGGCGGCGCAATCGCCGTCGTGATGTCGCTGCTGCTCGGGCTGTTCTACACGCGCGAACTGAAGCTTTCCGACCTGCCCAAGGCGCTTTTGCATGCCGGCCTGACGACAGGCGTCGTCACCGTCATCATCGCGTTCGCCTCGACGGTGACGTTCCTGTTTTCGATCGACCATCTGCCGAACGATCTCAGGAATTTGTTGCAGGGCTGGACAGACGATCCGACGATGTTCCTGCTCCTGATCTTCGGGATGCTCGTGATCGTCGGCATGTTCATGGAGTCGACCGCGGCCTATGTCATGCTGGTGCCGATCTTCGCGCCGATGGCGATGCTCTACGGGATCGAGCCGCTGCACTTCGCGCTGGTCTTCATCCTGACCCTGATCGTCGGCATGCTGACGCCACCTGTGGGTGTCCTCCTCTTCCTGATGGCAGGCATGACAGGGCTGAAGGTCGGAGAGATCGTCAGGGAAGTCTGGCCGTACATCGCCATCCAGTTCGGCGTGACGCTGGCGATCCTGTTCTTCCCCGACGTCTTCCTCTACCTTCCGAGGCTGGCCGGCTACTAGCCGGCCACCAGTGCCGAGACACTCATGATCGATCCCGCCCCGATTCTCGTCTCGCATGTCGCGGGACTGCGCTTCGACGCCGTGCCTGTCTCGGCGGTCGAGAAGATGAAGATCTTCATCCTCGATACGCTCGGCGTCGGCGCGGCTGGCGCCAACGGCACCAATCTCGAGGCGATGAACGTGCTGGCCCGCAGCTGGGGCCAGTCGAACGAGGCGCGCAGCTTCGGCACCGGCGAGCGGCTTCCCGCACCGACGGCCGCCTTCGTCAACGCCTATCGCATCCACTCGCTCGAGTTCGACTGCCTGCACGAGCGGGCTGTCCTGCACCCGATGGCGGCGATCCTCGCCGCCGCGCTCGCCTATGCCGACAGGCGTTCGCAGGCCGGCACTCCGGTCAGCGGCAAGGATCTGATCGCGGCCGGTCTCGTCGGCATCGATATCGCGACCTTTCTCGGCTTTGCCGCGCGCGGCTCCCTGCGCTTCTTCCGGCCTGCCACGGCCGGCGGGTTCGGGGCGGCAGCGGCAATCTCGCGTCTGGCCGGCTATGACGAGGAGCAGACCGCCAACACGCTCGGCATCCAGTATTCGCAGACTTCAGGCACCATGCAGCCGCACATCGAGGGCTCGCCCTGCCTCGGACTGCAGGTGGGGTTCGCGGCCCGCGCCGGCATCGTCAGCGCAGATCTCGCAGCCGCGGGCTTCACCGGTCCGCGCGACATCTTCACCGGCAAGCACGGCTATTTCCGCCTGATCGAGGCTGACCTCTTTCAGATCGAGGGCGAGATCGATCGGATCGGGCGCGAATTCCAGGTCGAGGAGATGGCACACAAGCCGTTCCCGACGGGCCGGCTCAGCCACGGCACGATCGATGCGCTGATGCAGCTTCAGGGACGGCTCGGCTTCAAGGCCGAAGAGATGGCGAAGCTGGAATGCTTCGTGCCGCCGGTCGTCGCACGCCAGGTCGGACGGCCGGACATCCCCTCGCCCGCGGCGAATTACGCCAAGCTCTGCATTCCCTTCATCGCCGCGACCTATCTGCGGCGCGGCACGGTCGATGTCGCGGGCTTCCTCGGGCGCGAAGTGCTCGACGATCCGCTGACGCACGAGATCGCATCCAGGATCTCGGTCACCGAGGACGACAATCCCGACCTCAACGCCATGACGCCGCAGAGCTTCCGCCTGACACTCACGGATGGCAGCGTGCACGAGATCACGGTGGAGCATGTATTCGGGCATCCGAAGGCGCCGCTCAGCCGCGAGCAGCATCTTGCAAAGTTCCGCGACGCCTGGGCGGCAGGCGGCCTTCCGGCAGAAACTGGCGAGCAGCTGATCGGCATCGTCGACCGGCTCGAAGATTTGGCCGACGTCTCCGACCTGACGGCGCTGCTGACCTAGCGACCAGACAGGATCATCCGTGCCGCGTTCTCGGCGATCATCATGGTCGGCGCGTTGGTGTTGCCGGCGATAAGGCGCGGCATGATGGAGGCGTCGGCGACGCGCAGGCCCTCGACGCCGCGGACCTTCAGCTGCGGATCGACCACGGACCCTTCGTCGCGGCCCATGCGGCACGTGCCGACGGGATGATAGATTGTCTCGGCATTGCCGCGGATCGCGTCAATCAGGTCCTCGTCGCTGAGGCGCTCAGGCCCGGGGAGAAGCTCCTGCTTCACATGCGGCCCCAAGGCCGGCGCATTCAGGATTGCGCGGCCGATCTTCAGACCTTTCAGCAGCGTTTCAACATCCTTCGTGGCCGACAGATAGTTCGGGTCGATCCGGGGAGCCGAGCGCGGGTCAGGCGTGGCCAGGCGGATGTCACCGCGGCTTTCCGGCAGGAGGTCGCAGACATGCATGGTGAGGCCGTAGCCGAGCATCGACTGGCGGCCGTGATCCTTGAGATAGGCCGGGATGAAATGGAACTGAAGGTTCGGCCGGTCGCGTGACGGGTCGCTGCGCACAAAACCGCCGGCCTCGGCGACGTTGCTCGTGAACTCGCCCTCTCCGCGCCGCCAAAAACTCCATGCCGCCTTGACTGCGCGCGGCAGGTAGCCGAGCGACAGCGCAACGCCGTCGCGGCTCTTGGCCGAGGCCATGAGGCCGATGTCGAGATGGTCCTGCAGGTTGCGGCCGACTTCCGGCAGGTCGCGGACGACGGGCAGGCCGAGCGCTGCGAGGTCGCAGCCGGAACCGATGCCGGACAGCATGAGAAGCTGAGGCGAGTTGATTGCGCCGGCTGCAAGGATGATCTCGCCGCCGGGTTTCAGCCTGACAGTCTCGTCGCCGAGCTGCAGCCCAGATGCGCGACGGCCATCGAAGACAATGCGCGCAGCTACTGCCTTTTCGCGGATATCGAGGTTTGCCCGGCCCAATACCGGCACGAGGAACGCTCTGGCGGAAGAGAACCGGCGCCCATCGCGCTGGGTGACCTGATAGAGGCCGAACCCCTCCTGCCGGGCGCCGTTGAAATCCGGGTTGTGCGGATACTGCAACTCGCACGCCGCCTCGACGAAGGCGCGGCTCAACGGATTGACGTGGCGCAAGTTGGCAACTGCCAGTGCGCCGCCCTTTCCGTGATGCTCGTCGGCGATGTCGGCATTGTCCTCGTGCTTGAGGAAGATGCGTCGGACAGTCTCCCACGACCAGTCGGAACCGGCCTCGGCAGCCCACCCTTCATAGTCGGCGGGGTGACCGCGCATATATATCATGGCGTTAATCGAGCTCGACCCGCCGAAGGTCCTGCCGCGCGGCCAGTAGAGCCGCCTGCCCTTCAGTCCCGTCTGCGGCTCGGTGTCGTAGCCCCAGTTGATACCCTTGTTGCGGGCGAGGAAGGCGAGCCCGAACGGCATGTGGATGAACGGGCTGGTGTCGCGCCCGCCGGCTTCGACGAGGAGCACGCGGCGCGACGGGTCGGCCGACAGCCGGTTGGCCAGCACGCAGCCTGCCGAGCCTGCGCCGACGATGATGAAGTCGTACATCCTCCCCGCTCCTCCGTGCTTCAGCGGAGCATGCGCCTTGCGAACCGAATCAGGCCGAGCACGCGTCCCGTATAGGGCGGGAAGAGCATCGAGACGGCGGAATAGCGGTTCTCCAGCACCGGCTTAAGATGGCTGAACGCCTCGAAGCCGTAAATGCCGTGATAGCTGCCAATGCCCGACGTATTCACGCCTCCAAAGGGAAGGTCGGGATGGACGTAGTGCAGGAAGCTCGCATTGATCGTCACGCCGCCGGCTGATGTCTCGGCGACGATGCGCTCCTGAAAGGCGCGGTCGCGCTCGAAGATGTAGAGCGCCAGCGGCTTCGGCCGCTCGTTGATGCGCGCGATCACCTCGGCGACGTCGTCATAGGCCATGACCGGCAGGATCGGCCCGAAGATTTCCTCATGGTCGATCTGCATTTCGGGCGTCACCGCCTCGATCAGCGTCGGCTGGAACGCGCGGCCGTCGCGCGACCCGCCCTCGACGATCCGAGCGCCCTTGCCGACCGCATCGTCGAGCAGGCCCTGAAGGCGCTGGGCATGGCGCTCGCTGACGATGAGGGCGAGGTCTTCCGAGCCGCCCTTAGCGCCATAGAACCGGCCGATCTCCTCGCGAAGCGCCCTGCCGAACGCGTCGGCGACGGACCGGTGGACGAAGACATGGTCGGGTGCGATGCAGGTCTGGCCGGCATTGGCGAAGCGACCGAAAGCGATCCATTTCGCCGCCTTCTTCAGGTCCGCACCGGGGCCCACGATCGTCGGCGACTTGCCACCGAGCTCCAGCGTCACCGAAGACAGATGCGCGGCTGCCGCCTTCATGACGATCTTGCCGACTTCCGGGCTGCCGGTGAAGAAGATGTGGTCGAAGGGCAGATCGAGCAGCGCGGTCGCCACGTCCTTGTCGCCCTCCACAACGGTGACGAGGTCCGGCGGAAATGCCTCGGCGACGATCTCGGCGATCAGTCGCGAGGTCGCCGGCGTGAGTTCAGACGGCTTGATGATGGCGCTGTTGCCGGCGGCAAGTGCCGCCACCAGCGGCGACAGCGCGAGGTTGAACGGGTAGTTCCAGGGCGCGATGATCAGGCAGACGCCGCGCGGTTCCGAGACGAGCTTCGCGCGCGTGCCAAGCGTCGCCAAGGACGCGCCGACGCGCTTGGGCTTCATCCAGCGCGCCAGGCTCTTGCGCACGTGGGCAATCTCCTGCTCGACCGGCATGATCTCGGAAAAGATCGTCTCGGCTTCCGGCTTGCCGAAATCGGATGCGACAGCCGCGACGATGTCGCGCTCGCGGCGTGCGATGACCCGGCCGAGATCGGCGAGTGCGGCTTTTCGCTCTTCGAGGCCGAACTCCACGCGTCGCTTTGCGCCTGCATCCTTCTGGCGCTGGAACAGCGCGGCGATCTCTGTCTTGTCCAAGGCGTACACCCCTTAGTCTTCTGTGCCTTAGAGTTCGTGCGCTTTGGGCGCTGTGCAAGAGGCCCTCGCCTGCCGTTGAGGGAACCGGCACCCATGGCGCGCGTTCGAGTCGCGTTCCGGAGATGATCGCATGGCACCGCGCGCGCAGTGGAAAGGCTACCTCAAGGTCGACGAGATCGGCTGCGCAATCGCGCTCTATTCAGCTGCATCGACTGCCGAACGAACCTCCTTCCACACAGTCAACCGCAAGACCGGCAATCGCGTGAAGCGCATCTTCGTCGATGAGAAGACGGAGAAGCCGGTCGATCGCGAAGACCAAGTGAAGGGCTACGAGACTGACAAGGGCTACGTCATACTCGAGCCTGAAGAGATCGCGGCCGTGATCCCGGACAGTGACAAGACGCTCAGGGTCGAGAACTTCATCCCCTGCAACGCGGTCGACACGGTCTATTTCGACAAGCCCTATTACATCGCGCCGGCCGACGATGCGTCGGAAGACGCGTTTCGGCTGATCCGCGACGGCATGCGCCAGAAGAGCGTCGCGGCGCTTGCCACGGCCGTCCTGTTTCGCCGCGTTCGGCACCTGCTCTTGCGCCCGCATGGAGACGGGATCGTCGCGAACACGCTCAATTTCGACTACGAGGTGCGATCGGCAGAGGAGGCCTTTGCCGATGCGCCGACGCCCAAGGTCAAGAAGCAGATGGTGGAGCTTGCCGGCCACATCATCGAGACGATGCGTGGCGAGTTCGATCCGAGCGCGGTCGAGGATCGCTACGAGGCGGCGCTGGCGGAACTCGTGAAGGCGAAGATCGAGGGACGTCCCATCAAGGCGCCGAAGCCTCGCAGGGAAGGCAAGGTCGTCGACCTGATGGAAGCGCTGCAGAAAAGCGCGGACATGGCCGGCAAGGCGAAAGCGAAGCCCAAAGCGAAGGCGGGTTCGCGCAGCAAGGCTGCCTGACTACTTCTTGGCCCCGGACTTGGCCGCCGGTTTTTCCAGGCTTTTCTTCAGCGCGCTCATCAGATCGATCACGTTGTCGGCTGCCGGTGCTTCGTCCTCGGTGGCGGCCTTCTTCGGCGCAGTCTTGCCCTGCTTCTTGCGGCGCTGCGCGATGAGATTCTTGAGCTCTTCCTGGACCGGATCCTCGACCATCTTCGACGACCATTCCGCCGACCGCTCGTCGATGAGCTGGGTGATCATCTTCATGAGCTTTGGCGCCGGCTTGGCCGTGTCGACGTCCTTGAAGTAGCCCTCGGGCTCGCGGACCTCTTCGCCGTAGCGCAGCGTCCAGAGGATGATGCCGTTGTCGCGCGGCTGCAGCATCACGGCGCGCTCGCGCCGGAACAGGACGACCCGCGAGATGCCGACGACGCCTTTCGCCGCCATCGCGTCGCGGATGACCGCATAGGCCTCCTCGCCAACCTTGTCGGTCGGCGTCACGTAATAGGGGCTGTCATAATAGATCCACGGCACGGAATCGGCCGGGGCGAACTGGTCGATGTCGATCGTGCGCACGCTTTCGAGCGCGACGGCATCGAGCTCGTCATCCTCGAAGGTGACGAAACTGTCCGACGAGGTCTCGTAGCCCTTGAGCTGGTCTTCGCTCTCGACCAGCTTCTCGGTCTCCGCATCGACGTAACGGCTGCGCACGCGACGACCGGTCTTGCGGTTGATCGTGTGGAACTTGACCTTTTCGCTCTCGGTCGTCGCCGGCGTCATCGCGATCGGACAGGTGACGAGCGAAAGCTTCAGATAGCCCTTCCAGAATGCCGGGGTCGCCATGATGTGCCTCGCGGGAACGCGATCAGAACGCCGGCGACCCATGTTCGTTCCGGTAAGAGGCGGTACGGCTCGCCTTCGACTCGGAAGGAGAGCCGAGATCCATCAGCGCGCAGCGTCCATTTCAGCCAGCTTACGGACGCGGCGGCGGAAATCCTCGTCGGTCGAGAACTCGGCCTCGAGATAGGCCGTCACCAGGTCCTTGGCGAGCCAGGCGCCGACGATCTGCGCACCGATGCACATGACGTTGACGTCGTCATGCTCGACCGACTGGTGCGCGGAATGCACATCATGGCAGACGGCGGCGCGGATGCCCTTGATCTTGTTGGCCGCAATCGAGGCCCCGACGCCGGTACCGCAGACCATCAGCCCGCGCTCGGCCTTGCCCTCGATGATCGACGAGGTGACCGTCTTGGCGATGTCGGGGAAATCGACCGGGTTCGGATCATAGGAGCCGGCATCATGCACGTCGTGCCCCAGCGACTTGATGTGTTCGATGATGGTCGCCTTGAGCGGGAAGCCGGCGTGGTCGGAACCGATGACGATGCGCATTAAGACAATTCTCCAGAGATTACTGAGCAACCATGCGAGGGAGCCACAGCGTGAAATCCTTCGCGAAAGTGAGGATTGCAAGAGTGGTGAGTAGCGGAATGTAGAACGGAAGAAGCGCCTTGAGCAGTTGCCTGATCGAGACTTTCGCGATGTCCGCGACGAGGAAGAGCGACAGGCCCATAGGCGGCGTCAGCAGGCCGAGCATCAGGTTGAAGATGGTGACGATGCCGAGCTGTACGGGATCGACGCCCGCCATTACGAGCGGCGGCGCGATGATGGGCACGAGCAGCAGCGTCGCCGTCGTGGAATCGAGGAACATGCCGGCGACGAAGAAGATCAGGTTCGCGATGACGAGCAGCATGATCGGGTCTTGCGACAGCGTCAGCAGCGCGGCCGCGAAGGTCTGCGGCACCTGCTCGACGGCGAGGATCCAGCCGAAGAGCGCAGCCGCAGCCACGATGATGAGGATCGCCGACGAGCTGCGCGCCGTCAGGATGGCCGAGTTCCAGAGATGCGCGAAGGTCAGCTCCCGGTAGACGATCGCGCTGATGATGATGACGTAGACGGCGGTCATCGCCGCCGCTTCCGTCGGCGTGAAGGCGCCGTATGTCATGCCGGCGATCATCAGCACGGGCGCGACAATGGCCGGCAGCGCAGGAAGAAGGCTCCGGACGATCTCGCCCAAAGTCGGCCAGCGGTCGGCGCGGGGATGATTGTGGCGCGTTGCCACGATCAGCACGGTGAACATCAGGAGGATCGTGCAGACGATCGCCGGCATGATCCCTGCGACGAGCAACTGCACGATCGAGACGCTGGTGACCGAACCGTACACGATGAGCGGGATCGAGGGCGGGAAGATCGGCCCCAGCGTCGCCGAAGCGGCCGTGACGGCGCCTGCGAAGGACGGGTCGAAGCCGCGCTTCTTCATCGCGTCGATCTCGATACGGCCGAGGCCGCCGATGTCGGCGAGTGCAGCGCCAGACATGCCGGAAAAGACCAAGCTGCCGAAGACGTTGACCTGCGCGAGCCCGCCGGGGACGCGCCCGACAAGCGTGTAGGCGAAGCGGAAGATGCGGTCGGTGATGCCCGACAGGTTCATCAGATTGCCGACAAAGATGAACAGCGGCACCGCAACCAGCGGAAAGGAATCCAGCGCATAGGTGACGCGTTGCGCAAGCAGGCCGAGCGGCAGCCCCTCGATCAGCACATAGGCTATCGACGGCAACAGGATCGCGTAGACGACCGGAAAGCCCAGCATGAAAAGCGCCAGGAAGGCGATGACGACGATAAAGCCCATGGCGATCAGACCGCGATGTTGGTGTCTGCCTGCGGCGGCTTGCGCAGGTGCAGAAGGTGGACGATCGCCGCGCCGGCGAAGCCGAAGAACGCTGCGCCGAGGAATATCCAGAACGGGATGCCGAGCGTCGGCGTGGCATTCTTCAGATTGCGCGAGATGTTCGCGATCGTGACGTAGGCCATGAAGCCCGTCAGCACGACGGCGCTGAGCGAGATCAGGAGGTGCACCAGCCGGCGCAGGCGGTCCGGCAGGGCCGCCTTGAACTCGCCCATCACGATGTTTTCGCCATGCTGCACGACGAGCGGATAGGCGCAGAAGATCAGGCAGATGAGCAGGAAGCGCGTCAGCTCCTCCGCGCCGATGAACGGCAGCACGAAGACGCCGCGCATGATGACCTGTGCGGTCGGCACGAGCACGAGGCCGGCCATGATGATCACCACGAAGATGGTGAGTAGACGCTCGGGAAGGCGCATGGGCCGCGCTCCAGCTGGCTCCCGACGGCGCGAGGCCGCCGGGACTTTTCACAGGGGTTAGGTGGACCTTACTCGACGGCCTGGATCTGCTCGATCAGGGTCGTGAAGTTCGGGAAGTCCTGCGCGATCTGGGCGCTGACGCCGTCGCGGAAGGCCGCGAGGTCAAGGCCGTCGGCCTCGGTCACGAAGGTCATGCCGCGGCCCTTGAGCTCCTCGACGAGCTTGGCTTCGCCTTCGGACGCCATCTGCAGGGACTTCTCGGCCTCGTCGTCGAGGACGGTCGTGATCGCCGTGCGCTCTTCTTCCGACAGGCCCTGCCAGACGTCCTCGTTGACGAAGACGGCGAGCACGGCGCGCATGTGGCCGGTCATGGCAACGTGCGACTGCACCTCGTTGAGGTTGTTGGCCGCGATCATGGTCAGCGGGTTTTCCTGGCCGACGACGACACCGGTCATCAGCGCGGTCGGCAGTTCGGCCACTTCGACCGGCGTCGGGATCGCGCCGAAGCCCTTGACCATCGAGACCCAGAGTTCCAGCGGAACGGCGCGGAACGGCTTGCCGGCGAGATCGGCGGGCGTCTTGACCTCGAAGTTCGACGAGATGTG
>VFQU01000206.1_pt1 | contig 63758 bp, 56 predicted proteins | sample 3512311 | NCBI WGS metagenome assembly VFQU01 (sample SAMN10412377, study PRJNA504923) | tailings metagenome | isolation source: Relicate 3 Philex TSF3 active mining site | place: Philippines: Tuba, Benguet | collected 2017-08-29 | reverse complement strand
ACCAGCACGATGAGGTCGGCCTGTTCGAGGTCTTCGTAATTGCCCGGAACCGTGTCGGAACCGAAGGCGCGCTTGTGCCCGGCAACCGAGGACGCCATGCAGAGGCGGGAATTGGTGTCGATATTGCCCGATCCGACAAAGCCCTTCATCAGCTTGTTGGCGAGGTAGTAATCCTCGGTAAGTAACTGACCGGAGCCATATATGGCGACGGAATCCGGGCCGTATTCGGCAATGGTCCGGGTGAAAGTATCGGCCACCCTGTCGAGCGCCTCCGTCCATGAGACGCGCTTTCCGTCAATTTCGGGGTGGAGCAGGCGGCCGTCGAGCGAAAGCGTTTCGCCCAGCGCCGAACCTTTGGAACAAAGCCGGCCGTAATTGGCGGGGTGATCGGGGTCTCCGGCAATGGTGACGCTGCCGTCAGACTGCGGCGTAGCAAGAACACCGCAACCGACGCCGCAATAGGGGCAGGTGGTGCGGGTGGTTGTCATTGGGAAACCCGGCAAAGAAACCCCTCACCCGTCTCGGCCTGCGGCCGATTCCCCCTCTCCCACAAGGGGCGAGGGGGAACCCCGCGTTCGGGGAGGCTGGGAGCCACCCTTCTCCCCTTGTGGGAGAAGGTGCCAGAAGGGCGGATGAGGGGTGCTTTCTCCATCACTCCGCCGCCACCTGCAGCAGAACATCGAAGGCGATGAGGATGCGGCCGTTGCGAACCTCTATTGGATAGGTCCGCACCTTGCCCTCGTCAGCGCCCTGGGCCTCACCCGTTGCCAGGTCGAAGACCCAATTGTGCAGCGGGCAGGTGACCGAGGCGCCGTGGACAATGCCTTCGGAAAGCGGGCCGCCCCTGTGGGGGCAGCGATTGTCCATGGCAAAGACCTGATTGTCCTGCGTGCGGAAAATCGCGATCTTGCCCGATGGCGTGTTGACGCAGCGGGCCCCGCGGGCGGGAACGGCATGAAGGTCGCCAATATCGATCCAGTCGGTCATCGTCTTCACTCCGCTGCCACGGGAAGCCCGAATTCGGCCAAAGCGGCGAATTCGTGGGCGTCCTTGCCGTTGACGCGTTCCTCCCAGGGATCGACCTGGGCGAATTGCTGGGAATAGGCGAACCGCTCGGCATAGTGTCGGCGCTTATCGAGGTCGTCGATGATCGCCGCCTTGATCACGTCCATGCCGACGCGCTTGGCCCATTTGTAGATGCGTTCGAGATAATGCCCCTGTTCGCGATACATCTGGGTGAGGGCTGTGATGATCTCCATCGCCTCGTCCTCGCTGTCGGCATGGCCGAGGAGTTCGGTGGGCTTGATGTCGAGCCCGGCAGCCCCGGCAAAGTGGATGTCGTAGCCAGAATCCACGCAGATGACGCCGATATCCTTGCAGGTGGCTTCGGCGCAATTGCGCGGGCAGCCGGACACGGCGAGCTTGACCTTGGCCGGGGTCCACGAACCCCACATGAATTTTTCGAGCCGGATGCCGAGCCCGGTGGAGTCCTGGGTGCCGAAACGGCACCAGTCCGAGCCGACACAGGTTTTGACCGTGCGCAATCCCTTGGCATAGGCCGCGCCCGACACCATGCCGGCGGCATTGAGATCGGCCCAGACGGCGGGCAGGTCTTCCTTTTTGACCCCCAGCAGGTCGATGCGCTGGCCGCCAGTGACCTTGACCGCCGGAATGGCGAATTTGTCCGCCACATCGGCAATGGCGCGCAGTTCTTTCGGATTGGTCATGCCGCCCCACATGCGGGGCACGACCGAATAGGTGCCATCCTTCTGGATATTGGCGTGAACGCGCTCATTGATGAAGCGGGACTGGTTGTCGTCCTCATATTCGCCAGGCCAGTCGGCCACGAGATAGTAATTGAGTGCCGGGCGGCATTTGGCGCAGCCGCAGGAGGTTTTCCATTCCAGTTCCTGCATCACCGCAGGAATGGATTTGAGCCCCTTGGCGCGAATGAGCTGGCGCACATCGCCATGGCTATATTCGGTGCAGGGGCACATGGGTTTGACGGCTGCAGGATTGTAGCTGTCGCCCAGGGTGATCGCCATGAGCTTTTCGACCAGATGCGTGCAGGAGCCGCAGGAGGCCGACGCCTTGGTATGGGCGCGCACGCCGTCGAGATCGGTGAGCCCTTTGGAGACGATCGCGCCGGTGATCGTTCCCTTGCATACGCCGTTACAGCCACAGATTTCTGCATCATCCGGCAAGGCTGCAACGGCCGCCATAGGGTCCAGGGCGGCACCGCCCTGATAAGCCTGGCCGAAGATCAAGGTGTCGCGCATTTCGCGCGTATCGGTGCCCTTGCGGATCATGTCGAAGAACCAGGGGCCGTCGCCGGTTTCGCCATAGAGCACGGCGCCAATGACGCGGTCGTCCTTGAGCACGAGGCGCTTGTATATGCCGGAGGTGGCATCGCGCAGCACGATTTCCTCGCGGTCTTCGGCATCAGCGAAATCCCCCGCCGAATAAACCGAAACACCGGTCACCTTGAGCTGCGTCGCGGTCTGCACCGGGCGGAAGGCGGCGTCGCTCTTGGCCAGCGTCTTTGCCAGCACCTTGGCCTGATCGTAGAGTGGAGCGACGAGGCCATAGACGATCTTTTCGTGCTCGACGCATTCGCCCAGCGCAAAAATATCGGGGTCGGAGGTGACCATCTGGTCGCTGACAACGATGCCGCGCTCAACATGCAGGCCTGCATCGACCGCCAGCCGTGTTTCCGGACGGATACCGGCGGCCATGACCACAATATCGGCGCCATAGACGGTGCCATCGTCCAGCGCCACGGCTTCCACCGAATTCTGGCCGAGAATGGCCTTGGTCTGGGCCTTGCAATGGACCGTGATGCCGCGCGCTTCGAGATCGCGCTGCAAGAGATAACCGGCGGCCGGATCAAGCTGGCGATCCATGATATGGCCGGCAATGTGCAGCACGACCACTTCCATGCCGCGCAGGCGCAGGGCCGCGGCGGCTTCGAGCCCGAGGAGGCCCCCGCCGATAATGACGGCCTTGGCGCCGGGACGCTTCGATGTCTCGACCATGCGGTTGACGTCATCGAGATCGCGGAAGGCCATGACGCCGGGCAGGTCCTTGCCGGGCAGGGGAATGATGAAGGGCGCCGAGCCGGTAGCGATGATCAGCTTGTCGTAGGGTGTCTCGCCATTTTTGGAGACGACCACTTTGCGCTCGCGGTCGATGGCGGTGATGGTCTCGCCAAAGCGGGTATGGATGCTGTGGGCCGCATACCACGCCGCGTCGTGGGTGATGATCTGCTCATATTCCTTCTCGCCGCCGAGAACCGGCGACAGCATCAGGCGGTTATAGTTGCCGCGCGGTTCGCCGCCGAACAGCGTGATGTCGAAGCGGCCGGGCGCCTCCTCGAAAATATGTTCGAGCGCACGGCCTGAGGCCATGCCAGCGCCGATGACGACCAGCTTTTCTGTGCGGGTCTCTGTCGTCGGCAAGGTTTCGGGGGCGAGGATATCCATGCCTACCTCCTCACGCCGCCTCTACGAAGCGGTGACGCTCGTAGAGGAATTTTAGGACGGCCTCGCGGCACTTGAGATATGTGCGGTCGGTTGCCAGATCGAGCCGGCGGCGCGGGCGCTCCAGCGGTACGGTAAGCACTTCGCCTATGGTAGCAGCCGGGCCATTGGTCATCATGACAATACGGTCCGAGAGTAGCACGGCCTCGTCCACGTCATGGGTGATCATGATCATGGTATTACCCAGCCGCTGGTGGATTTCCATCATCTGGTCCTGAAGATGGGCGCGGGTCAGCGCGTCCAGCGCGCCGAAGGGCTCGTCCAGCAGGAGGATTTTCGGCTCCATGGCCAGCGCGCGCGCAATGCCGACGCGCTGCTTCATGCCGCCCGAAATTTCGGTTGGCCGCTTGTCTTTGGCGTGCGCCATCTGCACGAGGTTGAGATTGTCCATGATCCATTCATGGCGCTCGGCGGCGCTCTTCTTGCGGCCGAAAACCTTGGCGACGGCAAGATTGACGTTTTCATAGACGGTGAGCCAGGGCAGCAGCGAATGGTTCTGGAACACCACGGCGCGGTCGGGGCCGGGACGATGCACTTCCCCATTTTCGAGGATGATGCCGCCGGTGGTCACTTCGGTAAGCCCGGCCACGAGATTAAGCAGGGTGGATTTCCCGCAGCCGGAATGGCCGATGATCGAAACGAACTCGCCCTTTTCGATATCGAGATTGATGTCGCGCAGCACTTCGGTCGTGGCCGCGCCGCGGGAGAAGGTTTTGCCGACGGCGGAAATTTGCAGATAGGTCATGGTGCTGATCCTCAATTGGCGCTGGTGCCGCGGGTGACGATGGAGCCGATCAGAGCGACCAGCCGGTCGAGGACGAAGCCCACGACGCCGATATAGACCAGGGCCACGATGATGTCGGTGAGCCGGGAACTGTTCCAGGCGTCCCAGATGAAGAAGCCAATGCCGACGCCACCGGTGAGCATTTCGGCGGCAACGATGGCCAGCCAGGAGAGGCCAACACCGATCCTGAGGCCCGAGAAAATGTAAGGCGCGGCAGCGGGCACCATGATCTTGGTGAAGAACTCGAACTGGTTGAGCTGGAGGACGCGGGCGACATTGCGATAATCCTCGGGAATATTGCGCACGCCCACGGCCGTATTGATGATCACCGGCCAGATGGCGGTTATGAAGATGACGAAAATGGCCGAGGGACCGCTATCCATGAAGGCGGCCAGCGAAATCGGCAGCCAGGCGAGCGGCGGCACGGTGCGCAGCACCTGAAAGATCGGATCGAGGCCGCGCATCATCCAGATTGACTGGCCGATCAACGCGCCGATGGCGACACCGATCACGGCAGCGAGGCCAAAGCCGATGGCAACGCGCTGCAATGAGGTCAGTACGCGCAGGCCCAGGCCGATATCCTGGCTGCCATAGACGAAGAACGGATCGACAATGAGATCAAAGCTCTGCGCCCAGACTTCGCTTGGCGGCGGCAAGGATGAGCCGGGCTGGGAGAAGACCACCTGCCAGATGGCCAGCAGCACAGCCAGAACCACGAGCGGGGGAATGACGGTCTTGCCGATCATGGCGGCGGCGCCTGCAATATCGAACTTGCGGGCTGGTGGCGTGATGCTGGTCACCGTCGCTGTCTTGGCCTTGAAGGGCAGGGCGGTGACATTGCTGTCGTCGGTGGCTGGCAGGGTCATGGGGCTTTTCCTCATTGGGAATGACAAGGGGCCGGCGCCGCAGCGCCGGCCAGTCGGCGTCAGGCCAGGGATTTGATGTCGAGGCTGTCGAGATAGGCTTGCGGGTCGGCGGGATCGAAGGTTTTGCCGTCAAAGAAGGTTTCAACGCCGCGGCTATCGCCCGAAGGCAGGCCGGTCACCCCGAGTTCCGTGGCTGCTTCAAGCCACAGGTCGGAGCGATTGGTACGGTCGACCAGCGCCTTCACATCCGTATCGGCGGGGAAATAGCCCCAGCGGATGTTTTCGGTCATGAACCAGGTGTCGAGGCTCTTCCAGGGGTAGGAGGCCGCGCCACCTTCGCCCCAGAATTTCATATAGAGATTGGTGCCGGTCTCGATCCGGCCATTGCCGTAATTGATGTCGCCCTTGATCCGGCCGATGATGTCGGCGACGGGCACGTTGTACCACTGGCGGCGGCCGATGATCTCGGCCATCTCCTGCTTGTTGTCCATGCTCTCGCACCATTGCTGGGCTTCCATCACGGCCATCAGGATCGCCTTGGTGGCATTGGGATTGGCATCGACCCAGTCGGCGCGCATGCCCAGAACCTTTTCGGGATGGTTGAACCAGAGCTCGCCCGTGGTCGCCGCCGTAAAGCCGATGCCCTGATTGACCAGCTGTTCGTTCCACGGCTCGCCGACACAGAAAGCGTCCATGGTGCCGACCTTCATATTGGCGACCATTTGCGGGGGCGGGACGACGATGACGTTCACATCGACATTGGGCACGATGCCGCCGGCCGCCAGCCAGTAGCGGATCCAGAGGTCATGGGTGCCGCCGGGGAAGGTCATGGCCACGGAAGGATCGCCACCGGCAGCCTTCTTGGCGGCAAAAGCCTCCTTGAGCGGGCTCGAGTCGATGCCAACGCCGGTCTCGGCATATTCCTGCGCCACCGATAGGCCCTGGCAATCTTCATTGAGGTTGAGCAGCGTATACATGGGCAGCGGCTGGTTGTTCTGCGTCACCGTGCCGGCGGTGTAGAGGTGTACCTTCGGCCGCAGGATATGACCGCCATCGATGCCGCCATTGGCCGAGCCGAGGGCCATGTTGTCGCGTGTCGCGCCCCAGCTCGCCTGTTTTTCGATGGCCATGTCGGGCAGGCCATATTTGTCGAACAGGCCCTTTTCCTTGGCGATGATCAAAGGGGCGGAATCGGTCAGCGCGATATAGCCGAGCTTGGTGCCCGTGACCTCCGGGCCCGTACCCTGTGCAAAGGCACCGGCGGGGAAAAGTGTCTTGGCAGCGATTAGGGTCGCCGCCGTTGCGGACGCCCCCTTAAGGAAGGAACGGCGGGTGGTCTTGGGCAGGGCCATCGAATTCTCCAGTTGCACCGAGCGACAAAACAAAAAGGCCACCAACGGGACACAGACCGGGTTGAGCCGGTCGCGACCTGTTGGCAGCCTTGCCTATGGACGCCCAGCGTTGGACGTCGACTGAGAGAGCGTCTTGGGAGGAGCTCTTCGGCAACGTCATTGCATGAAGCGTGCCAAATCGCCTTGCGCGGGATTTATTGAGATTTTGCAGTGTGTTGGCGTGATGGTCGCAGAGTGCTGTGCTTCAATCCGCTGATAGCGACGCGGCTATGCCTAAAGCAGGGTGCGCAAATCTTGTGCAGGTATGGAGTTATGGCGAATATGTGGGCGGACTGAAAATCGCGCTCTATTCCCGCGCTTTTTGCCCGGCAATATAAGCGTCCAGCGCCGCCGGGTCGAAGATCGCGCCGTCAAAGAAGCGGTTAGGCCCCAGAGTCATCGTACCATCAAGCGTGGCGATCTGGTGCGGCGCGGCTTGGTCGCCATCCTTGCGATAATCCTCCGCCGGTGCTGATACGCCGAGCGGCGCCAGCGCGGCGCGATAGAGGTCGGGACGGAAAGTGGCGGCGGCCTTTGCGGCATTGGCGGGGCTGGCCTCCACCTCGTCCCAGCGCACCATCTGGCTATAGTACCAGAGCGCATGGCTCTTCCAGGGGAAGTTGGCCGCGCCGTCATGGGGAATGAAATAGTCGGGGATCGAAACGGTCATCGTGCCGCCGTGGATCTGCCCGGTCAGGGCGCGGGCGACGATCTCGACGGGCAGGTTGAGATAGGGCGCGCGTGCCATGATCTCGGCGGCTGCCATGCGATTGTCTGTGGCCTGCAGCCAGAGACCGGCCTTGTAGATGGCGCGCACAATCGCCGCGACGATCTCGGGATGCCGGTCCGCCCAGTCGGCGCGCATGCCGATCAGCTTGTCCGGGCTCCACTGCCAGATCGAGGACTTGGTGGTGGCGATGCGGGCGCCGTGATTGACCACGCCGATACTGTTCCATGGCTCGCCCACGCAATAGCCGTCGAGCCCGCCCGTGCCGAGGGCTTCGGGTAGCAGCGGCGGCGGCAGAACCACGATTTCCACGTCGCGATCCGGCCTGATGCGGCTGGCGGCAAGCCAGTAGCGCAATTCGTAATTATGCGAGGAGGTCTGGTGCACGACGCCGAAGCGCAGTTTCCGCTCGGCCTTGCGCACCACTTCCGCCAGCGCACGACCAGCCGGACCGGCAGCGAGGTCGCCCGGCGCGCCCGCATCGGCCATTTGCTGCCAGAGCCCGGCGCTGACGGTGATGGCGTTGTTGCCGAGGCCTGCCATGACCGGCGCAACCATGGGCGTAGCGAGCGGGGTGATCCCCAGGCTTGCGGCAAGCGGCATGGGGGCAAGCATGAGCGCAATGTCGAAATGGCCGAGGGCGGCGCGGTCGCGGATATTGGCCCAGGATGTTTCCCGCGTCAGGGAGAGCCCAAAGCCCTCTTCTTCGGCAAAGCCCATTTCATGGGCCAGCACCAGCAGGACGCTATCGAGCAGGGGCAGGAAACCGGCATTGATCAACGGGCGTGACATAGGCATTTCCTAGGGGCCGAGCAGGTTGGCGGCAGTGACCAGGCTTTGGGCGATGTCGATGAGCCGGCGATTCTGGTTCATCGCGGTGGAGCGCAGCAAGGCATAGGCATCGGCCTCGCTCATATTGCGCGTTTTCATGAGAATACCCTTGGCCTGATCGATGATCTTGCGCTCTTCCAGCGCGCTGCGGGCTTCCTCCAGCTCGCGGGCGAGGCGGGAGAAGGCGTTGAAGCGCGATATGGCCATGTCGAGGATCGGCTTGACCCTCTCTTTCTTGAGGCCATCCACGACATAGGCTGATACGCCCGCTTCCACGGCCTTTTCGATCATGCCGGTGTCGGAGCGATCGACAAACATGGCGATGGGGCGCTGAATGGCCCGGCTGAGCGAGAAGAAGTGCTCCAGCGTGTCGCGCTTGGGATTTTCGAGGTCGATGAACACCACATCGGGCATTGTGTGCTCGATGGTGCGCGCCACTTCGTTGACGTCATGAATGACCGCGACGCGCATATGCCCAGCCTCGCGCAGCCCTTCCTCGATGATCGAGGCGCGGATGCGGTTTTCATCAATGACCAGGATGGAAAGGGCGGGGGCTGACATCGCCGCCAATTTCGTTGGCAGCCATAAAAAATGCAACCAACAAAAATGACTACCAAATGTGCAATTTGGACTGGTGCTAACGCGCTACGGCGGTGAGCAGCGCGTGGACCAGCACCACAGCGCCGACAATGGGCTGCATGCGGCTCGCTGTGTCCGAGGGCACGAGAAGCGAGACTTCCGAAAAGCGCGCCAGCGGGCTTTCGGCGCTGTCGGTAATGGTGACGATGCGCCGTCCCGAGACATGGGCATCCATCACCGCATCGATCACCGGCTTGGAATAGGGCGGAAAGGCTATGGCGACCAGCAGATCGTCCGGCCCGAACGTGGCAATCTGTGGACTGTCCATGCCGCCGGCAAAATCGAGCAGGCTGCAGGCGCGTTCGCCGCGCACCAGCCCATAAGCGAGATAGTCTGCAATTGGACGTGACCGCCGCAGCCCCGCGACATAGACGTGCCCGGCATTGCGGATCATCTTGGCGGCGCGGGTCAGCGCGCCAATATCGGCGCTGGCTTCCAGCCGGCTCAATGCCTGCCGGTGATCCTCAAGGCTGCGCTCGAACAGGGCATGCATATCGGTGTCTGCTTCGGGCGGGCTGCTGGCCAGCACCTGTTCGCGCACATTGGCCTCGCCCTCGATCAGTCGCTGGCGAAACACCCCCTGCATGTCCGAAAAACCGGAATAGCCGAATTCCTTTGCAAAACGGATCAGCGTCGAGGGCTGGATATCCAGCGCGGCTGCAATGACCGGCGTGGTGTTGAGTGCGAAGCTGTTGGGTTCTTCCAGCGAGGCGCGGGCAATGCGCTGCAAATGCGGGCTGAGCTGGGAAAAACGGTCTCGGATCTGCTGGCGCAGGGCGTCGAAGGTTTTCGGGCTGTCTTCAGTCAATTGCCGCCATCCGGAACGTGTCCAACCTGCCTAACATTCTTCGCTGCGAACACAAATCAAAAATTCATTGACGTAAATAGAAAATTCATTCAAATCTCGTGACAGACATGTCAAGCCGGAGGACAAGAGGGTCGGCATGTCGGGAGAGGGGCCCGGGGGATTGGGCCTGTAACGGGAGGACTTTATGACTGAGACCAAGATTTCGCGCCGTCGCCTCTTGGGCACGGCCGCCGCCGCAGGTGCCGTCACCACCTTTTTCGGCCCCTGGAAAGTCAACAGCGCCCTGGCGCAATCGGAACGTCCGATCAAGATCGGCTTTACCTCTGACGCCAGCGGCCAATATGCCGATTCGGGCGCCTCTGATCGTCGCGGCATGCTCATGGCCATCGAGGAGGCCAATGCCAAGGGCGGCGTGCTCGGCCGCAAGATCGAGCATGTTCATATCGACACCGAAACCATGCCGGCCACCGGCAGCCGTGTTGCCGAACGCATGATCAGCCGCGAGGAATGTGGCTTCCTGATCGGCGCCGTGCATTCGGGCGTCGCCAATGCGATCAGCCAGGTGGCTCAACGTTATGGCGTCATCTATCTCAACACCAATTCGTCCTCGCCCACCGAAAGCGGCGAGAATTGCCACCGCGTCAAATTCGTCTGGGACGGCAATGGCTCCAACTTCGCCAAGGCCGCCGTCAAGAATTCCATCGATGCCTATGGCGGCAAGTTCCTGCTTTTGACCAATGACTATGTGTGGGGCCACGACACCTCTGCGGCCACCCGCCGGCTGATCGAGCAATATGGTGGCGAGGTCATGGATGAAATCCTCATCCCGCAGGGCACCCGCGACTTCACTGCCGCGCTTCTGACCATCCAGCAGGCCAAGCCAGACGTGGTGGCGGCGGCCGTGGGTGGCGACGATCTCTCGGCCATGCGTCAGCAGGTCGCCCAGCTCGGCATGGGTTCCTCGCCCGCCTGGATCAACAACCAGCAGGACTGGCCGGACGTCTATGGCCAGCCGGCCAGCAATCTCTTCGGCGTCTTCGGCACCACCTGGTATTATGGTCTCGACCTGCCGGGCGTGAAGGACTTCGTCGCCCGCTATCAGGCCATGTATCCCGATACCGGCATGCGCGTGCCCGGCAACGTCTTCTACAATGGCTATATGGCGACCCGCGAATTGCTCGCCGCCATCGAACGCGCCGACAGCACCAACAATATCGCCATCATCAAGCAGCTCGAAGGCCACAAAATGTCGGCCGCCGACCGCATGCAGCATCACGATGCCTGGATCGATCCTGTCACCCATCAGGTGCAGCAGTCCATCTATCTGGCCACTGCCAATGATGCGCCCAAGGAAGACTATGATCTGTTCAAGATCGTCACCCAGTCTTCGCCCGAAGAGGTGATCGACGAGGCGGCCTCGGGCGCCTGCAAGCTGGAAAGCTACGACGACACGCCCAGCTTCGACGCCTGATCGCATATCGCGCCGGTGGCCGGATCAGTCCGGCCGCCGGTCCTTCTGGCGAGGTAGTCATGCCATGATCGAACTTATTCCCCACCTTATCAACGGGCTGACGCTCGGCCTGCTCTTTGCCCTGATCGCCCTGGGCTTCACGCTCATTGTCGGCGTCATGGAGGTAATCAACCTCGCTCATGGCGCGCTCTTCGCGCTGGGCGCCTATCTGGCGCTCACCATTCTGGGCGGTGGCTGGCTTATGTCGAGCGAGTTGGTGCAGGCCTGGTTGGCTCTGCCGCTGACCGGTCGCTATGTCACCGCCCTCATCGCCGCGCCGCTTCTGGCCGCGGCGGCGGGCATGGTGCTCGAACTCTGCCTGCGGCCCACCTATGGCAAAGCGCCGCTCTATGGGCTGCTCCTGACCTTTGGTGCCGCCCTCGTCATCGAGGAACTGATCCGCATCGTCTGGGGCAATAACGAGCAGCACCTGATGGTGCCCGAAGCGATCAATGGCGCCTTCCTTTTCGGCGGCGTGATCTTCTCCAAATACAAGTTTTTCGCCGCCGGCTTTGCTGCGCTCGCTATTCTCGCCGTTTGGCTCTTCCTCGAAAAGACGCCCTATGGCGCCATCATCAAGGCTGGCACCCATGACGGGGAAATGGTGCGGGCGCTGGGCTATGACCTCACCAAGCTGCGCTTCCTGGTCTTCGGCCTTGGAGCCGCCCTGGCGGGGCTTGCCGGCATCATCATGGTGCCGATCTGGGGGCTGCGTCCCCATGTCGGCATCGACGTCGTCATCCCCGCTTTCCTCGTCATCGTCATCGGCGGCGTGGGCAGTTTCTGGGGCTCGGTTATCGCCGCCATTCTCGTTGGCCTCTCGGTCGGGATTACCGGCGCCTATGCCCCGGCCTGGTCGATGATGTCCATGTATCTGCTGCTCATCGCCATTATCGGCTTCCGGTCCCGTGGTCTTCTGGGCCGCAAGAGCGCGCTGGAGAACTGACCCATGATTTCGCTCTCCGATATCCCGCCGCGCGGCGGTTCGCCTTTCACCCCGGCAATGGGCCTGTTTCTGCTCGTCGCGCTCACCGCGCCCCTCTGGCTCACCCAGATCGGGCTCTACCATTATCTCGGCATCGAAATGGCCATCTGGATCATCTTCGCGCTCGGCTTCAATCTGCTGTTTGGCTATACGGGCCTGCATTCCTTCGGCCATGGCGCCTATCTCGGCATCGGCGCCTATGCCTTCGGCCTGTTCCAGCGCCATGTAGCGGTTGACCTCCTCGGCGGGCTTTTGGCGGCCATCGTTGCGGCCAGCCTGGCCGGGGCGCTCGTCGCTACGCTGGTCTCGCATCGGCGCGGCATCTATTTCGCTCTCCTCAGCATTGCCTGTGGGCAGGTCTTCTGGTTCTGCGCCATGAAGCTGCATGCCATTACCGGCGGCGAGGACGGCCTTCTGGGCATTACCCGGCCCGACCTCAATCTGGGCTTCGTCACCATCAGCCTCAAAGACAATGTCACGCTCTACTGGTTCGTTGCCGTGATCCTGGCGCTGGTGACGCTGGTGCTTTGGCGCGTCGTCAACGCCCCCTTTGGGCGCATGCTGCAATCGCTGCGCCAGAACGAAGTGCGCGCCCGCTTCATCGGCTACGATGTCTGGAAGATCAAATGGCTGGCCTTCACCCTGTCGGCCGCCATTGCCGGGCTTGCCGGTGGCCTCTTCGCCATGGCGCAGGAAAGCGCCTATCCCGACGTGATGAGCCTGCATCAGTCCGGCCTGATCGTCATGATGGTGCTGGTGGGCGGCGGGCTGGTCAGCTTCTGGGGCCCGGTCCTCGGCGTTATCCTCTATTTCCTCGCCCGCGACGTTCTGGGCGGCATTACCGAAACCTGGCTGCTCTGGTTCGGGCTGATGTTCGTCATCCTCGTCATGCTGCGCCCGGAAGGCTTTGCCGGCCTCCTCTATATGCTGCGCCAGCGGATCGGCCTTGTGCGTCGTCCGGCGCTGCCGGCCAAGGCGGATGGGGTCTGATCATGGCACTGTTCGAAGTCCACAATATCCGCAAGCGGTTCGGCGCCCGCGTCGTGCTCGAAGACATCAGCCTCATGGTCGAGGAAGGCGCCGTCCATGGCATTATGGGGCCTAACGGGGCAGGCAAAACCACCTGCTTTCATTGCCTCACCGGCCATCACAAGCCCGATTCCGGTCGCATCGTCTTCGATGGCCGCGACATTGCCGGGCTCGCTCCGCACATTCTGGCGCGGATGGGCATTTCCCGGTCCTTTCAGATTATGAACCTCTTCGATGACACCGTAGTCATCGAGAATGTCATGCTGGCCCTGCCCGAATTCCGCCGGCACGCCTTCAATCCCGTGCGTGACGTGTTTGGCGACAAAAAGCTGGTCGATGCCGCCATGGCGGTGCTCGATCAGGTCGGGCTGGCGGGCCGGGCCTGGGAAAAGGCCAAAAATCTGCCCTATGGCGAAAGGCGGGCGCTTGAGATCGCGGTGGCGCTGGCGCCTCGGCCCCGCATCGTCTTTCTCGATGAGCCCACATCCGGCCTCGGCACCGATGCGACGCAATCGCTTGCCGCGCTCATTCGAAAGATCCGCAAGGATTATACGATCGTGCTCATCGAGCACGACATGCAATTCCTGTTCGATCTGGCCGACCGCATCTCGGTGATCCACTGGGGGCAGGTCATCGCCGAGGACAGGCCGGACGCCCTGCGCGCCAATAAATGGGTGGCGCGGTCCGCCCTGGGGGAGGTCGCCTGATGCTTGAGGTGAGCAGTATCGAGACCTTCTACGGCGAGACGCAGGCGCTGTTCGGCGTGTCCCTGTCGGTCGGCCCGGGCGAGGTCGTGGCCCTGCTAGGCCCTAATGGCGCCGGCAAGACCACGACCATCCGCTCCATTCTGGGCCTGTCCCAGGCCCGGCGCGGCCATATCCGCTTCGACGGGCAGGCCATCACCGCCATGCCGACCCACAATATTTCGAGGCTCGGCATCGGCTGGGTGCCCGATGACAGGCGTATTTTTCCGGCCCTGAGCGGCCGGCGCAATCTGGCTTTGGGCACGCGTACGACGCGCTTCCGCCGTTGGACGCGCGACGAAGTCACCGAGATTTTCCCCGCGCTCGATCATCTGATGGCGCGCGAATGCGAGAATATGTCGGGGGGCGAATTGCAGATGGTGTCCATTTCGCGTGCCCTATTGGGTTCGCCCGGCCTCATCCTTTTCGATGAACCCAGCCAGGGTCTGGCGCCAAAGATCGTGCAGGACGTGCTGCGCACCATTCGCCGCCTCAAGGCCGAGGGCGTTGCCTGCCTCGTGGTCGAACAGAATGCGCTGGCGGCGCTGGAAGTGGCCGACCGGGCCTATGTCATGGATCGTGGCCGCATCGTCCATGAAGGTCCGGCGCGGGACCTTATCGACAACCCGCCGCTGCGCCGCCGCCTCATCGGGATATGACGCCATGACCGCCATGCTGGAGGTGAAGAGCCTCGAAAAAATCTACACACGCAGCCGTTTCGACCGCACGCCGACCTTCCGGCTCACGGCCGATTTCACCATTCCCGAAGCCGGCATTGTCGGCATGATGGGCCCCAATGGCTCGGGCAAGACGACACTGTTCGAACTGATCACCGGATCCAATGCCCCCACTGCGGGCGAGGTTCTGGTGGCTGGACAGAACATCCACAAGGTGCGCACCGACCAGCGCGACCGGCTGGCCATCCACTACCACCAGTCCTATCAGGTCCGCCATTTCCGTTCCTTCGTGCCCAATGCACTGTTGCAACCGGCAGGCTCGGACTATCCGGTGCTGCACCTTTTCGATGAGCCGCAATTCAATACCCAGGACGGCTATATCGGCTTCATGCTCGATTTTTTCCGCCGCCTGCGCGACGAGGGGCGGCTGGTCTTTTTATGCGTACATCCCAATGAACGTTTCCATCTCGAAATCATGGAAGAGATTTGCGAGCGGTTCATCTTCGTGGAAAAGGGCAGCGTCACGCCCATGCCTGATTTTGCCACGCTATTGGCGCATCAGCCGGTGCGCAACTATCTCGGCGACCTGCTGACCGAGCGTGCCGCATGATCACCGACCCTGCCGCGCGGACAGGACTGAAAGTCGCCCTGGCCGGATGCGGGCTCATCAGCCTATATCATCTGCGCGCCTGGCAGGCCGCGGGCGTCGATGTCGTGGCTGTCTGTGACAGCGAGCCGCAAAAGGCGGTGCAGCGGGCGGCCGAATTCGGCGTCGAACGGGTCTATGCCGATGCGGCGCAGATGTTTGCCGATGGCGGATTCGATGCGATCGATATTGCCGCCTCCGTGGGTGCCCACGCGCCATTGGCGCGTATGGCTGCCGACCATGGCGTCCATATCATGTGCCAGAAACCGTTGACCGAAACCGTGGCCGAGGCCGAGGCGCTTATTGCCTATGTCGGTGAGCGCGTGCGCTGCATGGTGCATGAGAATTACCGCTTTCGTCCTCATTACCAGACCGTGCGCCGCTGGCTGGCCGAAGGCCGTATCGGCACGCTCCGCCATGCTGCCATGTCCTGTCGCGGATCGGGGCTGACCTCGCGCGCCGGCAATGTGCCCTTTCTGGTCGAGCGACAGCCCTATCTCACCGGCTTCCGGCGCAATCTGGTCTTTGAGACCATGATCCATCATCTCGATGTACTGCGCTGCCTCTGCGGTCCGCTGCACGTCGTGGCGGCCCGGCTCAACCGGCTGGCCGATGGCCTGCCCGGCGAGGACACGGCCGCCATTCTGCTCGAAGGCGAAAACGGCTTTATCGCCACCGCCGATGGTTCTCTCTGCGCGCCGGGCTATCCGCCGCTGCATGGCGACCGCCTCGAACTCATCGGCACCACCGGCACGCTGATCATGGAACTCAACCGCGTCTTCGTCCTGGGCCGCGAAAGCGAGGCCGAAGAGGTCGACCTGATCGGCCGCTATCAGGACTGTTTCGACACGATCATGGCCGGCTTTGTCGCGGGCCTTGCCAACGGCACCCCTTTCGAGACCGACCGTCTCGATAATCTGGAAACCCTGCGCCTCATGGAAAGCGTCTACCGGGCCGCAGGAGTGGAGGTCATCCCATGAATGTGCAAACCCCGAGCCTGACCCCGGCCATCGAGCCGGCGGCAATCGACAGGCTCTTCGATGTGCGGGGGCTGCGGGTCTTTCTCCCCGGCGGCTATGGCGCCATCGGCGAGGCCATAGCCATGGCCATGGCGCGCATGGGCGCGGAAGTCGCCATTGCCGGGCCGCGCCTCGCCAAGGCCCAGACCCTGGTCGAACGCATTGCCGCCCAGGGTGGAAAGGCCATTGCCACAGAACTCGACGCTGGCAGTGTCGATTCGATCCGGGCGGCGACGGCGTCGGTCATCGAGGCGCTGGGCGGGGTTGATGTTCTGGTCAATTGCGTTGGCATTCAGCGTGAGCAGGCGCTGCTTGATGTGTCGGAAGACACGTTCGACGAAATGTACCGCACCAATCTCAAATCCGCGATGTTCCTGGCCCAGGCCGTCGCCCGCGACCAGATCGCACGCGGCAAGGGCGGGAGACAGATTCATCTTCTCTCGGTCCGCTCGCAACTGGCCCTCCGGGGGCGAGGCTATTCGGCCTATTGTGCCACCAAGGGGGGGCTCGCCATGCTGGTCAAACAGCACGCCATGGAACTGGCGCCCTATAACATCACCGTCAATGGCGTGGCGCCGACCTTTATCCAGTCCGACCGTATCCGGCCCCATCTCGACCGGCCCGAATTCCGCACTTTCATGCTGGAGCGCAATCCTCTGGGTCGCATTGGCGAGCCGCTGGAAGTGGCGGGGCAGGTCATTGCCTTCGCCGCCCCCGCAGGCAGTTATATCACTGGCCAGATCGTCTATGTCGATGGCGGGGTCACCGCTTCGCAATGAGCACGCTCCGTTCCGCCCGTTGGTTCGACAAGGACGATCTGCGCAGCTTCGGCCATCGCTCGCGGCTCATGCAGATGGGCTACGACATCAAGGACTGGAATGGCCGCCCGGTCATCGCCATTCTCAATACCTGGTCGGACATCAATCCCTGCCACGCCCATTTCCGCCATCGCGTGGAAGACATCAAGCGCGGCGTCCTGCAGGCTGGCGGCTTTCCCATCGAACTGCCTGCGCTCTCGCTCAGCGAGAATTTCGTCAAACCGACGACGATGCTCTATCGCAACATGCTGGCCATGGAAGCCGAGGAACTGCTGCGTTCCCATCCGGTAGATGGTGCCGTGCTGATGGGCGGCTGCGACAAGACCACGCCCGGCCTCCTGCTCGGCGCGATCAGTATGAATCTGCCCACCATCTTTTTTCCAGCTGGCCCCATGCTGCGCGGCAATCTGCGCGGCGAGGCACTGGGGTCGGGATCGGACACCTGGAAATACTGGGACGAGCGCCGCGCGGGCAAGATCGGGCTCAAGGAGTGGCAGGAAGTCGAGGCCGGCATTGCCCGCTCCTACGGCCACTGCATGACCATGGGCACGGCGGCCACCATGACCGGCATTGCCGATGGTCTCGGCCTCTGCATTCCCGGCGGTTCGTCCATTCCTGCCGCCGATGCAGGCCATATCCGCCTTGCCACCGTCACCGGCCGGCGCGCCGTCGAAATGGTGCATGAGGACCTCAAGCCGTCCGACGTGCTCTCGCGCGCTTCCTTCGACAATGCGCTGGCCGTCGCCATGGCCATGGGCTGTTCGACCAATGCGATCATCCATCTGGTCGCCCTGTCGCGCCGGGCGGGTTTCCCCCTCGATCTCGACGATTTCCACGCCGCCGGGCAGCGTGTGCCGCTTCTCGCCAATATCAGGCCATCGGGCGAAAAATACCTGATGGAAGACTTCTTCTATGCCGGAGGCCTCCGGGCCCTCATGCAGCAGATGGGCGATCTTCTGGACCATTCGGCCCTGACCATTTCCGGCCGCACATTGGGCGCGGAAATCGAGGGCGCCGAAACCCATCTGCCCGATGTCATCCGTTCCCGCGACAATCCGGTATCGACGGCTCCGGCCATGGCTGTGCTGCGCGGCAATCTCGCGCCCGATGGCGCGGTCACCAAGCCATCTGCCGCCGATCCGCGCCTCCTCAGCCATCGTGGTCCGGCGCTGGTCTTCAATTCCTATGCCGATCTTAAGGCGCGCATCGACGACCCCGATCTCGATGTCACCGCCGATACGGTGCTGATCTGCCGAGGATCGGGGCCGCAGGGCGGTCCGGGCATGCCCGAATGGGGCATGTTGCCCATCCCCAAAAAACTGCTCGAACAGGGTGTGCGCGACATGGTGCGCATTTCCGACGCGCGCATGAGCGGCACGTCCTATGGCATGTGTATCCTTCACGTCGCCCCCGAATCCCATATCGGCGGGCCGCTGGCTCTGGTGCGGACCGGCGACATGATCGTGCTCGATATTGCTGCCGGGCGGCTGGATATGGATGTGTCCGAAGCCGAACTGGCGCGCCGTCGCGCCGAATGGATTGCCCCCGCACCCAAATTCGCGCGCGGTTATGGCTTTGCCTATCTCAACCACATCATGCAGGCCGATAAGGGCTGCGATTTCGACTTCCTGGAAACCGGTTTCGGCGCTGCCGTGCCGGAGCCGGAAATTCTCTAGCAGGTGACGCGATGAGCGATATGCAGCCAAAACTTCTGATCGGTGGCGAGTTCCGGACCAAGGGGGGCGGTGCGCTCATTCCGGTTATCAATCCCTGCAATGGCGAGGTCCTGTGGGAGCAGCCCGCCTGTGGTCCCGAAGACGTGGCCGAGGCTTTGGCCCATGCCCGCGCGGCGCAACAGACCTGGCCTATGGTCCATGGCTGGGAGCGGGGACGCATCCTGCGCAATATCGCCGCCGAAATGCGCAAGCGCACCGACGCCATTGCCCTCGCTCTGTCGCTCGAAATCGGCCGCCCTATCTCGCAGGCCGCGGGTGAAGTGGGCGCGGCCATCGAGCAGTTCGAATGGTTCGCGGGCGAGGCCGAGCGCCTTTTTGGCGACACGATTGCATCCCGGCAAGGCGGACGTCTGCTGATCGAGCATGAGCCGGTGGGCATCGTCGCCGCATTCAGCGCCTGGAATTTCCCGGTCAACCTGCCGGTGCGCAAGATGGCTCCGGCGCTGGCGGCAGGCTGCGTAGTCATCGTGCGCCCCTCCGAACAGGTGCCCATGACCTCGACCCTGATTGCCGAAGCCTGCGTCGCCGGCGGCGTGCCGGCCGGGGTGGTGCAATTGCTCTTGGGCAAGGCCAGCGCCGTCACCCAGCCGCTGATGGATGCGGTGGAAGTCCGCAAGATTTCCCTCACCGGCTCCACCCGTGTCGGCCAGATGCTGATGGCCGAGGCCGCCAAGACCGTCAAACGCTTCTCTATGGAACTGGGCGGACATGCCCCTGTTGTCGTCTGCGCCGATGCAGATATCGAGGCGGCAGCCACCCAATGCGCCGCTTTCAAGTTCCGCAATGCTGGTCAGGTCTGCATCGCACCCAGCCGCTTCTATGTCGAAAACAGCGCCATGGACCGCTTCCTGACGCGATTCAAATCCGAGGCCGAGGCCCTGAAACTGGGCGACAGCCAGGACCCCACCACCACAATGGGGCCGCTGACCATGGCCTCCGGCCGCGCAAAGATCGAACAGCTGACCGCCGACGCCATTGGCAAAGGCGCGCGTCTGGTCACCGGTGGCAAGCGTCCCGAAGGGCGCAATAGCGGCTATTTCTACGAACCCACTATTCTCTCCGATGTGCCCGATACGGCAGAGGTCATGTCCGAGGAACCTTTCGGGCCGCTCGCTCCCGTCGCCGGTTTCTCCGATTTCGGCGAGGTGTTGCAGCGCGCCAATTCCACCCCCTTTGGATTGGCCGCCTATGGCTTTACCGGCAGCCATGCCAAGGCAGAGGCCCTGTCAAAGGGGCTGCATGCGGGTATGGTGGGGGTCAACACCTTCATGATCGCCCATGCCGAGGCGCCCTTTGGAGGCGTGGATTTTTCCGGTTCGGGCCGCGAAGGCGGCACCGAGTCGGTGCGTGACTACCAGAATACCAAGCTCACCCATGTGAAATGGTCCTGACGCCATGGCCGCATCGCTAAACGCCCTGCACGGGGTCTGGTCCGAAGGGCGCGTGGCGCTCAATGGCTGGATCGCCTCGCCCGCCATCATCACCGCCGAAGCCATGGCCATGGCCGGTTGGGACGCGCTCACCGTCGACCTGCAACACGGAACCGCCGATTACGCATCGCTGCTGACCCTGCTGCCGGTGATCCAGCGCGCTGGTATCGTCCCCATGGTCCGCGTGCCTTGGCTCGAAGAGGGCATCATCATGCGCGTGCTCGATGCGGGGGCGCTGGGCGTCATCACCCCGATGATCGAAAGCCCAGAGGCGGCGCAACGTCTGGTCAGTGCCTGCTATTATCCGCCGCGTGGCGGCCGCAGCTTCGGCCCCATAAGGGCACGCATGGCCTGGGGCACGGATTATCCCGAAAAGGCCAATGACGCCGTTCTGCCCTTTGCCATGGTGGAGACGCGGCGCGGCGTCGAGGCGCTCGATGAGATTCTGGCCGTCGAGGGACTGGCCGGCATCTATATCGGCCCGGCTGACCTGTCCATTTCCCACGGCTTTCCGCCCGGCTTCGATCGGCAGGAACCCGAAATGGTCGATTTGATCCTCTCCATCCTCGACCGCTGCAAGGCCGCCAATGTCCGCTGTTGCCTGCATTGCGGCGCGCCCGACTATGCCGCGAAAATGGCTCCGCACGGCTTTTCCTTGGTGACGGTCAGCTCCGATGCTCGCTTCGTCGAAGCCGGAGCGGCCGCAGCCGTAAAGGCGTTTCGCGAAGGGCTGGCCTGATACGGGTTTGCCGCCAGTCACGAACTTCACATTGTTACGTCAGATGCGCGGTGCTAGATTTCGGTCCCAAATAGGGAGACTGCGCCTTGCCCCGCGACAATAGACTGTCCCGCATGCTGCATGTCCTGATCCATATGGACCGGCATGTGCAACAGGCCACTTCCGAAGTGCTCGCCGGCATGCTCGAAACCAATCCTGTCGTCGTCCGCCGCATGATGGCCGGCCTGCGCGAGCGCGGGATTGTGGCCTCCGAGAAGGGGCATGGTGGCGGCTGGCGTCTGACCCGCTCCCTGGCCGACATCACCCTTCTCGACATCTATGAAGCGGTCGGCGCCCCGGCCCTGTTCAATATCGGGGGACGCGCCGAAAATGCCCAATGCCTTGTCGAACAGGCGGTCGACACCCAGCTCGCCCGCACGCTGGACGAAGCCGAGGCGGCGGTAAAGGCGCGCTTTGGTCAGATTACCGTGGCCGATCTTGCCCAGGACTTCGATCTGCGCTTCGCCGCTATCAAACAGGAGCCGTCCCGCGGAGGGACATGTGCACACGCGCATTGACGGTTTCGCTTCGTGCTGGAGTCATCGCCAAAACGGCACCTATTCGTAACCATATTGCGCGTTTTCGGATTTTTGGTTCATTGTCAGCAAAATTTTTCTGCATGACCGCGCAGTCCGCAAGTCTTGGCCTTCCTAATCACGACTGAGTTGATAGAGTTTTGGCATCGTCATACGGGAGGTTCCGATGAACCGCACAGCCAGGATTTTTGCCTATACTGCCCTTGCCGCGTCGCTGGCCATGGGCTTTGCCGTCACCGCGCACGCCCAGGACAAGACGCTGATCAACGTCTCCTACGATCCGACGCGCGAACTCTATCGCGACTATAACGAGGCCTTCATCAAGCACTGGCAGGAAACCAAGGGTGAAAGCGTCGCCATTCAGGTGACCCATGGCGGTTCGGGTTCGCAGGCGCGCACCGTTATCGATGGCCTCGAGGCCGATGTGGTGACCCTGGCTCTTGAAAGTGACATCAACGCCATTTCCGACGCCAATCCGGCGCTGATCCCGGAAAACTGGCGGACCCTGCTGCCCAATAACAGCGCCCCCTATACGTCCACCATCGTTTTCCTTGTCCGCAAGGGCAATCCCAAAGCCATTGCCGACTGGGGCGACCTGATCGACGATGGTGTCGAAGTCATCACCCCCAATCCCAAGACCTCGGGTGGCGCCCGCTGGAACCTGCTCGCGGCCTGGGCCTGGGCCAAGGCGCAGGATGGCGGCAGCGACGACACGGCCAAGGCATTCGTGACCGAGCTCTATAAGCACGTTCCGGTGCTCGATACCGGCGCCCGTGGCTCCACCACCACTTTCGTGCAGCGCGGCATTGGCGACGTGCTCCTCGCCTGGGAAAACGAAGCCTATCTCGCTCTTGAGGAACTCGGCCCCGATGCCTTCGACATCGTGACCCCTTCGGTCTCCATTCTGGCCGAGCCGCCGGTGGCTCTAGTTCCGGGCAATGCCGATCGCAAGGGCAACGCCGAGGTCGCTCTGGCTTATCTCGACTATCTCTATTCCGATGAAGGTCAGGCTATCGCCGCCAAGCACTATTACCGCCCCTCCAATCCGGCCGCCGCAGCCCCTGAGGACATTGCCCGCTTCGGTGAGGTGAACCTTGTCACCATCGATGATTTCGGTGGCTGGCGTGAGGCTCAGCCGCACTTCTTCGGCGATGGCGGCGTCTTCGACCAGATCTATTCCGGTCCCACCCAGTAACCCTAAAGCGGCCGGCTTCGAAGCCGGCCGCCCGATCTCCATCATGGCGCTCCGAGTCAGCGGGCGCAAAATGCCACCGATCCCGAGGTCGGTGGCGAACATGATTTTCTACAATCTGCCGGAATCTTGCGGAATGGTCGCCTTGAGAAACACGACCGGACGGCTAGAGTTGCGCCAGTCAAGCAAGGCCGAGACGAATGCTCCGACCTGATACTTCTCTTTGGCCCCATACGGGGTGGCGTGCATGAGCCCATTTGGCCGCTTCCGCCAGCCCAGCGTCATCCCCGGTTTCGGGCTGACCCTTGGCTTCACCATCACCTATTTTTCCCTGATCATCCTCATTCCGCTGCTGGCGCTGGTTTTTCGCTCGGCTAGTCTTGGCTGGGACGGTTTCTGGGCTGCCGCGCTCGATGCGCGTGTTCTGGCCACCCTGCGCACCAGCTTTCTGACCGCGCTGATCGCGGCCGGCGTCAACGTGATCTTCGGCACGCTGATCGCCTGGATATTGGTGCGATACCGGTTTTTCGGCCGCCGCATCGTCGATGCCATGGTGGACCTGCCCTTTGCTCTGCCCACCGCGGTGGCTGGCATTGCGCTGACCGCGATCTATGCGCCCAACGGTTTTGTCGGCCAGCTTTTCGCCCCGCTCGGCATCCGCATCGCCTATACGCCTATCGGCATCACCATCGCCATGATCTTCATCGGCCTACCCTTCGTCGTCCGCACCATCCAGCCCATTCTCGAAGAGGTGAGCCGCGAGGTGGAGGAAGCCTCGGCCACGCTCGGTGCTAACAGATTCCAGACCATTACCCGCGTGCTGCTGCCCAGCCTGACCCCGGCTATTCTCACCGGCTTCGCGCTCGCCTTTGCCCGCGCCGTGGGCGAATATGGCTCGGTGATCTTCATTGCCGGCAATATTCCCTTCGTGTCGGAAATCGCCCCGCTGCTGATCGTCATCCGCCTCGAAGAATTCAACTATTCCGGCGCCGCCGTCATTGCCACGGTCATGCTGGCAATCTCTTTCCTCATGCTCTTCGCCATCAATCTCATCCAGGCCTGGAGCCGCAGGAGGTATGGCTATGGCAGCTGAATTGGGTGCCCGCCGCCTCGCCTCGCCCACCGAGGAGCCGGCCTTTGTCCGCTGGTTGCTGATCCTCGCCGGGCTGGTTTTCCTTGCCCTCTTCATTCTCCTGCCACTGGTCGCGGTGTTCTCCGAAGCCCTGCGGCAGGGCCTGGGTGGTTTCTTCGGGTCGCTGCAATCGCCCGATGCCCAATCGGCCATTCGCCTGACACTGATGGTCGCGGCCATTGCCGTGCCGCTCAATGTCGTCTTCGGCATCTGTGCGTCCTGGGCCATCGCCAAGTTCGAGTTCAAGGGCAAAGCCTTTCTCATCACCCTGATCGACCTGCCATTTTCGGTGTCGCCGGTAATTTCGGGCCTGGTCTATGTCCTGTTGTTCGGTACCGGCAGCGTTCTGGGTCCCTGGCTCAAATCCTATGGCGTGGAAATTCTCTTCGCCGTGCCCGGCATTGTCCTTGCCACCATCTTCGTCACCTTCCCCTTTGTCGCCCGCGAACTCATCCCGCTCATGCAGGATCAGGGCACCGGCGATGAGGAGGCGGCCATTTCTCTGGGGGCTTCGGGTTTCCAGACCTTCTGGTTCGTCACTCTGCCCAATATCAAATGGGGCCTGCTCTACGGGGTGCTGCTGTGTAATGCCCGCGCCATGGGCGAATTTGGCGCCGTTGCCGTGGTCTCGGGCAAGATAAGGGGACAGACGACCACCATGCCTTTGCAGGTGGAAATGTTCTATAACGAGTATCAGGGGACGGCGGCCTTCGCGCTTGCCTCGCTGCTGGCGTTGCTTGCGCTGGTGACTCTGGTGCTAAAGACCGTGCTGGAATGGCGCTATAGCGATGAACTCGCTGCCACCGGCCGGGGACACTGACTAGGGATAGAGTATGGACGTTCGCGTAAAGAATGTGCGCAAGGAGTTTGACCGGTTTCCGGCGCTCCATGACGTGTCGCTGGATATTCATTCCGGCGAGCTGATTGCGCTTCTGGGGCCTTCCGGTTCAGGCAAGACCACGCTTTTGCGTCTCATTGCCGGCCTCGAACGTCCGACCTCGGGCCAGATATTCTTTGGCGACGACGATGCATCTGAAAAGAGCGTGCAGGAACGCAATATCGGCTTCGTCTTCCAGCACTACGCGCTCTTCCGGCACATGACCATTCTGGAAAACGTTTCGTTTGGTCTCAAGGTCCGCCCGCGCTCCAGCCGCCCTGCTCCGGGTGAGATTCGCCGCCGGGCGCTGGAACTGCTCGATCTGGTTCAGCTTGCCGGCCTCGAAAAACGCTATCCCAGCCAGCTTTCGGGCGGACAGCGGCAGCGCGTGGCGCTGGCTCGCGCACTGGCCATCGAGCCGCGCGTGCTCCTGCTCGACGAACCCTTCGGCGCGCTTGACGCACAGGTGCGGCGCGAGCTGCGCAAATGGCTGCGCGAAATCCATGACCGTACCGGTCATACCACGGTCTTCGTCACCCACGATCAGGAAGAGGCGCTCGAACTGGCCGACCGCCTCTGCGTCATGAGCCAGGGCAAGATCGAACAGGTCGGCTCGCCCGACGATGTCTATGACAGCCCCACTTCGCCCTTCGTCTTCGGCTTTATTGGCGAGTCTTCCGAACTGCCGGTCAGCGTTGAGCGCGGTGACCTCTGGCTGGGTGACCGTCCGCTGGGTCTGTCCGGCGTCGATGGTTCGGGCGACGCAAAACTGTTCTTCCGTCCGCACGACATCGAACTGGTCGAAGGTGACGCGGCGCTCTCGGGCGTCGTGGCGGCAAGTCGCCGCGTCGGCGGCACGCGCCGGGTCGAACTGGAACTGGGTGGCGCGGCGCATCGGGTCGAAATCGATCTCCCCTTCGATCACCCCGCCGGCGAACGCAGCCGCATCGCCTTCCGCCCGCGCCGCTGGAAGCTGTTTCCAGCCTCAGTCTGACGAAAGGCGCCGCCCATCAGCCCCGAAGCGGTGGATGCGGCCGGCGTCGTAGTCGTATTGAACGGCTTGGCCCGCTGCGATGGGTCGTCGCCCCTCCTGCCGCACGGTCAGGGGCATGGCAGCGCCAATATCGACATAGGCATAGGTATCGGCGCCCAGGTATTCGACATGGGCTACCGTGCCGCGCTGCCGCCCCTCGCCCAGTGTGATGTCCTCGGGACGGATGCCGATTGTTGCCGCCCCTGCCGCCTCTGCCTGCGGGCCGGTAAGCAGGTTCATCTGCGGCGAACCGATAAAACCGGCTACGAACAGCGATTGCGGATTTTCGTAGAGTTCGACGGGCGTGCCGACCTGCTCCACCCTCCCGGCATTGAGCACCACGATCCGGTCGGCCAGCGTCATCGCCTCCACCTGATCATGGGTCACATAGATCATGGTTGTCTGCGGCAGGCTCTCCTTGAGCCGGGCGATCTCGAGCCGCGTCGCCACGCGCAATGCGGCATCGAGGTTGGAAAGCGGTTCGTCGAACAGGAAGACCTGCGGGTCGCGCACGATAGCCCGACCAATGGCGACGCGCTGGCGCTGTCCGCCGGAAAGCTCCTTGGGATAGCGGTCGAGATAAGGCACCAGCTGCAACTTTTCCGCCGCCTCATTGACGCGACGCACCCGCTCCTCTTTCGGCGCACGGCGGAGTTTCAGCGAATAGCCCATATTCTCGCGCACGCTCATATGCGGATAGAGCGCATAGGACTGGAACACCATGGCAATACCGCGCTTGCTGGCCGGCACGCGATTGACCATGCGCCCACCAATTTCGAGCGTGCCCGACGTGATCGATTCCAGCCCGGAAATGCAGCGCAACAGGGTGGATTTGCCACAGCCGGAGGGACCGACAAAGATAACGAACTCGCCCGCACGGATATCGAGATTGATGTCCTTGAGCACCTCGACGGCGCCGTAATTCTTGCGAAGATCGGTGACCTTGATATCGGCCATGGCTGGCTCTCCCTTCAGCTCGTCGCGTTGAGGCGAGCGGAGACGCCGGGTAGCGCCTCGGCGGTCGAGCCGGCGGGGCGATATTCGAGCCCGACCGCGCCGTCATAGCCATTGGCGAAGAGCCAGGCGAGGCGACGGCCCAGATCGATTTCGCCCGTGCCAGGATCGCTGCGGCCCGGATGGTCGGCGACATGGGCATGGACGACGCGCGAGACACGATCCTTCAGCACATCTTCGATGGCCTCGCCCATCACATAGGAATGGTAGAGATCGTAGACGATGCCGATCTCGGGCCGCCCGACCTCGTCGACAATGTTGAGCGCCTCGCGGGTCGAAGACAGGTAATAGCCCTTGTGGTCGATAAGCGTGTTGAGCGGTTCGACGCCCAGCCGGATACCCGTGCCGGAGAGTTTGTCTGCCGCGCCGCGCAACGCTTCCACCAGCGCCCGATGCTGATCCTCGCGCAGCACCCCCGGCAGATCGTCACCAGCCTGCGCAATCAGCACTTTCGCGCCCAGCCGCTTGGCCACGGCAATGGAGTCTTCGAGGCCGGTGAGGAACTTTTCCTTGTTGCCAGCATCGGTCAGCGCAATCATCGGTTCGGCCACGAAACCGCTGAGCGAGAGCCCGGTTTCCCTAAGGGCCACTTCGATAGCGTCGATATCCTTATTGCTCCAGAACCAGAATTCCACCGCATCCAGCCCGCTTGCCTTGGCAAGACGGACACGTTCGGCAAAATCCTCGGTGGCGTCGGAGAACAGCCATTCGATACAGGCGGAGAGTCTCATATTGGTCTTCCTTAGCGGTAGTCGATCAGGACCTGCATGACGTCGGGCGAGCCTTGGTCGAGCAGGCCGTAGCCCTGCGCGGCATCGGTCAGCGACACGCGATGGGTGATGAAACCCTTGAGGTCCGAGGATAGGTCCGAGAGATATTGGCGCGCAATCCGGCCGCGCCGCTCCACCGACCAGAGGGGGCCGAGAAACGGGTTCACACTGCCCACCTGCGAGGAAATGATACGCGGCCGATTATGGTGGAATTCGCCCGAAAGGCTGAGGCTTTCAAATGTGCCGCCATACCAGGACATGGCGATGACAGTGCCGTTGAACCCGGCCGTGCGGATCGCCTCGTTGAGCGCCGGCGCGGCCCCGGACACTTCGATCACCGTATCGGCGCCCCGCCCCTCGGTCAGTTCTCGAACGCGTTCGGCAATCGGGCCGTCGCGCGGATCGAGCGCAATGTCGGCACCACCGGCCAAAGCGGCGTTGCGGCGCTGCGCAATCGTATCGATGGCGATGATCTGCCCGGCGCCATTGCGGCGGAGGAGGCGGGTGACCAATTGCCCGATGACGCCCAGCCCGCTCACCACCACATCGGCGCCCAGCGGAATATTGGCGTCGAGAACGCCATTATAGGCGGTGTTGAGATTGGCGAAGAACACGCCGATTTCCGCATCGCCAAGATCGCCCAGCGGCACGACGCCATTGGCGGCGACCACAGCATGGCGGCCATGGGGCACATAGGCAAAGACCAGATCGCCCTTGTTCAGTGCGGTGACGTCCCTACCCAGCGCGGCCACATGGCCCACGGCGGCATAGCCATAGCGCGCCGGCCAATGCCAGTCCGAGCCATTGGCATCGGAAAAGAGCCGCGTTCTGGGGTCCATGGACTGCCGCCATTGCGGTGCAAGGCCGCGAAAGACGTTGAGTTCGGTACCGGCGCTGATGCCGGAAACCACGAGATCAAGCAGCACCTCGCCGGTGCCGGGGCCTTCGAGCGGTTCGCTCCGAACCTCGACGGCGCGTGGCCCGGTAAAATAGAGGGATTGGGTTTCCAAGGACAAGGCGATCACCCTTTGATGCCGCCGGCGGTCAGTCCGCCGACAAGTTGGTTTCGGAACAGAAGGAACAAAATGACAGTGGGCACGGCAATGACCACGCCCCCGGCCATGACCTCGCCCCAGCTGAAGGAATAGGGGTCAAAGAGCGTTTGCAGGGCCAGGGGAAGCGTCTTGACCTCGGTCTTGCTGATCAGCGCCAGCGCCAGCAGGAATTCGCCCCAGGAGAGGACGAAAGCGAAAGTGCCCACGGCAATCACGGCCGGACGGATGAGCGGCAGGGTGACCCGGAACATCGCCCCGATCTGTGAGGACCCATCGATGATCGAGGCTTCTTCCAGCTCGCGCGGCACCGCGTCGATATAGCCCTTGAGCATCCAAACGGCGATGGGCAGGCCCAGCGCGAGATGGGTGAAGGTCAGAGCAGTCAGCGTATTGGTGAGCCCGATCGAGCGAATGATCACGACGATGGGGACGAGCACGGCCACGGCCGGCAGCATCTGGGTGGCGAGGATCAGAAAGCCGATAAAGTCGCGCCCGAGATAGGTGAAACGGCTAAGCGACCACGAGGCTGGTACCGCGATCAGCACGGTACAGATCGAGACGACCGTGCCCACGATCAGACTGTTGCGCAAAGCGACGAGGAAGTCGCTGCGCGCGAAAATGGCAGCGAAATGCTCGAAGGTGACGCGCGTCGGCAAGAGGCTCTTCGTCATGATGTCGACATCGGGCCGGATCGAGGCGATGAACACCCAGACAATGGGCAGGAGCACGATGAGCAGCAATACCACGGTCACGCCATCGAGCACGATATTGCGCAGGCGATTGTCCTCGTTCAATGCCGCCTCCTCAGTTTCAGAACGAGGAAGGAGGCTACGGCCAGAACCACAAGCATGACCACGCTGATTGCGGCGGCATAGGAGGGCCGCAGATCCATGAACACAGCGCGATACATGGAAATGCCCAGAACAGTCGTCGCGTCCTGTGGCCCGCCGCGCGTCATGATGAAGGGCAGGTCGAAGCTGTAAAAGGCCAGAATCCCCAGCACCAGCCCGATGACCAGCATCGTGTTCTGGATCGAGGGCAGGGTGATGCCGATAAAGCGTTGCCATGGCCCCGCGCCATCGATGGCTGCGGCTTCATAGAGTTCTTCTGGCACCGATTTTAGCGCCGCCAGCAGCGCGAGAACCATGAAGGGCATGCCCTTCCAGCCTGAGATGAAAATGATCACAGCAAAGGCCAGGTTTGGGTCGTTGAGAATGGAGCTATTGCCGGCAATACCCACCGATTGCAGCATGGCGTGGAAAATGCCCACCTCGCTGTCGAGCAAGAACCGCCAGCCATAGCCGAGCACGATGAAAGGCATGACCCATGGCAGGAGGATCAGGGCCGAAGCCGTCTTGGCGATGGGTGTGTCGCGATTGAGCAGCAGCGCAATGGGCAGTGCCAGCGCCACCTCAACGGCCACCGTGCCCAGTGTCCACACCCAGGTTCGCCAGAAGGCTCTCCACAATGCGCCATCGGCGAAAAGCGACTGATAATTGACCAGCCCGCCCCACACCGGCTGCGGATTGCGCAACAGATACCAGTCCTGAAACGACAGCCAGAGCGCATAGAGCAGCGGCAGGACCGCAATGGCCAGCGCCACCAGAACCGCCGGTGCAACCAGCGCATAGGGCAGTGCCACTTCGCCGAAGGGGCGCGGTTCTGTTTGAGGGGCAGGGGCGGTCATGATCTGGCCTCTTGTGGGGCCGCGACTATAGCGGAAGAAAAGGCCCGGGCGGTGGAGGACAGGGCCGCCCGGGCAGGCAACACCCTTAGCGGGCGAGCACGGTATTGATGTCGGTGCAGAGGTCCGTCACGGCCTGGTCGACATCCTTCTGACCCAGAGCCAGCGCCTGTACTGCCTTCTGGATCGTATCCACTTCAAGCTGGCCCATTTGCGGGATGGCTTCGCTCGGATACTGATAGGCCCTTGCGTCCTGAAGCTGCTCTACAAAGAGCGGGTAGGGGAACTCGGTCCAGGGCTCGCCCCGCGCCACCGAAATCGAGCCGGGGATGAATCCACCGGCAATTGCCAGGTCCTTGAAGGCCTCGCCATGAGTGGCGAACATGACGAACTGGCCGGCCGCTTCCTTGTTGGCCGACGCATCCCACATCACCAGTGGCCAGCCGCCGAGGAAACCGGAACGGTTTGCCGGGCCCGCGGGCACTTTGGCAATATCGACCGCGTCCAGCCATTCCGGGGCTTCGGCCACAAGGTCGCGATAGAGGCTGGGATGCATGAGGATCATGCCATAGCGGCCATCGAGGAACCCCCGCTGGAAAGCGTCGCCATTCATGCTGGCGGCGTCCGGATGGGTCGAGCCATCCTGGGCGATCCCGACATAAACATTAAGCGCGTCGCGGAATTCTTGGCTGTCGAAGCCGCAAGTACCCTCATCATTGAGCATGCGGGCGCCATAGCCGAGATAGGCGCTCATGAAATTGTGGACGGTGAAGTAGTCAAGGCTGGTTGAGAGCCCGATGCCATAGACCCCGTCCGGCGTGCCTTCGGTCAGCTGCTTAGCCGCTGCGCGCAATTCTTCCCACGTGTCGGGCGGCGAATTGGGGTCAAGGCCTGCCTGCTCGAACAGGTCCTTGCGGTAGTAGAGCGCGCGGGTTTCCACCGCGATGGGCGATGCCCACCAATGCCCGCCAAGATTGTAATAGCCCTTGTCGCCCGGCCAGATGTCGGCGGCCACGTCGGTGCCATTGGCTGCGTCATAGGCGGCGAAGGCGTCATCGAGCGGCGCCAGCGCGCCGATAGCCTGGAACTGGGCGACGACATTGTTGCCGAGCATGGAAACGTCGGGCAGGCCACCAGTGGTAAGCGCCGTCACCAGCCGCTGCTGCTGCTCGGACCAGGGCACGATCTCCATCACCACATCGACACCTTCGTGGCTGGCCTCGAAGGCCTCGATAATGGCTTCCCATGCCGCGATGTCGTTGGGATTGGTCGAGAACTGCCAGAACGTCACCGTCTGGGCAAAGGCGGGGGCCGTGAGTGCCAGCGAGGCAAGTGCCGTCGCCGCGAGCAATGTGTGCCGCATGAATAATTCCTCCCATTGTACTCGGCGTTGCGAGATGCGCGCCAAACTCTGGAATGGCGCATATGTCATCGTTGACATGTCATTTGGTTAACATGCCCTAAAGGGTGTGTCAAATCACCGCGGAGTGCATATGACGCCCGGTGGAATTGCGAATGACCAGCGCGCTGGGGAGAACGATTTCATCCTGGGTTTCTTGCCGGTTTATCGCCGCCAGCGCCATGTGGAAAGCCTGCTCGCCGAGCAGGGAAACCGGCTGGGCGACAGTGGTGAGTTCCGGTGAAAGATAGCTGGCCAGCGTGTCATCGAATCCCACCACAGACACATCCTGCGGCACGCGCCGGCCCGCACGATAGAGCGCCTGCAACACGCCGGCGGCCAGAATATCGCAAGTGGCGAATATCGCCGAAGGCGGCGATGGCAGCGCCATCAGAGCTTCTGCATGGGCGCGACCCTCTTCGCCCGTGCTGCCGCCCTCAAGATCATAATAAGTCCCCAGCCGGATCAACTCGTCGCGCGGCACCAGACCATGTGCGGCCATGCCATCCCGGTAGGCCGCAAGCCGGTCGTCTTCGACAGACCGACCTCGGACGGCGTCGCGCAGATAAAGCGCCGGATCGCCGCCGACAAAGGCGATATTGCTATGGCCCAGTTGCACGAGGTGATCCATGGCGGCGCGCGCGCCGACATAATTGTCGACCCGGACGCAACTGGCTGTCGCAGTGGACGAGCGTTCGATCTCGATGGCCGGAATGCCGGCTCGGTCGAGCAAAGCCAGATTGTCGGGTTCCAAAGCCGTGCAGAACAGAACCGCATCCACGCGCTGCGCGATGAAATTTTCGATCCCGATCCGCTCCTGCTCCGGACTGCCGCCATGGTTGAACATGACCGTGCGATAGCCTGCCGCCACGGCTGCGAGTTCCACCGCATGAGCAACACCGACGAAGAAAGGATTGACCGTAATGGCGGTGAGCATCAGCCCGATTGTGTGGCTGCGCCGTGTCCGTAGCCCCTGGGCGAGCACATTCGGCCGATATTGCGTGGCCTCGACGGCCGCCAGCACCTTTTCGCGCGCATCATCGGAAATATAGCCCTGGCGCTTCAGCACCCGGTTGACCGTTGCCGTCGAAACACCCGCCAGACGGGCCACCTCGATCAATGTCGCGCTTCTTCGGCTCAACCCGGCCCCCTGCTGTCACATATGACTTAAGGATGACAGCCTCGCCTGTCCATAGTGACAATAATAAGGCCCCGCCTAGGGGGAAGCAGTCAGTGGCAAGTGTTCGAAAACGGGTAGGACACCGTCACTGTACTGCTCAGGTTTGTCGTCCTCTGAAACGAGGCCATTGGTCCAGTCAATGGTGAGCGTCGCGCGGCCCGGACGATAAAGGTTGGCGCGCCCGGCATCTCCATCCATCTCCAGTCGGCAGCTGGCAATTTCCGCGGAAAAGGCAGTAAAATCAGCGGTGTCGGCAACAATCGCGGCCCAAGCGTGGCGCTTGCCGGGATTGCGATATTCGATGCCCGCGCCGGGCCCGGTCGTGATCGCCTCGATGGGGCCCGTCGCCTTATAGGCCACCATGCCTCCACCGGATTTCAGGATGAGCGAGTCGCTGCTGAGATGGTGGCTCACCCCGCTGCGGGCGGCATAGATATGGCTGAAGGCGAGGCGCGCATCGCTTTCGAGGCGATAAAGCAGCATGGCGACATTGCCCCTCTGCCCGACGCGCGGCAGATTGCCATTGCCAGCCCAATAGGAGGGGCGCTGCTGGCCCCAAGGATCGTCTTCGCCGGGATGGTTGATCCAGCTTCTGGCCATGGGATGGGCGGCGAAGCGGATGTCGAGCACATGTTGTTGGTGGCCGTAACCCCCTGGCTTTGCGCCACTATTGGTCGATAGTTGCACGTTTCGGGTCTTGTAGAGATTGAGCCTTGCGGCGGGACCATAGCCCTGAGCGTAATGCGCGGTGATCGCTTCGCCTTCTGCTGGCTCCACAAGATTTCCAAGCCCGGCAGGCGGTTCATAACGCCCGGCGGCGAAGAGGGGCAGGGAGGCGACGCCGGCATTGAGCCAGCCTTTGCCAAAGGCTACGGCGGCAAAGGGAGCCAGTTCGGTCAAGGGTCCGGCGCGCAGTTCCTTGTCATAGGCGCGGCCCATCGATCCGGCCGGGACGCCTTCGAGCGTATGCAGCGCGACCATGGTGAAGATGCGATCGCACAGTGCCCGCGATCGGCGGGCAATGGGCTCGGGCGCCAGTTCCACGAGAGCAAGAAGGCCAATGAAGTCAACGGGATAATAGGCCGCTGAATTCCATTCGGCGAGGCCCTCAGCCTCGACGGAGGCAAGCCAGAGCCCCAGCCGTTCCGTGGCGATGCGCGCCTGTTCGGCCCCGGTGCGGCCGGAGGCGGAGAAGGTGTCTTGAGGCCAGGTCAGCCCGGCCAGCAATTGCGAAACGTGGAAGCAAAGCGCGTGGTTTTCGCTCCAGAACCACATGACGTCATTGCCCTTCTCATCGACCCAATAGCGGAAATCGAGCAGCGATTGGCGGGTTCGTGCGCGTAAATCCTCAGGAAAATCAGAGGCATGGCGCATATAGGCCCAGAGCAGTGGCACCGCGACGAAATCGGCGCAGTCGCGGCGCTCTTCGATGGCCAGCAGTGTCTCGTCGAGAATGGGCCGTAGGCGGGGATCATCCTTGCGGCCGGTGGCCAGAAGAGCGACCGCTGTACCCATGCGCATTTCGCCAAATTGGGCAGAATATTCAAGAGCTTGTCGCTTCCGCGCGGCAAGGTCTCCAGGCAGGGTTTGCGGCTCGGTGTGATGCAGAATTGCGCAGCCGATGGCCCGTTCCACCGAAGCGCCGAGGGCGGAGAGGGTGACGTCGAGATTGTGATAGCCGTCGGGAATTTCGCTGCCATGACAGATGGTTAGAGACGTCTCGCCGGCTTTGAGGGTGAAGGTCCTGTCGAGAATGGTGGCGTGGGTGTGGGAGGTGGTCGAGATTTTGGCGGCGATTTCGACATCGACTGGGGAGGGCGTGTCGAATTTCAGGGTTAAAATGCCATTGAAATCAATGACTTCCTCGCCGGTGCGCAATTCGGCGGCCAGTGTCTTGAGCGCCTCGACCTCATTCGTCTTCTTCGCACCGGGCAGAAAAATGTCGAGCGAAACCGCGTCCAGCAGCACCAGTTCGAAGAACCAGTTGGTGTCGCGCTCTGCCATATCTTCTGAAAAAACAATGACTTCGCTACCACCGACCTTGATGGGCAGGTGCACGACCGTGCTCTGGGTTTCGTTGCGGGTAAAGGGCTCGAAACGGGCGGCGAGGATGCCGTCGACCCAGATGTGAAGGCCGCCGCGTGTAAACAGCCGGAAGGAGCAGTAACGGTCCTCTGGTGAGGAAATTGTCGTTCTGCACCAGCGGCTTAGCCGGGTTGGGCGATGGCGGAACTGACTGAACTCCACCCGGCGATTGGAGCCGGGAAGGTAAAGACTGTCCACCGGCCAGTCGGTTTTGAGCGCCACGGTGCGATTGGCGACCTCTTTCCAGGTCGCGACACGGCAGGGTAAATCACCCACTTCGACGAAGCCGTTGATATATTTATAGTTTTGTGGGTCATGCGCCGGTGCGGGCTCGCCGGGGAAATAGCGCGCCTCGACCTCGGAGAGTTCCCAGGCATTGAGGCTGTCGCCTCTGGCAATTGTGAGCAGTGGAGTAGCCATTGGGACGAATTGGTTAGCAGACTGTTGACGTTGACGGGCGCAAAGGTGCGAAACGGAGCAGATTTTCGAGCGTTTCGACAAGAGAGGGCAATTCGGCGGGTGAATCGATGCGGTAGTCGGGCATTTCGCTGGCATCGGCGGGGTCATGTGTGCGCAGGCTCGACCACGCCATGAAGACCGAGGTGATGCCCAGCGCATTTGCGCCCTTGATGTCGCGGGAGAGGTTGTTGCCCACCATTATTGTCCGCCATGCATCGGCGCGGGTGAGCCCGGCTGCCGTGAGCGCCGCGTCGAACATGCGGGCATCGGGCTTATGCACGCCGATATCTTCGGAAATGACATGGGCGTCGAAATGATCCCAGAGCCCGTGATGGGTGAGCATGTTGATAAAGGTCTGGCGCGGGCCATCGGCGACGAGGATCAGTTTGTGACCTTCCGCCTTGAGCGCATCCATCATTTCGCGGGCGCCGGGAATGAGATCGGCGCGGATGACCACTTCGCTGTTCGGGATTTTGACCTCGGTCCTCTCGTCGATCAGCGTGTCGCCGCAATCAAGGAAAATGGCAGCGAAATGCGTCTGGGTCTCGTGGAGCCCGGCGATTGCATCGGTTACGCGCCGGGGAACGAGTGCTTCCAGCTCTGGCCAGGGCAACAGGGTCGGGGGCGTGTCGAGGGGCGCATAGACATGGCTGGGCACGAAACCATCGGCCACCATCTTGAGGCGGGCCAGCCGATGATCGGCGGGATTGGCACTATAGGCACCCGACTTGGCGAAGGGATTGCCCAAATGCACGCCTTCCATGCCTGCCAGAGGGCCGCATAGCGCCCATAGCTTTTCCCGCTCGGCATCGCTCATCTGCTGCGGCGCCGACCAGTGGGCGTGCTTGCCGGCCTCGACATAGACCACCGGATGGGTGCCATACATCTGTGGCAGACCTGCGCCGATATTCATCGGCTTGCGGCCGCCATGCGCGGAGGCCTCGACGCGAACCACCGTGCCGTCGCCGGCCAGATGCACCCAGACATGTTCGAGGTCATAAAGGTGCCCGATGTCCCAATCGTAGTAGATCGCATATTCCAGGGTGAGCGCACCGGCCGGAACGATCTCGAACTTTGATGAGGGCGACTGGCCGGGCAGGCGGAATAAGGTATAGCCGAAGGCAAAGGGGCGGTAGGGCTCGGCGGAATCGAGCATGAGCTGGGGCGCGTAGCGCGCCGCCAGTTCCGCATCGGGCATGAGCTTGAAGTCGTTCACGCCACCGCCCCCACCAGCGACAGCTCTTCGGCAAAATGGCAGCGCACCTGCCGCCCGCCGGCAACCTCGCGCAGGGCAGGCACTTCGGCGCTGCATCTGGGCTGGGCATAGGGGCAGCGGGGGTGGAAGCTGCAACCCGAAGGGGGATTGGCCGCATTGGCGATTTCGCCCTTGAGCGGCACACGCTTGCGGGTGCGGTTGCCGCGCGGATCGGGTTGCGGCACGGCTGCCATCAGGGCTTCGGTATAGGGATGGAGGGGCTTGGAAAACAGCGCCTCGGTGGGCGCGACTTCCATGAGGCGGCCCAGATACATGACGCCGACGCGATCGGATATGTGCTCCACCATGCCCAGGTCATGGGTGATGAAGAGATAGGTGAGGCCGAACTGCTCCTGCAAATCCTGCAAGAGGTTGATGTTCTGCGCCGCCACCGACACGTCTAGCGCCGAGACGGCCTCGTCGGCGGCGATGAAGCTGGGATTGAGCGCGAGGGCCCGGGCAATGCCGATGCGCTGGCGCTGGCCGCCGGAAAAGGCATGCGGATAGCGATTGATGAATTCGGGGCGCAGCCCCACGACCTTGAGCAGTTCCGCCACCCGGTCGCGGATTTCCCCGCCATTGCCCTTGCCGTGGATGACCATGGGCTCGCCCACCAGTTCCAGCAGCGTCATGCGCGGATTGAGCGAGGAATAGGGGTCCTGAAAGATCATCTGCATTTCGGCGCGCAGCGGCCGCATCTGCCGGTCGGACAGGCGCGACAGATCGACGATTTCGTTATTGGCGCGCCGGAACAGGATCTGCCCATCGGTCAGGCCATAGGCGCGCAGCATGAGGCGCGCCACGGTGGACTTGCCCGAGCCCGATTCTCCCACGAGACCTAGCGTTTCGCCCTTCCTGATGTCGAGCGAGACATCGTCGATTGCTTTGACATCGCCGACATGGCGCTTGAGCCAGCCGGCATGGATGGGGAAATACTTCTTGAGATTGCGCACCGAGAACAGGACGTCATCGGGCAGGGAAAGGCCGGAGCCTGCCGGAAGATCAGACATTGGCAGTCTCCTCTGCGAACTGTTCGGCAATGTGGCAGCGCGACATCTGGGCGCCGAACATCTTCTCGGGCGGCACTTCCATATCGCAAAGACCCGCGACGGCATGGGTGCAACGGGGATTGAAGGCGCAGCCGCGCGGCACGCTGAACGGATCGGGCACCATGCCCGGAATTGTGGGCAGGCGACGACCCTGATCGACACCGAGGCGGGGAATGGAGCGCAGCAGCGCCTGGGTATAGGGATGCTTGGGCGCATAGAAAATGTCGTCGACACTTGCGGTCTCGACCATGCGGCCCAGATACATGACCGAAACCCGGTCGGCTATGTCGGCGACGACGCCGAAATTGTGGGTGATGAAGATGATCGCCATGCCCAGTTCGGATTGCAGCGATTTGAGCAATTCGAGGATCTGAGCCTCGGTGGTGACATCGAGCGCCGTAGTCGGCTCGTCGGCGATGAGCAGGCTGGGGTCGCAGGAAATGGCCAGCGCGATCATGGCGCGCTGGCGCATGCCGCCGGAGAGCTGGTGCGGATAGGCATCGACCATCTGGGATGGCCGCGGCATCTGCACCTTGGCCAGAAGATCAATAGCGCGCTCGCGCGCCGCCTGCCGGCTCAGCCCCATATGCAGTTGCACCGTGCGCATGATCTGGGTGCCAATCGTGTGGACCGGGGACAGAGCCGTCATCGGCTCCTGAAAGATCATGCCGATATGGCGACCGCGCACCTGACGGATGGCGCGGCTGTTGCGGTCGAGCGCGGAGAGTTCGAAATCCTCATTAGTGCGCGGGCGCAGGCGGATCGTGCCTTCCGGGGTCACGGCGCGCTTGGGCAAGAGGCGCATGATGGCGCGGGCGGTGATGGATTTGCCCGAACCCGATTCCCCAACAATGCCGAGAACTTCGCCCTTGTTGACATGGTAGGAAACGCCGTTGACGGCCTTTACCAGCCCTTCGCGCAGGGGAAAGTGCACATGGACATTGTCCAGTTCGAGCAGACGTTCGGCGGGCATGGTTGATTTGGTCATGGTCTTATTGCCCATAGGGGTCTGCGGCATCGCGCAGCCCGTCGCCAAGGAAGTTGAAGGCCAGCACCGTCATCACCACGGCGACCCCGGGGGCAAGAAGCCAGGGGGCCATGGAAATCGAACGCAGGTTCTGCGCGTCCTGCAACAGCACGCCCCAGGAGACGACCGGCGGACGGAGGCCAAGGCCGAGGAAGGAGAGGGCGGTTTCCCCCAGGATCATTTCCGGCACGGCCAGGGTCATGGCGGCGATGATGTAGGAGGTCATCGAGGGCAGCATATGCCGTGTGATGATGCGATATTCCGATGCCCCGGCAAGGCGGGCGGCCATCACATAATCCTCATTGCGGATGGCAAAGAATTGCCCGCGCACGACGCGCGCCAGACTGGTCCAGCCGATCAGCGCCAGAATGAGGGTGATGAGCACATAGACGAATAACGGGTCCCAAGCGATGGGCAGGGCGGCCGCCAGACCCATCCACAGGGGAATGGTGGGAATGGAGCGGATAAACTCCATGAGGCGCTGGATGGACCCATCGATCCAGCCGCCGAAATAGCCCGAAATCGAGCCCAGGGTGAGGCCGAGAACGAAGGCAAAGATCACCCCGATCATGCCGGCCGAAAGCGTGACGCGGGCGCCATGAATGAGGCGGGAAAACACATCGCGGCCCAGATCGTCGGTACCGAGCAGGTTGATCTGCTCGCGCCGGTCTTCGACGCCGAAGAGGTGAATGTCCGTCGCGATAAGGCCAAAAAGCCGGTAGCTGTCGCCCGAATAGAAGAACTGGATGGGCAGCACGGTTTCGGTATCGGTTTCGTAGATCACCCGCGCCGTATCCGGATCGCGCTCGCGGGCGAGGCCATAGACGAAGGGGCCGACGAACTGGCCTTCATGAAACAGGTGAATGCCGGTGGGCGGCGCCAGCGTGCGCAGGCGCTGCACCTTGAACGGATCATAGGGCCCGACCAATTCGGCAAACACGGCCGACAGGATCAGCACGATCAGGAACCACATGGAGATGACGGCGAGCACGTGCTTGGAAAAGCGCCGCCAGATCAGCTGCCATGGCTTGGCCGTATAGAGGTCTTCCTTCTTGTCGTTATGCGGGGCGGCGTCGAGCGTCTGGTCGGTCATGGCGCGGGCCTCACGAATAGCGGATGCGCGGGTCGAACCACGCCAGAAGAATGTCGGAAAGCAGCGTGCCGATGACGGTGAAGACGCTGAGGATGAGAATGAAGCTGCCCGCCAGATACATGTCCTGCATCTTGAGCGCCTGCAGCAGCAGGGGGCCGGTCGTGGGCAGGTTCAGCACCACGGCGGTGATGATGTCGCCCGAGAACAGGGCCGGCAGGGCCCAGCCAACCGTGGAAATGAAGGGATTGAGCGCCACGCGCACCGGATAGTTCCAGACCACCTTGGATTCGGACAGGCCCTGCGCATAGGCGGTTTCCACATAGGGCTTGCCCAGCTCGTCCAGCATATTTGCGCGCATGACGCGGATCAGCCCTGCCGCACCGCCCGTCGCCAGCACGACCAGCGGAATCCAGAGATGGGACGCCAGATCAACCAGCTTGGCAAAGGTCCAGGGGGCGTTTTCAAAGCCGGGCGAAAACAGCCCGCCCACATGCAGGTTCATATAGGCGAAGGCCAGCCACATCAGCACTAGCGCGAGCAGGAAATCGGGGATGCCTTTGCCCAGAAAGCCGAAGACGGTGAAGACATAGTCGAAAACCGAATATTGCCGCGTGGCCGAATAGACGCCGACGGGAATGGCGATGAGCCAGGTGATGACCAGACTTGCCGAGGAAATGGCCAGCGTCAGGCCCAGGCGGTCCCAGATGAGCGAGGAAACCGGGGCGTTCCAGTCCAGCGAATAGCCGAAATCGCCGCGAAACACGATGGCGCTGATCCAGCGCCAATATTGCACCAGAAGCGGGTCATTGAGCCCCATCTGTTCGCGCATCGCCGCTTCCTGCAGGGGCGAAATATAGTCGCCCATGCGGCGCAATTCGGCGGCATAGGCGGACACGTAGTCGCCCGGCGGCAGCTGGATGATGACGAAGGAAATGAAGGAAATGAAGATGAGCGTCGGTATCGCCAGAAGCGCGCGGCGCAGAATGAAGGCAACCATGCTGCCGGTACTCCCCGTTCCGGCAGAACCGGACCGGGCTTGGGTTCCCGGTCCGGCGCCGAAGATGGGCCCGGGGGAGGAGGTTCCTCCGGGCCACCGTCAATCTCAGTCCTGATCGAGCCAGAACTGCTGGGTGCGGGCCAGGCCCACACCGCGGAAGATGTCGTCCTGCACCAGATCAGGCTGCACATTCTGCATCTGATTGGACACGACATTGACCACCGGACCTTCGCCATAGACGCCGATGACCCAGCCTTCTTCGGCGAAGATGCGGACCATTTCGGAGACATAGCCATCCGCATCGGTAACCGAGGAGGACTGAGAGGCCTGATCCCAGAGGTCGAAGATGTCGCGGATCGGGTGGCCTTCGGGTGGCTCGATGCCGGACGTGCCGCCGGTCGTGTACCAGACGTAATACTGGTTGGCGAAGCTGTCCGAACCCATGAGGCGCCGCGGATCGGCGGGCACATAGGTCATGCGGTCATAGGGGACCCACTGCATCTGGAAGTCATTGTTGGCGCGGTTATTGTCCCACTGCGTGCGGTCAATGACGCGGGGCAGCATCTCGATGCCGACCTCGGCAAAAGCCTCGGTGAGCAGCTCCAGCGTCTTGGCATAGGCCGCGTCGTTCGCCTCAACGATCAGGCTGAACCGCTGACCATCGGGACGCAGGCGGAACCCCTGAGCATCGCGCTCGGTGAGACCGGCTTCATCGAGCAACGAATTGGCCAGATCGGGATCATATTCGACCCAATGCTCGGACAGTTCGGGCACGTAATATTGCGAGCCGGAAACCGGGGCGGCCTGAATGGCCTTGCTGAGGCCTGACTGGGTCAGCTCGATGATCAGTTCGCGGTCGATGGCGACCGAGAGTGCCTGACGGACGCGTTCGTCTTCGAACAGGCCCCGCAGCGTGTCGTCGGTGCTGTTGAGGTTGGGCACCAGCGACCAGATGTTGGAGTCCTTCCACGTGACGATGTGGTAGTTCCCGCGCTCCTCGTTCTCCTTGTAGAACGTGTAGTTGGCCAGGTTCAGGTGCCGGTCCTGCATGTCCAGCTGGCCCTGGGCGATCATCAGGTTGAGCGTTTCGGGGTCCTGGAACAGGCGGTGCTCGATCCGGTCGATATAGGGGAGCTGATTGCCCTCCTGATCGACGGACCAGTAGTAGGGATTGCGCACCATGGTCACGGTGTCGGCCGGGGGTGGGGTTTCGATCTTCCAGGCTGTCAGAACAGGCAGGTCGGGATTGAGCCACCATGCGGTCGCGGCACCCTTTGAGCCCCAGAGATCTTTCCAGCCGGCCACTTCGAACTTGGCCGCTGCCGCTGCCAGATCGGCTTCGGAAGCATATTTGTTGTTGAACTGGCTGAGATAGTGCTTGGGGAACAGGAAGCTGGGCCGGTCAAGGCTCGGCTCGCCCGTGGAATCCTTGGCCAGGATCTGGAGGAAATAGACATAGGGCTGGCCGAACTTGACCGTGAAGGTGCGTTCGTCTGCGATTTCGATTTCCAGCGGCTTGCCGCCCGGCGCGAAGGTCGCGTCGATATTGGGCATGATTTCGGTATTGAGGAAAATGTCCTCATACCAGAACTTGACGTCCTCGGTGGTTACCGGCGCGCCGTCCGACCACTTGAGGCCTTCGAGCAGGGTGAAGGTGAAGGCGGTGGAATCCTCGTTGACCGAATAGGATTCGATATAGCCGGGGGTGAGCACCGCGCCGCCATTCTCGTCGGCGGTCCACTTGAGCACACGCTCTTCCATAAGCTTGGTGGGGCCCCAGCGGTCGCCCGGACCGTTAAAGGCGCGGCGCCAGGTGCCGCCATATTCGCCCACGCTGAGCGCATTGACGACCGTCGGATTGGTCGGCAGCCGCTCCTCGACCGGCGGAAGCGCGCCGGCTTCGACCTGCTCGGTCAGCATCGGCGCTTCCTGGAACGCCCATGCCGCGCTCGACAGCGCCGTTGCCGACAATGCGGCAATCGCCAATCGCGCGATCCACTTATTGGCACTCATAGTTTTCTTCCCTCATGCTTCTGCCGCCAATGCACCATCCGGTGACTTGGGGCTGGATGAACTCGTTCGCGGTCGAGCGAAGCATCACAAAAACTATTTTCATGATTGGCTTTGTCCTCAACCCTGCTTCAGCACCTAACCGGACAATTGACTTGTTTTTCTGCTGGTTTTTGTGCTGTTACATGGGCAATCTATGCGTCGCACCAGCGATGGCGCAACAAGAAAAAATTTGCATGAATTGAGTGGCGTACCTCAAGAATCGTCACAGCGGGGGCTTGAATGGAAGATTGGCAGCTGAATCAAAGCCATAGAACCGCGCCCATGCTGAGCAAGGGCGCACCGCTCTCGGCTCGCAAAAATTCACAATCCGGTTACTTACGGCTGCTGGTCGAAACCATGATGGAAGGTGAGTCGCTGCAAAGACCGGCTCTGGCGCAACGCATCGGGCTGTCGCGACTGGCCGTTTCTGAGCTTTTGGCCGATCTCGAAGTGCGTGGTGTCGTACAGGTGGATGGCCGGCTGGGGGGCACGCCAGGCCGCTCGCAGCTCTCCTACGCGCTCAAGGCCGATGCGGCGCTGACGCTGGGTTTCGATGTCGGCGGCACCAAGGTTGCCGGCGCCCTGGCCGATCTGCGCGGCCATATCCTGGCCGAAATCACCGAGCCGACCGTGCAGAGCGGCGCCGAGGGCCTGGTGACCCAGATCGGCGCCATGGCGGCAAGCCTGTGCCAGCATGCGGGCGTGCAGGCCTATCGCGTGCGCGGCGCGGCGGTGGGTGTGCCGGCCGCCGTGCATCCGCTGACGGCCGATCTCAGCCTTGCCGGCAATCTGCCCGGTCTGGAAGGCGGCAATCTGCGCGCCGCGCTGGGTGCGGCGCTGGGCGTCAATGTACGGATCGATAATGACGTCAATCTGGCGCTCTTGGCCGAGGTCAGCCAGGGCAGTGCCCGCGAGCGGGACAATGTGGTGTTCATCGCGCTGGGCACCGGCATCGGTGGCGCCTTGATGATCAATGGTCGCCTCTTGCGCGGGGCGCATGGCGGGGCGGGCGAGCTTGGCTATATGCCGCTCTGGCAGATCGAGGCGCCGGGCGTTCCCGCGCTCGAGGACCGGGTCGGCGAGGCGGGTATCAGGCGGGATTATGTGACGCGCGGCGGCAATGAAGCCCATACGGTGCGCGATATTTTCGCGGCCGCTGCTGACGGCGACAGTGCGGCTCTGGCGGCGCTGGACGCGGCAAGCGAGCATGTGGCGCGCGCGGTGATTTCCATTCTGGCACTGCTCGATACCGATTTCGTGGTCTTTGGTGGCAGTATCGGCGCGCGGCCCGAATTCATCGAACGAGTGGAGCGGTCGGTTGCCGCGGCCTGGATGCGACCGGTCGACATTGCCCGCAGCCATAGCGGTGGCCGTGCCGGCCTTTTGGGGGCGCTGGAACTGGCGCGCCAGCATCTTCTGGAAGAAATGTTCGGGGCGCTGCCGGGGCGGTAGGCGCCGTCGGGGGCCTGCTATCCCAGTTTGCGCACGCTGCCCCGGATTGTCAGCCGGCAGCCCAGTTCCAGCCTATGGGCGGGCGGATTGAGGGCAGCATTGACGATGCGCTGTTCGAGCAGGTGCAGGGCCGCCGGGCCCAGATGTTCAAGCGGTACGCTGACCGTGGTCAGCGGCGGGCTGGTGAATTCGCCCAGGGCAACGCCGTCGAAACCGACAATCGACACATCCTGCGGCAGGCGAATGCCCGCCTGGGCGAGGACGGGAATAATGCCCAGCGCCAGATTGTCGGCGGCACAGAAAATAGCAGTGATGTCGCCCATCGTGCCGTCATGGGCGTCGATCCAGGCCTTTATGGCCTCGGCGCCATATTCGGGCGGATAGCCCTTTGTGAGGTGGACGACGGCGGTGTCGAGCGGCAGGCCATTGGCGCGGAAGGCATCCAGAAACCCATCGCGGCGGCGGCGCACGGTCGAGCGGCCTTCCCAGGTGAGATGCATGATATGGCGGTGGCCCTGCTCGATCAGCCAATTGGTGGCATAGCGGGCGGCGAAACGATTGCCGGGCGTGACGCTATCGACCTGCATTCTGTGATCTTCGCCATTCATCAGGACGGCGGGAATGCCCGAGGCCGCAATATCTTGCAGCAATTCGGGGCGGTCCTCGGCCAGGATGAGAATACCATCCACGTCAGCGGCGCGGGCGCGCTCGATGACGCGGGCACCGCTGACGTCGGGCCGGTCGACTTCCATGGGGACGACGCGAATGGCGCGGCGCTCGCATTCGCGCGTCAGCGCGCTGAGCAATGTCCAGGAAAACAGGTTCAATTCGCTATGGGGCAACGTATCCGACGGCACGGCCAACAGCACGCTGCGCAGCACGGCAATGGCCGCCTTTTCGCGCCGTCGCGCCAGATAGCCCAGCGCATTGGCGGCATTGAGCACCCGCTCGCGCACTTCGGCGGAAATCGGGGCCGTCCCATTGAGGACATGGGAAACGGTGGACACCGCTACGTCTGCGGCGCCCGCTATATCCTTGATACCGACCTTGCGGCTGGGATCGCGCGCCATGTCCTGGGTCTCCGCCATTCTCGCGTGACAATCCCCATATGCGGCTTTCATCCCGGCTTTCGCCGGAGTGTCATGCGGAGTTCGGGGTTGAACGCGACGCCTCTCAGAAGGCCGGATCGTAGTTGAAATAGATGGGATTCGACAGCGCCACCATATTCTGGCTCTGCGCCATGGAATTGGGCACTTCGGGATAGGGCGCCTGCGGCCCTTCGATCTCAATGCGGTAGTAGGAGCGGCCCCGAGGATCGGGTGTGTCGGTGAACCGGACCGTACGGGTCGCTGCGTCGGTGATCAGCTCGGCAAAAGGCTCCCGGTTCTTGATGACGCGAGCGCGGTAATTGGCATTAGCGATGCCGCCCCCGACCAGCCGCACCTCGAACGTGACCGGCGCGCCTGTGGCGAGACCATTGTCGCCCATCATCATATCCATGACGCCATCGCCATCTCGGTCGGCATAAAGCTCGATGCGGGGATTGTATGGGTTGGAACTGATCGAAGCGCGGCCCTGTTCGAGCGCGGCGAGAATGGCTTGCTTGCTGCGCTCGGCGGCAAAAATCCAGGTCGTGGGCGTGCCGACATAATTTGCCGTGCCCTCGATGGTGAGCGGTACGATGAGTGCTGGATCCTCAGGCACGCCGTGATGGCTGTCGCTGCCGCCGCGCGCGCCGATCATGCGGCCCGAAAGCAATTGATCGTCCCAGATGCGGACGCTGGCAATGTTTTTCGGCCAAACCGAGGTGTTCCAGATTTCGACGCTGTCGGCCAGATCGAAGGAAAAACCATAATGGTTTTTGTGATGCGGATGATTGGCCGACCAGTGGATGCCCATATCCTGCTTGAGTTTGAGCAGGTCCCAGTCGCGGGCATTGCGGGCGTCGAACACGCGCTGATGGTCATAGGGCTCGGGCGAGAGAATATTGACATGCCCGCGCGGCGCGGTGAGTTCGGCGCCGTAAAACAGGAGGAGCCTGTCGGAGCGATAGTCTGGATCGGCCCAGGTGTTCTGTGCGACGGCGCCCCCCACATGCACATCGTGGTCGGTGATGACGAGATAATCAAAGCCCATGCGCTCGGCAAAGCCGATTATCTTGCCGACCGGATTATTGGTGCTGTCGGTGGAATGGCGGCAATGCATATGCCAGTCGCCCTTGAGCCAGACGCCGTTGTCATGTGGTGCGGGCGGGGGGAGCGTCGTGGGGATGGCGGGGATCATGGGGCAATCCAGGTTGGGTCTGTGTGTCCTTCTCCCCTGGGGGGAGAAGGTGGCCCGCAGGGCCGGATGAGGGGTTCAGCAACGCGGCTATGGCGAGAGGCATTCACCCCTCACCCCTGCCCTCTCCCCTGAGGGGCGAGGGGGCGCAGGAACCGACGCCGAAGAATGTGCCATCCTTATCCCAAAGCCAGCGTCTTGATTTCGAAGGGGCGGAAGCGGAGTTCGATGGCTATTGTATCCTCCGATAGCAAAGCCGTGTCGGCTTCGTGCAGATCGGTTTCGGCAATGCGCGTGGCCTGCGGCAGGGTCAGGGTGACGGTTCCGGCGCGGCCCTGATTTTCCCAGAGACGCAGAATGGTGCGCTTGCCGTCCTCGCTTTGCTTGACGGTTTCGACACTGATCTGGTCGGAGGAGAGGGTGGCGATGGCGGTGGCCTGGCTGGTCTGGGCATGGCCCTCGATCAGGCGCAGGGGCTGGTTGAAACCGAGGGCGGCGTTGTGGACGCATTGGAGATCGCCGCCATGCAGCAGGAGCGCATAGCGGAAGTGGTGGCTGCCCTGATCGGCCTCGGGCCAGGGGAAAACCGGCGACTTGATCAGCGTCAGCCGCAGGGTGCTGCCCTTGGCGTCATAGCCATATTTGCAGTCATTGAGCGCGGCGACGCCGAAGCCGGCTTCGCTGAGATCGACCCAGCGATGCATCGAGGTTTCGAAACGCGCTTTGTCCCAGCTGGTATTGGCATGGGTGGGCCGGGTCAGGTGACCGAACTGGGTTTCGGCGCGGCTGACATCGGTGCGGATGGCCAGCGGGAAGCCGGTCTTGAGCAGGGTCTGGTGTTCGCGCCAATCGACATGGCTGTCGAATTCGAGCTGCGCCGCGCCCTCGGCCAGCGAGGCGACCTGCACGATGCGCGAGTTTTCGTAAGCCCATTCGAAGCGGATGGCGGCGCGATAGGGACCGGTTTCGATCACTTGCGCCGAGACCAGATGGTCGATGGGCCAGCAGACGTCCTCGACATAATCGTCAATGTCCCAGGCGTCGAAATCTATGGGAATGTCCTGATGGGCGACGAAAGCATTGCCGACCTTGCCTTTCTGGATCGCCTCGCGATTGCGGGCCTTGTCGAAGAGCGAGGTGAGCTGGCCGCAGTCGTTGAATTCGGCGCGGAGCAGGGCGTTTTCGAGCCGTGTCGTTGTGACGGTGAGCCTGCTTGATGGGAGTTCTGCATCGCCGCCAAGGGTCAGTGCCGTCACGGAAAGACCGGCCAGATCGGCAAGCGGGGCAATGGCAGAGGATGAGCCATCGGCATGGGCAATGGGCTGTGCCGCGACCGCATTGCCATCGACCGTGATGGCCGGCGTGGCCGAGGGCAGCTCGACAAAGCCGGAGCGGGTAATGCTGGTGGGATTGAGCACGCCATGCTGGCCCTTTGCGGCCAGCGCCCCGCCCAATCGCGCCTCCAGCGCCTCGGCGCGGGCGACAAAGGCGGCATAGTCGCGGTCGCTGTCTTCATAGACAAAGCCGATGGACGTGCCGGGCAGGATGTCGTGGAACTGGTTGAGCAGCACGATGTCCCAAAGGCTTTCGAGCTCGGCGCGCGGATAGGGCAGGCCCTGTTTCTGCGCCAGCACGGCAAGCAGTTCCAGCCGGTGCAGCGCCTGTTCGGCGCGGCGATTGTTGCGCTTGTTTTTGGCCACCGAAGTCAGCGTGCCGCGGTGATATTCGAAATAGAGTTCGCCCACCCAATTAGGGAAGGCTTCCGGCTCGGCTTGCATACGATCCACGAGGCGCTGGAAATAGGGCGCCATGGGCTCGTGGCGGATTTTGGGGCAACCGGGAATGCCGCGCTCCATGCGGCGCACATTTTCCAGCATGCCGCGCGTCGGCCCGCCGCCGCCATCGCCATGGCCATAGACGAGGAAAAGCTCGTCATGCAGGCCCTGCTGGCTGAAGCGTTTCCAGGTACCCATCACATGGCTGGGCACCAGATCGGGGCAATAGGTGGTGTTGATGCCGTCATATTCGTATTTCTGGGTGGTGAGGAAATAGGCCGGCACTTTCGTGCCATCCAGACCCTGCCAGAAGAAGATTTCATGCGGCATTCGGTTGGTGTCGTTCCAGCTCATCTTGTGGGTGATGAACACTTCAAGACCGGCCTGTTCCATGAGCTGGGGCAGGGCGGCGGTATAGCCGAACGTGTCCGGGAGCCAGACGATCTTCGGCGTTACGCCGAATTTTTCCTGATGGTATTTCGTGCCCTTGACGATGTGGCGAACCAGACTCTCGCCCGAGGCAATGACCACATCCGGCTCAAGCCAGAGCGCGCCTTCGATCTCGAAACGCCCGGTTTTGACCTCGGCGGAGACGCGCGCGAACAGCTCGGGATAATCCTGTTCCAGATAATCGAGCAGCACGCCCTGATTATACATGAAGCGATAGTCGTCATATTCGTCCATGAGCGCGAGCGCATTGGCCATGGAGCGGGCCATTTTTTGGCGCGTCTCGCGCACGCGCCAGAGCCAGGCGACGTCGATATGGGTGTGTCCCGTGGCGGTGATCACAGGCATGGCCTCGGCATCGGCTTCGGCATAGAGCGCATCGGCACGGGCGCGCGCGGCGTCCAGACTTTGTGCGAACCGCTCCCGATTGCCGGGGCGGAAATCGATAAGGTCGATGGCCTCGTCGATATGGCGGAGGAGCCGAGCGCGGCGGGCATCGTCGGGCTTGAGCAGGCGGGCGACGTCGAGCGGCACTTTGAGATCGTAATAGACGATCTCGGCGAGGCGGTCATGCTCGACCAGCTCGACGGCAAAGCCGAGCTGGCGGCGGTCCTCGATCGTGCCGGCTTCGATGAGGAGGTCGAAATTCGCTCCGGCGACGGCGTGGCGCGTCAGCAGGAATTCGCGGTGATTGCCGTCGCCGCCCTGGGCGATGGTTCCGTCAAGACGCACCAGCAATTGCGGATCGCTGCGACCCATGACCGAGCCGAATTGGGCATGGACGCGGCAGAAGAGCGACTTGCCGGCCAGCGCCTCGGGAATGGTGGCGGTGCCGCCGAACCAAAAATAGCCATCCTGCTCCCCCCAGACCAGATTGCGATCAACCGCCTGCCAATGGGCGCGGTCGTCGCTGACCACACTGCCGCGCTCGTCATTGCGCGCCGGTCGATGGCGCAGCGGCACGAAAGCGCCCGTGGACAGGAAGATGCGCTCGCGCAGGACGGCAAGCAGGCGGTCGAGTTTGGCGATACGGGGCATAGGGCTCTAAATTCTTGTTCCGAACGGCGCGTCGAATGGAATATCCATACCATTTTAAGCCGGGCGATCCAGTCGCAATTGCGCCTGTGCCGATGGCGCCAAAGGCGGGCGACAAGTGAAAGGCGCGGTGCTAAGGGTCAGTTCTGCCCGCCTTGATAGCGGTTCGCTGGCATTTGTTTTGCGCAGGACCTGTCCATGCCCTTTTCGGTTGAGCTTATTTACTTCGCCCTGGCCGTTGCAGCCGCCGGGGTGGCCGGCGGACTGATCGCGGGCATGCTCGGCGTGGGCGGCGGCATCGTCATCGTGCCGGTGCTGTTCACCGTGCTCGAAGCCATCGGCACCGATCCCGAACTGGCCATCAAGGTGGCGGTGGCGACGTCGTTGGCGACCATTGTGCTGACATCGCTGAGTTCCGCCCGCAGCCATCATAGCCGCGGGGCGGTGGACTATACTTTGCTCAAGCAATGGGCCGTGCCTGTTGTCATTGGCGTGGCCGTGGGCACGCTGATCGCCGGCTATGCGCCGGGCCGGCTGCTGACCGGGGTTTTTGGGACCGTGGCGCTCTTGGTGGCGGTCAACATGGTTGTGCGGCGCAATAGCGAGGCGCTTTGGTCGGGTTTTCCCAATGCGGCGCTGCGCTCGTTCTATGGCCTTATCATCGGGCTCGTTTCGGCCATGATGGGCATTGGCGGCGGGTCGCTCAGCGTGCCGATCATGACGGCCTATGGCTTCGACATGCGCAAGGCGGTGGGCACGGCCTCGGCCATCGGCTTCTTCATCGCCATTCCCGGCATGATCGGCTACGTGCTGACCGGCTGGGCTGTGCCGGGACTGCCGCCGGGCTCGGTGGGCTATATCAATCTCATCGCCTTTGCCGCCGTTGCGCCGCTCACCGTGCTGTTCGCGCCGGTGGGTGCGCGCATCGCCCATTCGGTCAAGCCCTCGACCCTGCGTCTGGCCTTCGGGCTCTTCCTGCTGGTCACCGCCATTCGCATGTTCTGGAGCCTATTGGCCTGAGCCTGATCAATCGGGCAGACGTAACTGGTCGAAAAGGGTGAGGCCAAGGCGCAGGCTGGCCCCGGTCTGGATCAGCATGGGCGGCAGGGTCAGCCATTCCAATGTCCAGGCGGCGCCGGATCGTTCATATTCATGCACCATGGCCTGACCCAATATGCCCGCGAGCCCCGCATTGGCGCGCGCCAGCGCCACCAATACCTCGGCATTGACCGGGTTTGACTTATGCGCCATGGCCGAGGACCCGCCGCCGCCTTCGAGGCGGAGGGCGCCAACCTCGTTCTGGGCCAGAAGGGCGATGTCGACGCCGATCTTGCCCAGCGATCCGGAGATGAGCCCGAGCAGATTGCCCAGCGTCACGATGGGGTCGCGGGTGGCCTGCCAGGGCGTGGCGATGCCCAGATCGAGCCTTTTTGCCATGCCCGCCGCGATGGTGTCGCCATGGCCTGGGAAGCTGGACCGATCCCCGACCGGACCACCCAATTGCAGGACGAGAAGGCTACGCCGCATGCCGGCAAGGGCGCGGGCCTGCCGCTGGAGCGGCTCGGACCATGAGGCCAGCTTGGCGCCCCATGTCGTCGGCATCGCGACCTGCATGCGGGTATGGGCCATCAGCACGCGGCCGGACCAGTCGCGCGACAGGGTTTCTAGCCGGGAGAGCAGGGCGCTGAGGCGCGCATCGTAAACATCGAGCACCCTGGCGACTTGCAGCATCAGCGCCGTGTCTATGACGTCCTGGCTTGTGGCGCCTTTGTGGAGGCCCGCACGGTGGGCTTCGGGAAGAGTGAGGCGCAATTGCCGGACCAGGTCGGGCACGACAACGCCGTCGCGCGCCATGCCGGTTTCGAGCCCCGGCCAATCGGGGGTGAAGGCGTCTATAGCCTTTTCGATGGCGGCGGCGTCTTCCGGGGAAATCCAGCCGACCTCGGCGCTGGCTTCGGCCAGAGCGCGCTCGAAAGCGAGCATGGCAGCGAGCTGGGCGCTGTCGGACAGGAGGGCTTCGATTTCAGTGTCGCCGGCAAGGGCGGAGAGGAGGGTCATGGTGTCCCTGTCGAGATTGCAGCCCTGTTATAGAGCAGTCGAAGCACACTCGGTACAGCACCCTCCCCTTGACGGGGAGTGTTGGGGAGGGGTGCTTACGCAAGCGACGTAACCGCCGCACCACCCCCTCCGAGCGTCGCTAAGGCCCTTCGGGCCAAGCTTTGCTTGCCTCCCCCGTCAGGGGGGAGGTGAAGCGTTGTGACTGCGCCTCAAATATCGAAAAACACTGTTTCGCCTTCGCCCTGAAGGATGATGTCGAGCGTGTAGGTCGAGCCTTCGCGCTGCGCGATCAGGGTCTGGCGGCGGCGGGGGTCCATGATCTTGTTGAGGACGAAATCGCCTGCATTGGCTTCGGCCTCGTCGGCGAAATAGAGCCGGGTTTGCAGACCGATATTGACGCCGCGCGCCACGATCCAGAGCGACACATGGGGGGCCTGTGGCTTGCCATCGGGGCCTTCAACGCGACCGGGTTTGACGGTTTCGAAGGTGAAACGGCCATCGGGCTGGGTCGGCTGGCGGCCCCAGCCGGAAAAAGCGGGGGCGGAATTGGAGTTGGGCGACATGGGCGCGGCAAAGCTGCCATCGCTATCGGCCTGCCAGATTTCGAGAACCGCATCATTGACCGGCGCGCCCGCGCCATCAAAGACCCGGCCGGTAATGGTGATGCGCTCCCCCTTTGTGTCGGGCGTCAGCATGGTGATGCCCGGATCGGCCTCGATCACCCCGGTAATGCCGCAGAAATTGGGCGTCATGCCGATATGGACGTAAGGCCCGGCGGTCTGAGAGGGGGATTCCTTGAGCGTCGGCGTCGGGTGCAATGGCATCATCAATTCCCCTCCGGCTTGTTTTCGAACATGGTCGAGCGGCGGCCGCGCAGCACAATGTCGAAGCGATAGGCCAGCGCGTCCATGGGCGTCGTATTGTGCCGGTCGAGCCTTGCGGTCAATTGATCGATGGCCGCCTTGTCGTTGATGGTGGCGACGATGGGGCATTGCCAGATCATCGGGTCGCCCTCGAAATACATCTGGGTGATCAGCCGCTGCGCAAAGGCATGGCCGAAGACCGAGAAATGGATATGGGCGGGGCGCCAGTCATTACCATTATTGGGCCAGGGATAGGCGCCGGGTTTGACGGTGCGGAAGTGGTAAAAGCCGTTCTCGTCGGTAATCGAGCGGCCGAAACCGCCGAAATTGGGGTCGAGCGCGGCCAGATACCCTTCCTTCTTGTGGCGATACCGCCCACCGGCATTGGCCTGCCAGTATTCGACCAGCGTGTGGGGCACCGGCCGGGCATTTTCATCGAGCACCTGACCATAGACAATCATGCGCTGGCCGATGGCGTCCGTGCCGTCCTGGCTGAAATTGCGGATGAGGTCATTGTCGAGGGGGCCGAGCTTTTCGTGGCCGAAAGTGGGGCCGCTCATTTCCGATTTCGTGGGGCCGAGCGCAAGCAGGCTATTGCGCGGGGCGCGGAAGGTTGTGCTTTTATAGCCCGGCGTATCGGCGGCCGGATGCCAGTCGCGGTCGCGCTGGAACAGCAATCCGTCGGCTCCGGGAAGAAGAATGCCGCTCATTCTGCTGCCTCCTGACGCTTGGCGAGTTCGTGCTTGGCGATTTTGAAGGCGCTATTGGCGGCCGGCACGCCGGCATAGACGGCAACATGCATCAGCGCCTCCTTGATGTCCTGCGGGGTGGCGCCGGTATTGGCGGTGGCGCGCACATGCATGGCGAATTCTTCTTCATGGCCCAGCGCAGCCAGCAGCGCCAGCGTGATCATGGAGCGTTCGCGTTTGGAGAGTTCGGGGCGCGACCAGACCGAGCCCCAGGCGCCCTGGGTGATGAAGGTCTGAAAATCCTCGTCGAAATCGGTTTTGTGCGCATTGGCGCCATCGACATGGCTGTCGCCTAGTACCGCGCGGCGCGTGGCCATGCCGCGGTCGAACAGATTTGTGTCAGCCATGGCCGACCTCCGTGAAAAAAGCGCCGAACAGGTCGGCAAGCGCCTCGGGCTGTTCGATGGATGGAATATGGCCGGCCCCGTCCAGGAGGACGAAGCGGGAATGGGGAATGGCCCGGGCGCAGGCCTCAACCAGATCGGGCGTTGTGGCGCGATCTGCGCTGCCGCCGACGACGAGAACGGGGAGGCTGATGGACGCAATTGCGTCTGTCAGATCGGTGTCGCGCAGGGTGGCGCAGGTGGCGGCATAGCCATGCCGGTCGCTGCCGAGGAAGAGATTGCGCCAACCGGCCAACTCGTCCGGCCTGTCGCGATGAAAGGCGGGGCTGAACCAGCGGTCCATGATGGCATCGGCAATCGCGGCAGTGCCACTGGCGCGCACCGCTTCCATCCGCGCGGCCCAGAAGGCCGGGTCGCCGACCTTGGGCGCGGTGTTGCAAAGCGCCATGCCGGCGAACCGCTCCGGCGCGCGCAGGGCCAAACCCTGCCCGATCAGCCCGCCAATGGACACGCCGGCAAACCCAGCCCGCCCGATGCCCAGATGATCCATGAGCCCGAGCAGGTCATCGAGATGATCATTGAGGCTGTATTCGCCCTGCGGGGTGTCGCTGAGGCCATGGCCGCGCTTGTCATAGGAGACGATGCGATAGCGCGGCGCGAGGCGCTCGATCACGGCGTCCCAGATGCGCGCATCGGTGCCCAGCGAATTGGCCAGCACCAGAACCGGCGCGCCGACCGGGCCGGCAAGCCGATAATGCAGCAGCACTCCATTGATGCGGGCAAAAAACATCATGTCCTCTCTACACGGGATTTAAGGACCGTGGCGCGGCCAAGTAAAATGATTAGTGCTGGCACGAAAATAACCTTGGGATTATGGTTGGGCGGATTATTTCGTTCCAAAGACCAAATTTTGGCCTGAGCCATAACCGGAGCACGCATGTCCCAGCGCATTATCGACCCCAGATTGCGCCTTCGGCACATTGCCTGCTTTCTCGAAGTGGCGCGGCTACGCAGCATGGCGGGGGCCGCCGATGCGCTCAATATCAGTCAGCCCGCCGCCACCAAGACCATTCAGGAACTGGAAGGTCTGCTGGGCGGGCAATTGCTGGATCGCAGCAAAAGGCGGCTGGCGCTGACCCCATTCGGGGAGACGTTTTTTCGGTATGCCTCGACCAGCCTGACGGCCTTGCGACAGGGCATCGACATGGCGCGCAGCGCCGATCAGGCAGAAATCCTGCGCATCGGCGCGCTGCCCACCGTGTCGGTGCGGATATTGCCTGACGCGGTTCTGGTCTTCACTGCAGAGGGCGCGGAGGTCACTACGCGTATCGTGACCGGGCCCAATGGCTATTTGCTATCGCTGCTGCGCACCGGCGATGTCGATCTCGTCATTGGACGCATGGCCGAGCCGGAATCCATGCTGGGCCTGTCCTTCGAGCATCTCTATTCCGAGCGCGTGGTCTGGGCCGTGCGGCCCGGCCATCCCCTGCTTGGGGTCGATCTGTTCAGTCTGGGCATGATCGCGGATTTTCAGATCCTGATGCCGACGCCCGATTCGGTAATCCGCCCGGCCGTGGACCGCCTGCTGCTGGCCCATGGTGTCTCGGCTTCGCGCGGACAGATCGAAACCGTGTCCAATGCTTTCGGGCGCTCCTATGTGCGCCAGACCGATGCGATATGGATCATTTCCGAAGGTGTGGTGGCCAAGGACGTGGCCGAGGGGCAATTGGCGCTGCTGCCTGTTGATGCCGACGAGACGCTGGGTCCGGTGGGGTTCACGACGCGCACCGACACCGCGCCATCGCTGGCGACGACAAATTTCATGCGGGTGGTGCGCGGCGTGGCCGCCAAGATGCGCGAGCGGGCGGGGTAGGGCATTCTTCCCCTCTCCCCTTGCGGGAGAGGGTGGATCCGCGTAGCGCGAGACGGGTGAGGGTTTTCGTCGCCAGTTTGGCATTTATGGGAAGATCGCGGACCCCTCATCCGCCCTTCGGGCACCTTCTCCCGCAAGGGGAGAAGGGGAGGCGGTGGGGTGGGTGGGGCTCGGCGGGGCCGGAAAACGCTGTGTCCAGTGCGCTTGCACCCCCTCCCGGCCTCCCCCGTCCAGGGGGAGGTGTGGGCCGGTGGCTCGCTAAAGAACGAGCTCTCGACGCGGGCTCCTAGACTTCGCCCCAGATCGTTTCGGCGGTTTTGACCACGAGGTCGAGCTTGCGGCGCTGGTCGTCCATGGTGATGGAATTGCCTTCCTCGGTGGAGGAAAAGCCGCATTGCGGGGCGATACCGAGCTGGTCGAGATCGGCATATTTGCTGGCCGCGTCGAACTTGCGCTTGAGATCGTCGAGTTTTTCGAGTTCCGCCACCTTGGTGGTGATGAAGCCGGGCAGGACGCGCTTCTTGCCCTTGGGCAGGAGGCGCAGGGGTTCGAGACCGCCGGACCGCTCGTCGTCATATTCCATGAAATAGATATCGACATCGGTCTGGTTGAAAATCGCATCCGCCGCCGGGTCATAGGCGCCATCGGCAACCCAGGTGGATTTGAAATTGCCCCGGCACATATGCATGCCGATCAGCATGTCGGCAGGGCGATCCACGATGGCGTCATGCATCATCTTGGCATAGCGGCCGATCAGCCAATCGGGGTCCTCGCCCTTCTGCTTGCGTTCGGCGCGGATTTTCGGGTCGCAGAGATAGGCAAAGAAAATGTCGTCCATCTGCAGATACCGGCAGCCGGCATCGTAAAAGGCCTTCACCGCATCCTTGTAGGTGGCGGTAATGTCCTCGAAATAGGCCTCGGCGTCGTTTTTGTATTCGGCGACCGAAATGTCGGCATCAGCGATGCGGAAATGCACCGCGCTGGGGCCGGGAATGGAGATTTTCGGCGTCACCTTGGTATTGGCGGCGACGAATTTATAGTGCTCCAGCATGGGGTGGTCGGCAGGAAAGCTGAGCTTACCGCTGATCACGGGCACGTCCTGTTTGGTATGGACGCCATGGAACTGGATGCCGCCGCCCTCGCGCTTGATGACGTCCAGCCCATTGAGCATGCCCATGAAATCGAAATGCCACCAGGCGCGGCGGAATTCGCCATCGGTCACTGCCTTGAGGCCCGCTTCTTCCTGCATGCGGATGACATCGGCAATGGCCTCGTCCTCGACCGCCTTCAACTCCTCGGCAGAGAGAACCTTGTCCTCAAACCGCGCCTTGCGCGCCTTCTTGAGGGCGTCGGGGCGCAGGAAGCTGCCGACATGGTCGGCGCGATAGGGCGGCTTGGTGGCCATTGATGTCTCCTCCACTGGATCGGCGCGACTGATGGCGCGAATGGCGGGGCTTGGCAATCACATTCTTGCAAAATGTATACAACTCGTATTCATTACCGATGTTGAGGAGTCGAGGAGCCCCCAGATGAGCGAACAGACCTTTCCGATAAATGCCTGGTATGCGGCTGCCTGGGACGTGGAAATCAAGCGCGAGCTCCTGCCGCGGACCATCTGCAACAAGCCGGTCGTGCTCTATAGAAAGCAGGATGGCTCGGCCGCTGCGCTCGCCGATGCCTGCTGGCACCGGCTGCTGCCGCTCTCCATGGGCGAGCTGCATGGCGACAATGTCATCTGCGGCTATCACGGGCTTGAATTCGACGATACCGGGCGGTGTGTATACATGCCATCGCAGGACACGATAAATCCATCGGCCTGCGTCAAGTCCTATCCACTGGTGGAGCGGCATCGATTCATCTGGCTGTGGATGGGTGATCCGGCGCTGGCCGACCCCAAACTGGTGCCGGACCTGCACTGGAATGACGACCCGCAATGGGCGTCTGACGGCAAATATATCCACGCCAAATGCGACTACCGGCTCGTGGTCGACAATCTCATGGACTTAACGCACGAAACCTATGTGCATGGCTCCTCCATCGGCAATCGCGCCGTGGCCGAAGCCCCATTTGAGGCGACCCATACTGACACGACCGCGACCATTACCCGCTGGATGCGCGATATCGATGCGCCCCCGTTCTGGCGCGGCCAATTGGGCAAGCCGGGCAATGTCGACCGCTGGCAGATCATCAATTTCGAGGCCCCATCGACCATCGCCATCGATGTGGGCGTGGCGCCCGCCGGCACCGGCGCGCCCGAGGGAGATCGCAGCCAGGGCGTCAACGGCTTCGTGCTCAACACCATGACGCCGGAAACCGACAAGACCTGCCATTATTTCTGGGCCTTTGCTCGCAACTACAAAATCGACGAACAGGCGCGCACCCATAATCTGCGCGAAGGCGTATCCTCGATTTTCCGCGAGGATGAGCGGATTCTCGAAGCGCAGCAGGTGGCCATCGACGCCAATCCCGATCACGTCATCTATAATCTCAATATCGATGCCGGTTCGATGTGGGCGCGTCGGTTGATCGAGCGGATGATCATGGAAGAGAACGCCATGCTTGAGGCGGCAGAATGAGCGAAAAACCCGACCGCGCCATGCAGTCGCAACGCGCGCTGATGGGCGTGCGCGATCTGGTCATATCAGGCGAAATCCGGCCCGGCTCGCGCCTTTCCGAAGTGGCTCTGGCCGAAAAGCTGGGCATTTCCCGCACGCCGCTGCGCGCGGCTCTGGCGCGGCTGGAGCAGGAAGGACTGGTGGACGCCATCCCTTCAGGTGGCTTTGCCGTGCGCAGCTTCACCCGTGAAGACGTCATCGACGCCATTGAACTACGCGGCGTGCTGGAGGGGACGGCGCTTCGGCTGGCGGCGGAGCGCGGCATCAGCCCGGCGCGGCTGGGCGAATTGCACCGGCTGCTGGCCGAACTCGATCAGGCCCAGCGCGGCGAGGTCGAGGAAATGGATTTCGACCGCTATGTCGATCTCAATGCCACCTTTCACGAAAAGCTCTGGGGCCTTGCCAGCCAGACCATTCGCCGCGAAATCGAGCGGGTAACGAGCCTGCCCTTCGCCTCGCCCAGCGCCTTCCTGCACAAGCAGGCAGACGTGCCGGCCTTCCGGCGCTCGCTCTACGGAGCGCAGGACCAGCACAAGGCCATGGTTCAGGCGATTGAATTGCGCGAGGGCAGTCGCGCCGAGGCGCTGGCGCGCGAACATGCGCGGCTGGCGCGGCAAAATCTCGAACATGTGCTGGATCAGGATCGCAGCCTGATCAGGCGCGTTCCGGCGCTGTCGCTGGTCGTGGGGTAGGGGGCGAGAGGCTTGTGCGAATGCCGGGCCGCACCTCCCCCTTGACGGGGGAGGTTGGGAGGGGGTGTGCCAGACATTGGATTTCGAGTCCGTGGGCACCCCTCCCCAACCCTCCCCGTCAAGGGGAGGGTGTCAGATCGCGTTCTTGGGGGCTCGGGAACACAGAAAACAACCTTCCGAAAGTCTTGCTCGCAGACGAATGACGGAACAAAATGAGGAGGAGAACATCATGCGCAATCGGGTCGAATGGCGGGATGCTCGTGTCGCCGAAATCCGGCAGATCGCCGAAGATGTGCGCCAGATTGCCTTTGCCGTGGATGGAACGGTGCCGCGCTTTGATCCCGGTTCGCACAGCAATTTCCGTGTCGCCATCAATGGCGAAGCGGCCAACCGCACCTATACGGTCATTCCCGCGTCCCCCGGGCAGATCGCCATCGCGGTCAAGCTGCATCCGCAGAGCCGGGGCGGTTCGCGCTTCATGTGGGACCTGGCCGTGGGCGACGCCATGCGTCTCACCTTGCCGGAAAACCGCTTCGAATTGAGCTGGCGCGCCAATCATTATCTGCTGCTTGCCGGCGGCATTGGCATTACCCCGATCTATGGCATGGCGCGGGCGCTGGCGGCGCGCGGCGCATCCTTGCGGCTGGTCTATGGCGCGCGCTCGCGCGATCTCATGGCCTTTGCCGATGAGTTGCAGGACCTGCTGGGCGACCGGCTCAGCCTTCGCGACAATTCAATGGGCGAGCATATCGATCTCGCCGCCGAATTTGCCGCCCTGCCACCCGATGCGGAATGCTATCTCTGTGGACCCATCGGCATGCTTGAGGCGGCCAAGACGGCCTGGGCAGCGGCGGGGCGTCCCATAAGCCGGCTGCGCTATGAAGTTTTCGGCGATAGCGGGCTATTCGCCGAAAAGCCCTTTACCGTCGATGTGCTCAACCGGGGTCTTTCCGTGCCGGTGCGGCCCGACCAGACCCTGCTCGATGCGCTGATGGGGGCGGGCGTGGAAATGATCTATGACTGTCGCCGCGGCGAATGCGGGCTGTGTGCTGTCAGGGTGCTGGAGCGCGACGCGGCCATCGACCACCGCGATGTGTTCTTCAGTGCCGAGGAGAAAACCGAAGGCCACCGCATGTGCGCCTGCGTCTCCCGGCTTTCTGGCGGGCACGCGGTGATCGATATCGGCTATCGCTCCGCCTGATCCTCCACACCATTCCTGGGCCGACCCGCTGACAGCGCGAGAAATCGTGCTGTCCTTTTGCTATGCCATATAGCATTATCCGATGGCCTGGGCGGGATGAGGTTGCCCTTGATGGACGCGCCGATCATTTCGCTGCGGTTATCGTGCTGCGGCTCCCTGGCGGAATTTTCAAGCGTATCGAGATGATTTGATAAGTTGAGGGTTATTCTGTGCCCAAAATTTATCATTTTACTTGGCAGGGGGCACGGACTTAAATTCGCTAAAAACGGGGGAGAGGAAGCGTGTTTAGGGATGAGTCCGTCCTGGGGCGAGCTGTGCACGCTCTGGCGCGATGGACAGCTATAGCCGGTGGCGTTGTTCTGCTGGCCATGATTGCCGTGGTGGTGATCAGCGTTGTCGGCCGCACGCTGGTCTGGGCCGGCCTCAAGCCTATTCTGGGCGATTATGAGCTGATCTCGGTCGGCATGGGCTTTGCCGTCTTCGCTTTCCTGCCCTGGGCGCATCTGGTGCGCGGTCATGCTCTGGTGTCGCTGGTTACCGACAATTTCAGCGATGCGGTCAATTGCTGGATTCTGGTGGTCACCGACCTGATGATGCTGGTCGCGGCGGGCTTTATCGCCTGGCGACTCAGCTTCGGCACTATCGATAAATTCAACTATCACGAAACCACCATCCTGTTGGGCCTGCCCATGGGCTGGGCCTATTCGGCCGCACTGATCGGCGCGGTGGTTCTGGTTGTCGTGTCCGCCTTTGTCCTTGGCCGCTCTATCGCTGACGCGCTGGCCGGCAAGGCGCCACCCAAACAGCTTGGAGCCGAACATTGAGCTTCAACCTTATCCTTGGCCTTCTGGGCGTCCCGGCCGTTTTGCTGCTGGTATTCCTGCGCGTGCCCATCGGCCTAGCCATGATGGCCATCGGCATAGTCGGCACCTGGCTGATTACCAAGAATTTCAATCCGGTCATGGCCCAGTTCAAGACGCTGAGCTACACGACTTTTGCCTCCCATTCCCTGTCCGTGGTGCCGCTCTTTCTCCTGATGGGGCAGTTTGCGACGCTTTCGGGCCTATCGACCAAGATTTTCAAGGCGGCGACGGATTGGCTGGGCCACCGCAAGGGCGGCGTCGCCATGGCGGCCATCGGCGCCAGCGCCGGCTTTGGTTCCATTGTCGGTTCTTCCCTGGCGACGGCGGCCACCATGGGGCGGGTGGCACTGCCAGAATTGCGCAAGCATGGCTATTCGGGCGCGCTGGCCACCGGCACGGTAGCGGCCGGCGGTACGCTGGGCATTCTTATTCCGCCTTCGGTTATCCTCGTTATCTTCGCGGTGCTGACCGAGCAGAATATCGCCAAGCTGTTCATGGCCGCCTTCATTCCCGGCTTCCTCGCCGCCTTCGGCTATCTCATCGTTATCGCCATCTATGTGCGGGTCCGCCCCGGCGCCGGCGCGACGCTGGAGCGCGTGCCCTATCGCGAACGCTTCAAATCGCTGGCGGCCATCTGGCCGGTTCTGGTGGTTTTCGTGATGGTGATCGGCGGCATCTATACCGGCATCTTCACCCCCACCGAGGCCGCAGCCATTGGCGCGGCGGGAACCGGGCTGATCGCGCTGGCCTATCGCAGTCTCACCTGGGCCAATGTGCGCGACGCGCTGCTGTCGACGGCAGTATCGACCGCCATGATCTTCCTGATCGTGTTCGGGGCTGCCGTGCTCAATGGCTTTCTTGCACTTTCCCAACTTCCGCAAGTGGCCGCCGGCTGGATCGGGGAACAGGGCTACAATCCCTGGATGGTGCTGATCATCGTGCTGGTTTTCTACCTCATTCTGGGCTGCGTCATGGATTCGCTGTCCATGATCCTGCTCACCATTCCCATTCTTTATCCGATGATGATCGTGCTCGATTTCGGCATGACGCCCGACGAGTTCGGTATCTGGTTCGGCATTCTGGTGCTGATCGCCGTGGAGGTCGGCCTTATCACCCCGCCGGTGGGCATGAACCTGTTCATCATCAACTCCATGTCGCCCGGCACAAAGCTGTCGGAGACCTATCGCGGGGTGATGCCGTTCGTTATCAGCGACATCGTCCGCACCGCCATCCTGGTCGCATTTCCAGCCATTACTTTGTGCATGGTCTGGTTGTTCTACTAGGGATCAAAACTGCCGCTGGGCCTTTTCAGGAGGACGGGCCCTTCGGAAGCAATGACAAACGGCCTTTGGCCGCAAAAGGGAGGGATACCCCATGAAGACCAAATCTATCGTCCTGGGCGCGATCGCCGCACTCGCATTGTCGACCACCGCCTTTGCCCAGGAAGTGACCCTGCGCATTCACCAGATGTTGCCCGCTCAGGCCACCATTCCGGCCAAGGCCATCGAGCCCTGGGCGGCCAAGGTGCAGGAAGAATCGGGCGGCCGTATCGCCTTCGAACTCTATCCGGCCATGCAGCTGGGTGGCGCTCCGGCCAGCCTCTACGATCAGGCCAAGGACGGCGTGGTCGACATTATCTGGACCGTTCTGGGCTATACGCCCGGCCGCTTCCCCAAATCGGAAGTGTTTGAACTGCCCTTCCTGATCACCAATGGCGAGGCCTCTTCGGCAGCCTTCTACAGCTACGCCATGGAACATGCCGCCGACGAATATGCCGGCGTAAAGGTTCTGGCTCTCCATACCCATGGCCCCGGCCTGTTCCACTCCAAGGAGCCGATCAACAGCCTAGAAGACCTGCAGGGCATGAAGGTGCGCGGCGGGTCGCGCATCATTTCCAACATGCTGGCCCAGCTTGGCGCCGAGCCTGTCGGCATGCCCGTTCCGGAAACGCCCGAGGCCCTCTCCAAGGGCGTGATCGAAGCCACGACCATTCCCTGGGAAGTAACGCCCTCGCTGCGCATTTCCGAACTGGTCAAGAACCATACCGGCTTTACCGGTACGCACGGCCTTTATAGCCAGACCTTCGGTTTCATCATGAACCAGGACAGCTATAACAATCTGCCCGATGACCTGAAGGCCATTATCGACGCCAATTCGGGTCTGGAAGTGTCGCGTCAGTTCGGTCGTGTCATGGACGAAGGCGATGCCACTGGTCTGGGCATTGCTGTCAAGGCCGGCAATAACGTCGTCCAGCTCGACGAAGCCGAAACCGCCCGCTGGGTGGAAGCGGCCCAGCCCACGATCGATCAGTGGCTCGCCGACATGGCCGCCGCTGGTGTCGATGGGCAGGCGCTGCTCGACGCCGCCCGCGCTGCGGTGGCCGCCCAGTAAGGCGCTGATCGCCAGCAATGGCAAAGGAAACCCCGCTGCTTTGGTGGCGGGGTTTTTGTTTTGGCGGCACCCCTGCCAACCTCCCCTTAAGTTCGTGGAGGGATATTTCCGGTGCACCGTTATCTCGGGAGTGTCCCCCTGTTCCCCTGCTTGGCGGGGCTATCGCATGTAGCCTCTGGGCTTGAGTGTGCGGCACACCCCCTCCCAACCTCCCCCTTGCGGGGGACTGTTCACTTGAGACTCTCGATGCGCTTTCTTTCGAGGAAGATGTCGAG
>VFQU01000205.1_pt1 | contig 63783 bp, 57 predicted proteins | sample 3512311 | NCBI WGS metagenome assembly VFQU01 (sample SAMN10412377, study PRJNA504923) | tailings metagenome | isolation source: Relicate 3 Philex TSF3 active mining site | place: Philippines: Tuba, Benguet | collected 2017-08-29 | reverse complement strand
GATCAATTTAAGATCCAGTGATACAGTTGATCAGCATCATTTCCTGACCTCGTTATGAGCCTACCGTTTCCTGATGGCACGATCGTTCAAAACCGTTACCGAATTCAACGCATGTTGGGTCAGGGTGGCTTTGGTCGCACTTACCTAGCAGAAGATACGAATCGTTTCAACGAAACTTGTGTTCTAAAGGAATTTGAACCTGCCTCACAAGGTTCCAAACATGCCCAGAAAGCGGAAGAACTCTTTACTCGCGAAGCGAAGGTTCTCCATCAACTGCATCATCCTCAGATTCCGCAGTTCCGCGAACTGTTTCAGATCAAAACGCAGAATCGCGAATTGTTTTTCTTAGTTCAAGATTACGTTGCAGGTAAAACCTATGAGCAATTGCTAAACGATCGCCGAAATCGTGGCATGACCTTCAGCGAGTCGGAAGCCGTTCAACTCCTGCAACAACTTCTACCCGTTTTAGACTACATTCATCGATCGGGCATTGTGCATCGTGATATTTCTCCAGATAACATCATTCTGCGAGATCTCGATCAAAAGCCTGTCTTAATCGATTTTGGTGTCGTCAAAGCGGCAGCAACTCAAGCGGTACATTCCGGGCAAACCTTAGTCGGTAAACCTGGCTATGCTCCCATCGAACAGCTTCATAAAGGCAGCGCGGATTCGAGTAGTGATTTGTATGCGTTGGCTGTGACGATCATTGTTCTGCTGACGGGACGCGAAGCCCAATCGCTGTTCGATTCGATGAATATGACCTGTCAGTGGAAGAAATACACGAACGCTTCGCCCGCGTTCGCGCAGGTGATCGATCGCATGTTGAGTAATCGCCCTCGCGATCGCTATCCTGCTGCTCAAGAAGTGATGGAAGCGCTGTCCAGAGTTTCATCTGGTTCTATGGTTCTAACCCATGCGCCTGTTCCTATCCCGCCGCCGCTCCCTCCTAACTCAACCCATTCAACTCATCAAGGAACAGTTGCGCTGGCAGGCAAAAGGCATCGCCGTTCAACGGTTGCGAACTCAACGACTACTGGAACTTATCCGCGTCCTTGGTTTGAATCTGCATTTGATGTGCCACTTGCGTTATTCCACGGGGCCTACAAACTGCTGAAGTGGATGTTTCGAGCGATGTTTGGCATCGTGCGATTGACGATGTTCGGTATGACTAAATTAGTCGTACGAGTGCTGCTTTGGATTTTAGCGATCGTCAGCTTCATCTGGCTTGTGCCGCAAGTCTTTCCCTATGTTGCTAAATCGGTTCCTGATTTTAGTAAAGCCGTTCCTGACTTTAGTAAAGCTGTTCCTGACTTTAGTAAAGTTCTGCCAAAACCAACGAGTGTGCAAGCGATCGACTACGAAGCGGAATGTCGAAAGTTGGGCATTGATTACAACGACTTCATTGCTCAAGTCAACGATGAGTTTTACCGTAAGTTTCCCGCGCGACGAGGCAAGCCGCTTACTCAATCACAAGCTGATGAGAAGTTTCGGAGCGAATGGCATCGAATTGCTCAGAATCTTCTGAGTGAGAAGTCAGGCGATCTCAAATCTCAGCGCAAAGTGGCTGAAGATTCTAAATTTTAAATCTCTCTACGGGTTACGGGTTGAGCAGAGCCAAAACTCAACCCCAATCAAGCAGACTAAATCACGTTCTCTAAACAGTCAAAGCTCCCCAATTTGCTAAAGCCTGACTCAATACAGTTTGAATCCGCTCTTCTACCTCGTCCTCGCTCCCACTCGCGTCAATTCTCAACACCCGATCGCGATCCCGTTCAGCTAAAGCTGCAAATCCCGCTCTAACCCGATGATGAAAATCGAGACTCGCCTGCTCAATCCGGTCAGGTTTTCCGGTTCCAGAAGCATCGCGTTGTCCCCGTTTCTGCATCCGTTCTAGACCTACTTCCACCTCGATATCTAACCAAAGCGTCAAATCGCTCTGCAAGCCCCCAGTGGCAATCTGATTGAGCTGATCAATCAGTTCAAAATCCAACTCTCTTCCATAGCCTTGATAAGCGATCGTCGAATCCGTATAGCGATCGCACAAAATCCAATGTCCCTGTTCTAAGTGCGGGCGCAAAAAACCTTCCACATGTTGCGCACGGTCGGCAGCATACAGTAATAATTCTGTGCGATCGTAAATTTCTTCTTCTCCGTGTAGCAATAGTTGTCGGATTTCTGTTCCGAGCTGTGTTCCTCCTGGCTCACGAGTTGTCATCACTTCGCTCCCCAACTGCGTCGTCAGCCATTGGCGCGATCGCTGCAACTGCGTCGTCTTTCCACAGCCTTCAATCCCTTCAAAGACAATTAATTTACCGTCCATTTGTTTCGATCGCTTTTCTCTTCGACATTTTAGAGTATTGCAAAACTCGAACTTTTCTATTTGATCCTGGCAAATTAAACCACTTTTAGAGGAATTCGGTATAAAGGGAATGATGACAGATTGACAGAAACACGACAAACTGGAAAACACCTTCGCTGCCTGAGCCATCCTCTTAGTCCGGAAGCCAGGATTAAAATTTAAGAACACTTCCCTAGACCGGGGTATCGTTTTAGCGTAGGTTGGAAACATAAAGTGAAGATTCGCTTGTCACAAGATTGGGGTTTGATATGGCTCGATACACCTGTCTATTCACTGTTGGAGTCCCAATGCAGCAGCTCCAGCCGCTGTTGAATCAGACGTTGAAATCCTGCAATCTGGATGTGATTTACGCGACTGAGGATTATTTGATGGCGCGTGAAATCCCCGGAAATGTGGCATTCCCAAAACTAGTCACTGTTGAAGTGCTGATCGACAAAACGACTGCGACCGAGAAAGAAACTCGCCTCAATTTCGTGATCAAAAACGAGGAGTTACCGCTCCAGCTCGAGAATCACTGCCGCAAAATGTTTAATCTGGTCAATCAAACGATTACCGAGAATCAGGGGTGGAATTTGATTGAGACAGTGACGGGGTGATTGGTCGGGAGATCAAAAAAACGCCCTAGCAACATAAATCTGCCAGGGCATTTTTTATATCAAAAGATAAAACTCAATCATCCTCTGGATCACCCACCATATTCGGGCTAATTAACGTAATATCAAACTCATCTGGTGGAACTGTCAAAACGGCATCCCGCTTGAGCAGATAGTAAATCGCACGAACTTGAGGACCAAACACAATTTCGTCCTGGTTGCGAAGATCACACTGTTGCAGTTTCCGACCATTGATTAGTAAGCCATTCGCGCTGGGCTTACCTTTGAGATTGCCATCAACGATTCGATAATAGTGAGTCCCATCTTCATTTGGCAATTGAAGTAAAGTCGCATGACGGCGAGAGACAAACTGAGACACCAAGCGAATGTCACATTTGGCATCGCGTCCGATCGAGTAAACAGGAGCATCTAACACAAACTCCCGGCGACCTTTATCGTCTTCGATAATTATCAGGTGGTTTTGATGCGGTTCTGAAGGCATTGATATTCAGCTTGAAAGGGTGGGCGAATAGAAAGGGGATCAGCCTAAGATGGACTTAGGATAGACCGAGCTTGATCGGATCAACACAGTACGAGTACCGACATTTCTCGAGATAACTTGCTGCGGGATTTCATTGTAATAAATAAAACATGGTCGGAGCAAATTTGATCGAAATGATCCTGGCTCTCATTGATCAGCCCTACTTTAGCTGATCATTCCGAAAATGACGATTTTGTAAATCCTCGTAATAATAGAGAATTCGTAACGACGCTGACTGAACTCAGTGCCATCAATGCCCCTGCAGCAGCCGGACTGAGTAAGAGTCCAAAGCTAGGAAGCAATGCACCTGCTGCGATCGGAATTCCCAACAAGTTGTAGCCAAAAGCCCAAAACAAGTTTTGCTGAATTTTAGTAAAAGTGGCACGACTGAGCCGAATCGATTCCACAACATCCGTCAGTCGATCGCGCATTAATACAATACCTGCTGTTTCGATCGCGACTTCTGTGCCGGATTTGAGTGCAATTCCGACATCTGCTTGTGCGAGTGCTGGCGCATCGTTAATTCCGTCTCCGACCATCGCGACTTGATGTCGGTTCGCCTGCAGTTGTGCGATCGCGGCTGCTTTCTCTTCAGGCGGAATTTCAGCCAGAATTTCAGTAATTCCGAGTTCAGATGCGATCGCGGTTGCGGTTTCTTTGCGATCTCCAGTCAGCATTAGAATCTTGAGATTCAGTTTCTTCAAGGCTTGAATCGTTGATTTTGCATCGGATCTCAAGGCATCAGATACGGCAATAATGCCAATCAGCTTGTCAGTCGCAACATAGACGATCGTTTTTCCAGAGGCGGCGAGTTGATTCGCTTGCTCGATCGCTGATGCAGAAATCTCGATCTGATTTTTCTCCATCCATTGTGCAGTTCCGAGAAAAGCAGGCTGCTGATCAACCGTTGCTGATACTCCAAATCCAGGCAGGGTATAGAAATCTTCAGCAGGGAGCAGGGGTAAATCGGTAGCGGCTTGCTGGATTGCAGCAGCTAAAGGGTGACGGGTTCCGCGTTCGACCGCTGCTGCAATTTGGAGCACTTGGTTGTTCTCGAATTCAATCACGTCTGTAACGACTGGCTGACCTGTAGTTAGCGTTCCAGTTTTATCAAAGACGATCGTATCGAGTGAATGCACCCGCTCTAAAACGTCTCCTCCTCGAATCAATAAGCCTCGCTCAGCGCCAATACCTGATCCGACGAGAATCGCAGTCGGTGTCGCCAGTCCGAGCGCACAAGGACAAGCGATCACGAGGACAGCGATCGCGAGTTTGACACTCAACAACATCGGAGACGGATGTGACATCATTCCCATGCTATGAGAATGCTCCATGCCAATTGTCCAAGCTCCGGCGTTTGACCAGAGTTTTGTGCCGATAAATTCCCAAAACAGAAAGGTCAGCAGCGCGATCGACATGACACCGTAAGTGAAATATCCTGCGATCGTATCTGCGAGTTTTTGAATCGGGGCTTTCCGCGCTTGGGCTGTTTCGACGAATTCGAGGATTCTTGCCAAGGTCGTTTCTTTTCCGACTCGCGTGACTTGTAGCGCGATCGCGCCGGATTGGTTCATGGTTCCAGCGGTTACAAAATCGCCGACTTGTTTTTGTACCGGAACGGATTCCCCAGTCAACATCGATTCATCGATCGTCGTTTCACCCTTCACAATCTCGCCATCAACGGGGATCTGCTCACTGGGTAAAACTTGGAGCCAATCCCCGGGACGAAGATGCGCAACCGGAATTTCGATCGCGCTTTGATGCGTGTCTTGTTTGCCGATTAATCTTGCGGATTTGGGCTGCAATGCGGCGAGCGATTGCAGCGCGATCGCAGCTTGTCCACGGGCGCGTTGTTCGAGCGTGCGTCCTAACAAAATAAACCCGACTAACATCACAGGCTCATCAAAAAAGCACTCCCATCCGAGTTGTGGGACGATCAAGGCAACAAAGCTAGCTGTAAATGCAGTCAGTGCGCCCAAGCTAACGAGCGTATTCATGTTAGGGACATTGCGGCGTAGCCCCTGCCAGCCCTCTACAATCATCGATCGTCCTGGAAAGCTCAAAGCTGCGATCGCGAGTCCGCAGTGAACCCAAACATCGCTGAGCAAAGGAATTCCTAAATGCCCGATCGTCGAGAAAATCAGCAACAGAATCGCGATCGCTAAATTGGTCGTCTGCTGTTTTTGTTCGAGTTGCCGACGCGCGGCTAAATCTTCTGCACGGGTTGAATCGTCAGACGTGCGAGGCTGACTTGGAAATCCAGCTTCTGTCAAAGTTGCAGCAAGATGGTCAGGATCAACTGAGCGATCGCATTCCACGGTTGCGAGTTCAGTCACCAAATTGACTGTGGCGGATTTGACTCCGGGTTGTTGGATTAATTGTTTTTCAACGGCTCGAACGCATCCGGCGCATTTCATGCCAGTGATATCGATCGTGACAGTTTCAGTTGATTCGAGAGTAGGTGATAAGAGAGCTTCAGACACAATTCAGCGCTCCGGAAAACTTCTTTCTTGAGCGTAGAAGAGTTTGACTAAATTGTGGAGAGTTTTTCTAATCTTTCAAGGTATCGCGCCGAAACCAGAGGAAGTAAATGACTAAACCAATCTGCACCGGAACGAGCGCGAGATAATTTTTCAGAATTGGATTGATATCCAGCGAGGAAAAGGCATTGAAATATCCCATTCCTAACAGGGCACAGAGAAAGTACAGCGAGGGTTTGGGCAGTTTTTGCAGCATTAGGGCGATCGCTCGAAGTTGGGAGAGACTAGCGAAACTCCGAGTTTTTCAAAAACTCGGAGTTCTCACATTACGTAAAACTTTTAGCGGTTTGACTAAAACCAGCCTTTTTTGTTCTGAACGTAGGTTGCAACAAAGTCCTCGTCGGATTTAGTCAAATAGATGATCCCTTCAACCAATCCAACAATCCCTGTCAAACCGCAGGTCGGAAGGCAGGCAATGAGCATAATAATGCCTTCAGTTGTATATCCCAAAACAAACTTGTGAACACCAAGTCCACCTAATAAGATGCCGCAAATTCCTGCTGCAACTTTCTTGTTCGCGTCGCTCGAAGACCCACTCGTCATATGTTTAAAGTCCTTATCGAAACTCATCTAATACGACCGCAGTGTACCCTAGCTTTATCAATTCCAAACACAAAATTTACACTTGTTCTAAGTAGATGTACTGCCTAACAAGAACAAAGTTAACAGGGTTCCACTATTCCAGAGTGCATGGAGTAGCACTGATGCCATCAAATTTTGAGTACGGGTATAAACGAATCCCAGAATAATTCCTAACACGGTCAACGGTGCAACTTCGGACAAACTGAGATGCACGATCGCGAAAATTAACCCACTCAACACGATCGCTTGCCAAGTTGTGAAATATCGCGTCAATGAAGGCAGTAAAAAACCTCGGAAAAATGTCTCCTCAAACAAAGGAGCTAAAATCGCTGCGGTAATGAAAAACAGCGTAATTGCGATTCCGTCTTGACCTTCGAGTGCGATCGACAATAAAGGATTACTTCCTCCGCGCCCTTGCCAAATCTTTTCATTGACCCAAGAAACTCCCACCAGTAACGGATACGCCGCAACATAGCCTCCAACTCCCCACAGCAGCCATTTGCCCTTCAAGCTGAAGCGAAACCAATTGTCTTCTAACGATAAGAACCGTTTAATCGAGGCATAGAGCACGCCTAAACCGCCCGCAGCTAGACAAACATAAGTAATCAGCGCGAGAACTGCGCGATCGCGAACTGTAAACATCGTCGGATCAATCTGAAACGCCGATTTTGCCACCGCCAGTCCCGTCGGCAGAAGAATCTGTCCGATCAAGATTTGCCCAACGGCAAAAAATCCCACGACTAAAACCTGCCAAGTAATTTCATAATCCCAAGGCACATTCCATTTGATTAGATTGGTGCCGAGTAGAAGCGACTGTTTGCGCTGAAGTAGCCATTGACCTGCTAGAAAGAGCAGCAAGCCAAATCCCAGAACCATAGCAACGGTCGGAATCGCATTGGCAGTGACCCATTTCGCAAGTGCGGGCTGAGCCTCGACTTGTTCGAGCGATCGCAATTCATTCAAAGCAGTTTCTCGTTGCTCTAAGGTGTAGAGCTTTTCTAGGGCGCGGTTGCGAAACCAGCCGTTGAGATTTTGTTTCAGAATAGATTCTGCTTGCGGTGGTAACGAATTTTGCCAAAGGGCGGTGAGGGTAGTCGCCGTCGATCGTAATTCGCTGCTTTTCTTGGTTTGTGATCCCGTTGTCTTCAGCGTTGCCCAACTTTTCAGTGCGGCTTCTACTTGGTTTTGCTGCGTTTGAAGAATACCAATTCTAATATCTAATTCATCTCTAAGGGTTTGCTGTTTTGCAAGCTCTACCTTGATCGGATCGGTTGCAGAATCTTCCTCAATTTGAGACTGAGCAGACACGATGGCTTTTTCAACCGACGATCGTGTGTCTTGATAGGCTTTCAATGCTGTTTTTTGCGGCGTTCGATCCGTTAAAACGGGCGTGGTTTGGTTGCCTCGATATTCCGCTGCCTCTAGAAGTAAATCATTCTGGGCTAGCTCTAAGCGGCTTTGAAACTGAGGCTGACTCCAACTTCCAATCAGATCGAACGTAATTGCTGCGATCGCAACGAACGTTAAACCCCACAATAAAATCCGCTTCGCTGTCATAAAGTTCTCCTAGTGCCCTTAGCTATTTTAGAGAACCGCGACGGAACTGAAGATCATTTCAGGAGGTCATTCATGCAGCAGTCCGGACCGGCATGAACGCTGAAAAAATTAGGATCGCCTGAAATGCTGATTCGATTTGGTGAAAAAGGCATGTAGATTGTTTTTTCTCTATCCGTTTACTTTCATCGCTTTCCGGTTCCCTGCTATGATCCCCTCTAATCTCCTCACAAGTCCTGACTGAATGGCTCAAATCAACAGTGCATTCACGCTCTTTATGAGTTTGATGGTCGAGGCAATGCCCTTTTTGCTACTTGGGGTGCTGTTCTCTGGCTTGCTGCAATTTTTTATCGATGAGCGAAAGCTTGTGGCGATTTTACCCAAAAACGCTTTTCTGGGTGCATTTGTCGGTAGCTGTATTGGATTTCTCTTTCCGGTCTGTGAATGCGGTAATGTGCCTGTGGCTCGACGGCTTTTGTTACAAGGTGCGCCGACTTCGGTCGCGATCGGGTTTCTCTTAGCCGCGCCGACGATTAATCCGATCGTATTTTGGGCAACTTGGACAGCTTTTCGTGATCAGCCCGAAGTCGTTTTCTTTCGTATCCTATTTTCGCTGATTATTGCGACCGTAATCGGCTGGGTTTTTAGTGTGCAAAAAGATGTCCGCCCTTTGCTGCAGTCGGGTGTTGCTGCTTACATGAATCGCAAGTTAGAAGCCTCGTCTTCAGCGTCGCCATTATTACAATCTGGCACTTATTTCCTAGGACAGTCGAATAAACCTCTGATTACTGACCCGCTCGAATATCAAGCGATGCTCAGTAACAAAACCGAGAAACCTGCAAATTATCGGTTTCACCTGTTGCTCGATAACACGATTCAAGAGATGCGCGAGTTGGGTGGAGTCTTGGTTTTAGGTAGTGCGATCGCGGCAATTCTCCAAGTCTTCGTCCCGCGTGACTTTATTCTGGGATTGGGTCAAGATAATGTGACTTCTATTCTCGCAATGTTGCTGCTGGCAGCAGTGGTTTCGATTTGCTCGACTGTGGACTCGTTTTTCGCGTTGTCATTTGCTTCGACTTTTACCACAGGTTCACTGGTCGCTTTTCTGGTATTTGGTCCGATGATCGATCTCAAAGGTGTGGGATTGATGCTATCGGTATTTAAGCCGAGGGCAATTCTGTATATCTTTGGATTGGCGGGTCTGTTGACGTTTCTGTTCTGTTTATTTGTGAATTTGTATATCAGCTAATGATGTCTAGAATTCCTTGGCGAGTGTTGACTCCGTGGTTAAATTTGATGGCGATCGCGGCTTGGGGATTTGCCATTCTCAAGTTTTGGCTGACGGAACAGTTATTTCTGCTCATTCATCCGAATTACAATATTTTGACGATTTCGGCTGGATTTGGCCTGCTATTCGTTGCTGGGGTAAAGGGATTTTACCTTTGGCGAGCACGGCGAGAACCGCAACTTGTGCAACCTGATCTGCCTCATGCGACGTTCTTTCCGCCTGCATTCAGCAGTGCGCTGCTGTTAATCGTTGCGATCGCAGGATTGGTGATTACGCCTCGTCCGTTTGCAAGTCAGACGGCAATTGATCGCGGCGTCAATGATTCGATTACGCTGACTCGTGTCAGACCTCAAACCTTTCAAGCTTCGGCCCGAACAGAAGATAAGAGTTTGATTGATTGGATTCGCACGCTTCAGGTGTATCCCGAACCGGATGCTTATACCGGACAAAAAGCGAAATTGCAGGGCTTTGTGGTGACGACTCCAGAACTTTCAGAGCAGTATTTCTTGCTGACTCGTTTTGTCATCACTTGCTGTGCAGCAGATGTGTATCCCGTGAGATTGCCTGTGAAATTAACCAGCGGCAAGAATTCAGATTACAAAGTCGATTCTTGGCTCGAAGTCGAAGGGCAAATGATCACAGAAACGATCGCAGATAAGCGCCAACTCGTCGTTCAAGCCAGTTCGATCAAACCGATTCCCGAACCGAAGAATCCCTACGATTATTAAAGAGTTCTTCTCAAGATCGGGAGACGTTCCTAGTCTTGAGAAGAACCCTTGAGTCGTGACGATTTCTCGCAGCGATGCTTAGCGAAAGAACTCAGTAACCGCACAACTAAAATTCGGGAGAATTCTAGAGGTCAATGTATCTTGAGCAAACAATGTTGCGGACAGTTTCAACAGTGCATCTTGGCGATCGTAAACTTCGAGTTGCTGAAGTCGCCAGTCTAGAATCCAATATTCTTGAACTCCTCGTTCTGCATAGAGCTTGAGTTTTGTTTCTCTGTCTCGCCGCTCATTCTGTGTTCCCGGCGAGAGGACTTCAATAATTAATTCTGGCGCGATCGTGAAATGCCCTTCTTCATCAACTCCTGCGGCTAATCGCTCATGAGACATCCAGATGACATCGGGAATTACATTGTCTGCATCGTCGAAAATAATGCCTGGAGTTGGAACCGTTTGACCGAGTTGGGATGAAATTGACCAAAGATTGAGGATTTGGTAAGCCTGCCCGATCGCTTTTTGATGTTTCCAATGAGGCGCACGAGTCATCAACAAATGTCCATCAATAATTTCATAGCGACTGCTGCTATCCGGCAGAAGCTTGAGATCTTCAGTTGTCCAACGAACTCGATCAGAAGCTTGAGTCATGGGAAGAATTGGAAGATAGATCTTGCTTTGATAGTAAAGGATTTTTGATGATCGATCTCGAGCTTTAATCCTCTAATGCACCCCTGCAATTTGAGCAAACACCGATCGCCAACTTCCTCCTAACCACCATTCGCCAATCACACACACGACGACTCCGAGCAGTGATCCCGCAATCACTTGCACAGGCGTATGTCCAAGCAATTCTTTCAGGCGGTCTTCATTGAAATGATGATCGCCTGTAAAAAATTCATCCATGATTTGATTGAGGATTTTCGCCTGTTTTCCAGCCGCCTGTCTCACACCCTGAGAATCGTACATGACCACAAATGCCACGATCGTTGCGATCGCAAATTGCGTACTACTCCAGCCATCGACCATGCCCACACCCGTTGCCAACGCTGTAACTAAAGCCGAATGCGAACTGGGCATTCCACCGGTTTCGACTAACACCCGAAAATTGACTTTGTGATTGACAATCAGTTCGATCACGAGCTTAGTGGCTTGAGCAATCAAACAGGCAACGAGCGCTAAGAGCAGCACTTCGTTATCCAAAATTCCAGCAAAGTCCTGCATACGGTGGGGGGATAGAGGGATAGGTAGAGTTAGTTTTTGCGGGCAGTGATGTAATCAGCGATCGCCATAAGTGGCAGCGCTTGTTCACCAAATCCAGCGACCTCAGCTTTCGCCTGCTCAATGAGTTGTTGAGCCTGACGTTTCGATTCTTCCATGCCTAAGAGGCGGGGGTAAGTCGCTTTCTCAACATTCGCATCTTTGCCGATGCTCTTACCCAATTCTTCTTGAGTCGAAGTGATATCGAGTAAGTCATCGACAATCTGGAACGCTAATCCGATCGCTTGAGAGTAACGGCTGAGACGTTGCAGATCAGACTCCGACCCGCCTGCCAAAATACCGCCACTGACGACGGAGGCTTCAAGCAATGCCGCCGTCTTGTGCGTGTGAATAAAGTTCAGTGTATCAAGGGTAATGTCTTTTACGCCTTCGCATTCGAGATCGACCACTTGACCGCCAACGAGTCCAGCCGCACCCGCCGCACGACCCAGGCGAGAAATCACTTTTAATAAGCGATCGGCGCTGACATTGCGAGTTTCTTCCACAATGTGCTCAAAGGCATAGGCAAGTAATCCGTCACCCGCTAGAATCGCAACCGCTTCTCCATAAAATTTGTGATTGGTGAGTTTGCCGCGACGGTAATCGTCGTTGTCCATCGCAGGCAAATCGTCGTGAATCAGCGACATCGTGTGGATCATCTCCAGCGCGCAGGCAGTCGGAATAGACATCTCTGGTGTGCCATTAAACAGATCACAGGCAGCGAGACAGAGGACAGGACGCAGCCGTTTTCCCCCTGCGAAGAGGGAATAGCGCATCGCTTCATAAATCTTATCGGGATAGACGACGGGAAAGGCTCGATCGAGAGCAGCTTCAACTAGTTGCTGTTTTACTGATAAATAGCCCTTTAAATCGAATTGCGCTGCTTGATTCGATTGAGTTGTCCCGGTCGCGACCATTCCCGTATCCTCCTAAGCCTAAATTCGTGATGTCAATTTGAAGTTGCTTTATTTTTGGAAGCGCTGTTGATAGCTCCATACTGTATTGTGCAACAACATGGTGACAGTCATCGCACCTACTCCACCTGGAACAGGAGTAAGATATTCCGCCACGGATTGTACCGCATTAAAGTCTACATCTCCGACAAGTCGGCTTTTTCCTGTGGTTTCATCAGTGATGCGGTTGATCCCGACATCCACGACGATCGCGCCCGGTTTGACCATGTCTGCGGTGATTAAGTTAGGACGACCGACTGCGGCAACGAGAATGTCAGCGCTGCGAGTGACTTCTGCGAGATTCGGGGTGCGAGAATGCGCGATCGTGACAGTGGCATTGGCATCGAGCAGCATCAATGCGATCGGTTTGCCTACGAGAATGCTGCGCCCGACGACAACTGCTGTTTTGCCTGCGGGATCAAGGTTATAGGCTTCTAAAAGCCGCATCACTCCGTAAGGGGTGCAACTTCTCAATCCTGGCTCTGTTCTCACCAACCGCCCTAAATTCATCGGATGCAAGCCATCAGCATCTTTGTCTGGATGAATCTGATTGAGCAGGGCGACGCTATCGAGATGATCGGGGAGTGGGAGTTGAACGAGAATGCCGTCTACTCGATCGTCTGCGTTGAGTTGTGCAATCATGTCCGCAACTTCGGCTTGGGTGGCTTCGTTGGGAAAATGTTTTCCAAATGAAGCGATCCCTACTGCAGCACAGGCTTTTTCTTTGTTACGCACGTAAGCGGCACTGGCGGGATTATCGCCGACCATCAGCACGGCTAAACCGGGAGGACGACCATATTGGGGAGTCAAAGACTGAACTTGTGTAGCGAGTTCAGTCTGCATTTTTTGAGCAAGGGCTTTTCCGTCGAGGAGTTGCGCGATCGAAGACATACGTGAAGACGTGAAAAAAGTTGACTAAAAACTAAAAAGATCGGACAAAATGTGAGACGTAACATCTCAGGTTGATGAAGGTTTGATTTGAACTTCCCGATGATGAGGAAGCTTTTTGCATTGGATAGATAGTGACTTTCATTAGTTTCGCAGATTCACGCATTCTTGGGTGAATTGAGTTTTTGCGGGGAAGGTTGCTCTTGAAGTGAAATGACGAGTCGGTAGGGTGCTATCGCGTAGTTTTCTCAGGAAAAGGCGGGTGACTTATGGGTTTCTCACGGATTGGAGTTGTGCTGTTGTGTGTGAGTGCAATCGGGTGTACGACTTCGCCAGATTTGCCGTCTGCGTCGAATAATGTGTTGGCGGTGCTTGAGCCTGGAGAGCAGGTAAAAGCGAATCAGGTGAGTCAGAAACGCGATCGCGTGGTGCAAGTACAGGGTCAAATTAAGGCGCAGGCTCCGCTCATGGGCGGACAGCGAGCGTATGAGGTGCAGGATGAGACGGGCAGTGTTTGGGTGGTGAGCGATCGAACTGTGCCTGCAACCGGAAGCCGGGTGAGTGTGCAAGGTAGGGTGAAGTTTCAGAAGATCGAGATTGGGGGGAAGGATCAGAGTTCGGTTTATATTGAGCAGCAGTAGAGAGGGTGGGGAGTCTACTCCCTACTCCCCACTCCTCACGTTCATCAAAACCTGCCACTATACCGTTCCTCTTTCCAGGGATCGCCCCGATGGTGATACCCATTGCGTTCCCAGAATCCGAGATCTTCTTTCGGAAGAAACTCTAGACCATTAATCCATTTAGCGCTTTTCCAGGCATATAAATGGGGAACAACGGTACGCATCGGGCCGCCATGATCTGCGGGTAAGGGTTCGCCAAATAAGGTGTGAGCGAAGAAATTTTCTTCGCGGACGAAATCATCGATCGAAATATTTGTGGTGTAGCCTCCGTAGCAGTGTTCCATGATATGCACTGCTTTGGGATCAACCTCGATCGCATTCATAAAATCTGTGACTTTTACGCCAACCCACTTCACATCGAGTTTTGACCAAGTGGTGACACAGTGAAAATCTGCCGTAAATTCACTTTGCGGCAGTGCCATAAAATCATCCCAAGAAAAAGTCTTTTCTTTTGCCAATCCCCAGACTCGAAACTGCCAGTCTGCACGATCGACAATTGGGGTCTCTCCATAAGTCAAGACGGGAAATCCTGAAGCGAGTCTTTGACCTGGAGGAACGCGATCGCCATGTTCGCTGCCTGGTTTTTTGAAATACTTACCTATCATGATTCTGACTCCTAATCATTACCCTAAATCATAGGATCAGAATCAGAAATGCGTGACTCTTCATTGCGTCGGAATCACGCATTCTCGTTATTCTTCGTCAGTTTCTTCGTCAGTTGGATAGACGAAGCCTTTCGCACGTCCGGTCAAAATTGACTTGCCGAGGGACAAAGCGCGTTGTGCTTGCAGGTTTGCTTTACGTTTCCAGGTTGCTTTGCGCTGGTCACGCTTTGCACTTGAGGTTTTCTTCTTAGGTTGTGCCATGATCGGCTCGGAGTTTAAACAGCCTTCCTATTCTACGGCAGGATCGCAATTTCCGGAGTCAATCGACTCCAGAAATTTGCATCCACTCTATTTCGCTGGTTTCAATGCCAGGACGGCTTCAACTTGGCTGGTGGTTCGGTCAATTTGGCTGGTTGTACTGCCGATGCTGCGTACTGACTCCAAGACGGCGCGGGCTTCCGGGTCGAGTTGGGCGGCTTGGGTTCCCTGAGTGAACTTAGTCATCAAGGCGGTCATTTTCTCGACATCCATGTAGAAATAACCCGTATTTTGCTTCGGCAAGGCAGCCATTACGGTTTTGAAGCCATCGCTGCTGTCGAGTGCTGGATTTGCTTGGCTTGAGAAAGAAGAAACGAGCGGTTCACCCGTGGCAATAAATAGCGTATCGTCGTTGATCCAGCCATGTCCTAACAGCGCACCTTGCGGAGTTTGCCACTCGGTGACTTTCTTGCCGTTTACATCGCGTTGCGCGATCGACAAAGATTGGTTTTTCGCCAAAGTATCCAATTTACCTAAAGTCGATTCGGCAGTTTTGCGATCGCTGGTTTGAAATACAAGGGCTTGACCAAATCCCAAGTCCGCCATCATGCCTTGGTTCATCGGCATCAGTCCGATCGCGAAGTCGCCGGTCATCCAACCAAAAATGTCTTTGTCGAGGTCAAGCCCGATCATCTGACTGCTGCCTCGCATCAAATCGACGATTCTTTTAGCCTCCTCATTGTTTTGTGACTGCTCGGTCACTTGATTCCAGTAAGAATTGAGATTCGAGCCAGAGATTAAAGCAAACGTGTCAGCGGGGAAAAGAGCCGCGGCTTTTCCTGCCGAAGGTTTGAAGTCGATCGCGATTTTGGGATCAACTTTGACTTCTCCTTTGAAGCGCAATCCGACATCGGCGATGCTGAGTGTGCCTGTTACCGATTGCAGACTTTTTAGAGATTCGATCGCTGTCGCATCCATTTTGGGATCAGCGCTCATTGCTTTCGCGATCGCAGGAATAGGCATATAAACGCGAGCAATCACTGCTTCTCCAACGTCTGGTTGAGCGAGTTGCGTTGCCGTTTCGGGATTGGTTGCGAAAGAGGGGTTGCCTTTGGTTGCCTCGATTGATTGCTCAATGCCAGCGCGATTGCTTGCGATGACAAGGTAAGCGTCGTTGAGAACAGCGGTGTAGTAAGGTGTTTTACTCTTCTCCGGCAAGGTTTCAAAGATTTTGACTCCTTGATATTCGGTTTCGGTGGTTTTGGCTTTGGAGTCGCTCTTCACTTTGTTGGCGAAACTCAAGGCACTCATTTTGTCTTTGATGCCGATCGCGGCAACGACTTCGGCGTCTTCTTGCTTGCTGCTGGGCATGACGGCAATCATCATGTTGCCCATCCAAGGTTTGATATCCTTGTCGAAATCAAGCTTGGCATCGCTCATCATGTCTTGCTGCATTTTTTGCAGGTTTTGTTCGATCGCTTTTTGAGCGGCGGGCGTACCGAACTTTTTCAGCTTTTCCCAAGTCTTCTCATCGGTTGAAACGAAGGTTGCCATATACGCTTCATCGGGAAGCACTTTGGCGATCGCTAAAGGTGTGGTTTTATCAGAAGATGTGCGATTGAGAAAAAAGAAGCCTGCAGCACCCCCCACGAGAGCGACTACAGCCAGACCAGGTAGAATGAGCTTTTTTAAAGCCATGAGCGTTCCTCAAAATTGTTATCGCTACGGTGAACTTCACCTCAGTTTGGGATGAATCCGGGCGGGCAAAATGATGTCGAGGTGAATCCTTTTAGAATTCCCGCTCACCGAAGCAATCAACTTATTTCAGGCTGGCGGCAAGTTTCTGCCACTCTGCGAGCATGGCTGGATTAGAAGGTTGACCCTTTGCAATCATCACAACGCCGTCTTCGACTTGCAATACGCCATATTGTTTTTCATTCACGAGTTTTTCAAGCAGCGGCAGCGTTTTCGTGAGGTAGAACTGGCTGTCTTTGAAGGCTTTGCTGTATTCTTTGAGCTGCCACAAATCCGCGATCGCGTATTCGAGTTGTACTTTCTGATTGCGATCGTCATAAATTTCGATCAGGGGTAATCGCACGATCGCGCGTCGAGTCGAAAGCTGCGGAATTAAGTGCGTTGTCGTCGTCACGCTGGCATCTTTTGGAACATTGCGAATCACGTTGTAAATATGACCTGCATGTTCCCATTGGCGGGTTAGGGGAACAAACACCCAAGGACGAAACGAATCGGGAATCATGAACGAAAAAGTTCGATGGGGATTGCCGCTCAGCATGAACAGCACAGACAGAATCATGGCAACTTTCCACCAGCGGCGAAACTTGGGTGTGAATTTCTGAGGATTGCGTGACCACCAGAGAATTGCACCGTAAAACACACCTGGAACGACTGCAACTGCGTAGCGAATGTTGACCGCTAAAGCAGTCACCCCAGATTGTGCAAACAGTGAGATCAAAGGAAAGCCTGAGACTGTCCAAGCGGCTCCTGAGACAGCAGGAACAAATGCTAATGAGAGCCATTGACTTGCCAGATAGTTAATTCGGCGATCGACCGGGGTGAATAAACTTTCTGCAAGTTCAGCGGGATGGGTGATCATTCCCCATAAAACTTGTAATGTCGTTGGATTGTCGCTATTTACAAACTGCCTGAAGCGAGCCGCTAAATAGAGTCGAGAGACATCAGTGGAAAATCTCGGCTGTACAAAGTTAGTGACAAAAGCAACATAGCTAAAACTGAGAATGCAGAGTGCTAAACCAATCCAGGGATGCCGACGACTCAGCAGGAGATACACCCCAATCCCGAAGAGAATAATGCCTGCTTCTTCGCGAACGCCTAAGACTAGAACAACACAGATCCAGAACCAGACCCATTGTTTCTTTTCTAATGCGAGTAATGTCCCAAAGGCAAACAGTGGAATTTGACAGTGTTCGTAGAAGTTTGCGATCGTAGAACCTGCAACTGCGATCGCGCTGTAGTAACTTGCAGTAATCCAAACAGATAGCTGCGGTGCAAGGTAATGTCGTGCCAGCGCATAAAGCATTAAGCCACCCACAGTCATTAAAGCAACTTGCAAAAAGCTCAAGGTCAGAGGGTGAGGAAAGAGCGCATATAAGGGCAACCAGAGTAGAAAATCTAAAACAAGATGCTGTCCTAAATGGACAAAAGATACGGTTGGAGTAACGCCATCTTGAATCGTAGCAACGGAATTTCCAGAGGTGAGTGAACTCTCAAACCAACGCCCGTGCAGGTTATTCCAGAAGACTTGGTTGAAAAGTCCTTGGTCGTAAGAGGTATAGAACGTGAAATAGCGATTGATTGAGATGATCAATGTGATGGTAAAAAAGACGATCGCGCAATACCAGGCGCGACGCAAGCCAACTTGATCTTGACTGGGCACGATCGCTTTTAATGCTGTAGAGAAGTTCATCACGTTCAAACACACTTGAGATCAGGAAAAACTATAGCATTCCGAAGTCTCAAACACCTTTTGATATAATCAACGCACGGTCTGATAAGAGGCAGCAGAACATGACTCAGGCGAAACTGCGATTCTCTAGCTTTGAGGAATATTTTGCTGCGGGCGATGATCTCGAACTCGAAGGACGCTACGAATTGATCGATGGAGAACTCGTCCAAGTGCCACCCGAATCAGAAGAGAATAACTTCTTCGCTTTGAATTTGCGAGATTTATTCGCTGCGCTCCTCCCTCGTCGATGGGTTCGCATTTATCAGTGTGAGATTCAAGTCCCTGTTTTAGAAAAAAAGGATGCTGCAAATCGGTATCCGGATGTTGTCATTTTGCGCCCAGAACATATCGCGCTTACGAAAACTCGGTTAACGATAAAAGCAGATATGCCACCTCCACAGTTAGTCGCAGAAGTGATCAGTCCGGGAAGTCAAAACCGCGATCGAGATTTCAACAGAAAACGCGCCCAGTATGCTGAGCGCGGAATTCCTGAATATTGGATTCTTGATCCTCAAACTCGTTCGATTACGGTTCTAGAATTGCGCGATCGCGACTACGTTACGTTCGGCGTTTTTGCAAATCATGAACTCATTGTCTCTCCCACTTTTCCCAGTCTCGACTTTACTGCTGCTCAAGTTTTTAGCGAGGAGTAGAACTCGGTTGTGGCGATTTTGTAGGTTTCGGAGAAACTTTCACCGACTGTGGAGTTGCCGGAACTGGCAAAACGCTCGGCTGTGGACTAGGGGCGACAATCGGAGCCTTCTCGCCCAGAATGCCTGCGCCTCCCGTGTCAAATACACCTGCGACACAGGCAATCATCATTGTGGCTAATGTGCCGACAAATAGTGCCTTCCAGCCCAATTCAGAGATGTCTTTGCGGCGAGAAGGAATGAGGGCGATTGTTCCACCCACAAAAATTCCCACGGATGCTAAGTGAGCAAATCCTGAGAGCGCATAGCTGACAATTAGAACGGCTCGATCGCTGAGCGGATTTTCGGGTCTAGCTGCTGCTGCTGCTAATGCTTGATAAGGCGGAATGGCGGTTTCGAGTAAACGCCGACCAATGATCACCGAAGATTCCCAAAGCTCATTCCACTCTAATGAAACCCCAGTCAGGAGCGTAAACGGCAAGAAGATCACCCCTGCAATATTTGCCAGTGTTACGACTTGGAAAGTACTGCCAATTGGACCCGGTATCGTGGCTAATCCAGCAAAGATTTGATTGATCAATGAGACTAAACCCAGAATCAAGATCAACACAGCCGCGATCGACACCGCCATTTTTACCCCATCCAATGAGCCGATGATCGCTGCATCTAAAGGGCTAGCTTTCTCGATCGGTTCAGCTAGAGCGACCTCTTCGAGCATTTCTCCGTCTTCTGCCAACCATTTCTTCTCTTCTTTGGGAATTCCACCCATCGTCAAAGGCTTTTCAGTTTCTGGCACCAGAATCTTTGACAGTACAAAGCAAGCTGGAATCGCAATAATCGAGGCAGAAACCAAGTGCCCCAAAATATTGGGAAACACAGGACGTAAGAAACTGACATAGATGGCTAAGGTCGAGGAAGCAGCCGTCCCAAAGCAGCACGCCAAAATGGCACAGAGTTCACTGCGGGTCATTTTGGGTAAGTAAGGCTTAACGACGATCGCGGCTTCAATTCCAACAAAAATGTTGGCTGCTCCACTGAGTGATTCTGCTCCACTCAACCGCATGGTGAGATAGAACACTTTCGCGAATGCGTTGGTGACGATTTGAATGACACCTAGATTTTGCAGGAGTGCCATTAAGCCTGAGAAAAAGATCACAGTCGGCAAAGCCCGAAAGGCAAAAATATATCCCAAATTTACGTCGGGTGGAGATCCAGGAGCAGGAACGATGTTGCGCCCAAAGACAAAACGCGCCCCCGTGTCTGCCGCAGTAAAGACGCTATCGAGCAAATTGCTGAAAATCTGAAGCGCATCACGGGTTCCTGGCACGATAAAGACGAATGCACCCAAAACCAATTGCAGTAAGATTCCAGTCGCAACGACTCTCCAGGGAAACACTTTAAGACTGCGATTTTCCGAGAAGAGCCACGCAATGATGCATAAGCCGAAAATACCAAGAAAAGAGACGAGGTTGAGTAAGCTCATGGGTAGAGGCTGGGTAATAAATCGCACATTACAAGTGCCCCTAGAAAGATAGCTAAGATTTCTCAGTTCGGCGCAATTTTTTCCTTGGTTAGTAGGCAACTGAATAAGAAGTGGGGAGTGGGGGAGCAGTCTGGGTGTGGGTTCTCCATATTCTCCCGTTTTGCAAAATAAATGCAGTGACGACTCATTTTCTCAGCGCTTTTCCAATACGCCCGATCGCTTTAATTCGTTCAAATCTCGCGTTCCGGTACAAAAGAGTACCGTTGTAATTTCTGCTTCAAGGATTTCGACGAGCAGATGCAGCGCTGCTTCTGAGTCATTCGCTGCTTGTAAAAAGGGTAGGGCTAAGCCGCCGAGATCTGCGCCGAGTGCGATCGTTTTTGCGACATCTAAACCATTTCGCAATCCGCCAGAGGCGATTAAGGGAATCGTGGGTGCGACTTGCCGAATTTGTGTAATGCAGTCGGCTGTCGGAATACCCCAATCGGCAAAGGTTAAGCCTAATCGTCGTTGGATTGGATCTTGAGCGCGACCGCTTTCGACTTTTGCCCAAGAGGTTCCTCCGGCTCCCGCGACATCGATCGCACTGACCCCGATTTGAATCAGTTTTTCTGCCATTTTTTGAGAAATCCCATTGCCGACTTCTTTGGCAATGACAGGCACAGGCAGCGCTTCACAAAGTTGAGCAATTTTGTCGAGCAAGCCGCGAAAATTCTGATCCCCACGGGTTTGCACCGCTTCTTGCAAAGGATTTAAATGCAAAATCAATGCATCGGCTTCTAGAAGATCGATCGCGCGTAAACACTGCTCGATTCCATAGGTATAGTTCAACTGCACTGCACCAAGATTCGCAAACAGCAAGGCATCTGGAGCGATCGAGCGAATTTTAAACGAATCTGCAACGGCTGGATTTTCGATTGCGACTCGCTGCGAACCGACTCCCATTGCCAGCCGATATTCTTGTGCGATCGCAGCAAGTCGGTAATTAATAGTCTTCGCTAAATCTGTGCCCCCGGTCATTGAGGAAATCAGAATCGGCGCACTCAGGCATTTATTGAAGAACCGAGTGCTGATATCAATTTCAGCGCGATCGAGTTCGGGCAAACAGCAGTGTGTAAAGTGATAATTTTCCAATCCCGTGGTTGCTTCACGACATTGCACATCATCTTCTAAGCAAACTTTGAGATGGTCTGCTTTGCGGTTTTGGGTTTCGATCGCTCCGTCCATTTTTATCCTTTGATAAGTTCAACACCGTCTCGTCCATCGATTTCTTGCAGATAGACTTTGACTTTTTCTTCTTTCGCCGTGGGTAGCTGTTTTCCAATGTAATCTGGGTGAATGGGGACTTCTCGATGTCCGCGATCGATTAATACGGCTAATCGAATCACTTCGGGTCGTCCGTAGTCATTGACTGCATCTAATGCCGCGCGAATCGTGCGTCCTTTGTAAATCACATCGTCGATTAAAACAACCGTTTTCCCCGTGAGATCGAAAGGAATGTCCGTTTTTGCAGGGGTGCGAACGCCGATGGTATCCAGGTCGTCTCGATAGAATGTAATGTCGATCGCGCCTAAGGGAACCTCAATTTTCTCTAAGATTTGAATTTGTTCGCACAGCGTTTTTGCCAAGGGAACACCGCGCGTATAGATTCCCAGTAAGACTAATTTGGACAAATCACCCGATCGCTCTACAATCTCTGAGGCAAGGCGATTCACGGTTCGGCGCACTTCTTCAGTCGATAAAATTTCAATCTGTTCTAGAGGCATGAGCGATCGTCAAAAGGGATAGCCATAGTTTACATGACGAAAAATCAGCAATTACAATGCCTCAAGACATTGATTCTTTTCTCTAAAGGTTGATAAATTAAGCTGTGATGTGAGGGTGTGACAGAAATTTAGAAGAAAACGTTCAATTCTGATGAACTGTCGCTATAACTAAGTATCATTAAACGTCCTTGAACGTTAAACTCCTCTGCTGAGCTGAGCTGATTACGTCCTGCAGGTTATCCCATGAGTGAATCTGAAATTCCCAATTCTTCCGCTGATTCGATCGAAGCTCCTTCAACTCAGGAGTCGGGTTGGACAACTGTTAACTTTCCGAATGCGATCGACCTCGATAGCATTCCAGAAGCTGCGCCTGAACCAACGCCTGAACCGACTCAAATTGGCATTCGGGTCAAGGATTTAGAGCAGCAAAATCAACGTCTGCGATCGCGGGCTGCGGAGTTGGAGTTTGCGTTGGGTGAAGCTCATGCCACCTTGCGGTCTGAGACGAAGCGCTTAGAAACTCAGTTGAGTACACAGCAAGCAGAGGCAGAACAGCGAGCGCTCAAAGAAGCTCAGCTTTCTCAGCAGCAAACGGTGATGATTGCCAAACAGCGTCAAGCCCTAGATGCGTCGCGCCAAAGATTGCAAGACCAAGAAGCACAGCTTGCAGAACAAGTTGAGGCGATCAATGCAGTTCAACTGGAAGTGAAGCAGCTGGCTCAGAATTTGGATCAAGCGCATCAAGTGCATCAAAAACAGCAGATTTTAATCGAGACTTTGACCGCTCAGCTTGAAGCGAGTCAGGCTCAAGTTGCCCAGTTAGAGCGAGATTGTGCGTTAACCAAGCAGCAATATGACGAGCAGATTCAGCAATTGCGCCAATCCGAGGCAGCGTGTCGGGATTTGCGATCGCGCTTGCATCGCCAGCAGCAATACACGCTGCAATTCAAGGCTGCTTTAGAAAAATGCTTGGACGTGTCCGCAACTCAGAAGATTGAGGAGTCTGTGGATCAAGCGATTTCACAGAGTGAATGTCATGCTGAGCCAGTTGGTTTTGTCAAAGCGCAGCCAGTTCAACCTTGGTCTACGACGCTCGATAGTACGACAAGCTGGAACGAACCTGAACTGACTCCAGCCGCTTGGGCGACTGCACCAGATGATGACATTTTGTTTGAGCCAGAAATTTCAGATGAGATTGCACCAGAAGTTGAGCCAGCGTCTCTTGATGTAGATGTAGATGACACTCAAGTTGAACTTCCTGAACCGATCGTGATTAGCCCACCGCTAAGCTATACGATTAAGCGATCGACGGAAGAAGTCCCGTCTGTTCATCACGATATTCATCTGTTTGAGCCGACTGCGGTGCAAACAGAACCTGAGAATTTTGTAGTCAGTGAACCTGCGATCGACATTGATTCGATGCCTGCCATTGAACCAGTCGAGGAAGTAGCAGCAAGTCCGACTCTCGCTTTGCCACCTACAATTGAGCCAACTGTTCCGGCTGCTTCTCCGTTTATCACATTAGGTGTGAATGATCGAATTCGACGGGATGAACCGGATGAGGATCTGCCACCTGTGGGAGAAAGCCCTTCGCCTGTCGTGTATCCTCAGCGATCGCAAAAGAAACTCGACTCTTTAGCAGCAGTTGAACTGCCAACTTTCCCGAAAAAATAGGATTTAGATCTCAACAATTATGCCTTGCAGTAGCTCTCCAACTTGGAAAAGCGCTGCGAGGTTTTGTTATGAGTAGTTCAGCGCCAGCAATCGGATAGGGAGATAGGGAGCAATCTGAGTTTGGGTTCTCCTCATTTCCCCATCTCCTTACTCCGGCTTAAAGCTCACTCACCGGATTTTGCTTCGTCAAGCGATAAACGATCGCTCTTGCTGCAAACTTTGGTAAAGCCATCATCCGCTTCCATCGCCAAGGTTCTTGATACAGCCGATACAACCATTCCAAATGGTTATCACAGAACCACTGAGGCGCGCGCTCTTTCGTTCCTGCCCACACGTCAAAACTCCCTCCTACCCCAATCCAGACCGAATTTGGGCAAATGTGGCGATGTTGGGAAATCCATAGCTCCTGACGGGGCACACCTAACCCGACATAAATTAAGCGCGGTTGTAGCATTTTCAAGCGATCGAGAAATTCCCGCTCATCTTCTGGCTTTAAATAGCCATTCTGCGTTCCCACGATCGAGATTTCGGGTACTTTTTTTTGCCAATGTTCTGCTGCGGTATCGGCTACTCCTGGTGCACCCCCGAAAAAGAAAATTGACCAGGGTTCGCCAAATTGCGTCGATCTCTCTAGCAACGTCTGCGCAAGTTCAATCCCTGGCATTCGCTGCACCCGCTTGCCATGAATTCGCATGTAGAAGACAATCCCCGAACCATCTGGAATGACTAATTCTGCTTGATGAATAATATGTGCAAGTACTGGAGTCTCCTCTGCTTGCATTGTCATTTCTGCATTCAGTGTGATCACATGGCATCCCAAACCCTGTTCCAAACGATGCGTAATCCAGCGTGGATAATCCTGAACAAGGTGCATCGGTAAGCCTAAAACCGAGACAGGCTGCAAGATATCCGATGAATAGGGAATGTTCGACACGCGATCCTCACACATAGGTGTTCAGGGACAAAATTGTACCAGGAATTGTGCCTTACGACAGGACTAAATTATCGCGATGCACAACCGTTTCTTCCCCGGCATAGCCTAGAATTTCAGGAATTTCATCGGATTGACGTCCGCGAATTTTTTCGAGTTCGTCATGACTGTAGTTGACAATCCCTCTCGCAATTTCTTGACCAGTCCGATCGCACAATTTCACTGCCTCCTGACTTTCAAATGCTCCTTCAATCTGCACAATTCCGGCAGCTAATAGCGATCGACCACTGCTGCGAATCGCTCTAACAGCACCCTCATCTAAGTAAATTTGCCCCGTCGGTACCAATCCATGAGCAATCCAACGCTGACGCGCATTAAACGGGCGAGGCTGAGGTTCAAACTGCGTTCCAATGAACTCACCTGCTAGAATCTTGCTCAAATTCTGAGGTGTGCGACCTTGAGTAATTACCGTTCTCACGCCTGCCCCAGTTGCAATTCGAGCCGCTTGGATCTTCGTTACCATGCCCCCTGTGCCCCATTGCGTTCCAGAGCTTCCAGTTTGGACTTCTGCGAGTTCATCGAGATTTTTGACGATCGTAATCGGTTGAGCATTGGGGTTACTACGCGGATCAGCAGAATACAAGCGATCGACATCGGTTAATAAAAACAACCAATCTGCATCGACTACACTGGCAACGAGAGCCGACAACGTATCGTTATCCCCAAACTTCAACTCATCGACGGACACAGTATCGTTTTCATTGACGATCGGAATGACATCCAGCTTTAGCAGTTCTTGGAAGGTATGCAACACATTGATATAGCGATTGCGTTGAATCAAATCGCCGCGAGTCAGCAACACTTGAGCGATCGGTTGCTGTAATGCGGTGAAAAAATCATCATAAATTCGCATCAATCGTCCTTGCCCGACTGCTGCAACGGCTTGCTTTTTTGCCATCGATTTCGGACGTTCAATCAACCCTAACCGCGCACAGCCTACGCCTACTGCACCAGATGAGACTAAAACCACTTGATTTCCTTGAGCGCGGAGTTGGCTGAGCACTTCGACCAAAGACGCGATCGTAGATAGTGCTAACATCCCCGAATCCGGAGTGGTTAGACTCGACGTTCCAATTTTCACCACGATCGTTTGAGACATGAGCGCGAAAGACCTAAAACCGCTCAAATATCCTATCAAACGGTTTCACCGATTAAGATGTGACAAAATATTTCACAATTCTGGAAAATACGTAGGATCTTCTAAAGAATAAAGGGCAAACATGCCTACAATTTAGACTGCCAAACGTGCGTGGGTGAGAGATATGAACCTTAACAGCATTGCATCAGGAACCGCAACTATTAATTTGACGACTGTTCAGACCAATCAGACTTTGACACGAGAACTTCAGCAACGCCTGATTGCATTAGGTTTTCAACCGGGTCCTGTCGATGGAATTTGGGGCAGTCGTACGCAGGCGGCTTATGCTGCTTTCGCGACTCGCAACCAGTTCACAACCACTGCAATCAGCCCGCGTGCGGCTCAAGTCTTACTCGGCATCAATACCCTAAATAACATTGCATCAGGGACAGTGACGATCGCACTATCGACGATTCAAAATGTACAAACAATCGTCAGAGAGCTTCAACAGCGCTTGACAAATTTAGGCTTTCAACCTGGACCCATTGATGGAATCTGGGGCAGTCGTACTCAAGCAGCTTATGCTGCTTTTGCAACCCGTGCTCAGCTTAGAGCGACCGAAGTGACTCCTCGTGCTGCCCAGTTGCTACTAGGACGTCAATCTCTTCCAACTCCGACCCCCACGCCTGCTCCGACCCCCACGCCTGCTCCGACCCCCACGCCTGCTCCAACCCCAACTCCGACTCCGACCTCAGTTCAACAACCGACCCCAACCCCGACTCCGACCCCCACGCCTGCTCCGACCCCCACGCCTGCTCCGACCCCGACCCCAACTCCAACTCCTAGTTCGTCTCCTCGCTTTGCTCCAGCAACTCAAGCTTTACCGACTGGACTACGTCCCATTGCTAATGATGTTTGGATTTGGCAATTGAATCGAATCAGCACAGATGCTCGCTTGGTTCGTCAGATGCAACAAGGATTAGATGCAATGGGACACCAGCCTGGATCGATCGATGGACTCTGGGGAGGCAGAACGCAAACGGCTTATGCCGGGTTTACTAGAGTTTATGGCTTTCAAGCCGATGAGCTTTCACCGCAAGCAGCTTTGATGTTGTTGGAGCCTGCGATTCCTCAGATTGAGGTTGTCCGTCCAGTGCGATCGCTACAATCGAAAGATTTTCAAGATGTTGCCAGATCGATTGGCTGTGAGGTTGCAGCCGTGAGAGCGGTTGTCGAAGTTGAAGCAGCAGGATCTGGATTCTTGCGGGATGGTAGACCGAAGATTCTATTTGAGGCGCATTGGTTCTCAGAATTTACCAATGGGCGCTTTGATAATAGCAATGGTGATATTTCTAGCCCAGTTTGGAACCGTAGTCTCTATATTGGGGGTGCAGGTGAATGGGATCGATTGTATAAAGCAGTGAATTTGAATCGGAATGCGGCTTTGATGTCTGCTTCTTGGGGACTGGGGCAAATCATGGGATTCAATCATAGTGCAGCGGGCTATCGGGATGCTGAATCGTTTGTGCGAGATATGCATGACAGTGAAGGGAAACAGCTTGCAGCAATGTTCAATTTCATCAAGAGCAATCGTCTCGATCGCTTTTTGATTAACCGCGATTGGGCAGGATTTGCGCTTCGCTACAATGGCGAGAGCTATCGTGTGAATCGCTACGATGAAAAGCTTGCCGATGCGTACAGTCGTTGGTCAAATGTTGCTTAGGTGTGCAGATTCAAACCATATCGAGCCTGGTGCATGGAATTCACTGGGCTGATGTGGTCTCAAAATTGGGTTTCGCAATGCTGAGGTTTAGAATGCGATCGCACATCCGTCTGCTCTCGGTTCTGAACCTGCAATCAAAACCTCGCCAGACTTGAGAATCATCTGTCCGCGTCCGAATGCACTCGGTTCGGCAGTGAGTTGAATTTGGTGATTTCTGTCGGTCAGTGCGATCGCAATATCAGATCGCACAGTCTGCTCTAGTAAAACTTGGTTTTTTGCGAACCATCGCCAGCGTGGAGCATTCAAAGCCGTTTGCGGATTCATGCCATAGTCGATGAGGTTGACAACCATCTGTAAGTGACCTTGAGGTTGCATGAAGCCACCCATCACACCCAAAGCTCCAATCGGTTGATCATTGACACTCAAAAAGCCAGGAATGATCGTGTGATAGGCACGTTTACTAGGTGCAACTTGATTGGGGTGTCCAGCTTGAGTTGAGAAACCTGAAGCTCGGTTCTGAAGTGCAATTCCAGTACCAGGAATTAAAATGCCACTGCCAAATCCTGCATAGTTCGATTGGATAAAAGACACCATGCAGTTCTGATCTGCGGCTGCTAGATAGACGGTTCCACCTTTGGGTAGTCCTGAACTCGTTTCAGGCAAAGCGGTGTCACAGATGAGTTGTCGCCTTTGAGCGGCATAGGTTTTATCTAAGAGATCCGCAGCGGAGACGATCATTGACGCAGGATCGCTCACATGACGATCGACATCTGCAAATGCAAGTTTCATGGCTTCAATCTGCAAATGGAAGCTCTCGACCGAATCGCGTGGAAATTGAGTCAAGTCGAATCCCTCTAAAATGTTCAGAGCCATTAATGTTGCGATTCCGTGGGTATTCGGTGGAATTTCCCAAACATCCACGCCTCGATAATTCGTTGAAATCGGAGTTACCCAATCTGCTTGATGAGTTGCTAAATCTGTGCGATCGATCCATCCTCCCGTCTGTTCTGCAAATTGGGTGATCGCGTCTGCGAGTTCACCTCGATAAAAAGACTCTCCTTGGCTTTGAGCGATCGATCTGAGCGTTTTTGCATGATTCGGGCTGCTCCAAATTTCGCCTGCACGGGGAGCACGTCCATTCGGAAAAAAGACCGCTTGAAAGGGCTGATATTCCGCGCCTGAAAGTGGAGTAAAAATTTGCTCGGCTCGTTGCCAAGCCCGAGCCGTTTCAGGAGAAACCGGAAAGCCTGCTTCCGCATATTCAATGGCAGGTTCAAACAGCTTTTCAAACGGTAGCTTTCCCCAACGCTCTGAGAGCGATCGCCAAGCAGAAACCGCACCCGGAACCGTCACCGTTTTCCAGCCTAAATCAGGCATTCTCGGAGCATTGAGCAGCGTTTCGACTGGAATATGACGCGGGCTTCTGCCGGAAGCATTGAGTCCATGCAGTTTGCCATCCCAGACCAGTGCGAAAGCGTCAGAGCCAATGCCGTTTGAGGTCGGCTCGACAACCGTGAGCGCGATCGCGGTTGCAATGGCAGCATCGATCGCGTTTCCACCTGCAAGTAGCATTTGGATGCCTGCGAACGTTGCTAAAGGCTGGCTAGTTGCAACGGCTCCTCGCGTTCCCATCACAACCTGTCTCATCGTCGGGTAAGGATAATGAAGAATCTGCCTTTCAGCAGAGAATCGCTCCCACGCATTCGTCTCCAAGATGGACTCCTTTTGGTTAATTTTGGTGCTGTGCTGATCTGAGCTAGATGATAACTTTATCTCTAGTGGGACAGACCATCTCCTGATCCGGAACCTGTTTCCTCGCTCGTGAATCTATAGACAAGAGGACAGTGCCTAAATCGTCTCAGTTCAGGTACTGACGCATATGAACAAAACTGCACTTTTGACTGGAGCCGTGGTGCTAACTGCCGCCGTCGCATCAACGATCGCGACCGTCACCTATCAACGTCCGACAGCAGAAAAAGTTGAGCAACCGCCAGTTGAACAACCTCAACCTGCTCCCACATCTACCCCCTCAACAGAGAAATTCAATCCCCCAGTTGCAACTTCTCCCACGCCTGCATCTTCTCGTCAGCCGATTACTCTAGTCGATGAGTCTGTGCAATCGCCAGAATTTGCGAAATTCCTCGATCGTACAAAACAAGCGGTTCGCGATCGCGATGCAAAATATATTCGCAGTATTGTCACCCCAGTGACTCGCTTCAGTTTTGGCGAACATCGATCGATTAACTATCTCAATCCCGACAATCCCAAATCTCCTTTCTGGACATCCCTGGAAAAAGCCTTATCGCTTGGTTGTTCGCAGGAGGCTCAAGCCTATTCTTGCCCAACTGTATTTCATCAATTCGACGAAGCTATCAAGAAGAGTAATGCGAACATCGATGCTTTTTCTGCCATTGTCGTAGTCGGACAAAATGTGAATGTGCGATCGCAACCCCAGGAAAATGCTGCTGTCATCGCTACTCTGACCAACGAAATTGTCAAGTATGACATGGAAACCTTTCAGAATGCCGCTGCAAAAGAGGCGCTAAGACTGGATGATCCAAACGGTTGGACTCCGATCGTACTGCCCAATGATAAACGCGGATATGTTTCGAGTCGATATGCTTACAGTCCAGTCGGTTATCGAGTTTTCTTTGGCAAAGAACAAGGGGAATGGAAAATGCAAGCCTTTGTGAGCGGAGATTAGTGTGAGCGGAGATTAGTCCGCATGGCGATGTCCGTCCGGGTAAATCGTAAAGGCATCAACGATCGCACCTGTTAAGTCGAGATCAATTGCTCGATCCAAATTGGCTCGGCTCAAATTCGCGCCGCTCAAATTTGCATCGCGGAAATTCACGCGACGCAGATCCGTATTGCTTAAATCTGCATCGCTGAGATCGGCGTTTCTCAAATCCGCTCCCGCTAAATCGGCTCCCGTCAAATTTGCTCCGCTTAGATTTGCAAAACTCAAATCCGATCGCGAAATTTTCGCCTGCTGTAAATCTGAATTTGATAAATTCGCCTGATGCAGTTGGGTATCACTCAACTCTGCGAACTGTAACTGAGTCGATGTCAAATTCGCCTGTCGCAAATTCGCATACGGTAAATAGGCTCGATTCAAGCGACATTCAGCCAAATTGATATCGACTAACATCGCCTCAAAAAAGTTTGCTTGTTCTAAGTTACACCGTTCAAAATTCCGTTCTCCCTGGTTGTACCTTGAAATTAGCTCTTCTGCTGCGATCGTATCCATTACCGTTCTAAAGTCCACCAATCAACGCTCATTACAAAAATGTAAAAAAGAATTGTAATAGGTTAAGGATACTTAACATTTTCTTTAGGGATCATCCAAAAAAGATCTTGAAAATATGGGGAACGGCAATCCAAGAAATTGAAAAGTCTCTATCTTGGAATCAAGTTGTTCTGCGAACGACTAGCTCTCAACCCCATCTCGTGTCAATATCAGAAACAGTACGCTGCCGAACCAGGACTATGCCGGACTTGCAAGTGTCGATCGCTCAACACTATCACGAACGTACCAAATACGACCCCCAAACGATTCATGCCAAAAGCCAAGCCCTAAATTGGGAAGAACAACCCATTCCGTTCAAAGCATACCGATTTGGCACATCGTTCGATTTGAAGCCCTATCTGAGCGAAGAGACCAACCAAGGCGATGAGACGATTTGGTGGCAAAGGCTCTCTAAGCTTTTAGTTTGTAGTTACGGTTTGACCGGAGCAATCCCCACCAATGGCGAACCGCATTATCTGCGATCGTCCCCATCGGCAGGCGGTCTTTATCCGGCGGAGATATATTTGATCTCACGCGGCACTCCCTATCTTCCTGCCGGACTCTACAACTATCAATCGAAAACGCATACGCTGGTTCATTTTTGGCAGAGTGATGTCTGGACAGCTTTACAATCGGCGTGTTTTTGGAATCCAGTGCTCGAAGATACACAGCTTGCGATCGTGGTTTCTGCTGTGTTTTTCCGCTCGGTATGGCGGTATCAAGATCGAGCGTATCGACGGATTTTTCTCGACAGTGGGCACTTACTGGGCAACATTGAACTTGCCTGTGCGATGACTGATTTTCGTCCCCATTTGATTGGGGGATTTGCCGACGAAGCGATCAATCAATTGCTGTATTTTGACGTGAATCAAGAAGGTGCGATCGCAGTGTTACCGATCGCAGATTTACGAGAACTGCGCGAAAATTTGCCCCTAGCTCGCACTGCGCTACCCACGACTCCTCAGCTAGAGTATCCTCGTATTCCAGACGGCAGTTTATTGAGCTATTTTCATCAAGCCACCCAAATTCCCGACAATCCGAATGCAAAAGTAAATTGGCAAGTTCCTGAACCGAAAGCGCAGCAGGATAAGTACAATTTTCCGTTCTGCTTAAAGGTTTCCATGACTTGTCCACCGATCGATTGGAGTCCGAATTTATCTGGACTTGAACAAACGATCATTCACCGTCGCTCCACTCGTGCGTTTAGTGGAGAGAAGCTATCGCTGGATGAACTTCGCGCTGTCCTCGATTTTACTTATCAACCTCAGCATTACATTGAGCAAAACTTCGATCGATCTCCCGATTATTTTGATTTAAGCTTGGTGGAGACATTCATTGCGGTATCTGGGATTCAAGACATGGAGGATGGATGTTATTACTATGCGCCTGCGACTCAAGAACTTCGGCAGATTCGGTTTAAAAACTTTCGCCGAGAACTGCATTTTCTTTGCTTAGGACAAGATTTAGGGCGAGATGCGAGTGCGATTGTGTTTCACACGGCTGATTTACGCACGGCGATCGAGCAATATGGCGATCGAGTTTATCGCTATCTGCATATGGATGCCGGACATCTTGGACAACGAATAAATCTGGCTGCCATTCACCTCGGTCTAGGCGCAAGTGGCATTGGTGGATTCTTTGATGATCAAGTCAATGAAGTCTTAGGGATTCCCGAAGATGAAGCGGTCTTGTACATCACAGCCTTGGGACGACCGAGAAAGCGAGAATAAGTTGCTATAGTGAAAAACTGAATCTATTGCAGATATCCGCTTATGTTTCCGGTGATCTATTCCGATGAGTTTCTGCTGCACGATACGGGGCATTTTCACCCCGAAAACTCTGGGCGACTGACTGCAATTCAAGCTGCATTAAAAGCAACATTCCCCAGTCAGATTCACTGGCAACTTCCGACTCCGGTCGAAACTCGATCTCCCCTTTTATCGGTTCAAGCGGTTCACACTCAGCATTATCTAGATCAAGTTCGGTTGACTGCAAATCGGGGGGGTGGGTTTGTCGATGGTGAAACTGTGATTTCTCCACGCAGCTATGAAGTTGCACTGCTTGCGGTCAATGCTTGGATTGATGGGGTTGAGATGGCGCTTTCGGGTCAGCCTTGTTTTGTGATGGCACGCCCGCCTGGACATCATGCGATCGCAGATTTGGGTATGGGATTTTGCTTACTGAGTAATGCTGCGATCGCGGCTCATTACGCGCTGCAAAAGTGCGATCGCGTTGCGATTCTCGATTGGGATGTGCATCACGGGAATGGCACACAAGCGATCGTCGAAAAGAATCCGAACATTCGCTTCTGTTCGCTGCACGAATCGCCTCAATATCCGAGAACAGGAGATGCTTCTGAAAAAGGGTTTTATCAGAATGTTCTGAATTTGCCTGTGTCGGCGGGAAGTACGATCGCAGACTATGAACCGCTCTTTCAGCAGAAAGTGATTCCATTTCTAAGTGAATTTGAGCCGGATCTGCTGATCGTTAGTGCTGGATATGATGCGAATGCTGCCGATCCTTTAGCAGGCGTTTCACTCCAGCCCGATGATTATCGTGTGTTTACAGAATACTGTTTGGGGCTGACTCGCAAGATTGTGTTTGGGTTAGAAGGCGGATATGACTATGATGCGTTAGCGCGATCGGTGGTGGCAACGATCGCACCCTGTCTGAAGGATTGAGAGTGCTTTTTCAAGATTAGAGCCAAAAGGTTTAGAGATTGATTAACCCTCAGTTCGCAATGCTTCTCGAACAGTCTCAAACTTGTCTAATCGCTCACGTCCTCATCCTGCTGTAGCGTCGCTCGATAGCTTTGCGGAACTTCTTGAGGTAGGGTCAGCGATGAATCATCGTGGTTAAAAAAGTTCGATCGCGTGCGCTTCAATCCCCCTACTGTATCCCTCCGAGATTAATACGCGAATCTACTGTTCTGTGAACTGCCGCTGTGTCATGATCTTTATAGCTCTCCTCATCCCTTATAACTTCCTAGCCGATCTTATTGGTTCATTTTTTCTTAACTTTCTGAGCAATTTTTAGCTAATTCTTCTTGTGTTTTTTTACCGTTATCTGGCTATCTAAATCTCTTAAGTTTATTTCCCGGTCTATAAATATCTGAAACTCGCAATTCTAAAAGAAAACTTAAATCTATCCAACTCCTTGGATCTCAGATTGATTTAGTCTTTTTTCCATCCATTCATCCACTTTAGTCTCTAGGAAAGCCCTGAATAACTGGCTTTCCGGCACTCGATTGTTGCCTTATGGATGATTTGATTTGATTGAGATTAGTGCTCACACTTTTCTTAAATGTGAGACAGAATGATCGATTTCTATCTTCAGGCATAGACCATGATTTGCATTGATTGGGAATTACTAGACACATAGTCTCTAGAAAATGCTTTTCTCAGACAAAATTTAGAATTCTGCTCCAATTGATTGTCACAAAACGAATTGACAAAGTTGTTCTTTTTTAGCTTAGAGAGATGACTTAGGAAGCAGTGCGATCGAAGCATCTCTATTATTCATTTCCCCTGCCTTCTCACATTCCTTAGGTCTATGGCTTCTTTAACCACTGGTTATAATCTTCAACTTGTTCTTGTTTCAGTGCTCATCGCTGTTTTAGCCTCCTACTCTGCTATAGATCTGGCTGGAAGAGTGACTGCAACCCAAAGCCGAGTTCAAAAGATTTGGTTGTTCAGTGGTGCTGCTTCGATGGGCATCGGCATCTGGTCAATGCACTTTATTGGTATGTTGGCATTCCGATTGCCTGTTCTGGTAAATTACGACTTTCTCACCGTTCTTGTTTCGATTGTGCCAGCCATGATTGCTTCAGGATTGGCGCTATTTCTGGTTAGTCGTCCAACATTGGGCTGGTCTCAACTTCTAGGTGGCAGTATCTGCATGGGCTTGGGGATTGCCTCTATGCACTATATCGGTATGCTTGCAATGCATGCCTCGGCAGTCATCCACTATGACGTTCGCGTGGTTGCGCTCTCGGTTCTGATTGCGATCGCCGTCTCGTTTGCAGGACTGTTTTTGGTCTTCCAGTTGCGAGAAGAAACCACATCGCGCCAACTCTGGAAAAAACTCTTAGCTTCCTTAATTATGGGGATAGCAATTCCGACGATGCACTACACTGGCATGGCTGCCGCCTGTTTCATGCCGATGTCTAATATGCTCGCGGAGTCAAGCTTACAACCCCCCAAAAACGTAGTCCCTTTAGCTGCTGCTGTGATTGTTGGCACGCTGATTATTTTAGGACTCGCATTACTAGCCGCGTTTTTCGATCGGCGGTTATCTGCTCAAATCATCTATGCCCAGGCGATTCAGGAGAGCCAACAATATCTCAAAACAATTCTTCAAGGCATTCAAGTTGGTGTGTTGGTGGTTGAAGAAGATGCTCAAATTCAGTTATCCAATCGCGCAGTGCTCGATCTATTACATTTCTCCAGTGAAGCAGACCTACAAAAGCTGTGGAATCAAGGTATTACAAGCTGCCTGGATTCAACTTTGCTTGAGGATTCAGAGAATCCGCTGCTTCATTCAATGCAACCTGTATTGCAAAACATCCTTGCCAAACAGCCAGTACAGAATGCTGTGATTTATGTTGAAGCTGAGGAGCAAGAACCAACGGCGCTTCTAGTTAATGCTGTTCCTTTGAAATTATCGAATGCTGCGGTCACTCAGATGGTTTGTACGTTTAATGAGATCACTGAGTTAAAGCGTACTGAAAATCGTCTCAAGGAATCCGAAGCAAAATTCAGAGACTTAGCAACTCAGGAAGAACTGCTCAACCAGCTTTCATCTCAGATTCGAGAATCTCTGGATCTTCCGACGATTTTGCAAACGGCAGTCTCCGAAGTGCGGAAACTATTTGCTGTCGATCGCGCTTTAATTTACCAATTTAATGCGGATTGGCGGGGACAGGTTTCACTTGAAGATGTGGCAGAACCTTGGTCTCCTACCCTAGGCGAGGCAGCAGATAATTGTGCGCCCGGTGAATGTTTTGAAAAATACCGCCAGGGTCAAATTCGAGCCATTAACAATGTGCTTGAAGCGGGGTTAGATCCAACGCATCTTCAGTTCTTGCAACGCTTGCAGGTGCAAGCTAATCTGATTGTGCCGATCATGGTGGGCGATCAACTCTGGGGCTTGCTGATTGTGCATCAATGTAGTCACCCTAGAGTTTGGAAGGAGGAAGAAGGCAATCTACTGTATCGCCTGGCGGGTCAGCTAGGGATTGCGATTCAACAAGGAGATCTCTATGCCCGGATGGAGAATACTGCACTGCAAGCTCAAGCTCAAGCTGAACAATTGCTCGAATCTGAAGTCCGACTGACGCAGCAAACTCGAACTCTCCAAAAAACCCTGGAAGAGCTACAAAGCGTTCAACTCCAACTCGTTCAGAGCGAAAAGATGTCTGGTTTAGGTCAACTGGTCGCGGGTGTCGCTCATGAAATCAACAATCCAGTCAACTTTATCCACGCTAATCTGAATCATTTACAAACCTATGCGTGGGATTTATTAGATTTTGTACAGCTTTACCGCAAGTATTACCCCGATGCGATGCCAGAGATTGAGGCGAAGGCTGAAGAAATCGACCTCGAATTCTTGCAGGAAGATTTGATGAAACTGCTGACTTCAATGAAGACTGGCACTGATCGTATTCGTCAGATTGTGCTGTCGTTGCGTAACTTCTCGCGCATGGATGAATCAGAATTTAAAGCCGTCGATATTCACGAGGGAATTGAAAGCACCTTGATGATCTTGCAACATCGGTTAAAGGGAAGTAAAAACCGTCCAGCGATCGGGGTCATTCGGGAATATGACAATTTGCCGATCGTGGAATGTTATCCTGGACAACTCAACCAGGTATTGATGAATCTGCTCAGTAATGCGATCGATTCTTTGGAAGACCAGAACGAAAAACGAACCCTGCAAGACATCAAAGATCATCCCAGTCAGATCACACTTCGCACATCCTCGATCGACGCTCAATGGATCGAAATAGAAGTGGTCGATAATGGTGCGGGAATTCCTGAAGAAGTTAAAGAACGGATTTTTGATCCATTCTTCACCACAAAACCAGTTGGGAAAGGAACTGGTATGGGATTATCCCTGAGCTATAAAATCATCGTTGAACAACATGGTGGCAAACTAGAGTGCTATTCACAGCCTAATCAGGGCGCACAGTTTGTGATCCGGATTCCTATCAAACAGTAAACCTAGAAGAGTGGTTTAATCTCAAATTCCGACAAGCTCAAATCGTTTGGACTGTCATGCTATCGCTGCACATCTCACCAGCCAATTTCTAAAAACCTTACTAGCCGATGTAGATTTCATAACAGTCTTAAATCGGTGTGAAATAGGGGAATAGGGAAATCGCTTCTCGTTCCCCTGTTCCCCCAACTTGCAAGACCTTATGAATCAAACAGGAGTGCTCTATGTTTGCGAAGATTCGGGATACACAGATTTACTTTGATATTGAAGGCGCAGGACTCGTTCCCGATGGCGATCGTATGCGAGAAAAGCCGATCGCCTTCCTGATTCATGGTGGTCCTGGTGCGGATCATAGTTCTTACAAGCCGACGTTCTCTGCCCTGAGTGATCAATTGCAGCTCGTCTACTTTGATCATCGCGGACAAGGACGATCGGCAAGAGGCGACAAATCAACTTACACGCTCGATCAAAATGTCGAAGATATGGAAGCACTTCGACAATATTTGGGACTCGAGAAAATTGCTGCGATCGGCGGTTCGTACGGGGGCATGGTTGCTCTAACCTATGCCACTCGCTACCCCCAAAATCTCTCTCATCTGATTGCGATCGCCACTGTTCCCGATTTCCGCTTTCTCAAACGTGCTCAAGCAATTCTCAACGAACGAGGCACCCCCGAACAAATCGCGATCGCTCAATATCTCTGGAATGGCAACTTTGAAACCGAGGAGCAACTTGCCGACTATTTCCGCATCATGCAGCCGATGTACTCTGTGAATTGTCCCGTTGCAGAAGGTCGATCGCGCACCATTCTCTCGATCGATGCAATTAACATGGCGTTTGGAGGATTTTTGCGATCGTATAACGTTCTCGATCAGCTTCACAAAATCACTGTTCCTACGCTCGTCATTGGCGGACGGCACGATTGGATCTGCCAACCCGAATTCTCAGAAGAAATTGCCAACGCGATTCCCAACGCGGAGCTGAAAATTTTTGAGAACAGTGGACATCTCATCCGTTTAGATGAACCACAAGCCCTACTGAGTGCAGTTTCAGAATTCATTGCTAAAAAATAGGGGCGATCCCTCAGAATCGCCCCGTTTTGCCTATGCTTCGCTTGTTACGTTGTCCGTGCCTTCGTCGGTTCGACGTTTCACGGGTTTGGGAAGAGGTTCCGTCCGACGCGGAGCCGCCTGTGGTTGAGGCGCAGCTCCTGACGGTCTACGATCGCCGCCACTCGGTCTACGATCGCCGAACGGTCTTCTGCCGCCGCCACCACCGCCGCCGCCAAAACGCCCGCCTGGGCGAGAAAAGCGACCGCGTTCAATCTCCTCTTTCGACTTCTTCCGAGGCGGAATCATGCCGATCGACTTAGCAGTCATGACGACCAGATCTGCACCTTCGCGCTTCGCGTTAATTTCCCAGAAATATCCAACCGATTTTCCGGTCAACTCACCGCGCAATTTCAGCTTGAAGGCTTTTGCACGATCGTCTTTCTTGCGTGGAGCTTGCTGAATCTTAATCACCATCGACTTCTCTTCAGGCGTGTGAAAAATCACTTCGCCTCGAATCGAAAAGTAATTATCTTCTACCTCAGAAGAAGGCAGATAATTCGGGGTTTCCTCGGCTTCTGACTCTTCTTCAGACTTACTGAGATTTTCAGGCTCCCAAACTCCGACGATCTGAACATGCAGATCTTCGTGCTTCTCACGAGTGCGCGGATACACCACCCAGAGATGCTCTTGTTCGAGGTCTAAATGGTTTTTCACTAAACTCATCACCCGACCGAGCAGCACGGCTTCGATCGTGGTTCCATCTGCGGTCTTCATCTCGCCCCGCGTGAACTGTTCTTCAGACGGAGTATAGCGACCTCTCAAAAGCCCGATCGCACGATACTGCATCGGTTCGCTCGGAGCCGGAATCGGCTGCTGGCGCAAACTTGCAGGATCAAACAATTCGATCTCTGGCTCAGGAGGCTTCTCCACAGCAGGCGGAGGTGAGGTCGGAGCTGCAGGAGCAGGTTGAGGGCGCGCGACAGGTCGCACCAGCGGGCGCTGGGCGGTCGGCGGCTTTGGATCAGATGCATCTGGGGATTGTGGCATGTCAGAGCCTTCAGCCGCAGTCTCGGCGGCATAGGATTTAGGAGGCTGGAGTGGTCGGTTGGGCAAGGGACTCATAGGCTGTCATCGTCACAGGCTGAGGGCAAAAAGCAATCAGTCGCTTATTGTACTGAATGCAGGCTGGCTTTCAAGAATCCGAACGCTTTTAGACCGATTTACAAAAAAAATATTTCTCATCGGCTAAACTTGCGGTTGTTTCGGATTCTCCAGAGTGACTACGAGAATGCCATACTGGAAAATACGGCACTTCATAGACCTCTTTCTTAGCATCTTCGGCATCGTGTCAGCAAGAATACTATGCCTATGATACTGATTTCTAATGCCGTCCAAATCGCTTTGGACGGCAACAATCTTAAGATTTCCCGTGATTTGATTGAGATCAACAGAGATTTCTGCCTGTGTGTCTCTGTTCGGAAATTTCGATATAGAAATCTACCCAGCAGTAGAGAGCCTAGAATCAATACTTATGGCGCTACACGAAACCTTGACAATTACGTTAAAATTTGTAAACGAGTAATACATATCGCTTCACATCCGTCGCCTCAGGAATCTTTCGGATGCGAAATGAAGTCATTGTGAAGCAGATGTGGATTAGCGCTCCTTTGTATTTAGTGTTTCACCGAGTTTGGTGAGTTTGAACATGCAAGTTCCGTTTTTTGGCAAGGTTGGCAAAAGTCAGCCATCTCGTTGGGTATTGGCATTGCTTGCAGCAGGCGCGATCGCGATTCCAAGTGGTGTATTTCTGGCTTCACGGCAATCTAGCCCTCGTCAGGAAACCGCTACAATTTCTGTCGAATCGAAGACCGTGACTGCGAGGATTTCAGCGAGTGGCGAGATTATCCCAGTTCGCACGGTTAATTTAAGTCCGAAAACTGCCGGGAAGATCGTTCAGTTGCTAGTCGATCAAGGCGATCAGGTGACGCAAGGACAGGTTGTGGCGCGAATGGAAAGCCAAGATATTGAAGCAGAACGCAATCAGGCTCAAGCGCGAGTTGCGGAGGCTGAGGCGAAGTTAGATCAATTGAAAGCGGGAACGCGGGTTGAAGAACTTCGCCAAGGGGAAGCGGAAGTTGCGAGAGCAGAAGGCGAAGTACAGCGAGTCCGAGGATTAGTTGCGGATGCGAACTCTGCGCTAGATTTTGCTCGAACTCAGACGCGCCGACAGCGAGATCTGGCAAGCCAAGGAGCAATTTCGGCGAATTCACTGGATGAATTTGTGCGACGGGAACAGAATGCGAGTCAAACGCTGAGTCAAGCTCGCGCTCAGTTGAGCCAAGCGGAAGCTCAATTGAGTCAAGCAAATCAACAATTAGAACAGCGCCAGAATGGGGCGCGACCGGAGGAGATTCGGCAGTCTGAGGCACAATTAGCATCCGCGATCGCTCAGCTTCAGCAAGTCCAAAACCGTCTTGAAGATACTTTTATTCGTGCTCCTTTTTCAGGAGTCATTACTCAGCGATATGCCACCGTTGGAGCGTTTGTCACGCCGACGACTCAGGCAAGTGCGGGAGCAGATGGTTCGGCATCGACTTCGATATTCGCCTTAGCCAGTGGATTAGAAGTGCGGGCGAAAGTGCCAGAAGTGGATATTGCTCAGATCAAAAGCGGTCAAGAAGTCGATATTCGAGTCGATGCTTATCCGCAAGAAACCTTTAAAGGTCGAGTTCGTTTAATTGCTCCTGAAGCTGTGACAGAGCGGGATGTGACATCTTTCTCAGTGCGGATTGATATTCTCACAGGACGCGACAAACTGCGATCGAAGATGAATACCGATGTCAGTTTCTTAGGCGATTCGATTCCTGAAACTCTGGTTGTTCCGACGGCTGCGCTTTCAACTCAGAAAGGTAAAACGGGCGTTTGGGTTCCAGGTGAGAACAATAAACCGCGTTTCCAAACCGTGACGACTGGACTGAGTTTTGATAACGAGACTCAAATTTTAGAGGGAATTAAGGCAGGCGATCGCATTTACGTACAGCCACCTGCAGGACAGAAAATCGAGAATTCCAATCAGTAGGGTAGAGCAATGGATTTTGGTGAGAGCTTAAAAATGGCAGCGAAGACGCTGACTGCCAACAAGCTTCGCAGTAGTTTGACAATGTTGGGCATGATCATTGGCAATGCGTCGGTTATTGCCATGATTGGCATTGGACAAGGCGCGCAAAGGCTTGCTTCTGAGCAATTTGAATCGTTGGGACCGAATGTATTGTTTGTGTCACCGGGCGGAAATCAGGCACGGCAACGGACGAATAATATCCCGAGAACCTTAGTCTGGGACGATGCAAAAGCGATCTCCGAACAAGTTCCGAGCGCAGCAGGCGTTTCTGCCCAGAAAAATGCTTCGTTTCCAGTGGTGTATGGCAGTCGAAATTCTACGTCGCTGATTGTGGGTGCGACTCCTGAATTCTTGACGGTGCGGAGCTTTGATGTTGAAAAAGGGCGATTTATTTCCGAGATTGACTTGAAGCGAAATCAGCGAGTCGTCACGTTGGGCGCAGATTTGGCAAATCGGTTTTTCGGAGATAAAAATCCGATCGGAGAAGAGATCCGAATTCGCAACGTCAGTTTCAAGATTGTCGGTGTTCTGCAAGCGAAAGGCTCTTTTCTTGGCAGTAACCAAGACGACGCGGCTTATATTCCTTTAACGACCATGTCGAGTACTTTGACGGGTCGATCGCCCTACGGATTAGATCTGTCGTTTATTTCGATTTCAGCGAAAGATGAAGCGAGTATTCCGGCGGCTGAGTTTCAGATTACAAACTTACTCCGACGACGACACAAAATTGTCACAGATGATGATTTCACAGTGCAAACTCAGAAAGATATTTTGCAAATCGTTGGTACGATTACGAGCGGATTGACGGCAATGCTAGCGGCGATCGCGGCTGTTTCTCTGCTGGTTGGCGGTATCGGCATTATGAACATCATGCTGGTTTCTGTGACGGAGAGAACTTCAGAGATTGGTTTACGCAAAGCGATCGGAGCATCAGGGAATGACATTCTGATGCAATTTATGATCGAAGCTGTCATTCTTTCAGCAGCAGGTGGATTAATTGGAACGATCGTTGGTGTGGGCGGTGTGGTGCTGGTAGCTGCTTTTACGCCGCTTGAAGCGATCGTTGCTCCTGCCGCGATTATTCTTGCCGTTGGAGTCTCAGGCTCGATCGGATTAGGATTTGGTGTGATTCCTGCTCGCCAAGCTGCCAAACTCGACCCCATCGTTGCGCTCCGGAGTGCTTAATCATGCCAAATTCAGTCATTATTCGCTTAGAAGAAGTTACGAAGGTCTACGGAATCGGAGATACAACTGTTCATGCTTTAGCAGGAGTCGATCTGATCGTCGAACAGGGTGAGTACTGCGCGATTATGGGGGCTTCTGGGTCGGGTAAATCGACGATGATGAACATTATCGGCTGTCTTGATCGACCCACTGCCGGACGGTACTATCTCGACGGAGAAGATGTTGCTCAGTTAGACGATCGGGCTTTAGCTCATATTCGTAATCAGAAGTTGGGCTTTGTGTTTCAGCAGTTTCATTTACTGCCGCAACTGACTGCATTAGAGAATGTGATGTTGCCGATGGTTTATGGGAATGTACCTGCTCAAGAGAGGCGTGATCGCGCAACAGAAGCTTTGATCAAAGTCGGCTTAGAGCAGCGCATGCAAAATAAGCCGACTCAGCTTTCGGGGGGACAGCAGCAACGGGTCGCGATTGCCAGAGCGATCGTCAATCGTCCGGTGCTCTTGCTAGCAGATGAACCAACGGGAGCATTAGACTCGACCACGACTCAGGAAATTCTGAATATTTTCACCGAGTTGAATGCGAGTGGAATGACAGTTGTGATGGTAACGCACGAACCGGAAGTTGCTCGGTGTACTCGGCGAGTGATTTGGTTCAAAGATGGACAGGTACTCACGCCTTACTTAGCTCCAGAAGAGATAGGCGTTGCAACGGTGAGCTAAAAAATTGATCTGCTTCCAAGAGAAGATCTAGCAAGTTTCTCGCGATCGCTAAACATGCTCTCGCTGGCGACTGCAATAGCGAATCAATGCAATGAATAAGCCAATGCCTGCAAAATATTTCAGGGGATCAGGCACGATTGGACTCGGTGAGAAAAAGCCTTCAATCACGCCTGCAACAATCAACATGGGAATAACTCCAAACATGAGTTGTGCTGCCTTCAAACTGTAGACTTTAATCGCATCAATCCGTCGATACTGTCCTGGAAACAGAATGCCTCTTGCAATTAACAATCCTGCTCCGCCAGAAAAGAAGATGGCAGGAAGTTCCAACGAACCATGTGGAAACACAAACGCCCAAAATGGAAAAGCGAGATTGTTCTGTCCCACTAAAGTACCTACCCCCCCAATCAGCAAGCCATTCATAAATAGCAAGAAGATTGTAAATAGTCCGAGTGTCATCCCCCCTGCAACGGCTCGAAAAGTCACCCCTAGATTGTTCGTCATAATCTGGCTTGCTGCTTCTGGCTCAACCCCTAGAATCGAACCCATCCAAAGTCTCCCGTCATCCCTTACAGTACGAATCAGATGATCTGGAACAATCATTTCGAGAAACTGCGGATCGCGCCAGGAAAACCACCAAGCGATTAATCCACCTAAGCAAAATATTCCGGTTGCGATCGCAGTATAGCCGAACGTCTCCTGCACCACCGCAGGCAAGCCCCATTTGTAGAAGTCGATCGCAGTTTTCCAATCTTGCTTGCGCGATCCCTGATAAATCTGACTATATCCACGAGAGGTGAGCCGTTGTAAATCCTGGACGAGCGTATTGCCAACCTGGGCTTGATTGGTGCGTGCTCTGGCTAGATCGGCAGATACCGAGCGATATAAACTGGCAAGACTTTTAATTTCTTGTGTCGAGAGCGATCGCAGTCCTCGCTTTTCTATCCGAGTAAGAAGTTCGTCTAATTGTTTCCAATTCGGCTCACGTCGAGCAATCCAGCGCTTAACATTCATAGTTTGTAAAATTTTCGGGTGTTTCGGACAACCTCGCCTAAGATAGCCTCAGACCGTACGGTTTGATTCATTCACGTCGAAATTTATGTCTAATCTTAGCCCTAGTAATCCCATTCAGCCCCTCAGTGTTGGAGATGTGATCAGTGCAGGTGTGCGTCTGTACCGCTCCAATCTCAAACGATACTTGATTTTAGTGTTGCGGACTTATCTTTGGATTTTTGTTCCCGTGTACGGCTGGGCAAAAAGTGCAGAAATCACGGGTCGCATCTCTCGCCTTGCTTATCAAGAATTAATTAATCAACCAGAGACTCTCACTGAAGCTCAGCAAAACACTGAACCAAAAGTCTGGAATTTTCTAGGCGCGGGATTACTGATGGGGTTAATTGTGATTGGGATATACATGGCTTTTTTAATTGCTTTTTTCATCCTGATTGTGATTACAGCAGCATTAACAGCAGTGAATCCGCCGTTAGGAATCGTTGGTGGCTTGTTAATGGTTGTTGCATTCATATTTGGATTGTTTACTTTTATCCGGATTATGTCTCGGGTCTTTATTTATGATGCGGCGTTAGCGATCGAGGATAATCTGGATGCTTCGAGTTGTATTGGTCGCAGTTGGAATCTGACGAAAGGATCGGTCGGTCGGATTCAGTGGATTTTCTTTGTCACATTCATCCTGACGCTGATCGTCAACGTTCCTTCTCAATTTGTGGGTGCAGCGGTTCCTGTAGGGGAAGATACTGATCCTGCCATTGCTGTGACTGCAACACTCTTGTTTTTTGCGATTAGCCTAATTGGCAGTGCGTTCATTACTCCGCTGTGGCAAACCATTAAAGCGGTGGTGTACTACGATTTGAGAGCGCGACGAGAAGGTTTTGGCTTGGAATTGCGCGATCGCGGTTAAAGTGGGAATGACTTGAGATAGTCCTCCTTATCGAATCACGGTCATGAGTCTGTTTAACCACATCAAAGTCCGCACTCCAGAGAGCGTCGAATTAGAGTTTACGCTCGCAGGAATTGGCAATCGTACGATCGCGCTGATTGTGGATTACCTCATCTGGGGTGCGTTGCTGATCGGTGTATTAATGGTTTGGTTAATTCTGTCTGTCCAAATTCAGCAGTATTTTCCAAATACCAGAAACATTGAGATGTGGTTGACTGCCATTTCGATCCTGCTTTCGTTTGCCATCTACACGGGCTATTTTGTTCTGTTTGAAACCCTATGGCAGGGACAAACGCCAGGAAAACGCTATACCAAAATCCGAGTCATTCGAGATGATGGACAGCCAGTGGGGGCGACTCAGGCAATTTTACGAGCATTGGTTCGCCCGATCGATGATATTGCTTTTATCGGAATGTTGTTGATTATTCTGACGAAACGCGAAAAACGTTTGGGAGATTGGATTGCGGGAACTTTGGTTGTTCAAGAACAACGTCCGATCTCGTCTGCGAATTTTAAGCTGTCTCCAGAAGCAGACTCGCTGGCAAATCAACTAGTCGCAACTCAAAATGTCGCCGTGTTGTTACCTGATGATTTTGCGGTCATTCGGGAGTATTTGCAACGTCGATCGATGTTAGACAATCGAGCTCAAAATGATCTCAGCCTGAAGTTAGCAAGACAGGTCAGAGATTTACTAGAGATGAAAGAGCTTCCATTTGAGATGACAGCAGATTTGTTTTTGGAAGCAGTCTACTTGGCGTATCAGAGACAATAGACTCAGAACCAGTAGACTTAGAAACAATAGACGGAGAGTAGAGGAATCGAACCCCCAGGTTTTACCCAGTCTCGGTTTTCAAGACCGATTGCCGACCATTTAGCGATACTCTCCATTTGGGGTGACTGACGAGACTCAAACTCGCTAACACTAGTTTCACAGACTAGCTCCTCGATCACTTCGGATTCAGTCACAGTGGATTCGGCGGGATTTGAACCCGCAACCTATCGTGTGCAAGACGATCGCTTTCCCAGTTAGAGCTACGAACCCAAGGCAGGAGTGATAGGACTCGAACCTACAACATCCAGGGTCGAAACCTGGTACTCTTCCAATTGAGCTACACTCCTATATTTTGGCGAGAGTGGTAGGACTCGAACCTACACAGATCGGTTTAGAAGACCGATGCCCTTCCATTAGACGACACTCTCAGATAGTTCTCAGATAGTAAAAAATTGGTATGGACAGCGAGACTCGAACTCGCACCCAGAGTTTGGAAGACTCTCATGCTACCGTTACACCATATCCACAAATGGGGCTGATGACAGGAATCGAACCTGCAACTTGCTACTTACAAGGTAGCTGCTCTGCCAAATTGAGCTACATCAGCAAGAACTTGAAATACTGTGTAAAACTTTCTAGACAGTTTTTCTAACGCATTTAAGAACGCTTATAGTATTTTCATGGCTATTAATCCTCCTCCAAAAACATGCCTACACTGCGGGCAACTCTTTCATAGGCGCGAAAATGAGCGTCTTTCTGACTTCAAAAAGAAGAAGTTTTGCGATCGCTCTTGCTCTGCGTCGTACAACGGTAGGATGTTTCCCAGAAAAATTACAATTTCACCAACAGGGGGTATTCTTCCCTGTCAACGATGTTCTGCACCTATTCAGCTTAAGCGAGCAGCAAGAGGTGGGTACTACAAGAGAAAGTACTGCGATTCATGTTTGAAACGTTCTCTATCCGAACATGGCACAACAGTTATTGCCAAGAATACTAAAGAGTACCAGGCTAAGAGAATCAATGTTCTATCTTTAACAAAAGCAGAATTGTTTAGTAGAAGAAAGAACTGGCAATCAGCTAGAACTAGCATTAGAAATCATGCCTCAAGAATCTATCTTGCTAGTGGTGGTCGAAAACAATGTGCTATTTGCGGGTATAGCTTGCATATAGAAATCTGCCATAGAAAGCCTGTTAGTCAATTTTCAGATCATGCTCTTATCTCCGAAATTAATGCTTTTTCAAATTTGATTGCTCTTTGTCCAAATCATCATTGGGAGCTAGATAATGGATTACTCTTGTTGAAAGAGTTGGACGCGGGGCTGGGAGTTGCACCCAGTGATCGCAGCGTATGAGACTGCCGAGCCACTCCTGCTCTACCCCCGCTATACCCCCGACTGGACTCGAACCAGCAAGACGCTTATTTTAAGTAAGCGATGTCTTCCCAATTGCATCACAGGGGCAGATGGTCTAGTGGGCGCTACAGGAATCGAACCTGTCTGAGTCTGATTAAAAGCCAGATGCATCACCGCTCTGCCAAACGCCCTGGTACACCGAGCAGGACTCGAACCTGCTAGTAACACGCTCATCAGGCGTGCGCGTAGACCACTTCCGCCTTCGGTGCATTTGGTACTCCCGACAGGACTTGAACCTGCATAAACTCCGTCCCTCAAACGGAGGCGTTTACCGTTTCGCCACGAGAGCACAGTACCCCTGGTGGGAGTCGAACCCACAAAACCTGGTTTCTAAGACCAGTGCATATTCCGTTCTGCTACAAGGGTGAATTGGTCGGGATAGTAAGATTTGAACTTACAACCTTCGACTCCCAAAGTCGCTGCGCTACCAAATTGCGCCATACCCCGATCGTGTTTGGTACTCCTGATGAGATTTGAACTCATACATGAACTATTTTTGAGATAGTTGCCTCTACCAGTTGGGCTACAGGAGCAAAAGACAGGAGGATAGAAGTGCTGACCCAAAAGCATTTCATGCCTCCCGACTGGGAAGGAAGGAATCGAACCTTCACCCATCTGTTTCAAAGACAGATCGCTTTACCTAATTTGCGTACTTCCCACTATCGATTTGAATGATCTGAATGATTTGAATAGTTTGGATGCCGAGGTTGGATTTGAACCAACATCTCCATGATTCAGAGTCATAGCAACTTTCCAAGTCGTCCACTCGGCATTGATTGGCTGCCCTAGTAGGATTTGAACCTACATCCCTCCGATTAACAGTCGGATGCTCTGCCAGTTGAGCTATGGGGCAATGTTCCTGAAGATTTCAGGATGGGAATGGCAGGGATCGAACCCGCGTCCTCAGAGCTTCAACCTGATGCTAAAACCAACTCAGCTACATTCCCTGAAAAGTTTGTTTGGCGGAGAGAGTGGGAGTCGAACCCACAGAGGGGATTAAACCTCGATCGTTTAGCAAACGACTTGCCTTGCCAATGGCGACCTCTCCATTTGGTGGGTCGAGTTGGATTTGAACCAACGATGCTTGCGCAGCCGTTTTACAGACGGCTTCCTTGATCAGACTTGGATATCGACCCAGATTTGGCAGTGCTGACGGGAGTTGAACCCGCAAACGCAACTTTGAAAGAGTTGTGGCTTTACCAATTTGCCTACAGCACCATGAAATTTGATTTGGCGAAGGGACTGAGACTCGAACTCAGATCGTCGGTTTTGGAGACCGAAATGCTACCGTTACACCATCCCAACGTGTTTGGTCGCAGTGCGGGGAGTTGAACCCCGAATGTCTTGGATATGAATCAAGATCCTGACCGTCAGGACACTGCAAAACTTTAGAATTTGGAGTCCGGGAGGGGAATCGAACCCCTGTTGAGCAGATTTGCAGTTTGCCGCCTTCCCACTTGGCTACCCGGACAGGCGAGGATAACGAGATTTGGCACAAGATTTGAACCTTGCGATTTCTGGCTTGATAGTTCAGTGCTTGACTCGGCTGAACTACATCCTCTTAAGAAGCAGGTAAGATTGCTAAGCTTACCTGCTATGGATCATATGGGTGAACTATTCAGTTTTCATGGTTCAGAAGTTAGTGCAGTCTAAAGTAGTGTTCGCCGTTGCAAAAAGCCTTCACTTTGCACTTTTGAAACGGCTTCGGCTTGTTTTCGCCGATCCGATGCTGATTGATCTCTGCGTCGATCCCAGCTAAAGTTCCAGGAGTCCGATCTCGGATGTCTTAGAAACAGAATCATTTCGTCGCCTCCGGTTTGTCTTCTCTTGTACTACATTAATACTACATTCTGTATTACAGAGTTGTCAAGAGCGTACTACAACTTTTTTTCAGATGCCTTCCAGAACTGTTCAGCAAAGGCAATTGCGGGATGAATCGGGGCTTTCGGCTTGGTTTTAAGCTTCATTCCGAGTTCAGATAAAAAGCGATCGCCTTTTTTAGAATTACAACCTGCACAAGCAGTCACAACGTTATCCCAAGAATGGCTTCCACCTCTGGAACGGGGAATCACATGGTCGATTGTCAACTGCTTCTGAGTTCCGCAATACTGGCAGGTGTGGCAGTCTCGGCGGAGAACTTCTCGGCGACTGACCGCAGGCACTTTCCAATGCCGTTCTGGATTCGATCCCGTTAAACGGATGTGCTCAGAAACATGTAGTACAACATTGGGAGAACGAACTTCCCATTGCTGAGCATCTTCAAAATCGAGTGCTTCAGCTTGTCCAGAAATAATCAGAACAATTGCACGTTTGATGTTGATGCGCGCGATCGGTAAATAGTTTTTAGAAAAAACCACGATCGACGCTTGTAATATATGTGGTTCAGTTGCCTGCATGACGGTTTGTTTCACTCCTAAAAAAGAACCCCGCTCCTGATGTGCCAGAAGCGGGGAAAGGGTGGTGAGTAAATGCCCTTACGCTGGAGATAAAATCTCCCGATTTCGCCCGCTTTTTGCACCATGATTTTTCAGCCAGTTTTCCGACATGCACGCACTTTCTACACCTGGAACTGGGGCAGATGTGCAGTCACATAAATGGGAAAAGCCGTAAATCATTGCGATGTAGTATCTGTAGTATGATTTATTTACATACTACAGATATATTACAAATTTGTCCAGGCGATTTCGGGAATTTTTTCGTCAATTCAGCTTTGAGCGATCGTCAATCTCGTCAGAAACTTTCTCGATTCAAATTCGACAACCCATGTTGACGACGTAACTCATGCAAGGTGAGATAGTCTGCACCATAAAACGCTTGCTTTTGCCGTTCGTCCATCTCATTGCAGCCATAAAGATAAGGACGACCTCCTAGAGCACAACATTGTTGTAGTGCCATTTGTAAAACTGGAAGCGTCTTGGTCAGCAGCATCGGGTTCCAGCGGCTCACCATTGTGTAAAGCCCCACGCTAAAGAGTAATGTTCCTTTCGGTGCTGGAAGAAAAGCAAAATTCGTATGGTCTGCTGGGCGACGAATCATGAGAATGTAAATTGCTTTGAGTGCTTCAGATAGAGGCTGTTCTCTCATCAAAGGTTCCAGAAATTCCATGAAGCGAACTACGTTAGCATAGTCAAAGATATAATCTGTCCAAATCTGAAAATGATCTGGGAATGCGGAAAGCCAGACATCTCTGCGCGCTTGTAGCTGAAAGGGAAAATCTTGCTCACTCTTGACTTGATCTGAATCTTGATACAAAGCAGGGGCAATACAAGAGTCACTAAATTGCTCTTGCTGGCTCATATAACCATACTCAGAAGCAATCTCATTCAAAGAGATATAGCCATTGAAATGCTGAATTCCACTGTTCGGGGCAGCTAGCTCTGGTAAAAACTCCAGCATTTCAGAAACGCTATCATGCTGTCGCTTAACAGTATGTGTAAATTTTGAGAAGGGCTGAGTCTGCATTACGACTTTGTCAATAATGCCAACTTGTCCTAATCCTGCCAAAGCAAAGCGGAACAGCGTTTCATTCTCGTGCGGAGAACACCAAAGAACTTGTCCATTCGGCTGAATCAAACGCAGGCGACGAACTTGATCGACTTGGAAACCATGCGCGATCGAATTCAGCCCCATTCCACCTACTGAAAGCGTTCCACCCACTGACAAATCCAGATAATCAGTCAGAACGGCTGATTGTCTGCCTGCCTGGTTCAAACATTCCTCAACCGCACGCCAACAGCTTCGCCCCGAAACTTCAACCAAGCCATCTTCTAAGAACTCAACTTCAGCCGATCGACTAAAGTTTTCAAGAAGAATGCCTCCAGAATTGAGACTCTGCCCATTACATGAATGACCAGCCCCTCGAACTGTTAGCGAAGTTCCAGTCGTCTGAGCCACTTCTAACGCATGAAGAATATCTTTCTCCTGATGCGCTGTTACTAAAATGCCAGGTTGCTTGCGTCGCAATCCTCCGAAATCAGTTTGATACTGTGCAGGCACAATATCTGTAACTTCGCCCTGTATGCCTTGCCGAAGTGAATCTAGAATGTCAGACATAATTATTTATCCAGAATCATTTGAGCTGCTTTCTCACCAATCATGATGCAGCTTGCGTTAGTATTCCCACTCACAATCACAGGCATAATCGAGGCATCCGCAACTCTCAGTCCTTCAACCCCATGGACTCGGAGCTTTGAGTCCACTACTGCCATTTCATCTTGTCCCATTTTGCAGGTTCCAACAGGATGCCAAATCGTCGTTGCCTGAGTGCGAATTAGACTGTTCAAGTCATCGATATCTGCTGTAAACTCGCCGCCATTGAACTCCATTAAGCTTGAAGTATGAGCCAGTTCACGAGCAAGCTGAATCCCTTGTCGTAAGACTTTCAAATCACGATCGCAACTCAAATAATTTGGATCAATCCTTGCTGAATCCAACGGATTGGCAGAGCGCAAATTGATCTGACCTCGACTTTCAGGTTTGGCTAACGTTGGCGCACAAAAAAACACAGAATCTTCGATCGACAATTCTTGAGGAATCAATCCACGCATATTTCCTGTGAAGTGAAATTGTAAATCTGGTGCTTCATGCTGATCATCTGTATTGACGAATAATCCGGCTTCTCCTAGAAAAGTAGGAAGCTCAAGATTTTGTTTAGCTCGATACATCAAAACCATCATCAGATGATCGTGTAAGTTCTGTCCGACTCCTGGCAAATTGACTTGAACTGAAATGTCGTGCGCTTTAAGCTGAGCGGTAGAACCAATCCCAGAAAGCATTAAAAGTTTGGGTGAGTCGATCGCTCCTGCACAAAGAATGACTTCTTGATTGCAGTAAACTCGCTGAATTTCACCTGCTTGAATATATTCCACACCAATGGCACGATTGCCTTTTAGCAAAATACGAGTGACTTGGACTTGTGTCTGAATCGTTAGATTCGAGCGGTGGAGAACCGGATTGAGAAATGCGATCGCGGCGTTACATCTTCGCCCATCTGGAGTTACATTCACTTGATAAATGCCCGCTCCATTTTCTTGCTGCTCCCCATTAAAATCCCAATCTACGCCATAGCCAAGTTCTCTGCCTGCTTGCACAAAAGCTCTTGAAACGGCAGTAGGTTCAGGACAATGCCGAACACTCAGCTCGCCTCCCATCCCATGAAAATTAGAGACATCTCCAGCATAATTCTCTGACTTCTTGAAGATGGGAAGTACTTCATCGTAGCTCCATCCCTCATTCCCTAAGTTCTTCCAGCCATCAAAATCATGACGGCTGCCTCGAACGTAGATCATCGCGTTAATACTACTGCATCCCCCTAAAACTTTGCCTCGTGACATGAAGATGCGGCGGTTACAGAGTCCAGGCTGTTCCTCAGTGAAGTAAGACCAATCGTGTTGAGATCCCCAAAGACTAAATAATTCTGACGGTTGATCAATATTAGAATGCTTTGCTGAACCTCCTGCTTCTAAGACTAAAACAGTAGTTTCAGAATCAGCACTCAGACGATTCGCAATTACACATCCAGCGGAACCCGCACCGATCACGACATAGTCAAACGACTGCTGCTGTAGCATCCCGCCTACTCCAAGGTTCTTTTAGATTCCAGCGAAGTTCCCGACTGGAGGCGATGAAAAGTCAGTGCCATCATTGATGATTTTGATTGCAGATGCCATGCGCTCCATCTGCGATCGCAACTCTGGATAGTCTTGCATTGTATTCACGAATCGCCCTGCCTTGTCTTGAAACTCAATGCCATTAAAGAAATTCATGACAAGATAGTTGCCTTCATACCAAATAAAACCATAAGACGTGAGATGAAGTTCTTGATAACTATCGAGATGCGAATCCCAAGCATCGCTCGGAGCAATGAATAACTCTGGAATACCCGACTGAGGCATGTTATCCCCCAAGCCACTATGCATTTTGTAAGTGACTTGAAATGACCATCTATCTGTTTCAATCTGTTCTAGTTCTTCAATTTGGGTCGGAATTGAAACAGGAGATGGATCTCCCATGCGGCGAAGCCAACCTAAGTTATCTCGATTGCCAAGTTCAGCAAAAATCTCTGGCGGTAATCTCTGTCCATCAACAGATGGAATCACATAGACCCCAAAAAAGGCATGAAAATACGGACTCGTTGCATCAAAATGAGCAGAGTAAGAACAACCAGGGGTAGGTGCAGGAAACAGCAAATAGCTTGTCCCCTTGAGATCTTGAATGGCATCCCCACATTGAATGTGTTGCCAGTGAGGTTGCATGGCAAGGCAGAAAATCTTAGGCAACCAACCTGCTTCAACGCGAAAGACAGGGCGCGGATTCCATCCTCTCAAGTTAAAAATTGTTTGGACGGTAGGAGCGGATTGTAGTTGTTTCAGCATTAATAGTTGACCTGTTCGTTTGCCTCTAATAATGCATTCTGGTTTTGATAAAGCATCTCAATATCAAAGGATTCCAGATGGTAACCTTTGCTGACAAACCACGATTGCATCTGCTCAGCTTCGGGAAAAGGTAGAACAAGATTGAGTTCTTGAAGCAAATCGGTTTGAGTCGTGATATCTAGAATAAAATCGGTGTACGTTTTCATGAGAGTACTTCCTATTGAAGTCAAATTGTAGATAATTCTTCCAAGGGGCAAGCGAGTTGCCGCAACTCAGAAGCATAGGTTTTGAGGGAAATTGATTCTGCTGCCTGTTGGGCTTCCCTTAACCAGAGAAGAATGTAAGAAACGAGAGTAGAAAGCAATTTCGTTTCTTCGAGATGCTGTTGCAGAATTCTCCATTCAGGAGACTGATGATTTTTCCCTCCGCACCCCAACCAGACGAGTTGGTATTCTGGAGACAGTAGGTGATACACAGCTGAGAGTTCCCCTGCAAAGGCATCGCTGCTACAGTCGCGCAAATCATCTAACAGTCGCCATGCAATACAAAATGCCTCGTAAGCAGTTTGAACCGCGATCGCATCACTTCCTGTACGATGTGCAGTCAACATCGGTGAAATTAAGGTCGTACTCAACTGCTTACGGAACAATTCGCAGTAAGCATCCAACCCAACTACTGGAGTCGGGCAATGCACCCCACTAAAGTATCGAGCTAACAGAGAGTTAACAATCGTTTCGCCTTCAGGTAAACATTGAGCAAGAGATAAGGTCTCTTGATTAAACTTCATCCATGCCTGTGTTCTCAGTTGCAGGAGGAGATGACTTGGTGCAAGCTGCCCATCTGAAATGTGATCGTCCAGCATATGCAGAAAATATGCCATTGCCTGTGCGCTCAAGGCAGCTTTTAGCTCATCTTGTTGCAGAGTAGGCTGATTTTGCTGCATCCAATAGATGATCGACCAACTTGGAGTATAGAATTTCGTAAAGAAGTTCACCAAGTTTGAGAGTTGAAACCCTGTGTAGTGTCTTTGAATTGTGAGAAGAGCAGATCCGCGCAATGGCTCTGGTAGGGCGCGACATAGCTCAATCATTTGGCGATTCATGAAGGAGAGCATTGAAGTTTGCTCTGGATTGAGTGACACCTGACCAAAATTGACGGATTCAAATTCTGGGACAGTTAAGAGCTTTGCTGAATGATCGGATGAGATTCGAGAGAGCGCTAGAGCATGCATGATTTAACTGAAAATCGAGTAGGTCATGGTTTCTGCACCTTGATGAAATTGGGTTGAGTAATAGCGAGAAGGTAGTACCCAAGTCAATTGTGGTTTCATCTTGAGCTTTTAGCCTATCAATTTATTTCTTCTATTTAATTCAGTATTAACACTAAATTTTCAGCCTGAAAAAATTGGAATTTAGGCTTTTTATAAATGTGAAGCTCTTATACATCAAGATTCAATGAAGATTTTATATATTAATTGATTTGCTTAGAATTGAGCTTTAACTCAATACGAATTCGCTGTTTTAAACAGAGCAAAATCTTTAGAATTCGTGAAATATGTTGCTTTGTCTAAGTTAATTTTTAATAAAATAGAGTGAAAAAATGGTGAATCCTGCTATCAATTTTCTGAAGATTGGATTAATTATATCTTTACGAAAAAAGTTGACTCAAACTATTATCTTTTGGGCACATTAAAGTTGAATTATGCTCTGTTCTCCTTATGCGCCCTTTACTTTGTTCCCTTGGTTTAAATAGTATTGCGCTGCTTGGATTAAGCTTTGCACGTCCAGCATCTGCTCAGCTTCGAGTGGTTGAAGATGGTACGTTATCGACAAAAGTCACCTCTCCAGATGGATTAAACTTCACGATCGATTTTGGCGATCGTATGGGTAATAATCTATTCCATAGCTTCCGAGAGTTCTCGATTCCAGCATTCGGGTCGGCAAGATTCAATCATGCCTCAGAGATTCAGAACATCTTCAGTCGGGTTACAGGTGGCACTGCATCTAGTATTAATGGCGTGATTGAAGCTCAAGGCACTGCTAATTTGTTTCTGCTCAATCCAGCGGGGATTCTCTTTGGTGCGAATGCACAGTTGAATATTGGCGGCTCTTTTGTTGGGACAACAGCTTCTAGTATTCGGTTCGCAGATGGTGCAGAATTTAGAGCAACAGATCTTAATGCGCGTCCTTTACTAACCGTCAGTGCCCCGATTGGCGTGCAGTTTGGGCAGCCTGCTGGAGCAATCCAAGTTCAAGGTATTGGACATCCATTAACGGGTAGAACACGTCCAGATGTGAGAAATCCTCTTGTAGGTGCAGGAACGAGCACAACAGGATTGAGCGTAAAGTCTGGAAAGACGTTGGCTCTGATTGGCTCTGGCGTAACACTTGATGGCGGAATTCTCAGTGCACCTGAGGGGCATTTGGCGTTGGGCAGTGTAAGTTCAGGCTATGTGAGTCTTCTGCCCAATGCACAGGGCTGGCAGCTAGGCTATGAGCAAGTCCAGGGTAAGCAAAACATTCAACTGTCTCAGCAAGCTCTACTTGATGCAAGTGGCTTAGGAAATGGCTCCATTCAGCTTGATGGTGCTCAGATCGCGCTAAGTGGAGGGTCTGTTGCGCTGATTCAGAATCAAGGAACGGTATCTTCTGGTCAAATTCAAATTCGCGCTTCTGAAAAGCTTTATCTGAGCGGCACGACACCAGATGGCACGATTCAGACTGGGCTGCACATGCAACAAGTCAATACGGGAAATGGAAATGAGATTAATATTGTTGCGCCACAGGTTGAAGTACTAGCGGGGGCAGGAATTAGCAGCAAAACCTTTGGCAGTGCTCATACAGGAAATATCAGAATTGATGCTGATCAAGCAGTCCGAGTACAGGATTTTTCAGCGATCGATTCTTCTAATTTCTCTTCGATTACTAACTACACTTATAGTCGAAGCAGCAGTGCAGGAAATACAGGCAATATCAGTATTTCAACTCGCGAGTTGAGCAGTGTAAATGGAGGATCAATTGGGCTTGGGACTTTGGGCGCTGGCTCAACCGGAAACCTAGATATTAAAGCAATTGAGTCTGTAGAATTGGGAGGAGAAGAGCCAAGATTCCGGCAGTTTAGCACTCTGTTTGATGTCTCTTTTGGAACAGGAAATGCAGGCAACCTCACGCTTGATACAAAGCGATTGTTGATTCGGGACGGGGGGCGGCTTGGTGCTTCGACGGTTGCTTTTGGTAATGCTGGAAATATTACAGTTCATGCAAGTGAATCTGTAACTGTGAAAGGAATTGCGCCTGTTGCCAGAATTCCTAGCCAAATTAGTTCTGCTGGCAATATTCTGCCAGAGAGCGTACGTCTACTCTACAATACTCCACGTCTGCCAAGTGGGAATGCAGGCAGCGTCACGATCAATACTGATCGCTTACAGGTAGCAAATGGCGCACTGGTCACAGTGAGAAATCTTGGCTCTGGAAATGCTGGAAACTTGAATGTCAATGCAAATTCAATTTATCTAGATCAAAGAGGAAGTCTTGCCGCTTCGACGACGGTTGGCAATGGTGGAAATATGAATCTTCAAGTTCAAGAGTCGATCATCATGCGTCGTGGAAGTGGAATTACGGCTGAGGCGAGGGGAGGAGGCAATGGAGGCAATCTTACTATCAATGCGCCGATTTTACTAGGGTTAGAAAACAGTGATATTGTTGCTAGGGCTGAGCGAGGCAATGGTGGTAATATTCAAATCACGACTCAAGGCATTTTTGGCTTAAAGTTTCGATCGCAGCAGACCCCTGAAAATGACATTACTGCGAGTTCGGATTTTGGTGTGAATGGCAGTGTCGCCATTAAGAGTCCTGATGTAGATATCAATGCAGGATTGTTGCAATTACCTGTTGAGTTCCTCGACGCAGGACAGCAAGTTGCAAAAGGATGTTCAGCGCTCGAAGGCAGCCGTTTTGTCGTCACAGGGCGAGGTGGAATTCCAGAAGATCCGACTCATGCTGTGGCTCACAATTTGGTCTGGTCTGATTTGCGAGATCTTGCTGATTTAAAATTGTCAAACGGTCGTGCATCTCGCCCAACAGTGTCTTCGGGCAGTGAAATGCATGAAATGATGGTAGAGGCAACCGAATGGCGACGCAATGCGGCGGGTCAGGTTGAATTAATTGCGAAACATGCCCCTGTATCATCAATTTCCGCACTGAATTGCGCTGGAGAAAACATTAATTCAGCACCTTAGTTAAAAGATTGAGTATTCTGAGATTTCCAAATAAGGTTAGCACTTAGAGCTATACAGGCATTGCTGTAATCTATTATCAAATAAACCTATACCCCTCAAGTCTTCAGGCAGTGAAGATTTGAGGGGTAAATTGCAGATTGCAACAGCGCTATGCCATCACATGCGATCGCGCATCTGTTATGCGATCGCCCGTTGCCACATCAAACCAATGAATGGTTTCATCTGAAAAGGCTAACTGCACGGCACTTCCTGCTTTTAAGCCCGAATGGACTGGGAGGATCGCGCGCAGGTTGATCGGTTCACTTGTTCCATGTCCGATCCGTACACTGACCAAATCGTGCATGCCTAAATTTTCGGTTAGGAACACTTCACCCTCTAGCGTCGGTTCATTGCGGTTTTGCGCAAGATGCACATGCTCAGGACGAATTCCTAAGATAATCTCTTGAGCGCTAACGCTTCGGGGTAGAGGAATTTTAGTATTGCCCACGATCGCATTGCCATTCTGACAAGGAACCCGTAAAAAGTTCATCTGTGGGCTACCAATAAAGCCTGCAACAAATTGATTGGCAGGTTGGCTGTAGATCACATCAGGTCGATCGAACTGTTGCAGGTAACCATTATTCAGCACAGCTACTTTGGTTGAAAGGGTCATTGCTTCAGTCTGGTCGTGCGTCACGTAAACAACAGGCGCATTTTGTGAACCAAACAATTGCTTCAATTCAGCCCGGACGTGTTCCCGGAGTAACGCATCCAAGTTACTCAGAGGTTCGTCTAGTAGGAATAAATCAGGACGACGAACCAAGGTTCTTGCGACTGCAACTCGCTGTCGCTGTCCGCCAGACAGTTGACCCGGCTTACGATTCATCAGATCATGCAATCCTAGGAAATCTGCGACCTCACGAATTCTTTCTTTGATCTCTGCATGGGGCGTTTTCCGCAGTTTTAGCCCGGATGCGATGTTGTTATACACGGTCATGTGCGGATAGAGTGCATAGCTTTGGAAGACCATTGCAATATTGCGATCGCCCGGATTCAAGCGGCTCACATCCCGACCATTGATCAGGATTTGTCCACTAGTCGGCTGTTCTAATCCCGCAATCAAGCGCAAGATCGTCGATTTACCGCATCCTGAAGGTCCTAACAAAGTGAGAAATTCGCCTTGTTCGACACTCAAGTTAATGTCTTTTACAGGAACAATTTGCTGAGTGTAAGCTTTTCTCAAGTTAATGAGTTCTAGTTTCTTATCCATGATGTTTGAGAAGAGTGAATTAACCTTTGACTGCGCCAGACGTTAGCCCTTGGACAATGCGGCGTTGGAAGAAGAGAACTAACAACACCAGTGGAATTGTTCCGAGAACCGTTGCTGCTGCGATCGGTCCAAATGGAATTTCAAAGGGCGAAGCTCCGCCGAGCTGTGCGCCTGCAACTGGAACTGTTTTCATGTCTTCGCGAGTGATGAAAGTCAGGGCAAAGATGAATTCATTCCAGGCAGAAATGAAAGTCAAAATTCCAGTCGTCACGAGTGCTGGAATCGTCATCGGTAGAACGACTTCGAGCAGCATTCGAGGGGTGCTATAGCCATCGACTCTTGCCGCATCTTCGAGATCTTTGGGAAGTTGCTGAAAGAAGCTTCGCATCACCAGAATCGTGAGCGGCAAGTTAATCGCGGTGTAAGGAATGATCAATGAAAGATAGTTGTTTCCAAGATGAAGCGCCCGAACGATTTCGAGGAGTCCCAGGAAGAGCAGAATCGGTGGGAATAGCGTCACGATCAGAACACCTGCTAAAATCCAGCGTTCTCCTTGAAGTTTCAGTCTGGCGAGCGCATAAGCTGCGGGAGAGCCGACTCCTAAAGCGAGGATAGTTGAAGCAAAAGAGACGATCGCACTATTGAAGATATAGTTCAAAAATGGGCGACGCTCAAACAAAGAACGGTAATGATCTAATGTAAATCGAGTTGGGAAATAAACATTGGGAATTGCCGCAATATCGGCATTCACTTTGAATGAGGTCAAGAGCTGCCAAAGGATTGGAGCCAGGCAAAAGATGACAGTGAAGGCAACTGCAATCGGCAAGACGACTTTTCGCCCAATTCGAGTTGATTTGCCTCCTGGCATTCGTCGATCGACGGATTCTGGAAATACAGTTGTCATATTAAATTGCTCCCGATGCTTTAGCTCTGGATCGAGTTAGGAAGTAACTTGCGATCGCAACGGCTAACACTAACAGTAAGAACGTCACCACAACTAATGCTGCTCCATAACCGAAGTCTAGATAGCGCATCACTGTGGCGTAGATGTAGAGCGAAACTGTTTCAGTCGCACCTCCAGGGCCACCTCCGGTCATGACACTGATTAAGTCAAAGATTCCGAATGCCTGAGCGAGCCGGAATAACAGTGAGATGACCACTTGGGGCATCAGTAGAGGCAAGGTAATCTGTCGAAAACTTTGCCAAGGGGAAGCTCCATCGATCGCTTGTGCCTCGTACAGATCATTTGGAATGGATTGCAGTCCAGCGAGCAATAGAATGCTGATGAAGGGTGTTGTTTTCCAAACATCTGCAAAGATGACTGCTAGCATGGCTAAAGTCGGATTGCCGAGCCAGTTGATACCAGTATCGATGAATCCCAACCGCAGCAAAATGTCATTGACAATCCCGTATTGATCATTGAAAATCCATGTCCAACCGAGTGCAATCAGTGCGGTCGGCAAAGCCCACGGCAGAATTGCGATCGTTCTTACCGCTCCTCGACCTCGGAAAGATTGGTTGAGTACGAGCGCAATTCCCATCCCGAGCACAAGTTCGATCGCCACGGATGAAAACGTAAAAATCGCTGAATTGACCATACTTTGCCAGAATCGCCCGTCTTGAGCCATCCGGGCAAAATTAGACAATCCTGTAAAATGTGGATTCAGTTGATTTCCTAAGTTCTGAACAAATAGACTTTGCCAGAACGCTCGCAGAATTGGATAAGCAAAGACCAGCGTCAAAATCAGCAAGGCTGGAATCGTTAAGAGCCAACCTGTACGACGTTCTCGCTCTCGAATCACATCTTTCATCGGCTAAACTCCTAACAATGCGCGTGTTTCACGGGCTGCTGACTTCATCGCTTCTTCGGGTGAAATGCGTCCTGAGATTGCGGAACTGAGATAGCGCTGCAAAATATCAGACGCTTGGGCATATTGCGCGATCGGAGGTCGAATTCCAGGATTTTCCAGAGCTTTGAGCGCGACTGGGAAAAAGTCGTATTTCGCGAGAATTTCTGGGTCTTTGTACAACGCTTTGCGACTCGGCAAGTACCCAGAGGAAAGGGATGTGGTTTTTTGAACGTGGGTTCCTGTAAAGAAGTCGAGCGCTTTCCGAGCTTCTACGGGATGCTGAGTCGTGCTAGCGATTCCCCAACCCCATCCTCCTAGACAAGACACGCTCAGTTTTCCAGGTGCGTGAATCACAGGTTTGACGGCAACTTTGCCGCGAACAGGTGAGTCTTCTTTGTTGAGTAATGCCCAGGCGTAAGGCCAGTTTCGCATAAATACGGTGTTCCCACTTTGGAAGAGGAGCCGCGCTTCTTCTTCTTGATAGGTACTGACCCCAGCTGGTGTCACACCTTTGTCAACAGTGGTTCTTAAGAAGTTTAAGGCTTGAATCGCTTCAGGTCGATCGAGTCCAACTTCATTTGTTTGAGGATTGACCCAGAAGCCGCCATTGCCTTCTAAGACCTCAATAAACATCGCAGCAACGCCTTCGTACTGTCGCCCTTGATAAACGTATCCCCACTGTGCGCCATTCTTACCTTGAATTTGCTGCGAGGCTTTGATCAACTGATCAAAAGTTTCGGGTGGCTGAAGTCCTGCTTGGTCGAGCAAATCTTTCCGGTAGAAGAGTAACGCTGCATCTGTTCGCCAAGGCACTCGATAGAGTTTGCCTTGATAGCGACTGGCTTCGATGTCTCCGGGCAAGAACTCGTTTAACTGTTCTTGGGGAATTTCATTGGTTAAGTCACGCAGCCATCCTGCTGCTGCAAATTTTGCGACCCAAGTGACATCCATATTGACGAGATCATAAGGCGCACTTCCTAACAGAAAAGCAGACGTATTCAAGTCTTCGATCAAGTTTGAAGCGTTGGGACCTTCAATCATGTTGAGCTTGATGCCTGGATTTTGCTTCTCAAATTCTGCAATTAAAGGTCGCAGATTTGGCACTTCGGGTGCATTCATCAAAAATGTGAGAACGACGGGCTGCGATCGCGCAGGTAACACGATCAGAAGCGCAGAGATGGCAAAGATGGTAAGTAAACTAAGACTGCGAAAGACGATCGAGGATCGCCAAAACTGCGCTAATTTATAGCGATATTCTTGTAGCATTTCCATAGGCGTGTCACCCTGCGATCGCAACTTCACTCACGATCGCGCTTTAGTGAATAAATGGTTTGTTTCACACTTCGATCGCTAAAACTCATCATTTCTGTAGAAGTCCTAGCATTGGAAAATCATACGAATACGGTGATCCCTACCTCATCTCCTCTAAGATGGATCGCCTGAGAAAAGCTGTTAAGTTACTTGAATAAACCTACCAATACCTAATAATAATTCGCTCCGTTTTTCTTACCCGTTTGGGCACTGTGGATGTTTTGTAGGGGCGCTTAGGCTGAAATGACAAGCGATAGAAATGCAGTGCATAAAGTCTCGATCGCTTCCCTATTAACCCGTATCCACTCATTTACTGGAGCTTCAAGGAATATGCAATCTAAACATTTGTTAGCAAGCACATTATTGGCTGGGCTAATGTTAAGTTTAGGCACAACAGCCGGGTTTGCAAATGAAATTAAACCGATTCATGTGAATCCAAATCTGTTTGGTAACTTGACTGCACTGAATTCTCCAAATCCTGTTCTCGCTTTCAAAGGAACCGAAAACAAAAATGGCTATACTTACTACAATTTGACGGTTACGAACTGGCAGCAAATCAATGCTGCGCTGTTTACGAGTGCTCCGGATTTGCCTGCTTGCGGTGCGAACACCAATTCTTCGAGAACTTGGGTTGATATCTATGATGCTCAATCGAATCAGAGAATCTATGGGTTCTGTGCTTTTTCAAATCCAGAAAATCTGACGAAGCTCTGGTTTGCAGTTCAGCAAGGCAAAACCCCGCCCCAATCGGTTTACATTGTGTTGCACGATCGTAAAACGGATCGAAAATATCGATCGAATGCAGTTTCGCTCGGTCAAACTGCGCTGAATGAAGATTGCATTGCGTTCAATCCTAATAATACAGCCGTTGAGAATGTTCAGGGGCGTTGGACGATCGTGGAAAATGGCAATCACTTGATGTTTAATTTCGAGGGCGATCGCGCAAGAGCAGAACAGTCTCTCCGCACGATCAAGCACTATAAAATGAACAAGTCCTGCTTTGTGGGTAGACCTCAGCCTTCATTCCAGTATATGTTGGTGAACAATGCTGCTCCAGTAGGCGCAATGCGCGGTGAAGATTGTATTCCGTTCAATCCGGCAACGACGACGGTGAGCAAGATTAACAATCGTTGGAAAATTGTAGATGGCAATCACTGGATGTTTGATTTTGAAGGAAATCAGGCTGAGGCGGAACAGTCTTTGGCGGTAATTCGGAAGTATGGATTTAAGCAGTCTTGCTTTGTGGGCAGACCGAATGCGAAGTTTACCTACCTGCGCCGTTAGAGGGTGTTTTAAAAGTATCAACCGTTTCCTCGCTCCGTTCTAGCTCGCCCCGGAATGAATTCGGGGCTAACGGTGCGAAGTCCTTT
>VFQU01000204.1_pt1 | contig 63845 bp, 49 predicted proteins | sample 3512311 | NCBI WGS metagenome assembly VFQU01 (sample SAMN10412377, study PRJNA504923) | tailings metagenome | isolation source: Relicate 3 Philex TSF3 active mining site | place: Philippines: Tuba, Benguet | collected 2017-08-29 | reverse complement strand
ATCCCGAATCCCGAATCCCGAATCCCGAATCCCGAATCCCGAATCCCGAATCCCGGCGACTCAGCCGCTTGATTCTGATCAGCGCCGCGTCCGCGCGGCGGGTGCAGGCTGTGGCTCCGTTCGCCCTGTCGCCACGCCCATGTCCGACCCTGTCCTCACCGCGCGCCAGCTGCTGCCCCTGCTCGACCTGACCTGTCTCGACGAGGACGCCACGCCGGCGCAGATCGCCGCGCTGTGCGCCCGTGCCGATGGGCCGCATGGGCGTGTCGCGGCGGTCTGCGTATACCCGGAGCACGTGCAGCACGCGCGCGCGCTGCTGCCGGAATCGATCGCGGTGGCGACGGTGGTGAACTTTCCTGAGGGCGGCGAGGACCCGCTGCGGGTGGCGCGCGAGATCCGCCGCGCGCGTGCCGTCGGTGCGCAGGAGATCGACGCGGTGCTGCCCTGGCAGGCCCTGCTGCAGGGCCGTGAGGGCCCGTCCCGGCAGGTGCTGCGCGCGGCCCGCGAGGCCAGCGGCGGCGCCCTGCTCAAGATCATCCTCGAAAGCGGCGAACTGGCCGCGCCCGATCGCATCGTGCTGGCCAGTGAGCTGGCGCTGGAGGCCGGCGCGGATTTCCTCAAGACCAGCACCGGCAAGGCCAGCGTGGGCGCCACCCTGCCGGCCGCGCAGCTCATGCTGGACACGATCCGCCGGCGCGCGGCACCGGCGGGCTTCAAGGCCGCGGGAGGCTTGCGTTCGCTGGCCCAGGCCGAGCCCTACCTGCGCCTCGTCGAGCGCGAGCTGGGCGAGGCCGCGCGGGGGCCGGCGCGGCTGCGCTTCGGCGCCAGCGGCCTACTCGACCAGATCGAGGCCGCGCTGGAAGGCCGACTCCCGACCGACACCGGCACCTACTGAGGGTCCGCCCATGCACGCCGCGCCCTTCCGTTTCGACAGCCTGATCGCGGCCAAGCGCGAGGGCCGCAGCGTGCTCGCCAGCGAGTGGTGCGAAGTCGCGCAGGGCCTGGCCGACGGCCGGCTCGACGACGCCCAGGCCGGCGCGCTGGCGATGGCGGTCTGCCTGCGCGGGCTCTCACCCCGCGAGACGCGCGACCTCACCGCATCGATGCGTGACTCCGGCCGCGTGCTGAATTGGCCTGCGCTGGGCGTCCATGCGCCGGTGCTGGACAAGCACTCCACCGGCGGCGTCGGCGACTGCCTCAGCCTGGTGCTGGCGCCGGTGCTGGCGGCCTGCGGTGCGGCCGTGCCGATGGTGTCGGGGCGTGGCCTCGGCCACACCGGCGGCACGCTGGACAAGCTGGAAGCCCTGCCAGGCCTGCGCACCGAGCTCAGCCTCGAGCAGTTCGCCAGCTGCGTGCGTCGGCAGGGGCTGGCGATCGTCAGCGCCTCGCGTGAACTGGCGCCGGCCGACCAGCGCCTGTATGCGATTCGCGACCGCACCGCCACGGTCGACTCGCTGCCGCTGATCGTGAGCTCGATCCTGTCGAAGAAGCTCGCCGCCGGCGTGCAGCACCTGCTGCTGGACCTCAAGCTCGGCTCCGGCGCGATCTTCCGCGAGCGCGGCCAGGGCGAGGCGCTTGCGCAGGGGCTGGTGGCGACGGCGCAGGCGCTGGGCCTCGGCTGCGAGCTGGCCTTCAGCGACATGGACCAGCCGCTCGCCAATGCCGCCGGCAATGCGCTGGAGCTCGACGCCGCGGCGCGCGTGCTGCGCGGCGAGGACACGCGCTCGCGTCTGTATCGGCTGAACCTGGCCTTCTGTGTGCGCCTGCTACTGCGCGGCGGGGTTTGCGACGATCTCGCCGAGGCGCAGGCGCGCGTGCACTGGGCGCTGTGCAGCGGACAGGCAGCCGCCCGCTTCGAAGCGATGGTGCAGGCCATGGGTGGGCCCGCCGACGCGCTCTCCGCGCCGCAGCGCTGGCGCGAACACGCGCCCTGCATCGGCGATCTCTGCGCTGAACACGACGGCGTCCTCGCCCGCATCGACACCCGTGCGCTCGGCCAGGTCTGCCTGCAGCTGGGCGCGGGCCGCGGCGCGGCCGGCGCGCGCATCGATCCGCGCGTGGGGCTGTCGGACATCCTCGAAGTCGGCAGCCGCGTGCGCCGCGGCGATCCGCTGCTGCGCATCCACGCGGCGAGTGCAGCTGCGCTTGAGGCAACGCGACAGCAGCTGCTGCCGGCCCTGCAGCTCAGCGAGCGCGTCCCGGAACCGCGGCCGCTGCTGCAGGGCTGGCTGGAGCCGAGCCAAGAGGCTTTCGCCGCCGCCGCGGTCGAGGCGTGCGCGGCGCAGCGCGCCTGCCGCGACTGCGCCGAGCCCGGCTGCCGCGGCCCGCAGGCACTGGCCGCCAGCCGCGCCCGGAGCCGCTGCCGCGACGCCGGCCTGATCGCATGAGCGCGCCCCGCATCCGCCGCGCCGTGGTGGTGGTGCTGGACTCGCTCGGGGTCGGCGCCCTGCCCGATGCCGAGCGTTTCGGCGATGCCGGCAGCGACACGCTCGGCCACATCGCCGCCGCCTGTGCGGCGGGCGAAGCCGACAGCGGGCCGCGCGCTGGCTTGCCCGAATGGCTGGAACGCAGCGGCCCGCTGCGCGTGCCGAATCTCGAAGCCTTGGGTCTCGGCCGCGCGGCGCGCCTGGCGACGGGCCGCCTGCCGGCCGGCTTCGACGACACTGCGCCCATGAAAGGGGCGTGGTCCGCCGCGCGCGAGCGCTCGCCCGGCAAGGACACCGTCACCGGCCACTGGGAGCTGATGGGCCTGCCGCTGCAGCGCGAGTGGGGCTACTTCGACGCGCCGGTCGACAGCTTTCCGCCCGCGTTGCTCGATGCGCTCGCCGCCGAGTGCGGCCTGCCCGGCTGGCTGGGCAATTGCCACGCCTCGGGCACCGAGATCCTGAAGCGCCTGGGCGAGGCGCACCTCGCCAGCGGCAAGCCGATCGTCTACACCTCGGCCGATTCGGTACTGCAGATCGCCGCGCATGAGCAGCACTTCGGCCTCGCGCGCCTGTATGCGCTGTGCGAGGCCGCGCGCCGCCGTGTCGATGCCTGGAACATCGGCCGGGTGATCGCGCGCCCCTTCCTCGGCGACAGCGCCGAGAACTTCCGTCGCACCCGCAACCGCCACGACTACGCGGTGCCGCCGCCGGGTCCGACCCTGCTCGACGTGCTGCAGCAGAACGGACTGGCCACGGTCGGCGTCGGCAAGATCGGCGACCTGTTCACGCATCGCGGGCTGGACGAGGAGATCCACGCCAGCGGTCTCGACGGCCAGATCGACGCCACTCTGGCCGCGGTGGATGCGTTGGACCGCCCCGGCCTGGTGTTCGCCAACCTGGTCGACTTCGACAGCGAGTACGGGCACCGCCGCGACGTGGCCGGCTATGCCGCGGCGCTGGAGCGCTTCGATGCGCGCCTGCCCGAGCTGCGCGCGCGGCTCGACTCCGACGACCTGCTGGTGCTGACCGCCGACCACGGCAACGACCCGACCTGGCGCGGCAGCGACCACACCCGCGAGCACGTGCCGATCCTGGTCTCCGGCGCCCATGTCGCGCCGGTCAGCCTCGGCCTGCGCGCGGGCTTCGCCGACCTCGCCCAGGGCCTGGCCGCGGCCTTCGGGCTGGCGCCGCTGGCCGCCGGGCGCGACCTGTTCGAGTAGCGCGCTGCGCTGGACCTTCCGATCCGCTGCCGGAGCCTTCGATGAGCACTCCCCACCTCGGTGCCGAACCCGGTGCCTTCGCCGACACCGTGCTGCTGCCGGGCGACCCGCTGCGCGCGAGACACATCGCCGAGCACTTCCTCGACGGCGCGGTCGAGGTCAACCGCGTGCGCGGCATGCTCGGCTACACCGGCAGCTACCGCGGCCGGTGCCTCAGCGTGCTCGGCAGCGGCATGGGCATGCCCTCGTGCCTGATCTACGCCACCGAGCTGATCCGCGAGTACGGCGTGCGCCGCCTGCTGCGCCTCGGCACGGCCGGCAGCCTGCAGCGCGATCTCAAGCTCGGCTCGCTGGTGCTGGCGACCGCGGCCAGCACCGACTCCAGCCTCAATCGCCGCCGCTTCGACGGCATGGACTACGCCCCACCGGCGAGCTTCGCCCTGTGCCGGCGCATCGCCGAGGTGGCGGAGTCGGGCGGCGCAGCCCTGCACGCCGGGGGCGTGTTCTCCACCGATCGTTTCTACAGCGATGCTCCGGAGCTGCTGCCGCTGCTGGAGCGCATGGGCCTGCTGGCGGTCGAGATGGAGGCCGCGGCGCTGTTCGGCATCGCCGCCGAACATCGCGTCGAGGCCGGCTGCCTGCTCACCATCAGCGACGAGCTGCACAGCGGCCAGCGCTTTTCCGCCAGCCAGCGCGAGGAAGGCCTGGCGCTGGCGACGCGGATCGCGCTCGATGCGCTGGCTTAGGCTGCCGGTGGAGCCGGGATTGGGGATTCGGGATTGGAAGAAGCGCGGCGATTTTGAGTCCCAATGGGCGCCCCGCTCGCATAGGGTGGGCCCTGGCCCCGTGGAGCCGGGATTGGGGATTCGGGATGCGGGATTGGAAGAAGCGCGGCGATTGCGTGTCCCAGCGGGCGTCCCGCTCGCATAGGGTGGGCCCTGGCCCACCACGGGCTCGATTCTTGCCAAGTTCCTTTGCTCGGGCCACGCGGAACCTGGGCTGGCAATGCCCTCCGCTCGGACACCGTGGCGAGGTCGAATGCCACGGTGGGCCAGGGCCCACCCTATGGGCGCTTCTGCCAATCACGACTGCGCGCTCTGCAAACATCCACATCGCCTGCGCGCCCGTGCTGCTCTGATGCGCGCATGCCCATCGAACCCGCGTCCGCTCTCGATCTGTTCCCGCCCACCCGCAGCGAGGGACTGCGCCGGCTGCAGGCCTTCCTGCCCCGTGCGGGCGCCCGCTATGCCGCCGAACGCAACCACGACCGCGGCCTGCACAACCGCGGCAACGTCTCGATGCTTTCGCCCTATCTGCGCCATCGCCTGCTGACCGAGGCCGAGGTGGTGCGTGCGGTGCTGGCGCGGCATGGCCATGCCGCGGCCGAGAAATTCGTGCAGGAGGTGCTCTGGCGCACCTACTGGAAGGGCTGGCTGGAGCTGCGCCCCGAGGCCTGGCGCCGCTACCGCGCGGAGCTGGCGCGCGAGCGCGCGGCGACCGCGGCCAATGCCGGCCGCGCGCATGCGCTGGCCCAGGCCGAGCGCGGCGCCACCGGCATCGAGGGCTTCGACGACTGGGCGCGCGAGCTGGTCGAGACCGGCTATCTGCACAACCACGCGCGCATGTGGTTCGCGTCGATCTGGGTCTTCACCCTGCGCCTGCCGTGGACGCTGGGCGCCGACTTCTTCGCCCGCCATCTGCTGGATGCCGACCCGGCCTCGAACACGCTCGGCTGGCGCTGGGTGGCGGGCCTGCAGACGCCGGGCAAGACCTATGCGGCCAGCGCCGACAACATCGCCCGCTACAGCGGCGGGCGCTTCCGTCCGCAGGGTCTCGCCAGCGTCTGCGAGGCGCTGACCGAACCGCCGCTGCCGCGCGCGCAGACGCTGCCGGCGCGTGCGCCGCTCGATCCTTCCACGCCCTGCCTGCTGCTGGTCCACGGCGAGGATCTCGACCCGCACAGCCTGCTGCCGGAAGGCCTGCGTCCGCGCCATGTGCTGATCATCGAGAGTGTCGGCGAGGCGTCGGCCGAGGCGTCCAGCGGCGGTCGCGACTGGCCCTGGGGCGACAAGGCCAGGGCCTTCGTCCACGGTGCCTGCGTCGATCTGGAAGCGCGGCTGGTGGCGGAAGGGCAGGCGGTAACGCGGCTGTCGCACCTCGATGCCAGCGGTATCGCCGCCATCGCGGGCGAGGTTGGCGCGGGCACGGTGGTGAGCGCAGAAGCCCCGGTCGGCCCGGTCGCCGATGCGCTAGACGGCCTCGAAGCGGCCCTGGGCAAGCGCGGCATCCGCCTGCAACGCCTGCGTCGCGACTGGGACAGCCGCTTCTGGCCGCGCGCCAGCCGTGGCTTCTTCGCCTTCCGCGAGCACATTGCGGACGAACTGCGCGCGCTCGGGATGCCGGGCCTGTGAGCGGGTCCGCGCTCACGGTCTGGTACGACGGCGCCTGTCCGCTGTGCCGGCGTGAGATCGCGCTGATGCGCCAACTCGACTGGCGCCGGCGGGTGGCCTTCGTGAACCTCAGCGAGGCCGCGCCGGAGACTTGCCCGCTCGACCCGGCCGAGTTACTGGCGCGCCTGCACGCGGGCGACGGCGAGCGTCTGTACGACGGTGCCGCGGCCTTCGCCGCGCTGTGGCGGCAGCTGCCCCTGCTGTGGCCGCTGGGCCAGCTCGCGCGCCTGCCACTCGTGCTGGCCCTGCTGGAGCGCGCCTACCTGCGCTTTCTGCGCTGGCGGCCGCGGCTGCAGCGCTGGGTCGGAGGATGAACGCCCACGCTGCGCCTTGAGGCGGGCGTCGAGTTATCGCTGCACCCGCATGGCCCGCCCCGAAGCGCCATGGGCCAGCCGCGGCAGCAGGCCCTCGTGCTCCAGCAGCCAGCGCTTGCGCTCCAGCCCCGCGGCATAGCCGGTGAGGGCGCCGCTCGCGCCGACCACGCGGTGGCAGGGCAGCACCAGCAGCAGCGGATTCGCGCCGACCGCAGCACCCACGGCGCGCGCGCTGCCGGCGCGGCCGATGCGCGCGGCCAGCTCGGCATAGCTGCAGGTGGTGCCGGCGGGAATTCTCTGCAGCGCAGCCCAGACCTGCAGCTGCAGCGCGCTGCCCTTAAGGTCCACCGCCAGCGCATCCAGCGCCTGCAGGTCGCCGTCGAAGTAGCGGCGCAGCGCCGCCAGTGCGGGCGACTCGGCAGGCGCGGCATGCGCCGCGGCCAGCGCCGCGCGCCGCGCGTCCGGCAAGCGGTCGAGGGTATCCAGCCAGTCGACGACGGCGAGGCGGCCGTCGGCCGTGCTGAAGACCAGCAGTTTGCCCAGCGGTGTCGCGAGGCTTTCGCGCAGCAGGAGAGTCATGCCGTGCATTGTCGCCGGCGCGCTCCGGCGCGTCAGCCCTCGCAAATGCGTGCGCGTTCCGCCGGCGCGGGGCGGGACGGGGACTGCCGGCGGGGCAGGGCCGACGTCGGCAGCGGTCTTCACGGGTGTTGGGCCTTCACGTGGACCTCGCGCGGGCCCGCACACCAGCGCTCGGGGGGCATGCGGATTGCAGCGCGCCTGTCCGCCCAAGCCGCGGCCTCGTGAAGCTCTGTCCGCATGCACGCATTCTTCCTGTTCCGCGACGGCGCGCCGACGCCGCTGCTCGTCGGCACCCACGACCCGGGCCTCGTTGCCCTGGCGATCTTCGTGGCCCTGCTGTCGGCGGTGCTGGCGCTGCCCTTGGCCCGCAGCGCCATGGGCGCGCAGGGCCTCGCCCAGCGTGAACTGCCGCTGGCCGCGGCGGCCGTGGCATTCGGTGGCGGTGTCTGGGCCATGCACTTCATCGCGATGCTGGCCTTCGAGCTGTGCACGCCGGTGCGCTATGCCGTGCTGCCCACCCTGCTGTCGATCCTGCCCGCCGTGCTCGCCACTCGAGCGGCGTTCGGCCTGATCAGTCGCGCGCAGGTCAGCGCCGCCCAGATCCACCTGGCCGGCAGCCTGCTGGCGGTGGGGATCGGACTCATGCATTTCACCGGCATGGCCGCCATGCGGATGGCGCCGCTGCTGCGCTACGACCTGGCCTGGTTCGTCGCCACCCTGGTGCTGGCCGTGCTGTTCAGCACCCTGGGCCTGTGGCTGGAGGTGCGCCTGCGCGACGGCGCCCGTTTGCCGCCGCGGTGGGCCCTGCTGCTCAGCGCCTGCGTCACCGGTGGCGCGATCTGCATCGCCCACTTCGTCGGCATGGCCTCGGCGCGCTTCATCGGCGAGGTGGACCCCGCGTACACGCCGGGTTCCGGCGGACAGTTCGGTATGGCGATGGCGGTGGCGGCGGTGGTGATCGGCGGCGTGCTGGTGGTCGCGGGGGTGCATTCGCTGACCCGCTATCGCGCGCTCGCCCGTCGCGCCAACGAGGATGAGGCGCGAATGCGCGCCATCGTCGACACCGCCGTCGATGCCATCCTGACCGCCGACGCCGATGGCCGAATCCAGAGCTTCAACCGTGGCGCCGAGCGCCTGTTCGGCTGGTCGGAGAAGGAGGTTCTCGGGCGGCACCTGCGCCGGCTGATTCCGCCGCCCCTGTTCGATCCGCTGATGGTCGAGTTCCGGCGCCTGCTGCAGACGGGGCAGCCGCAGGTGCTCGGCGAGGGCGGCGAGCTGCAGGCCCTCACCCGCGACGGCAGCCTGCGCCCGGTGCGCGTCTCGATGGGACGCGCCGACACCCCGGGGCGTCCGCTGTTCGTCGCCTTCGTCAAGGACATGAGCGAGCGGCAGGCCCTGTCCGACAGCCTGCGCGAGCAGGAGCGCCTGACCCGCACCCTGATCGCCAACCTGCCGGGCGTCGCCTTCCGCTGCCGCAACGATGAGAACTGGTCGATGCTGTTCGTCAGCGATGGCGTCGAGACGCTGACCGGCCGGCCCGCCGAGGCCTTCCTGCGCGGAGAGACCAGCTTCGGCCAGATCATCCACCCCGACGATGCGCAGCGCTGCCACGACAGCGTCGAGGCCGCGCTGGCCGAGAACCGCCCGTGGGTGGGCCTCGAGTACCGCATCCTGCGCGCCGACGGCAGCGAGCGCTGGGTGTCCGAGACCTCGCGCGGCGTGTTCGATGAGCAGGGCCAGCTGCAGTGGATCGATGGCGTCATCTTCGACATCACCGAGAACAAGCGCCGCAAGGCCGAGCTGGCCAGTCTGGTGGCGGCCATCGATCGCGCCCTGGCCCTGGTCGAGTTCGATCTGCAGGGGCGGATCCGCCACGCCAACCAGAACTTCCTGAACCTGACCGGCTATCGGCTGGAGGAACTGGAAGGCCAGACCTACCGGTCCCTGCGCGGCGCGCAGGACGGCGAGGCCACCGACCCCGAACCCTGGGCGGCACTGGCGCGGGGCGAAGTCGTGCGCAGCCATCTCGCCCTGCGCACCCGAGCCGGCCGGACGCTGTGGCTTCGGCTGGCCTTCAACCCGATCTTCGACGCCGATGGCCGGCCCTCGCATGTGGTCCTGTTCTGCGTCGACCTGACCTCGTTGCGCGAGCTCGAATCCAGCCTGCGCGAAGCCAAGGAGCGCGCCGAGCAGGGCGCCGCGGCGAAGAGCGCCTTCCTCGCCAACATGAGCCACGAGATCCGCACGCCGATGAACGCGATCCTGGGCTTCGCCGAGCTGCTGCTCGACACTCCGCTGCAGGAGGACCAGCGCCGTCATCTGGGCACCGTCCGCAACTCGGCGCGCTCGCTGCTGGGTCTGCTGAACGACATCCTCGACACCGCCAAGCTCGAGCGCGGTGCCGTCGAGATCGAGGACACCGACTACGACCTGCGCGAGCTCTGCGAGCAGGTCACCGCCTCGCTGCGGATCAACGCCGAGCGCAAGCAGCTGGGGCTGCATCTCGACTGGGATACAGCGGTGCCGCGCTTTCTCCGCGGCGATCCCGCGCGGCTGCAGCAGGTGCTCGTCAACCTGCTGGGCAATGCGGTCAAGTTCACCGAGGCGGGCGAGGTCCGGCTGCAGGTCGGACGGCGCGGCGAGCGCCTCTGCCTGGCGATCCTCGACACCGGCATCGGCATCGAGGCGCAGCGCCTGGAGCGCATCTTCGAGCCCTTCGCGCAGGCCGACGCCTCGATGACCCGTCGCTTCGGCGGCACCGGGCTGGGCACCACCATCGCCCGCCAGCTGGTCGAGCTGATGGGCGGCCGCATCGAAGTCGAGAGCACGCCCGGGCGCGGCAGCTGCTTCCGCGTGCTGCTGCCGCTGCGCGCGGGCGAGGCGCCTGCCGCCATCGAGCAGGATGCCCTGCCGGCGCTGCCGCCGCTGGACCTGCTGGTGGTCGATGACGTCGCCCAGAACCTCGAGCTGATGCAGCTCGTGCTGGGCCGCATGGGCCATCGCACCCGCACCGCACGCAACGGCGAGGAAGCCCTGGCCGTGCTGGCCGGCGCGCGCTTCGATGCGGTGCTGATGGACATGCACATGCCGGTGCTCGACGGCCTGGCGGCCACGGCAGCCTTGCGCGAGCGAGAGCGGGCCGCAGGCGCTGCGCGGACGCCGGTGCTGGCGCTGACCGCCAGCGTTCTGGAGGAGGACCGCCGGGCCGCGCGCGCTGCCGGTATGGATGGTTTCTGCGTCAAGCCGCTGGAGCCGCACGCGCTGGTCCGCGAGCTGGTGCGGGTGCTGGGGCTGCGCGTACACGGCCCCGAGAACGCGGTCGAGCCCTCGGCCGGCAGCCATCACGAGGCGGTCGACTGGGTGCGCGGCGTATCGCTGTGGGGCGGCGAGGCCGCGCTGAGCCAGGCGGCCCGTCGGTTCTGCGACGAGGCCGAGGCGGCGCTTGCGCTCACGGCCAGCCCGGACCTCGCGCTGGCCCACCGGCTGCACGGCACGGCGGCCAACCTCGGCCTCAGCGAATTCGCGATGCTGGCCGGCGCGCTGGAAGCCGCCTTGCGTGACGCGCCCGAGCGCGCGAGCGCCCTCGATGTCGAGGCCCTGCGGGCGGCCCTGGGCCGCATCCGCGCGGAGCTGGATGCCGAAGCCGCACCCGAAGAGGAGGCCGGGCGTGGCGTGGACGTGCCTCGCGCCCGCAGCGCGCTGCAGGCGCTGGCGCGCGGGCTGGCGCACGGCGAGCTGGATGAGCCGGCGCTGTCCGCGCTGGCCGACAGCCTGCCGATCGCACAGCGCCGCCCGCTGCTGGACGCGCTGGAGGGCTTCGACTTCGCCCGCGCCGCGCGCGAGATCGACAACCTGGATGGCCAACTGGCTGCACTGGAGGACGCGGACCGATGAGCACTGCGCGCGAAACCCTGCCCCGCCTGCTGCTGGTCGATGACGAGCCGCTCAACCTGCAGGTGCTGCGGCAGGTGCTGAACGCCGACTACCGGCTGCTGTTCGCCACCGACGGTGGCACCGCGATCGACCTGGCGCTCAAGGAGCAGCCCGACCTGATCCTGCTCGACGTGATGATGCCGGGCCTGAGCGGCCTCACCGTCTGCGCCCGCCTCAAGGCCGAGCCGGCCACCGCGCACATCCCGGTGATCTTCGTCACCGCACTGGCGGAAGAGCAGGACGAGACCGGCGGCTTCGCGGCCGGTGCTGTCGACTACATCACCAAGCCGATCAGTCCGCCGGTGGTGCGCGCGCGCGTGCGCACCCACCTCTCGCTGGTGCGTGCGGAGACCTTGCGTGAGACCCGCCTGCAGATCGTGCAGCGGCTCGGTCGTGCCGCCGAATACAAGGACAACGAGACCGGCCTGCACGTCATCCGCATGAGCCACTACGCGCGCCTGATCGGTGAGGCCATCGGCTATGGCGACAGCGATGCCGAGGAGTTGCTAAACGCAGCTCCGATGCACGACGTCGGCAAGATCGGCATCCCCGACGCAATCCTGCGCAAGCCCGGCAAGCTCGATGCCGCCGAATGGGCGGAAATGCAGCGGCATCCGCTGATCGGCGCGGAGATCATCGGCAGCCACGCGGGCGGCTTGCTGAAGCGCGCCCACGACATCGCGCTGGGTCACCACGAGAAGTGGGACGGCAGCGGCTACCCCTTCGGCCGACGGGGCGAGGAGATCCCGCTAGATGCGCGCATCGTCGCGGTGGCCGATGTCTTCGATGCGCTGACCTCGGTGCGCCCCTACAAGCCGGCCTGGACGGCTGACCAGGCGCTCGCGCTGCTGAGCGATCAGGCCGGTGCGCACTTCGAGCCGCGCCTGGTCGAGGCCTTCCTCGACCTGCAGCCGCGCGCGCGCGACATCATGCGGCGCTGGGCCGAGCCCGGTTCGACTGGCGCTGCCTGATGCATCACGGCATGCGTCTTGCCTGCTGAAGAGCGACGACCGCGGCGGGCTGAGCCCGGGTCCGCGGCGCCTTGATGACCTCTCTCTGGCTGACGAACCTGCTATGAAGCGCATCCTCTTCCTGTGTCCCGACAACAGCGTGCTGAGCCCGATGGCGCAGGCGCTTGCGCGTCTCTACGCGGCGGAAGGCACGCAGACCTACAGCGCGGGCCTGAGCGCCGCCGAGGCCTTCGAGCCGCGACTGGCGCCGATGCTCGGCGAGCTGGGTCTCTCTCCCCGCCTGCCGGCCCCGCAATCGCTGGCCGAGCACGCCGACCTGAACTTCGACTGCTGCGTGTGGCTGGGCCCTGCCGCGCCTGCGCAGCCCAGCCTGAATCTCGACGTGCAGTGGGTGTTGCCCGACCCGGCCGGTCTCACCGACGAGGCCTACCGCAGCTTCCGCGATCGGCTGGCCGAGCGCGTGCGCAACCTGATGAACCTGTTCGAGACCGAGCTCGACTGAGGCCGTCGCCGCGTCCGGATCCGCGCATCGGCCGACCGGCGAGGGCGGCCGCCCGCGACGGCCGAGGCTCCCCAGGCGAGGGGTTTTCTCGCAGACTCCGCGTTCCGACCGCGCGCCTTCGCGGCCATTGACGAGCCTTCCATGGCCACCATCGAAATCACGCCCTTCCTGCGCCTGATGGCCGAGCACCACGCCTCGGACCTGTTCTTCTCCGTCGGTGCCCCCCCCAGCATCAAGATCCAGGGCGTCACCCGCCATGTCGGCGACAAGGTGCTGAGCCCCGAGGCCCTGCGCGATCTCGCCTACGCGGCGATGAACGACAAGCAGCAGCGTGAGTTCGAAGCGCAGCTGGAGATGAATCTTGCGATCGCCCTGCCCGGCACCGGGCGCTTCCGCCTGTCGATCTACCGCCAGCGCGGCAGCATCGCGGTGGCGGTGCGCTACATCACCAGCCAGATCCCCTCGCTGGAGGAGCTCAACCTGCCGCCGGTGCTGAACGAGCTGATCATGCTGCCGCGCGGGCTGATCCTCGTCGTCGGCGCGACCGGCTCGGGCAAGTCCTCGACGCTGGCGGCGATGATCGACCACCGCAACCGGACGCGCACCGGCCACATCCTCACCGTCGAGGACCCGATCGAATTCCTTCACGAGCACAAGCAGTCGGTGGTCGACCAGCGCGAGATCGGCATCGACACCCTGAGCTATGCGGCGGCGCTGAAGAACGCCATGCGCCAGGCGCCCGAGGTGATCATGATCGGCGAGATCCGCGACCGCGAGACCATGGCTGCGGCGATCGCCTACGCCGAGACCGGCCACCTCTGCCTGTCGACTCTGCACGCCAACAATGCCAACCAGACGCTCGACCGCATCATCAACTTCTTCCCCGAGACCGCGCGCCACCAGCTGCTGATCGACCTGTCGCTCAACCTGAAGGCGGTCGTCAGCCAGCGCCTGATCCGTGCGGTCGACGGCAAGCGCGTGCCCGCGGTCGAGATCCTGATGTCCAGCCCCTTCATCGCCGACCTGATCGAGAAGGGCGAGATCGCCAGCATCAAGGAGGCGATGAAGGCGTCGAAGGAGAACGGCATGCAGACCTTCGACGGCGCGCTCTACGACCTCTATGCCGGCGGCCGCATCAGCTACGAGCAGGCGATCGAGAACGCCGACTCGCGCACCGACCTTGCGCTGCGCATCCGCCTGGAGGGCGGGCCGGGCACCCATGAGCTGGACGGCATGAGCATCGCCGGCCTCGATTCCAGACGCTTAGACCGATGAACCCGTCCACCCTGATCGGCATCGTTGCCTCGATCCTGCTGCTGGGCGTGGTGACCCTGTGGGCGGCCGAGGACCCGCGCCTGTTCATCGACCTGCCGGGCCTTGGGATCGTCGTGCTCGGCACGCTCGCGGCGACCTTCATCAGCTATCCGCTGCGCGAGGTGCTGCGGGTGTTCGGCCTGATCGGCACGGTGCTGCGCAACGAGAAGCTCTACACCGAAGACGACATCGAGGAGCTGGTCAAGGTCGCGCGGCTGTGGATCGCCGCCGACGTGCGCGGGCTCGAGCGTGAGCTGGCGCAGATCCAGAACCCCTTCCTGCGCACCGGCGTGCAGCTGGTCATCGACATGACGCCCGAGGACGACATCCTCGAACTCATGCGCTGGCGCATCGCCCGTCTTCGCGCCCGCGAGCGCGCCGAGGCCCAGCTGTTCCGGGTGATGGCGGGCTACGCGCCGGCCTTCGGCATGCTCGGCACCCTGGTCGGCCTGATCAACCTGATGTTCCTGCTCGGCGACGGCGACATGGCCGCGATCGGCCGCCAGCTGGCGATCGCGCTGATGACCACCTTCTACGGCATCCTGCTGGCCAACCTGCTGTTCAAGCCGATCGCGGTCAAGCTCGAGCGCCGCCCCGAGCAGCGGGTGATCGCGATGAACATGGTCATGCAGGGCATCCAGCTGATGTGCCGCAAGCGCGGACCTGCGTTGATCCGCGAAACGCTCAACTCGTTCGCGGCCAACTACCGCGACGAGGTCCACGACAGCGGCCTCGCCGCGGACCGCTGAGCGCATGGCCCTGCCGACTGAGCCCGACGCGCCTGCATCGCCGCCGGCGCCCGTGCGTCCGGCGGATGCCGACCTGTCGACGCAGGCTGAGGCGCCCGCTGCAGTGACGGCTGAGGGCAGGCCGGAATCCGCCGATGCGGCGGCGATGGACGCCGCGGCCAAGCCCAATCCCGGCGCCGCGCCGGCGCGGGTGGCGCCGGTCGCGCGCAAGGCCCTGCCTGCGGGCGCCGCGGCGGCGCTGCTGGACGCGGCCGCAGACGATGAGGGCGAAAGCGAGGGCTGGCTGATCACCTACCTCGACATGATCACCCTGCTGCTGGTGATGATGGTCGTGATGCTGGCCTTCGCCGGCAAGTTCAACGGCGTCGGCGAGGGCAGCGAAGCGCTGGCCCGGCAGGCAGGCACGGTGGCCCCGGTCGAACTGCCGCTGCCAGCCGGGCCGCCTGAGACCGCGCCGGCGCCCGATCTTGGCGAGGACATCGAGGTCCTGGTCGAGGACAGGCGCATCAGCTTCCGCATCAGCAGCGAGATCCTGTTCGAGTCGGGCCAGGCCGACCTGAGTCTCGGCGGCCTCGCCCTGCTGCGTCGCCTGCTGCCGGTGCTGCGCGAGAGTCCGCATCCGATCGCCGTGCACGGCCACACCGACGCCGTGCCCATCCACAGCGTGCGCTATCCCTCCAACTGGGAGCTGTCGGGCGCGCGCGCCGGCAGCGTGGTGCGCTACTTCGAGGCCAACGGCATCGACAAGCAGCGCCTGCGAGCGGTGGGTTTCGCCGACACCCGGCCGCTGGCCGACAACGCCAGCGCCGAAGGCCGCGCCAGCAACCGCCGCGTGGAACTCGTGCTGGAGCAGCCGACCGACTGAGGGCACGCAGCGGCGCTGGCGCAGGCGGGCGCGCTGGAGCGGGCGGGATTCCGGCCGGCGCTGCCGGTGGCCGCGTCAGTCGGCCAGCCGCACGCGATTGCCGCCGGCGGTCTTCGCCGCGTACATCGCCGCATCGGCGCGGCGCAGCAGGCTGTCGGGCTTGGCCTCGTCCGGCGACAACACCAGCAGGCCGATGCTCGCCGTGCACTCCGCTGTCGTTTCGCCGCGGTCGAGCGTGAGCCGCACCGGCTGCGCGAGCGCGGCGCGCACCTTTTCGGCCACCGCCTGCGCATGCTGGCGTGCGGCCTCGGGCGCGCGATCCAGATCACCCAGCAGCACCACGAACTCGTCGCCGCCCTGGCGCGAGACGGTGTCGCTGGCGCGCATGCAGACCAGCAAGCGCCGCGCCATTTCGCGCAGCAGCTGGTCGCCCACCGCATGCCCGTACTGGTCATTGACCGACTTGAAGTGATCGAGGTCGAGGTAGAGCAGGGCGGCGTACTGCCCGCTGCGGCGCGCGTGCGCCAGCCATTGCGCCAGGCGGTCCTCCAGCAGGCGGCGATTCGGCAGGTCGGTCAGCGCGTCGTAGAAGGCCAGGTGCTCCATGCGCGCCTGCTGGCGCTTGTGCGCGCTGAGGTCGCGGATCGCGGCCAGCAGCACCGGCTGCTGGTCGATCTCGATGGCGCTCAGCACCACTTCGACCGGCAGCTCGCTGCGGTCGGAAGGGCGCATCGCCAGCCATTCGAAGCGCAGGTTGCCCTCGCGACCGGCCTGGGCGATCAGCTCGGCGGCCCTGACCTCGGAGCGCGTGCCGCAGGGCTGCAGCGGCGGCGCGAAATCGGCGGCGCCGCGACCCAGCAGCGCCTCGCGCGGCGCATCGAGCAGGCGCAGGGCCGCGGCGTTGCAGTCGAGCAGGCGCCCCTCGGCCAGCACCACCAGCGGCTCGTGGCTGGCCTCGAACAGCGTGCGGAAGCGCCGTTCGGAGCGCTGCAGCTCGGCGTTCATGCGGTCGAGCTCGGTGATGTCGGTCGACAGTCCGATCAGGCGGTCGTCCTCGCCCTCGCGCCGCAGCAGCAGCTTGGTCGACCAGAAATGCCGCGGGTGGCCGGCGGGGTCGAGCAGGGTCTCGCGTCGGCGCAGGGGCCCGCCCCCGGCGAACACCGCTTCGTCGAAGTCGCGCAGCGCGCGGGCCTGCGCCGCCGGCAGCAGCTCGAAATCCGTGTGACCCAGCAGCGCCTCGGACGATCGGCCGTACAGCTCGAGCACGTGGCGGTTGGCGAACAGGAAGCGGCCCGCCCGGTCCTTCATGTGGACGTGGGCATCGATGTGGTCGAGCACGAACTGCAGCACGCGCTGCCCGTACTCGGCCGCACGCTCGCACTCCCGCGCATGGGTGACGTCGGTGGCAACGCCGCAAAGGCCGATCACTCGGCCCGCAGCGTCAAACATGGGCGATTTGACCGTCCAGAACTCGCGCTCGCCGTCCAGCCCACGCAGGTACAGCCGCTCGTAGCGGGCGAACACTTCGCCGGTGCCCAGCACACGCTGGTCGTCGCGCCGCACCTCCGTGAGGGCGTCCCCGGCGAAGAGCTTCGAGTCGTCCTGCCCGATCACGTCCTCCACGGCGCAGCCGAACAGCTCGGCGAAGCGGGCGTTGATGTAGACGTAGCGACCCTCGGTGTCCTTCGCGAACAGGATCGCGCCCACCTGCTCCAGCAGCGCGCGGCTCGCGGCCTGCAGCAGCGGCGGTGGGCTTGGCAGGGGCTCGGACACGCGTTCCTCCGGGGGGCGGCGTCGAATCGGCGTGAAGGCAAGTTCCATGCCCCCGTGCGGTCTGGCCACGGGCTAGGCCCGATGGAAAGGCCCCGGCGACGCGTGCAAGGCGGACCGTTCGCATCATCGCGACGCCGCGTGTCCGACCTTTGACGGATGTCAAACCTGTCTCTGCCCCGCTGTTCCGCCGTGGCTGCACTGCTGTGCGCGGCCGTCCTGTTGTCCGCCTGCAGCGGGGGCGACGGCCCCGCAGGCACCACCGCCGCAGCGCAGAGTCCGCGCGCCGAAGCGGACGAGGAGCGCAGCCGGCCGGTGCGCGCCTACACGCTGGCGCCGCGCACGCTCGGTCGCAGCGTGCTGGTGGCCGGCACGGTCGAGCCCCTGCGCAGCATCCAGCTGGCCGCGCGCACCGACGGCGTCATCGCCGAGGTCGCGGTGGAAGCGGGCGATCGCGTCCGCGCCGGCCAGCTGCTGGCGCGCATCGACGTCAGCGAACAGCAGGCCGAGCTCGATCGCGCCGAAGCCTCGCTGCGAGAGGCGCGCGCCAACTTCGAGCGGCTGGATGCCCTGCGCGACCGCAGCTTCGTCGATGCCGCCAGCGTGCTCAGCGCGCGTTCGGCGCTGGAGGTCGCCGAGAGCGAAGTCGAACTCTGGCGCACCCGCGTCGAGTTCGGTCGCATCGAGGCCAGTATCGACGGCTATGTGATCGATCGTCTGATCGAGCCGGGCGCCGCCGTGGGCCGACTGGCGCCGGCCTTCGAGCTGGCCGATCTCGACCAGCTGGTGCTGCGGGTCGGCGTGTCCGAGCTGGATGCCGCGCGAATCAAGCCGGGTGCCGCGGTCGAGGTCGCGGTCGATGCGCTCGCCGGCGAAAACGTCGAGGCCCGCGTGCGCCGCGTGTATCCGGCCGCCGATCCGAGCAGCCGGCTGGTCACGGTCGAGCTGGAGCTGCCGCAGGCGCATGCGCGCGGCGTGCGGCCGGGTTTCCTGGCACGTGCGCGCTTCGCCATTGAGGCGCGCAGCGATGTGCTGGCCGTGCCGGCGGCGGCGGTCGGCTTGGGCGAGCAGAGCTTCGTGATGGTGATCGACGGCGAGGGCCTGCTGGCCCGCCGCGAGGTCGAGACCGGCGTCGTCCGCGGCGAGTGGCGCGAGATCACGGCAGGCCTTGAAGCCGGCGAGCAGATCGTCGCCACCAGCCCGCTCGACCTCGCCGCTGGCGACCGCGTGCGCGTGGTCGAGACGGTGGGAGACGATGCATGAGCAGCGAGGGTTCGATCCGCGCCGAAGCGGCGCGCCGCTACCGCGGGCTGACCCACGCCGCCATCCGCCGGCCGATCGGCACTGCCGCGATCACCAGCGTGGTGCTGGTGCTGGGCCTGTTCTTCATCGGCCGCCTGCCGGTCGACCTGCTGCCCGAGGTGGTCTATCCGCTGATCCGCGTCGATGTCTCCTACCCCGGCGTGGCGCCGGAAGTCATCGAGGAGCAGGTCACCCGCCCGCTGGAGCGCCAGCTGGCCTCCACCGAGGGCCTGACCCTGATGGCCAGCGAGGCGGAAGAGGGCATGACCGACGTCAGCCTGCTGTTCCGCTACGGCACCGATCTCGATCTGGCGCTGCAGGACGCCGCGCGTCTCGTCGAGCGTGCGCGCGGCCAGCTGCCCGACGACATCGAGCCGCCGCGCCTGTCGAAGTTCGATCCCGGCGCGCAGGCGGTGTTCGAGGCGGGCTTCTCTTCGAACCGGCGCAGCGCGCGCGAGGTGCGCGACTGGCTGGATAACCGGCTGGCCCCGCAGCTGCAGTCGATCCCGGGCGTGTCGGGCGTGCTCAGCGTGGGCGGCCAGGAGCGCGAGCTGGAGGTGGTGGTCGACCAGCAGCGCCTGCGTGCCTATGGCCTAAGCCTCGCCGACGTCTCGGCCCAGCTCGCTGCCGAGAACCAGAACGTGTCGGCCGGCAACATCACCAGCAGCAGCCTGGACGTGCGCGCGCGCACCGAAGGCCGCTTCACCTCGGCCGAGGACATCGCTGCGGTGCTGCTGCAGATCCCCGGTAGCGACCGCCGCATCCGCCTCGACGAAGTCGCCGAGGTGCGCGACGGCTTCCGCGAGCAGCGCGTGTTCGTGCGCCTGAACGGCGATGCCGCCACCCAGCTGTCGGTGTTCAAGCAGCCCGACGCCAACACCGTGCAGGTGGTGGACGAAGTGCAGGCGCGCATGGATTCGCTGCGCGCCTCGGGCTTCATCCCCGAGGACATCGTCTTCAGCACCACCCGCGATGGCGCCTACTTCGTGCGCGGCTCGGTCGAGTCGGTGGCCTCGGCGGCCATCATGGGCGGCGTGCTGGCGATGCTGGTGGTGCTGTTCTTCCTCGGCAGCGTGCGCGGCAGCGTGGTGATCGGCCTGTCGATCCCGCTGGCGATCATGGCCACCTTCGCGCTGATGGGCGGCGCGGGCTTGAGCCTCAACGTGATGAGCCTCGGCGGCTTGGCGCTGGGCGTTGGCCTGCTGCTGGACAACGCCATCGTCATGCTCGAGAACATCGAGCGCCACCGCAGCGAGCTGCGCGAGGACCCGGAACAGGCCGCGCATGCCGGCGCCGACGAGGTGATCTCGGCGGTGACCGCCGGCACGCTCACCAACCTCGCCGCGGTGCTGCCCTTCCTGCTCATCACGGGTCTTGCGACCCTGGTGTTCCGCGAGCTGCTGGTGACGATTTCCTTCGCCGTGGTGGCCTCGCTCGCCGTCGCGCTGACGCTGGTGCCGATGCTGGCCGCGCAGATGGCCAAGCTGCGCTTCACCTCGGGCTTCGACCGCAGCCTGCCCTATCGCGCCTTCAGCCGGCTCATGCACGCGGTGACCGAGGGCTACCGCAGCCTGCTGCGCGTGCTGCTGCCGCGCCGCGGCTGGGTGCTGCTGGTCGCGTTCGCCAGCGTGCTGGCGGTGCTGCCGCTGGGTTCGCGGCTGGGCAGCGAGTTCCTGCCCCAGCTCGACGACGGCAGCCTGAACGTGCGTCTGGCCCTGCCGGCCGGCACGACGCCGGAGCAGACCGATCGCGCGACGCGCGAGGTCGAGGCGGCAATCCGCGCGCTGCCGCATGTCAGCAGCGTGTTCACCGTGTCCGGCGGCAACGTCTGGGGTGGCACGGTGTCCGAGCGCGCCGGCCGCGGCTGGCTGTCGATCCAGCTGGAGGACGCTCGCCTGCGTCCGGACTGGCCGATCGGCCGCTGGGCGCGCGAGGCGCAGCGCAAGGTCAGCGCGCTCGACATTGCCGGTGCCGACATCGCGGTGCGCAGCAACGGCATCCGCGGGCTCAACTTCGGCCTCTCCGGCAACGACATGGAGCTGAAGGTGCTGGGCGAGGACCTGCCGACACTGCAGAAGCTGGCCCGCGAGATCATCCGCACCATCGAGAACATCCCCGGCCTCGAAGCCGTCGAGATGGACGACGAGGACCGCACGCCGGCCCTGCAGATCGAGGTCGACCGCGAGCGCGCGGCAGCGCTGGGACTCGACGTGCGCGCGGTGGCCCAGGCCCTGCGCCAGGCCGTCACCGGCAGCGTGCCGACCCGCTACAGCACCGGCGTCAACGAGTACGACGTGCGCGTGCGCATGCCGCGCGAGGAGGTCGAGAACCTTGACCGGCTCGGTGAAGTGATCGTCGCCAATGGCGCCAATGGGCCAATCCAGGCGCGCCAGGTCGCGAGCTTCACCCTCGGCGAAGGCCCGGCCGAGATCGGCCGCGAGAACCAGCTTCGCATCCAGCGCATCGTCGGCGCCTTCAACACGGCGGAGAACGATGTCGGCAGCATCATGGCCGAGGTGCAGCGTCGGCTGGCCACCCTCGACATGCCCGAGCAGTACGGCGTGGCGCTCGGCGGCCAGTTCGAGACGGTGGAAGAGACCGAGCGCGAGATGAACACGGTGATCGTGCTCGCGGTGTTCCTAGTGCTGGTGGTGATGATCGTGCAGTACGAGCAGCTGACCAATCCGCTGGTGATCATGACGGCAGCGCCGCTCGCGCTGGGCGGTGCGCTGCTGGCGCTGTGGCTGAGCGACACGCCGCTGTCGGCGCCGGTGTTCCTCGGGGCCGTGCTACTGGTCGGCATCGTGGTGAACAACGCCATCCTGCTGGTCGAATACATCGAACAGGGTCGCGCGCGCGGTCTGGCGGACGAGGACGCGGTGATCGAAGCCGGTGCGGTGCGCCTGCGGCCGATCCTGATGACCACGCTGACCACCGTGGTGGGCATGCTGCCGCTGGCGATCGGTCTCGACGCCGGCGGCCTGCTGATGCAGCCGCTGGCGGTCGCCGTGGTCGGCGGTCTCATGAGTTCGATGCTGCTGACCCTGGTGCTGATTCCCTGCCTGTATCTGGTCGCCCAGCCGGCGGCGCAGCGGGTCATCGATTTCCTCACCCGCCGGCGTGCGCGGCTGGCGGCGTCGGGGGCATAAGCCAAAAGAGGGGCCGTCCCTGGCCCGGACAGGCGGCGGCCGGGAGACCGCCGCCGCCCCAAGGACTTCGTCTACATCTCGTGCTGGGCGAGGGTTTCCAGCGGCGCGGGCGGGCCGATGAACAGCGGATCCACGGCGGTGACCGGGGTGGAGGCGACGGGCGCCGCAGCCTCCGGCTCGCTCGGCGGCGCGCCGCGCTGGTAGGCGATCCGCGCGGTGCCACCGTTGCAGCTGCCGACGATGCGGCCGACGTCTTTCGCATCCGGCTCGACGATCTGCAGCTGGTAGTGCTGCACGCCATTGGCCTCGATGCGCGCGGCAATCTCGGATTTCAGCTCCTCGCAGCCCTTGCGCGCCGTCTGTGCGTCGGCGGGGGCGGCCAGCAGCCCCAGCGCGCTCAGCGCCAGGCTGGAGTGGAGGAGGGCGAGGGCAAGGCTGCGCTTCATGGCGGGCTCGTGTTCAGTGGGCGACGCGGGCTGCGTCGGAACACAGGCTGCGCCCGCCAGTGGGCGGCGGCGGGGAGCGCTTGTGGCGGAATGCGGGCAGTTGCGGCGCGCGCATCTGCGTCTGGACCTCGAACGGCGCCCCGATCACCGCATAGGGTGGGCCCTGGCCCACCGTGAGCAGGACATTCGCCCCGGTCCTCGCCAAGGCGTGGGGGATGTCGAGCCCATGGTGGGCCAGGGCCCACCCTATGCGGTGCGGGGCGATGACGACGCGTCGTCAGCAGCACAAGCTCGCGGCGGCGGATGGCCGACGCGGCGCGACCCAGCGCCTCAGCGCTGCGTCTCCTCCTCCCTCCGGTGCACGAGACGGTACAGCGCCGGCAGCACCAGCAGGGTCAGCAGGGTCGAGCTCAGCACGCCACCGATCACCACCGTCGCCAGCGGGCGCTGCACCTCGGCGCCGGCACCCACCGCCAGCGCCATCGGCACGAAGCCCAGGCTCGCCACCAGCGCGGTCATCAGCACCGGCCGCAGGCGGGTCAGCGCGCCCTGTTCGATGGCGGCATCCAAGCTCAAGCCTTCCGTACGCAGCTGGCGGATGAAGCTCAGCATCACCAGGCCGTTCAGCACGGCGATCCCAGAGAGCGCGATGAAGCCGACGCCGGCCGAGATCGACAGCGGCAGGCCGCGCAGCAGCAGGGCCGCCACGCCGCCGGTGAGCGCCAGCGGCACGCCGGAGAACACCACCAGCGCATCGCGGCCCGAGCGCAGGGCCATCAGCAGCAGGCCGAGGATCAGCGCGAGCGTCAGCGGCACCACCACCGACAGCCGCTGTGAGGCGCTGATCAGCTTTTCGAAGCTGCCGCCGTAGCCGATCCAGTAGCCGGGCGGAACTTCGACTTCGCGGCTGATCCGTCCGCGCAGGTCCTCGACGAAGCCGCCGAGATCGCGGCCGCGGATGTTGGCGGTCACCACCACCCGGCGCTTGCCGTTCTCGCGGTGGATCTGGTTGGGGCCGGTCTCGATGCGCAGGGCGGCCAGCTGGCTGAGCGGCACGCTGCGCGGCAGGCCGTCGCCGGCCTCCGGCAGCAGGATTGGCAGCTCGCCGAGCCGCGCCAGATCGGCGCGCTGCGCTTCGTCCAGACGTACCACGATCGGCACCCGGCGATCGCCCTCGTAGTACAGACCCGCCTCGACGCCGCCGATGGCCATGCGGATCGCCGCCTGCAGATCGGCCACCTGCAGGCCGACGCGCGCGAGCGCTTCGCGGTCGGGCGCGATCTGCAGCATCGGCAGGCCGCTGGTCTGCTCGACCGACACGTCCTGCGCGCCGGGGCTGCCCTCGACGACCGCGCGGATCGCCTCGCCGAGTCCGGTCAGGGTGTCGAGGTCATCGCCGTACACCTTGACCGCGAGGTCCGCGCGCACGCCAGAGATCAGCTCGTTGAAGCGCATCTGGATCGGCTGGGTGATCTCGTAGTTGTTGCCGGGCACCTGCTCCAGCACCGCCTGCAGTTCGGACACGAACTGCGCGCGCGGCTTGCGCGGCTCGGGCCAGTCGGCGCGCGGCTTCATCAGCACGTAGATGTCGGCCACCGAGGGCGGCATCGGGTCGGTGGCGACTTCGGCGGTGCCGATCTTGCCGACCACCCGCTCGACTTCGGGCAGTTCCGCGATGCGCGCTTCCAGCTGGGCCTGCATGTGGATGGCCTGACTCAGCGAGGTGCCGGGAATGCGCATCGCGTGCAGGGCGAAGTCGCCTTCGTCGAGACTGGGGATGAACTCGCTGCCCATGCGGCTGGCGGCGAAGCCCGCGCCCAGCACCAGCAGTGCGGCCACGGCGACCACCGGCAGACGCGCCCCGAGCGCGCGCCGCAGCGCCGGCCGATAGACGCGCGAGGCCACGGACATGAGGCGGCTTTCGTGCGCCTGCACGCGGCCGCCCAAGCCCACCGCGATCATCGCCGGCACGAAGGTCAGCGACAGCAGCATCGCCGCGGTCAGCGCCAGCACGACCGTGATCGCCATCGGATGGAACATCTTTCCCTCCACGCCTTCGAGGGCAAAGATCGGCAGGTAGACCGCGGTGATGATGCCGACGCCGAACAGGGCCGGGCGGATCACCTCGGTGGTGGCCTCGGCGGCCAGCGCATAGCGCTCGCGCGCGGACAGCAGACGACCGAGGCGCTGCTGCTCCTCGCCGAAACGACGCAGCGCGTTCTCGATGATGATGACCGCGCCGTCGACGATCAGGCCGAAGTCGAGCGCGCCCAGGCTCATGAGATTCCCGGACACACCCGCCTGGCGCATGCCGATCGCGGTCATCAGGAAGCTCAGCGGAATGACCGCGGCGGTGATCAGGGCGGCACGCAGATTGCCAAGCAGCAGGAACAGCACGGCGATCACCAGCAGCGCGCCCTCGGCCAGCGAAGTCGCCACCGTGCGCACCGTGCGATCGACCAGCGCGGTGCGGTCGTAAACCGTGGTCAGCCGCACGCCGGCCGGCAGCGAGGCGCGGATCTCTTCGACGCGGGCATCGACCGCGCGCGCCACCTCGCGGCTGTTGGCGCCGATGCGCATGAACACCGTGCCCAGCACCACCTCGCGGCCGTTCTCGGTGGCCGCACCGCTGCGCAGCTCCAGGCCCTCCTGCACGCGGGCGACATCGCGCAGGCGGATGACCGCATCGTCGCGATTCGCCACCACCAGCGCCTCCAGCGCGGTGACATCCTGCAGCTGGCCGGGCACGCGCACCAGCACCTGTTCGCCGAAGCGCTCGATGTAGCCGGCGCCGACATTGGCATTGCCGGCTTCGATGGCCTCGACCAGATCCTGCAGATCCAGGCCCAGGGCCTGCAGGCGGGCCAGATCGGGCGCCACCTGCAGCTCGCGCGCGTGGCCGCCGATCGTGTTGACCTCGACCACGCCGGGCACGCCGCGCAGCTGCGGGCGCACGATCCAGTCCTGCACGCCGCGCAGGTCGATGGGCGTGTACGCGCTGCCGTCGGGCTTGCGCGCGTCGGGCGCGGCCTCGACGGTGTAAAGGTAGATCTCGCCGAGGCCGGTGGCGATCGGGCCCATCGCCGGCTCCAGCCCGGCCGGCAGCTGGCCGCGCACTTCCTGCAGGCGCTCGGCGATCTGCTGGCGCGCCCAGTAGAGGTCGGTGCCGTCCTCGAACACCACGGTGACCTGCGACAGCCCGTAGCGCGATAGCGAGCGCGTGTAGTCGAGCCGGGGCAGGCCAGCCAGCGCAGTTTCGACCGGAACGCTGATGCGCTGCTCGGTCTCCAGCGGCGAGTAGCCCGGCGCCTCGGTGTTGATCTGCACCTGCACATTGGTGATGTCGGGCACGGCGTCGATCGGCAGCAGGCGCAGGTTCCAGGCGCCCAACGCGGCCAGCGCCAGCACCGCGACCAGCACCGCCCAGCGCTGCCGGATGGCCGCGTGGATCAATGAATCCAGCATGGTCGGTGCTCCCTCAGTGGTCGTGGCCGGCGCCGGACTTCTCGATGTCCGCCTTGATCAGGAAACTCTGCTCGACCACGACTTCGTCGCCGGCCGCAAGCCCCTCCAACACCTCGACCCAGTCGCCATCGCTGCGTCCGAGTGCGAGCGGGCGGATCTCGTAGTCTTCGCCCACGCGGACGAAGGCCACCTGCCAGTCGCGGAAGCGCTGCACGGCCGACAGCGGCAGGCGCAGCGGCACGTCCTCGGCGCGCAGCAGCAGCGAGGCTTCGACCGCCAGGCCCGGTCGCCAGTGGCCGTCATCGGCGGGCAGGGACACGCGCGCGACCAGTCCCTGGCTGTGCGCATCGGCCTGCGGCCGCAGGCCCTGCAGCGTGGCCTCGATCACGCGGCCATCGAGCAGGCGCTTGAGCCGCACCGGCGTGCCGGGCGTGAGCGCCACCGCCTCCGCACCGAACACCGGCAGCTCGACCACCAGCGCATCCAGCCTTCCGATCACGAACAGTGGCGCCTCGCTTGCCATGCCGCCGAGCGCGGCGGTGCGCTCCAGCACCACGCCATCGATCGGGCTGCTCACCGTGTAGCGGCCCAGGCTGGCGTTGCTCTCGATCTCGGCCAGCACCTGGCCGGCACTCACGCGCTCGCCGAGGTCTGCGCGCAGGCCGCGGATCAGGCCCGGGAAGCGCGCCGATACCGCCGCCTGCGCGCTGCTCGGCAGCATCACGCGACCCTGCGCGCGCAGGCGCTGTTCGATCGGGCCGCTGCCGACGGGCTCGACGCGAATGCCGATCTCGTCGGCGGCAGCCTGGGCGATGCGGGTGCGGCCTTCGAAGCTCTCGTAGCGCCATTCCGCGCGACGGCCTTCGACCTGCGCGCGCAGGGTGACCACGAAGCTGTGCGGCTCGCCGACCACGCCGCTGCCGACCAGGCGATCGTCTTGCGGCCTCAGCGTGTGGGTCTCGACCCGGCCACCGAGGCGTTCCAGCTCGACCGTGACCTGCGCGCTCGCGGGCGGTACCGGCAGGCCGTCCAGGCGCACCCAGGCGGCATAGCGCGGCGGCTGGCCGTCTTCCTCGATCTTCAGCTCCACCGAGAGGCCGTTGTCCTCGTGCAAACGGCCGCCGTTCGGGCCCCTTGGCGCCTCGTCGGCGTGGTCGTCGTGGCCGTGAGCACCGTGATCGCCATGGCCGTGGCCGTGCGGGTCGTCGTGCGCGTGTTGGCCGCAGGCGGAAAGTCCCAGCGCCAGCAGCAGTGCGAGCGCGGCGGTGAAAGCGGGGCGGATCATCGGGCGTCTCCGGGGTTTGCGTCGGCGCCGAAGGGCTCGGCGGTCAGGCGCTGCAGTTCGATCAGGGCGCGCTGCGCATCGGCGCGCGCGGCGAGCAGGTCCATGCGGGTGGCGAGCACGGCGTTCTGCAGGCTGGCCCATTCCATCCACGACAGGGCCCCGCTGCGGTAGGCGCGGGCCGCGCTGTCGGCGGCGCGCTGCTGGGCCGGCAGCACGCGATCTTGCAGGCCGTCAGCACGCGCACTGTGGCGCCGGGCGAGATCAAGCGCAGCCAAAGCGAGTGCTTCCAGGCGCAGCGCTTCGGCGGCGCGCGCGCTGTCGAGCCCGGCCAGCTCGGCGTCGGCGGCCGCAATCTCCGGCTGCGCGCGCCGCGCCGCGCCCAGCGGCAGCGAGACCCCCGCGACCAGCGCGGTATCGCGTCCGTCCTGCAGGCGGCGCAGGCCGAGCTGCCAGTCGAGGTCGAAGCTCGCCGCGGTGCGCGCCAGCTGCAGCTGGGCTTCGGCCAGTCGCTGCTGATCGGCGAAGGCGCGCAGCTCCGGCGTGCGATGCAGCAGTTCGCGCAGCTCGGCCGGCGAGGGCAGGGCGGGTGACTGCGCCGGCAGGCTGGCCAGGTCGGGTATCGCGTCGATGTCCATTTCGCCCCAGAGCAGGGCGAGGCGCTGCCAGGCCGCGGCTTCGGCCTGCGCGCGCGCTTCGATCTCCAGCTCGATCGCGATCACCGCGCTGTCGGCGGCGAGCGCGGAGGTCTCGGGTTCGGCGCCGCGCTGGAAGCGTTCGCGTGCGGCGCGGGCGATGTCGCGTCGCGCCTCCTGCTCGGCCTGCAGCAGGGGCGCGCGGTCCTGCCATTCGGCCAGCTCCAGATAGCGACGCGCGACTTCCGCCAGCAGGTCGAGCTCGGTCGCTGCGCGCTGCACGCCCAGCGCATCGAGCCGGCTCGCCGCCAGCGCGCGTCGTGCCTCGCGCTTGCCGCCGCGCTCCAGCACGCCGGCGAGGCTGAGCGTGAGTTCGGCGCCGGAAAAGCCGCGGAGCTCGCCGCTGCCGGGCGCGTTCTCCAGCTCGGCGGCCAGCCGCAGGGGCGTGGTCTGCGCGGCGAGGTCGACCTCGGCGCTCAGCGCGGCGGATCGCGCGGCATAGCCGCGCAGTCCGGGGTGGTGCTGGATGACGCGCTCGAGCGCGTCATCGAGGCTGAGTTCAGGCGCAAGACTGAATTCAGAAGCAAGGGTGAGTTCAGACGCAGGGGGCGCAGCCAGCGCCGGCCACGCCGCAACGACCGCAAGCGCGGTCCACAGCAATCGCATGGGAATCTCCGAAAGGGGTGTGGTCTGCCGTCGCCGGTGTGCGGCGAAGGCCCTGGGAGGCAGCCAGGTCATGGCCACGTAGATGAGCGCCTCGCGACGAGGCGACAGCGCGCGGCGATGCCGGCACGCGCTCAGCCGATCGGAGGACGCAGCAGGCTGTCGAGTCGCGGGTCCGGCGCCTGCGCCATACGTGGGGGCATCGGTGCCGCAGGCGCCAGCAGGGCAGGTGCAGAAGGCAGCAGCGGGCTGGGCGCGAAGCTCTGCGCGCAGCAGCTCAGCTCGTGGGCCAGCAGATGCACGAAGCCGTCCCAGCTGTCGTCGCCGTGCTCGGCGTCGGCATGGACATGGGCGTGGTGGGCCTCGTGATCCTGCGTCCAGTGCGCCGTGGGCAGTCCCATGTCCAGCGCATCCACCGCCACATGCGCGGAAGCGAATGCGCCCAGCGCCGGAAACAGCGCCGCCCACAGCGCCAGGGCCAGGCAGACGAGGCGCAGCGGCGTGGGTGGGAGCGGACGCATGGGCGCGGAGTGTAGCGGTCCGGGCGGAGCGCGGGCGATGGCGTCAACGCCGGGATCGCAGTGGCGATCGGACGTTGCACGAGTGTGGGCTCTTCGCTCGCTGCCTGACGTGCGAATCGTGCCGCAGTGGATCCCACGGTGGAGTCGAGCCCATGGTGGGCCAGGGCCCACCCTATGCAGAGCGCTCCCGATGCTGGTCGGTCGCGCGCCAGCTGCAGGCTATAGGGTGGGCCCTGGCCCACCAGACCACGGACTTTCCTTGTGTGGCGCCTTCATCGGGTGGCCCGCTGCAGCGAGCGACGGGCTCTGGCCCCGCCCTGGCGGGCCGCGCTGCGCACTCGCCCCAGGCCGCTTTGCGAATCCCGAATCCCGGCTCACTCGCTATGCAGCTCCGCCACGAAGTCATAGGCGTCGCCGCGGTAGTAGCTGCGCGAGAACTCGACCACGCGGCCGTCGCGCAGGAATCCGCGGCGCTCGATGTACAGGCCCGGCGTGCCCGGCAGCAGGTGCAGCAGGCGCGCCTGCTCGGCGGTGAATGCGATCGCGCGCAGGCGCTGCAGGGCGCGCACCGGGCGGCCGGCCAAGCGGTCGAGCGTCTCGTACAGCGAGTCCTGCACCATCTCCGGATCGCGCAGGATCTCCTGCGGAATCGCGCTGCGCTCGATCGCCAGCGGTTCGTCACCGGCGTAACGAAGCCGGGTCAGCCGCACCACGCGCGCGCCGGGCGAGAGGTTCAGCGCCATCGCTTCGGCCGGCGTCACCTCGCCGACCTCCCGCTCCAGAAAGCTCGAACGGGGGCGCAGGCCGCGCGCGCGCAGGTCGTCGGTGAAGCTCGACAGCTTGCTGATCGCCTTGACGATGCGGTCGGCGATGAAGGTGCCCGCGCCCTGGCGCTGCACCAGCAGGCCGTCCTTGACCAGTCCGCTGATCGCGCGGCGCACGGTGACGCGCGAGAGCTCAAGGCTCTCGGCGAGATCGCGCTCGCCGGGCAGGGCCTGGCCGGGCGCCAGCCGCCCGCTCTCGATCAGCCGACGCAGGGCTTCGCGCAGCCGCATGTAGGCCAGCGGGCGACTGCCGATCGGCGCCACGTCGGTCTGGGCGAGCATTTCGGCGATCAGTCGATGCATACGTATACAAGACCAATTGGATACCTTGCGCAGGATAAGCCCCTTGAAAGCGCCTTGGAAAGGGGTAAATTCGCAGACCACCGGGCTGAATTGGTATGCCGATGGACTTCAGGCCAGCAGACCGGATCTCCCCCGACCCTCCGAGGTAGCGCATGAGCCCGGCGATCGTTCCCGCCGATCCCTTCGATCTGGTCATCTTCGGCGGCACCGGCGATCTCGCCCTGCGCAAGCTGCTGCCGGCCCTGCTGCACCGCTTCGCCGACGGCCAGATCCTGCCCGGCACGCGCATCCTCGGCGTCGCCCGCGACGAGGGCCTGGATGACGCCGGCTACCGCGCCAAGGTGAGCGAGTGGCTGCAGCACGCCGCCGGCCCCGAACTGCTCGAGGGCTTCCTGCCGATGCTGCAGTACCGCGCGCTGGACGCGCGCAAAGAGACCGGCTGGGACGAGCTCACCGCGCTGATCAATGAGGGCGGCGAGCGCGTGCGCGTGTTCTATCTCGCCACGGCGCCCGATATCTTCGTGCCCATCTGCGAGCGTCTGCGCGACTGCGGTTTGAACGGCCCGAACGCGCGCGTGGTGATCGAGAAGCCGATCGGCACCGATCTGGCGAGTGCGGCGCGCATCAACGACGCGGTCGGCCATTGCTTTGACGAGAGCCAGACCTATCGCATCGATCACTACCTCGGCAAGGAGACGGTGCAGAACCTCACTGCGCTGCGCTTCGCCAACGCGCTGTTCGAGCCGATCTGGCGCGCCGAGCACATCGACCACGTGCAGATCACCGTCGCCGAGACGGTCGGCGTGGAAGGCCGCGCGCCCTACTACGACCGCGCCGGCGCCCTGCGCGACATGATCCAGAACCACCTGCTGCAGCTGCTGTGTCTGGTGGCGATGGAGCCGCCGGCCAGCTTCTCGGCCGACGCTATCCGCGACGAGAAGCTGAAGGTGCTGCGCGCCTTGAAGCCCATCACCGCGGCCAACGCCAGCCTGATGAGCGTGCGCGGCCAGTACCGTGCGGGGGCGGTCTGCGGGCAGGCGGTGCCCGGCTATCCCGACGAGCTCGGCGGCAGCTCGCGCACCGAGACCTTCGTCGCGCTGAAGGCCGAAGTCGCCAACTGGCGCTGGGCCGGCGTGCCCTTCTACCTGCGCACCGGCAAACGCATGCCCGAGCGCGTCTCCGAGATCGTGGTGACCTTCCGCCCGGTGCCGCATTCGATCTTCGGTGAGGTCACCGGGCCCATCCATCCGAATCGCCTGGTGCTGCGCCTGCAGCCGGACGAGAGCGTGACCCTGTGGCTGACCAACAAGGTGCCCGGCCCCGGCGGCCTGCGCCTGCGCCACGTGCCGCTGGACATGAGCTTCGCCGAGACCTTCAGCGGCCTGCGCCATGTCGACGCCTACGAGCGCCTGCTGATGGATGTGGTTCGCGGCAACCCGATGCTGTTCATGCGCCGCGATGAAGTGGAGGCCGCCTGGGTCTGGGCCGACCAGATCCTCGCCGCTTGGGCGGCCAGCGACGAGGCGCCCAAGCCCTACACGGCAGGCAGTTGGGGCCCGAGCGCCGCGGTCGCCCTGATCGAGCGCGACGGCCGCACCTGGAGCGACCATGTCGAATGAGCGCGCCCGCGACGTGCCGCTGCTGATCCCGCAGCCGCGCGAGCGTATGTTCGCCGACGGCGTGGAGCTCGCCCGAGGTCTTGCGGAACGCGTCGCCACCGAACTCGAAGCCGCGCTGCGATCGCGCGGCCGCGCTCTGCTGGCGGTCAGCGGCGGCAGCACGCCCAAGCGATTCTTTGCCGAGCTGTCGAAAGCCGACCTCGACTGGCGCGCGGTCGCGATCACCCTGGCCGACGAGCGCTGGGTGCCGGCCAGCGACGCACGCTCGAACGCGCGCCTGGTGCGCGAACAGCTGCTGGTCAACGCCGCGGTCGCGGCACGTTTCCTGCCGCTGCAGCTTGACGGCCATACGCCGGAGAGCGGCGCCGAGGTGCTGGAACGCGAGTTCGCGCCGCACCTGCCGATCGACGTGCTGATCCTCGGCATGGGCAATGACGGCCACACCGCCTCGCTGTTTCCCGGCGGCGATCAGCTCGATGCGGCGCTGGATCCTGCGGGCACGCGCAGGCTGCTGCCCATGCAGGCGCCCGGCGCGCCCGAACCGCGCATCACCTTCACCCTGCCGGCGCTGGTGGCGGCACGGCACCTGCACCTGCACATCGAGGGCGCGGCCAAGCAGACGGTGCTGCGCGAGGCGATGGCGCGCGGCGAACTGCCGATCGCGAAAGTGCTGGCGGCCTGTGAGCGGGCGGTGGATGTGTGGACATGTCCCTGAGCGCGCCGCCGCGCCTCACGACTCGCATAGGGTGGGCCCTGGCTCACCATGAGCTTCGCACTCGCCTCGGTCTCGTTTTGGCGCTTCGTTGTTGGAAGCGAAAAGCAAGAGCTTTCGGACAGCGTTGCGCCCTGCCGCATCCTGCCCCCGTCATAGGGTGGGCCCTGGCCCACCATAAGCTTCACGCTCGCCCCGGTCTTTCTTCATCGCTTCGTTGTTGGAAGCGAGGAACAAGAGCTTTCGGACAGCCCTCCGGGCTGCCCGAGTCCCTTTTCTTTGCGTGGCCAAAGAAAAGGAACCAAAAGAAAGGCCACCCCTCGTCCGCGCCCTCTGCGCATCCTTGCGCAGAGGGTTCGCGTGAGTCGGTCGGGGTTTTCGGACAGGCCATCCCTGGCCTGTCGAAAACCTTGGCCGCATCCCTGCGGCCAACCCTGCGGGCGGATCGACCGCCTCCCGCCGCTCCCCAGGGGCCCCGGGCAGAGCGCGGGCTCCTGCCCGCAGAAGCGGCAGCGCGCTTCGTTGACTCTGATCGTCGACTTTGCGATCGCCGGCTCTGGCTCTGAATCCCCAATTCCCAATCCCGAATCCTCGCTCCCATGACCACCCTCCCCACCGTTCCGTTGCACCCCGTCCTTGACGAAGTCACGCGCCGCATCGTCGAGCGCAGCCGCGAGACGCGTGCCGCCTATCTCGAACGCATCCGCCGCGCGCGGGCGGAGAGCACGCATCGGCGGGCGCTGTCCTGCGGCAACCTCGCGCACGGTTTCGCCGCCTGCGCGGACACCGACAAGGAGCGTCTGCGCGGTGGCGTGATCCCGAACCTCGGCATCGTCACCGCCTACAACGACATGCTGTCGGCGCATCAGCCCTACGAGCGCTATCCGGAGTTGATCCGCGGCATCGCGCGGCGGCTCGGCTATACGGCGCAGGTGGCCGGGGGCGTGCCGGCGATGTGCGATGGCGTGACCCAGGGCCGCGCCGGCATGGAGCTGTCGCTGTTCTCGCGCGACGTGATCGCGCAGGCCACGGCGATCGCGCTGTCGCACGACATGTTCGATGCCGTGGTGTGTCTGGGCATCTGCGACAAGATCGTGCCGGGCATGCTGATCGGCGCGCTGGCCTACGGGCATCTACCGACCCTGTTCATCCCGGCGGGGCCGATGCCCTCGGGCCTGCCGAACAGCGAGAAGTCGCGCGTGCGACAGCTCTACGCCGAGGGTAAGGCCGGGCGCGAGGCGCTGCTGGAAGCCGAGGCCGCGAGCTACCACAGCCCCGGCACCTGCACCTTCTACGGCACCGCCAACTCCAACCAGATGTTCATGGAGATCATGGGCCTGCACCTGCCCGGATCGAGCTTCGTCAACCCGAACACGCCGCTGCGCGAAGCGCTCACCGAAGCTGCGATCGAGCAGGTGTTCAAGATCACCCATGCCGCCGGAGACTACCGGCCGATCGGCGAGGTGATCGATGAGCGCAGCTTCGTCAACGCCATCGCCGGCCTGCACGCCACCGGCGGCAGCACCAACCACCTGCTGCATTTGGTGGCGATGGCCGCGGCCGGCGGCATCCAGCTGAGCTGGGACGACTTCGACGCGCTCTCGCATGCGGTGCCACTGCTGGCCCGCGTGTATCCGAACGGCAGCGCCGACGTGAACCACTTCCACGCTGCCGGCGGCATGGGTTTCATCATCCGCGAGCTGGGCCGCGCCGGCCTGCTGCATCTCGATGCGCGCACGGTCTGGGGCGGCAGCCTCGCCGACTACGCGCAGCGGCCGCAGCTCGACGGCGAGCGCCTGTGCTGGACGCCGCTGACCGCGCCCAGCGGCGACGAGAGCCTGCTGCGTCCAGTCGACCGTCCCTTCCGCGCCGACGGTGGCCTGCGTCTGCTGCAGGGTCCGCTGGGCCGCGCCGTCATCAAGGTCTCGGCGGTGCAGGACGACCGCATGGTGGTGCAGGCGCCGGCGCGGATCTTCCACGAGCAGGACGAGGTCAAGGCGGCCTTCGAGCGCGGCGAGCTGGAGCGCGACGTCATCGTGGTGCTGCGTTTCCAGGGCCCGGCCGCCAACGGCATGCCCGAGCTGCACAAGCTGACGCCGCTGCTCACCGTGCTGCAGAAGCGCGGCTTCCGCGTGGCGCTGGTCACCGACGGCCGCATGTCCGGTGCCTCGGGCCAGGTGCCGGCGGCGATCCACTGCACGCCCGAAGCCGCCAAGGGCGGTGGCCTCGCGCGCCTGCGCGACGGCGATGTGGTGACCGTCGATGCGATCAGCGGCCGCCTCGATGTCGCCGTGGACCCCGCCGAATTCGCGGCCCGCGAGCCGGCGGTTGCCGACTTGAATCACTGCCACAGCGGCTTCGGTCGCGAGCTGTTCGCGGCGATGCGCGCGGCGGTGGGCGCGGCCGATCTTGGCGCCAATTCGCTCCTGTGAGCGCGCGGCCCGAAACTTCCCGCGTGGCGGAGCGTCGCTGCACAGGGTGGGCCCTGGCCCACCATGCGCTCCGCGCTCGCCTCTTGCTTGTCTGGTCGCTTCGTCGCTCGAAGCCAGGCGCACGCGCTTCCGGCCGGTCCCTCGGTCCGTCCGGCCGACCTCAGTCGAGCGCCCGTGGACGTGGCGACAGCTCTGCCGCACGCTCTCCACGCTTCAATCCCGCCCTGACCGCGCGCCTACCGGAACCCTCGCCATGAACCTGCTCGAATCGCATACCCATCGCCTCGCCACCGTGCTGGATCTGGCGCCCGTGGTGCCGGTGGTGGTGATGCACAACGCCGCGCAGGCGGTGGATCTGGCGCGGGCCCTGGTCGCCGGCGGCATTCCGGCGATCGAGGTGACCCTGCGCACGCCGGCGGCGCTGGAGGCGGTGCGCGCGATCGCCGCCGAGGTCGAGGGCGCGGTGGTGGGCGTCGGCACCGTGATCGAGCCGCGGCAGTTCGATGAGGCACTCGAGGCGGGCGCGCAGTTCGCGGTGTCGCCAGGCGCCAGCCCGCGCCTGCTGGCGGCCGCGCGCGAGCATGCGCTGCCCTGGCTGCCCGGGGCGGCCACCGCCAGCGAGTGCATGGCCCTGCGGGAAGAGGGCTATCGGCTGCTCAAGTTCTTTCCGGCGGAAGCCGCCGGCGGCGTGGCCGCACTGAAGGGCTTTGCGGGCCCGCTGCCGCAGCTCGGCTTCTGCGCCACCGGCGGCATCAGCCTCGACAACGCGTCGAAGTACCTCGCCCTGCCCAACATCCGCGCGGTCGGCGGCAGCTGGCTGACCCCGGAGTCCGCGCTCGAGGCGGGCGACTACGCGCGTATCGAAGCGCTGGCTCGCGAGGCGGCCGCACTCAAGCGCGCATAGGACGAGCCCTGGTTCACGGTGAGCCGGATTCCATAGGGTGGGCCTGGCCCACCATGAGCTGGATCCTCACTGCTGACATCGCGAGAGACGCGCTGTCGCGCGCGTCGGAACCCAGGCGAACTCGAGGCCGGGATCCGACCAGCGAGTCGGCTCCCGGCCGTATAGCCTTGGTGCTTCGCGAAACGCGCCGGCCTGTGGAGGGCGGGGCGAGCATCGAACTCACGGTGGGCCAGGGCCCACCCTGTGGGTTCGCGAGGCCCGCGGCGAGTCGCATCGCCACCGTGGATCGCCCGAGCCTCACCCACCCACGCGCCTGCGCAGACGACCGTGCAGCGGCTACCCTGTGCGGCTTCGCCCCCGGCCCGCGGCCCCAATGAGCCTGATCGAGATCATCGTCCTCGCCCTGCTGCAGGGCTTCACCGAGTTCCTGCCGGTGTCGAGCTCGGCCCACCTGATCCTGCTGCCGATCTTCGTCGGCTGGCAGGACCAGGGCCTGGCCTTCGACTTGGCCCTGCACCTCGGCAGCCTGATCGCGGTGCTTGCCTATTTCCGCGCCGACCTCTGGAACATCGCCCGCGATCTGGCCGCCAGCTTCGCCGGGCGCGGCGTGAGCGCCAACGCGCGGCTCGGCTGGGCAGTGGCGCTGGGCACGATTCCCGTCGGCCTGGCCGGGCTCGCGTTCAAGCCGATCGTCGAAACCACCCTGCGCACGCCCGAGATCGGCGCGCTGGTGATGGCCTTCGGACTGATCTTCTTCGGTCTGCTGCTGGGCCTGGCCGACTGGCGCTTCCGCGGCGAGCGCACGGTCGAGCAGATGGGCTGGAAGGACGTCGCCGTGATCGGTTTCGCCCAGGCGCTGGCGCTCATCCCCGGCACCTCGCGTTCGGGCATCACCATGACGGCCGGACTGTTCCTCGGCATGAGCCGCGAAGCGGCCTCGCGCTTCTCCTTCCTGCTGTCGATCCCGGTCACTGCGCTGGCGATCCTGCTCAAGCTGCTGGACCTGTTCGAGCCGGGGGCGGTGGTCGACTGGCAGGCGCTGGGCTTGGGCACCCTCTGCTCGGCGATCGCCGCCTACCTGTGCATCCACTACTTCCTCGCCTTCATCCGCCGCATCGGCATGCAGCCTTTCGTGCTCTACCGCCTGCTGCTCGGCGGTCTGCTGCTGTGGCTGTTCTGGCCCTGAGTGCGGTGCTCTGGTCGGGCCTCAAGCCTGCCTGATGAGGCTGGCCGCGGTGGGCTCGCTCTGGCAAGGTGGCGGCCACGTTCCGCCTTGCTGCGCGTGCCCGATGACGACTTCCGCCACTGCGGCCGACACCCCGCTCGCCGTTCCCCTGCGCTGGCGGCTCGCGCTGGCGCTGGGCGTGTTCGTGCTGTCGCTGCTGTCGCTGGAGCTGACCCGGCTGGAGGCCGGCGTGGCGCTGGTCTGGCTGGGCAACGGCTGGGCGGTGGCCCTGCTGCTGTGGTGGCCAGCGCGGATTCGGCCATTCGACTGGGCCCTGCTGGGCGTCGCCCTGGTGGCGGCACGGTGGCTGGCCGGCGATTCGCTGCCGCGCATGGGTCTGCTGAGCGCATTCAACCTGATCGAGATCGCTCTGGTCGTCGGCGCGGTGCGTCGCTTCGGGCGGCCGCTGTCCGAGCCTGAGGGCCTGCCGCTCAGCGCCACCTGGGCGGCGCTGTCGAGCGTGCTCGCCTGTGCTGTCGTGGGCGTGGCGAGCAGCCTCGCGCTGGCGGCGATCGGCGAGCGCCCTCTGGGCTTCGCCGCCACCGCTCTGACCGTGGGCAGCGCGCATCTGCTGGGCCTGGTCACCACGGCGAGCCTGATGGTCGCAGCGATCGGCCAGCGCGGTCGCCTGCTGGGGCGGCGCGGGCAGCGCCTGCAGATGCTGCTGGCCTGGCTGCTGCTGATCGCCGCGCTGGCGCTTGTGCTGCAGCAGAACACCTATCCGCTGCTGTTCCTGCCGCTGCTGCCGCTGGCCTGGCTGGCCTTCCGGCACGGAGTCAGCGGTGCCGTGCTCGGGGTGCTCAGTCTCGCGGTGGCCGCGGGCACGGCTTCGATCCTGCGGATCGGGCCCTTCCAGCTCATTGCCGAATCGCATCCGCTGGCACGCAGCCTGCTGCCGCAGGTGTATGCGCTGGCGGCCTGTCTGCTGGCCCTGCCGCTGGGCCTGATGGTGGCCGAGCGCCGGCGCCTGCTGCGCAGCTTGCGGCGCAGCGAAGCACGCTACCGGTTGCTTGCCGACCACGGCCGCGATCTGGTCGTGCGCCTGCGCGCCGACGGTACGCGCAGCTACGTCTCGGAAGCCGCCCGCGGCCTGTTGGGCTACGGCCCGGAGGAGCTCGCCGAGCCGCGCCGCGAGCTGTTCCATCCGGAGGACGATCCCGGTATCCGCGCACTGCTGGCGCCGCTGTTCACGGCGGTGGGCAGGACCACGATCCAGTACCGCCTGCGGCACCGCGACGGCCACTGGGTGTGGATGGAGGCTCTGGCCGAAAGCGTGCCCGCCGAACTGGGGGAGGGCTTCGACATCGTGTATTCGGCGCGCGACATCAGCGCGCGCGTCGCCGCCGAGCAGGCACTGCTGGCGCAGGCGCGCACCGATGCGCTGACTGGGCTCGCGAACCGTCGCGCCTTCGAGGAGCGGCTCGAGCACGCGCTGGCGCGAGCGCGCCGTTTCCAGCAGCCGCTCGCGGTGTTCGCGCTCGATCTCGACCACTTCAAGCAGATCAATGACACGCTCGGGCACGCGGCCGGCGACGAGGCCCTGATCGAGTTCGGCCGACGCATCCGCGCCTGCGTCTACGAGACCGACGTGGTCGCGCGGCTGGGCGGCGACGAGTTCGTGGTGCTGATGGAGCACCAGTCCAGCGCCGAGGGCTGCGAGGCCGCGGCCGAGCGCCTTCTGGCCAAGATGGCCGAGCCGATGCGGCTGGCCGGCGAGTCGCGCGTGGTCGGCACCAGCATCGGCATCGCCTACTGCAGCTGCAATGCGGCCTCGGCCAGCGATCTGCTGGCCACCGCCGATGCCGCGCTGTACGCCAGCAAGCGCGAGGGGCGCGGACGCTTCCGCCGCATCGACATGGGCGCCCGGCTGCCCGGGTAGGCGAGGAGCGGGGCACCTTGCGCGCGCCCCGAGCCCCTGCGCGCCTGGGACCGGGTCAGGCCAGGAACCCGAGATCCCGGCTCGCGAAGTTCGGCAGATTGGGGAAGATCGCGTCGAGGGCGCTGCTGTCGGTGACGCCCATCCAGCGGGCCAGCGTCGCGCCGAACTGTTCGACGCCGGTGGTCGGGATGTACTGGCCGCGGGAGAAGCTCCAGTCCTGGTTGGCGCTGTCGTCGGCGTCGAGCTGCAGGTTCGGATAGCGGCCGTACAGCCGTCCGCCGTTGACCGCGCCGCCCAGCACGAACTGGTTGCCGCCCCAGGCGTGGTCGCTGCCATTGCCGTTGCCCGACAGCGTGCGCGCGAACTCGCTCATGCTGAAGGTGGTGACCTCGCTGCGGGCGCCGAGCTCGCCGAGTGCCTCCCAGAACGCGCCGACCGCCTGGTTGAGCTGGGTGAGCAGGGCGCCGTGGCCGCTGGTCGCCACCGGCTGGCCGGCCGCGAACATGCCGCTGTGCAGGTCGAAGCTGCCGAAGCGCACGAAGTAGACCTGGCGCTGCGCGCCGAGCGTGCGCGAGACCTTGATCATCCGCGCCACCATCGCCAGCTGGCCGCCCAGCGAGGTGTCCGGGAAGGGCGTTGCGAGCTGGCCCTCAGGCGATTCGAGCAGCCCGTACAGCGCTTCGCCCACGGCCAGGCTGCGCGCACTGGTGGCGGCGAAGTTGCGGGCGTAGGGGTTCGACTGCGGTGCCGCCAGCAGGGCGTTCAACACCGCGCGCCGCGCCTCGGGAAAGTTGTTGGTAGCCGCGCCCTGGCTGTATTGGTCGAGCAGGTTCACGCCGCCGCTGTCGATCTGGTAGGGCAGGATCTCGTCGCCGACCAGAAAGCGCGCGCTGCCGGCCAGCGAGATCGCCGGCGACAGCCCGTTCGGCAGCGTGGTAAAGCCTGCGCGTGCGGCAACGCGGCCGCCCCATCCGAACTTCGCCAGCGGGCTGCTGGTGTCGGTCAGGCCGAGCTGCCAGAGCAGCTCCTGGTCGTTGTGCGAGAACAGCTGCTTCGGCCGCGGCGCGCCGGCGTTGTACTCGGCCTTGCTGAGCGGCTGCACCAGCGGGCCGGCGTTGCAGACGAAGGCCAGCTGGCCCGCATCGAACAGGCTCTTCAGGCCCGGGCGTGGCCCCGACAGATCGAAGTCGGCGCAGGCCGGATGCAGGCCGAAACCGCTGCCGCCGCCCTGCGGGCTGATCGGCAGCAGATCGTTGAAGCCGAGCGCGAGGCCCGCCGGGTTGCTGCCCGACCACACGCCGCCGCGGGCCGTGCGGTAGCTGTCGTAGCGGCTGCCGCCGAGCTCGCTGTCGCGCGGTACCAGCAGGTTGTAGCTGTCGTTGGCGCCCGCGAGATAGACGCAGACGAGCGCACGGTAATCGTTGCCGGCCTTGCCTTGGGCGGCATGCGCGCGCGGCAGCAGCGCCAGCTGCGGCAGGAAGGCCTCGGTGCCGGCGGCGGCCAGCGCGCAGCCGAGGCCCGTGAGCAGGCGGCGGCGGGCGAGGCTTCGGGGCGTACTGATCTCGATGGTCATGGCGAGGCTCCTTCAGTACTGCAGCGCGAACTCGGGCGAGATCGCGATCAGGTGGATGAGGTTGAGCGCCTTGCGACGCGGATCGGCCACGGCCATCGGCCCCGTCACCAGATCGATCAGCAGCTGACGCATCGTGGCGGACATGCGGCCTGCCAGCAGGCGCTCGTCGAGGGCATCGACCAGGGCGGCCGGGTCGCTGGGCAGCGCCTCCAGTTCGGCCGGCGGCAGGTAGGCGAAGTTGGCCGGCACGCTGAAGGGCGTGCTGGTCTGGCCGCTGCGGCTGTAGCCGGCCCACAGCCGCGCCCACAGGTCGTCGCTGGCGGTGACCACGCTGGTCTCGTTGACGATCTGCAGCTCGGGCGCGTAGAGGCCACGCTCCGCGAATTCGCCGGGCGGCTGGTAGTCGGGCTCGTAGAAGTTGAACACCGAGGGTGCGCCCAGCGGTCGCTGCTGGTAGGCCCGCTCCGGTCGCGTCAGGCCGATGCCCCCGCTGCTGCCGGGCTGCGCGCCGAACGCCCGCCACACCGCCAGCAGGCCGAGCATCGGTTCGCGCAGCTTGCCGAACTCGGGCCCGGGCCGGTTGTTCATCGCCTCGACGTCGAGCAGCACCGCGCGCACCACCGCGCCGAGGTTGCCGCGCACGCCGGCGCCGTCGTTCTCGAAGGTTTCGGCGACGCGCCGGATGTAGCCGGGCGAGGGATTGCTGGTGACCAGGCGCTGGATCAGCTGGCGGGCCACGAAGGGCGCCGCATTGGGGTGCGCGGCGAGGCTGGCCACCACGGTGTCGACCTGGTCATCGCAGTAATCGATGCAGGCCTGTCGATCCTGCGCCGGCGTGCCGGCATGGCAGGCGACGGGGCTCGGCTCGATCGTGATGCCGGCGAGCAAGGTCTTGCGGTCGTGCGGGGCCGGCAGCACGGCGTAGCCGTCCACGGCGGTGGCGCTGCGCCCGGTGTCGGCGTAGCGCGGGTAGCAGACCATGGGCGCATAGCGGTCCGGATGCACCAGGCCACTGCCTTGGTAACTCGGCGGCGTCTGTGCGTACAGCAGGGTGGAGAAGTTGCAGGCGCTGCCGGTGCAGCCGCAGTTGCGGTTGATGGCGACGCCGCCGGGGCTGGCCGGCCCGGTGCAGGCGAAGGCCAGGCCGGTGAAGGCCCGCGCGGTGGCGCCGATCAGGGCTTGGTCGTAGGTCTGCTGCGGCTGGCCGTCGCCGCCCAGCACCGGACTGAAGTCGAGGTTGCGCTCGACCAGGCCGATCGAGAACAGCTGCATGACCTCGCGCGCGTAGTTCTCGTCCGGGCTCAGCGGGCTGGGGCCGAGCACGCCGTTGGTGTAGCTCCAGTCGGTCTTGCTGTTGCGCAGGTGGCTCAGGTACGCGCCCATCGCCGGGCTGCGCGTCACCGCGCGCAGCAGGTCTTCATAGCGGCCGAAGGCGTGGCGCAGCAGGGTGTCGTTGTACTCGGCCACCGCCTGCACCTCGCCGTCGAGCGGGCTGCCGTCGGCGTCGCTCACCACCAGCATCTGCGACAGCGCGTAGGCCACCTTCTGGCGCAGCACGTCGGGCGCGTCGAGCTGGGTGCGGAACCAGCGTTCGAGGCGCAGCGGACGATAGGCCGGGCCGTTGCGCGGATCGACCAGCACCGCGGCGGCGATCGCGCTCTCCACCGCCGGCCGCTGCAGGCTGATCGGCGCCGCCATCTGCGCCTCGATCCAGGCCGCATAGCCCTGCTGCATCAGCGCTTCGGCCTCGCCGGGACGCGCGCCGAAGCCTGCGCGCTGCAGAAAGCGTACGGCTTCGGCGCGCGAGCGCGGTGCCGCAGGCGGCGCCTCGAAGGCACCGCCATCGCCGCCGAACAGGGCCTCGGCCCGCGCGGAGGGTAGCGGCGCACACAGCAACAGCAGCAGGACGAACACGGCAAGGCGCAGCGTCATGACGGACCTCCCGCCCGCAGGCGGCAATGGGTGGATGCGAGAGCCAGCAACGCGCGTCGCCGCGCGCGGTTGACGCGCTACCAGGGGCGCGTGGATTCGAAGCGCGCACCAAAGATGAAGTCGCGCGGCAGCGGGTCCTCGACCGGCTCGCCGAGGGCGCCGCGGCGCACCCAGTCGTGCACCAGCGCCTGCAGCCCCAGCGAGACCGCGCCGCCCGGCGGCATCGGATGGCCCACGGCCGGCACGCTGCAGTTCAGCTTCTGAACCAGCAGGCTGCGTGCGGGGTCACCCGGCTCGACCAGGGCGATGGAAGACGACTGGCTGCTGGGCTGGCCGACCAGAAAGAGCACCGCAAAGCGCTCGGTCGACAGATCGAGGCCTGCGGCCGGCTGGCTGCCGAGGTGGCAGTTCTGCCCGCAGCCGGCTTCGGTGTTCAGCCGCTGCCAGACCTCGGGCCATTGCACGTCGAAGCGCAGCGGGATCGCGTCGAGATCGGCGCAGCCGGAGGCGGCATGGGCCTGCGGCAGCAGCAGGCTCACGACGCTGATGAGAGCGGCCGCAAGGCCGCCAGATGATCGCTTCGCCATGTCCGCGCTCCGCTGCAGGTTTTCACCGGCAACGCAGGGGGACGCAACCGGTTGACTGCGGACGGCATGCCTGCGGCGGACCGCGCGCGTCTGTCGCTGGCGGAGACGCGATCACCGCGCGGCGGCGGAGCGCCGCACAGGCACTTCGCGGCAGGGCGCGTCATGTCGCCCCCTTCGTGGAGGCATCGATTCGACGCTGTGGGCGGCGCTTGACGCGTGCGCCGCCCCCCGCACGCTTGCACCCGAATCCCGAATCCCGAATCCCGAATCCCGAATCCCGAAACTAGCGCCTCAGCAGCCGCGCCTCGCGCTCGGCCGGGCTCATCGCCATCAGTTCCTGCCGCAGCACTTCGCGCTGCTCGGCCGGCAGGGTTTCGAACTCGGCGCGCAGCGCGCGTCGGGCCTCCGGGCTGAGGCTGCGGACCATCGCCCAACTGGCCTCGCGCGCCTCAGGCGGCAGGTGGGCGAAGGGGCCGGGCGGCCGCGCCTGGCCGCTGCGACGCATCGCCTCGGCGCCCTGCAGGAAGGCGCGACGCTCGGCCGGCCCCATGGCCTCGAAGCGGCGCCGCAGCTCGCGGCGCTGCTCGGGCGGCAGGTTCTGGAACTCGCGGAAGCGCTGCTGCAGGCGCTGCTGCTGCTCGGGGCTGAGCGCCCGGTAGCGCTGGTGGGCCTGGCGCAGCCGTTCGCGCTGCTCCGGCGGCAGCCGCTGCCAGTCGGCCAGGCGCTCGGCGGCGCGTGCGCGCTGCTCGGGGCTCATGCTCAGCCAGCGCTGGGCGCCGCGGCGCAGCTGCTCGCGGGTCGCGGCATCGAGGCCGTCCCAGCTGTCGGCGAACGGCGTCAGCACGCGCTGCTCCTCGGGCGGCAGGGTGGAGAAGGCCCGGTCGTCGGCCTGCGCCGTCGCTGACAGCAGCAGCGCCAGGCCCAGCAGCGTTGCGCGCGCGACGGCGCTCATTCGAAAGAATCGGCGGTTCATCGGAGATCTCCGCGCGGCCGCTCGGCGGCGGTCGTTTCGGTGTCGGGTGGGGCGGGCGGCATCGAGCTCGCGCCTGCGGCGGCAGCCCCTGCCTGGGCTGCGTCCTCGGCCCGGCCTGCGGGCCGCGCTGCAACGGTCGCGCCGGCGTCCGCCTCGGCCTGCGCGCGCTCGAGCAGGCCGAGTTCGGGCACTTCGCCCTCGGCATCGGCGAATTCGGCGAGAAACAGCAGCAGTTCGGCATCGACCTCGGCGGCAGGCCGGTCTTCCGCCAGCGCGGACAGCGGTGCCGCGAGCGCGAGCAGCAGGGGCAGGCCCGAGCCGCGCATCAGCCTTCCCAGGCCTCGTCGTCCTGCTGGCTGTCGAGCCAGGCGTAGAACTCCAGTTCCTCCAGCAGGGCCGGCTCGATCTCTTCTCCGAGCAGGGCGAAGTCGCTGCTGGTTGCGGGCAGCGGCGGGGTGGGCGGGCTGAGCAGACCGGGCGCCAGCACCAGCGCCAGCGCAGCGCTGGCGGCCAGCGCCAGGCCGCCGACTCGCAGCGACCAGCGCCAGCCGCGGCGGCGTGTCGAAGCCGCCGCGAGCGCGGCCTGGCGGGCGCGGTTGAGCCGCGACAGGGTGGCGGCGTCGAGCCCTTCGACCGAGCGGTCCAGCGCGTGGCGCAGGCGCTCGCGGCCTTCGGGGAGATCGTCCTGCGGGGTGGGCGTGTGCATGGCGGCGCCTCAGCGGTGATCGGCGAGATGTTCGCGCAGACGCGCCAGCGCCCGCGAGAGATGGGTTTTGACGCTGCCCTCGCCGCACTGCATGGCGGCGGCGGTCTGGGCCACGTCGAGGCCCTCCCAGATGCGCAGCAGGAAGCACTGGCGCTGGCGCAGGGGCAGGGCGCGCAGGGCGGTCTCCAGATCGCCCAGCAGGCGCTCGTCGGACAGCCGCAGCCAGGGCTCCGGCTGCTGCGGGTCGGCGACCTGCTGCAGCGGGTCGGTTTCGTCGTCCTCGTCGCGGGGCTTGAGCCACAGCCGCCAGCGCGAGCGCACCTGGCTGCGCCGGTGGTGATCGAGGATGCGGCTGTCGAGCACCCGGTAGAACAGCGGCGCCCACTCGGCCGGGTCGTGTCCGGCATAGCGGCGCGCGAAGCCGAGCATGGCGTCCTGGACGATGTCGAGGGCGTCCTCGCGCTGGCCGCAGCTCAACTCCGCCATGCGCAGCGCGCGCCGCTCCACTCCGCGCAGGAAGGCGTCGAGCGCGGTGCGGCGGTGTTGTTCGGCGTCGGTGGCGGCGCGGTCCAGGTCGTGGGCTCCATCGAGACGGAACAGCAGCGTGCCAGAAGCGGACGTCGGGGCTGCGGAGAGGCGCATGGGGCGGCGGGACATCGGGTGGATGTCGGCCTTCAACGCACTACGGCTCCGGCGGTTGACGTGGCGTGCGCGGCGGCGGTTCCGGCGGCCTGCGGCCGGTTCAGTCCGGGGCGGGGCTCTCCGGTGCTGGCAGGGTGATGCATGCGAGCAGCCGGCCGCCAAAGTCGAGCAGGCGTTCGATGTCTTCGCTGCCGGCCTCGGTGTCGAGCGCGCCGAACAGCAGGCGCGCATAGCCGGGGCCGTAGTCGGCCTCGCCGGTGGACTGATCGCCGCCGAGCCAGGCTTCATGCACGGCCTTGGCAAGTCGCTCCGGATACGGCGCCGAGTCGGCGCGCTTGCCTTCGACAGGCTCGCAGAGCGCGGCCCAGCTGGTGCGCGGCAGGTAGGGCAGGCGCCCGCCCTGGCCTTCGCGCCAGAAATCGAGCAGCAGGCTCACGCGCTGAGCAAGATCACCCAGCATCCGCGCCCGCGTCGCCGCGTCAGCCGCGCACAGCGCCGCATCCCAGGCGTTGAGCCCGTCGATCCACGGGCTGGGCGCGCTGCGGTCGATCAGGGCCAGCACGCGCAGCGGGTCCGGCGACGCTGCGCCCTGCGCCGTCGACAGCCGCAGCAGGGCCCAGTCGAGGAACAGCGGCAGCCGGCGGCGGAAGTCGAGCTCGTCTTCGGCGTGCAGCGCGCTCTCTTCGCTCTTGAGCCGCGTGCGCGCGAAGCCGCGCAGCAGCCAGTGGCCGCCGCCCGTGCGCGCATGCAGGCCGGGCACTTCGCCGGCCAGCCGACAGCCGGCCACGGTGACATCCACCGGCAGGCTGATCGCTTCGCCGCTGCCGAAGCTCTCGGTCTCGCGCAGCGCCTGCAGCAGGGCGCCGAGCCTGGTGCGCTCCTGCGCCCAGGCGGCCGCGCCCAGCCGGCCCGGCGGCAGCAGGCCGGACAGGCGCAGCCAGGCCGGCGCTTCGATCGGCACCTCGCACTGCGGCCAGGCCTTGAGCAGGCCGCTGAACAAGCGATCGGACAGGCGCTCGCGCGCCTCCACCGCGGAATCCAGCGGCTCGCTGTCGGGCAGGCGCTGTGCGTCGAGGGCATCCAGATGCAGCTGCAGGCCCTGCGCCAGCACTTGGCGCGCAGGGTCGCGCCAGAAGGCCTGCAGTTCGCGCAGGCCGAGCTGGGCCGGCAGTGCGGTGGGCGCGCTGGCGCTGCTGTCGACGAAGGGCGGCAGCTCGGGCAGGGCGCCGCGCGTGGGCAGGCGGGCGTAGGCCTCGGCATGCGAGAACAGGCGCGGGTCGCTGCCATCGAAGTAGCGCGGATCAAAGGGCTGCAGCGGATGGGCGACGAGCCACGGGCGGTCGCGCGTCGCCTCCTCGGCATCGAAGCCGCCGTGCAGGTCGAGCAGGGCCAGCAGCTCGGCCAGCGGCGCGGCCGGATTGCGCGGTGCGCCGTCCTTCACCGCGCGGCCGAGGTAGCTGAAGTGCAGGCGCTGGCGCGCCGACATCACCGTCTCCAGGAACAGGTAACGGTCGTCGCTGCGCTGCTCGCGGTCGTACAGGCGCGGGGCCGCGCGCATCAGGTCGAGGCCGCCGTCGGCGCCGCGGCGCGGGAACTCGCCTTCGTTCAGGCCGAGCACCGCCACCAGGCCAAAGGGAATCGCGCGCTGCGGCACCATGCCGCAGAAGGTGATGCCGCCGAGCAGGAAGGCCTGGCGCTCGGGCACCGCGTCCAGTGCTTCCTCCAGCAGGCTGCGCGCCAGCGCGAAGGGCAGGGCCGTGCCCTGCTGCGCGGCTGGCGGCTGCGCGGCCAGGCCCTGCAGCATCTGCCGCAGCAGCCGCTCGGCCTCGCGTGCCGGCGCATCCTCGGGGTCGACGCGGAACAGCGCATCCAGCAGGGCCTCGAAGCGCTCGCACCAGCGCGCCAGCGGTAGGGTCTCAGAGGCCAGATCGAACAGACCCTGCAGGGCCTGCAGCAACGCATCGAGCGCGCCGATCGGCTCGGCCTCGGGGCCGTGCAGACCGGAAACGGTGGCCAGTTCGCTGCCGTCGCCGAGCGTGAGCGCACGCGGCGCGTCCTCGCCGGCGGCGTCCTCGATCAGATAGCCGGCGACCAGCCGGTCCATGCTGAAGGCCAGGCTGTGCGCGTACAGGGCCGGCAGATCGAAACGCTCACGGAAAGCGGCATCGAGTCCCCAGCGCGCGCCCGCCGCCTGCAGCCAGTCGGCCAGCGATTCCACCGCTGCGGCATCGAGGCCGAAGCGGCGCGCCAGCTCCGGCTGCTGCAGCAGGTCGATGAGTTCCGGCGCGGACAGTCGCGTCGCCGGCAGCGCGAGCAGGCGACGGAAGGCCGCGAACAGGCGGTGGCTGCGCGCCGTGCTGATGTCGGCGAGGTGGTAGGGCAGGCGCGCGCGCGCCTCGCCGGGCGGGCCGAATACGGCCGGGATCAGCGGCAGGTAGGCGCCGATGTCGGGCGCCATCACCACGATCTCGCCGGGCGTGAGTGCGGCTTCGCCGCCGCCGTCCGCGCCGGTGGCATCCAGCAGCACTTCGCGCAGCACTTCGAGCTCGCGCAGCCGCGTGTGGCAAGCGTGTACGCGCAGGCTGTCGTCGGCGCGCGCACGCTCGAGATCGATGGCGTCGTCGAGCGGCTCGCGCAGCAGGCCGGGCTCCAGCCGACGCAGGCTTTCCTGCAGGCGCTGCAGGCGATTCGCGGGCTCGGGATCGCGGCGGTCCTGCCAGTGGCGGACGTCCTCGGCGACCTCGTCGATCTCCGACAGCGCCATGAAGAACTGCTGGCCGAGCCGGCCCCAGCGCGCCAGCAGCGGATGGCCCTGCTCGATGAACCAGTCGCCTTCGCCCGCGCGATCGATGGCCTCGGCCTCCTGCGCGCGGCGTGCGGCCAGCGCATCGAGATCGCGGCTCAGCCCGCCCCAGAATTCGCGGCAGGGGTCGGGCGCATACAGGGCGACCAGACGCGAGTCAGCCAGCGCGCGCAGCACGGCGAGCTCCTGCGGCGGCGCGTGGTTCAGGCCGAACACATGCAGCGGCGTGCTCGCCGGCAGCGCACGCAGGCGCGGCAGCAGGCGCTGCAGGATGTCGGCGCGGTGCTCGCCGAGTCGCTGCTTCAGTGCGCGCCACAGCGGTGCGACCAGTTCGCCCTCCAGTCGCGCGCGCGGCGAATCGAGCTGCGCCAGCGCGCGCTCGCCGCGCTCCCAGCGGCGCAGCCAATCCGGCCGATACACGAGGTACTGCGCATACAGCCGCGCCAAGCGGTCGGCCAGCTCGAAGCGTCGACGCAGTCGGTCCTCGGGGGCGCCGTGATCGAGATAGGAGGCCAGCCGCGCGGCATCCAGATCGGCCCGCGCGCTGTCGAGCAGATCGAACACCTGCCAGCGCAGCTGCGCGCTGCGCCACTGCGGCAGCGAAACGGCCTGTCGGCCCAGCGTGTCCTGCGCCAGCCGATCGATGAAACTGCTCGGCAGCAGCACCTCCAGATTGGCGACGATGCCGCGCGGCCCGCGTGCCTTCGCCAGCGCCCGCGTCAGCCAGTGGCGCATGCCCGGGTGCGCGGCCAGCACCGTCTGCGGGGTCAGCACGTCCTCGGGCGGTGCGGCATCGAGCAGCTCCAGCAGCGGTTCCAGCAGGGCCTCCAGCCGGCTGGCGCGATACACCACCAGCCCCGCGCCCGCGCTGCGCCCATCGATGTGCTGAACACTCGCCACGCCGTCTCCGAATCGTCCGCGCTGAGCGGTGAGGCGGCATTGTGCCGCGAGTGGTGGGCGGCGCCGCATGCATTCCGCCATGCCACATAGGGTGGGCCCTGGCCCAACGTGAGCTCGACGCTTGCCTCGCCGGCACGCGAGCCCGTCGCGGGATTCGCCGTCATGGCGGGCCGGGGCCCACCCTATGCGGGCGCAGGGGCCGCGGGGCTCGTGGGCGCGTGCAAGCGTCTGTCGCTTCGGAAGCGAGCGCCGTCGTGAAGGCCGCTTTCGCATCCGTCTGCGTATGCTCCGGTGCCTTATCTTCACTTCCGTGAGAACGCCCCATGGCGCGACTGCGTCTGCCGCGATGGCCTTGGCTGCTGGCGATCGGTGTCGGCCTGCTGGTGCTGCTGCGCGTGCCCGGCTGGGTGCAGGGGCCGGAGGTCACGGTGTATGCCGTGGAGCGCGGCCCGCTGCTGGCCAATGTGGTGGCGACCGGGCGGGTGCAGACGCCTTCGCGGGTCACGCTCGGCAGCGAGATCGCCGGCGTGCTGGTCGAGCGCAGCGTCACCGACGGCGATCGCGTGGCGCCGGGGCAGGTGATCGCGCGGCTGCGCGACGACGAGCTGCGCGCGCGCTTGAACGAGGCCGAGGCCGCGCTGGCCCAACTTGAGCTGCGCCAGCGTCCTGAGAGTCAGGCCGCCCTGCGCGAGGCCCGCGCCCGTGCGCAACAGGCGGCACGCGAAGCCGAGCGCGCGGCGGCCCTGCTGGCGCGCGGATTGATCGCCAAGGAGCAGGCCGAGCAGGCCGCCGAGACCCGCGAGATCGCGCAGGCGCAGGCCGCGCGTGCGGCGGCCGTGGCCGAGGCGCTGGCGCCGGGTGGTGTGGAGGAGAAGCTGCTGCGCGAGCGCATTGGCACTGCCACCGCGCTGCTGGCGCGCACCGCAGTGCGCAGCCTGATCGCCGGCACGGTGCTGCGGCGTCTCGCCGAGCCCGGTGACGTGCTCAGCGCAGGCCGCGGCATCGTCGAAGTCGCGGTCGATGGGCCGACCGAAATCGTCGCCCAGGTCGACGAGCGCAATCTTGATCGACTGGCGCTGGGCCAGCCCGCGCTGGTGTCGGCCGATGCCTTTCCCGAGCGTCGCGAGCCCGGTGAGGTGAGCTTCATCGCGCCGGCGGTGGACGCCCAGACCGGCACGGTCGAGGTGCGCGTGCGCGTGCCGGAGCCGCCGGCCTATCTGCGCCAGGACATGACCGTGTCGATCGACGTCGAAGTCGGCCGGCGCGAGGACGCGCTCAGCCTGCCGCTGGACGCGCTGCGAAATCCGCGCGCGGGGTCGGCCGAGGTGCTGGCGGTGCGCGAGGGCCGCGTCGAGCGCGTGACTGTGCGCACCGGCCTGCGCGGGCTGGATCGCGTCGAGGTGCTCGAAGGCCTCGCGGCCGGCGAGTTCGTGCTGCCCGCGCGTGCCGTGGTCGAGCCCGGTGCGCGCGTGCGTCCGCGGCCGGCGGGCTGATCCGCGATGCTGAAGCGCGCGCTTGATTCGCTGTGGTTCGAATGGCTGCTGGCGATCCGCCTGCTGCTGGAAGGCCGCGCGCAGAGCCTGCTGATCATCAGCGGCATCGCCGTGGGCGTGTGCGTGATCGTGTTCCTGACCGCGCTGATCGGCGGCCTGCAGAAGCAGATCATCGACCGCACGCTGGGCACCCAGGCGCACATCCGCGTGCGTCCGCCCGAAGAGCTTGCGCGGCCGCTGCGCACGCCGGCCGAAGCCGAGGCCGGGCTGCTCTCGCAGGTCGACCAGCGCGCCCAGCGCCTGCGCGCGCTGGACCAGTGGCAGCGCATCGAGCAGAGCCTGCTCACCGCCGACGACATCACCGCGGTGTCGCCGCTGGCCTCGGGCCCGGCGCTGGCGCGACGCGGCGCGGCCAGCCGCTCGGTGGTGATCCTCGGCATCGAGCCCGAGCGCTACACGCGGATCGTGCCGGTGCAGGACTCGCTGCAGGAAGGCCGTTTCGCCATCGTCGGCAACGACATCGCCATCGGCCGTCAGCTGGCGACCGAGCTCGGCGCGCGGCTCGGCGATCGGCTGCGGCTGGATGCCGGCGACGGCCGCGCCGACGTGTTCACCATCGTCGGCATCTTCGAGCTGGGCGTGCGCGACATCGACCAGCGCTTCGTCTACACCGCGCTGAAGCCCGCGCAGGCGCTGCTGGATCTGCCCGGGGGCGTCAGCAGCCTCGATCTGCGCGTCACCGAGATCTTCCAAGCCGAGCCGATCGCGCAACGCATCAGCGCGCGGCTCGGCGTCAATGCCGAGAGCTGGATGACGCTCAACCGCAACGTGCTCGACGCGCTGTCGGCGCAAAGCATGTCGACCAACCTGATCAAGTTCTTCGTTGGCCTCTCGGCGGCCTTCGGCATCGCCAGCGTGCTGGCCGTGAGCGTGGTCCAGCGCGGCCGCGAGATCGGCATCCTGCGCGCGATGGGCACCGGCCGCGGGCAGATCCTGCGGGTGTTCCTGCTGCAGGGTGCGGTGGTGGGCCTGATCGGCTCCGCGCTGGGCGCACTCGGCGGTGCCGGCCTGATCGGGCTGTGGAGTGCGGCCGGGCTGTCGCGCTCGGGCCGCGGCTCCTTCGAACTGGCGGTCAGCCCCGAGCTGTTCCTCGGCGCGACCCTGCTGGCCACCGTGGTCGGCATGCTGGCCGCCGTGGCCCCCGCGCGGCGCGCGGCCAAGCTCGATCCGGTGGAGGCGATGCGCGGTGGCTGAGTCCTCACCTGTTCTCGAACTGCACGGTCTGACGAAGAGCTACGGCCTCGGCACGCCGACCGCGATCGAAGTGCTGCACGGGCTGGATCTGAAGCTCGAACGCGGCGAGTTCGCCGCGCTGATCGGGCCCTCGGGCTCGGGCAAGAGCACCCTGCTGAACCTGCTCGGCCTGCTGGATTCGCCCACCATGGGCGAGCTGAGTCTGGTGGGGCAGCCGACCCGTGCGCTGGACGAGGACGCGCGCACGCGCTTGCGCGCCGAGTCGATCGGCTTCGTGTTCCAGTTCCACCACCTGCTGCCGGCGTTCAGCGCGCTCGAGAACGTGCTGATGCCGCTGATGGCCCGCCACGGCAAGCCTTCCGCGGAGCAGCGCCAGCGCGCGCAGCGCCTGCTCGATGCGGTGGGCCTGGGCGCGCTCGCACATCGCAAGCCGGGCGAGTTGTCGGGCGGCCAGCAGCAGCGTGTGGCGATCGTCCGCGCCCTGGTCAGCGAGCCGGCCCTGCTGCTGGCCGACGAGCCCACCGGCAACCTCGACACCCAGACCGCGGACGAGGTCTTCGCCCTGCTGCGCCAGCTGCATGCCGAGCGCAGCTTCGCGGTGCTGGTGGTGACGCATGACCCGCGTCTCGCCGAACGCTGCGATCGAATCATCCGCCTCGTCGACGGCCGCATCGTCGAGGATCAGCGCAGGCCGCGCCCCTAGGGTGGGCCCTGGCCCACCGTGGCCTGCGGGCTGGCCTCGGTGGTCATCTCGGATCCGCTCGATCAGGTCACTGCGTCCTGTGGGATCGCGCGCCGGCAGCGCAATCGGCATCGAATCGACTCGCGCTTCGCGGCGGGACTGGGGCGAGGGCGAGGCCCACGGTGGGCCAAGGCCCACCCTATGCCCTGAGGCGCGGCGTTCGACACCGCTGCGAGGGCGCAGGGTCCGCGAACCGGGAAGCTCGCTTCTCGCTTTTCAATCCCCAGTCCCCAATCCCCGTCGAGTCGCATAGGGTGGGCCCTGGCCCACCGTGGGCTCCACGCTGGCCTCGTTGTCGAGCACTCTGGCGGCAACCGCATCGCCGGCAGGACAGCGGAATGCAGCTGCGAGAGTTCACGCCATGGTGGGCCAGGGCCCACCCTGTGCGATTCGCTTTGAGCAATCGCCGTCGCGGAGTTGTGGCTGGCGGCGAGGCTTCGAGGTCAGGCGTTGGGCCGCGCTGCGCTGGGCCCGAGCTACGAAAGCTGCGCGTCGCGATTGATGGCAAGCGGCCAAGCCCACGCGCGGAATCCATTGCCTCGGCGCATGGGCCTGCGATCGCGGCGCGACACTGCGTTGCAGGGCGGCGGATTGTGGCGACGCAGGCGCGCGCCCATCCTTCAGTGCATGTCGGAAGAAGGACGGATGACCATGCCGCTCGCCCCCAGTATGTTCGTGTCCCACGGTGCGCCGACCTTCGCGCTCGCGCAGTCGCCGCCGGCGCGAGCGTTGCGCGCCTTCGGCGCCTCGCAGCCGCGCCCCTCCGCGGTGGTGGTGGTGTCGGCGCACTGGCAGACCCCGGGCCTGCGCGTCCAGGCGGCCGAGCGGCCGTCGACGGTGCATGACTTCGGCGGCTTTCCCGAGGCGCTCTATCGCCTGCAGTACCCGGCCCCGGGCGCGCCGGCGCTGGCCTCCGAACTGCGCGAACGCTTCATCGCCGCTGGCCTGCCGGCCGAGCTGGATGCGGCGCGTGGCTTCGACCACGGCGCCTGGGTGCCGCTGATGCACCTGCTGCCGCAAGCCGACGTGCCGGTGCTGCAGGTCGCGCTGCCGCAGATGGCCGGGCCGGCGCTGGCGTATCGCCTGGGCGAGGTGCTGCGACCGCTGCGGGAGCAGGGGATCTGGGTGCTGGGTTCGGGCAGCCTCACCCACAACCTCTACGAGCTGCAGTCCCCGCAGAGCCCGCCCGTGGCTTATGCGCAGGCCTTCGTCGCCGGCGTCGAGCAGGCGCTTGCGGAGGGCGATGTCGATCGTTTGATCCGCTACCGCCAGCGCATCGAAGGCGGTGTGCGCGCGCACCCCAGCGAGGAGCACTACCTGCCGCTGCTGGTCGCGGTCGGGGCGGCGCACGCCGGCGAACGTCCGCAGCGCATCGCCGAGGGCATGGAGTACGGCGTGCTGTCGATGGCGGCCTACGCCTACCTGTGAGAGGTCGCGGCGGAGCGAGCCCTGCATCTCCGCGATGCGACGCCCGAGCGGAGCGCGGCTCGCCCCCGCGCGAACGCCGACGGTCGACGTGGCGGCACCCGATGCGGGTCTCGCGGCGGCGTGCCCACGCGGTCGTGGCGCGGCGCTGCCGCCGCCGGGTCCCGGGCAAGGGCAGCACGCCTCCAGCCCGTCCCGCGTGAGTCTTTGCCGCGACGCGTTCAAGGCGGCAAGCGCTTGGCACGCAAGCTGCAGTCCGCAGGCAGCGCTCTTCCTCTTCGGCCGGTATGCCTGCCCTCCTGTGTCTCAATCCGTCGCTGCCTGCCAGCGACCGTCGCTGTGCGTCGCTGCTGCCGCTCTGTGTCGCGCTGCTGTTTGCCTGCCTCGGCAGCGTGAGCGCCCACGCCGCGCGGCCCGAGCTGCTGATCGTCCACGCCGCAGGTGACGCCGTCTCCGAGCTCGATGCACGCGGCCTGCGTGAGGCGATGGCCGAGCTGCGCACGCCCTTCGACGCACTGGCGCTGGCGCCGGGCAGCCGTCTGCCCGCGGATGCGCTCGAGGGCCGCACCGTGGTCGCCCTGGCGCATGTCCAGCTCGATCCCCAGGACGCCGCCCTGATCGAAAGCTGGGTGCAGGACGGCGGTGGGCTGTTCGCGAGCGGGCGCTCGGCCTTCGGGCTGGAAACCGCGCTCGGCCTGAGCGTGGTGCAGGCCCTGAATCGCGAGCGTGTGGGCCTGCCGGCCCTGAATGAGATCCGCTTCGGGGTGGCGCATCCGGCCGCGACAGGCAGCTACTGGAGCGGCGCCTCGATGCAGGTGCCGCCGATGCCGGGCTCCGAGCTGCCGACCGTGCCGCAGCTCTTGAACCGTACGCTCTGGCCGGCCTATACGGCCAGTTCCGCGGGCGCCGAGGCGATCGCCCGCTGGCGCTCAAGCGCCGAGTCCTGGGCCGCGGCGGATGCCGCTCCGGCCGTGTTCGCGTACACCTTCGGCCAGGGCCGCAGTCTCTGGTACGGCGCGCTTCCGGGGGTCTATGCCGACTGGGAATATCCCCTCGGCTGGCGTGAGCCGATCCAGGAGGGCCTGGCCTGGGTCGACACCCGCGGCGCCCTGATCCAACTGGGCTACTGGCCCCAGGCCAAGCGCGCGGCCTACGCCTTCACCGCCGACACCGAAAGCGACGCCATGCGCACGGCCGTGCCGAGCCTGCTGGACATCTTCCAGCGCCTCGGTTTGGACGATTTCGGCACCTTCTTCATCGTCGGCGTGGCCGGTGGCGACCCCGGCAGCGAGGGCGCGGTCGACAACCCGGAGGTGGTGCAGGCCCTGCTGGCCGCAGGCGCCGAAGTTGCCGGCCATGGCGACGTGCATCTGCGCTTTGCCGGGCAGACGGAAGCCGTGCAGACCCAGCGCCTGCAGTCGATGCGTCAGCTGATCGAAACCAGCGCGCCGGGGGTGCCGGCGCTTCTGGGTTTCCGCGGACCGGGGCTCGCGATCGACCGCGCCACCTGGCGCGCCGCGCGGACCGCTGGCCTTGCCTACGACAGCAGCGACCAGGACGTGTGGTGCGAGTGCAGCCTGCCCTGGTGGACGGGCGAAGTCTGGAGCCTGCCGCCGACCGCACCCATGGACTACATCCTGCTCGACCGCTACGGCTTGAGCGGCGCGCAGCTGCAGGCGGTGATGATCGACAAGGCTGCCTATGTCGCGAGCCGGCGCGGCCTGTTCAACTGGGTCACCCATCCCTGGGTGCTCGAGGGTCGGACCAGCAGCGACATGTCGGGCCCCCCGGTGCGGCCCGGCGTGATGGCCAACGTCGAGGCCATCCTCAGCGCTGCCCGCGACGACGGTGGCTTCTGGATGCAGCGCCTCGACGCCATCCTCGGCTGGTGGCTGCAGCGCGAGGACCTGCGCATCGAGCTGGTCGAGCGCCGCTTCGACCGGCTGAGCCTGCGCCTGCACAACGATGGCGACCGCGCGGTGGCCGGCGCCTCTCTGTGGCTGCGATTGCCGCCCGCCGAGTACCCGTGGGCCGTGCAGCTGGACGGCGTGGCGGCGAGCACCGAGCCGCGCCCGCATGGACTGGTGCAGCCGATCGACTACCGCGTGCTGGTGGTGCCCCAGCTGGCGGCCGGCGCCAGCGCCGAGATCACCCTCGACCTGCAGCGCCCCGCAGACGTCTTCGCCAACGGCTTCGAGGGCTGAGCGCGGGCGAGGGATTGGGTCGCCACGCCCGGCGGCAGCCCGCGTTGGGCGTCATGCCGCAGGGCCGTGTCCGTGACAGTGCAGCGCTCAGGGCGCCCGGCACTCGGCCGGGATCTCGCCCAGTCGATACGCGTAGAACACTGTGCCCGACCAGGTCCTGAAGCGGATGCGGTTCTCCTCGATGTCGCCGAGGCGGGCGCTGCCGTAGACGAAAGGCGGCGAGACCCGCTCGTCGCTGATCCTGCACGTCGCTTCGGTGTGCGTGCCGAAGGCGGGGCGGCAGGCGAAGACGGTGAGGTCGCCTGGCGAAGGGGCACGCAGATCGCGCAGGGGGATCGAGAAGCTGCCGTCAGGCGCCGGGGCATGCGCTGCGCCGAGAGTGAAGCGGCTCAGGTCGCCGAGCTCGTTTTCCATCGCCCAGCTGCCGCAGAGCTTGGGGAAGGGCAGGCGGCCGAACTCGGCGTCGACGCTGTCGGCGAGGCTGGTATCGGCGTACACGCCGCCGAAGGCGAAGGCCACTAGCGGCCGTTCGGCGCCGCCGTCGAGGCTGAGCCAGGCGCGGCGCGCCGAGGTGAAGCGCAGGCGCAGCTGCCGCGCCGGTGCTTCCACCCGCGGGGGCCGTGCAGGCAGGCAGTCGATGCAGCTGCCCTCGGCGAAGCCCAGCAGTTCGACGCTGAGGGTGTCGCCCTGCATGCGGCCGAGGCCGATCCGCCAGGCCGGCCTGCCGTCGACGAAATCGAACAGGCTCACCGCGATCTGCTCGCCGCGGCGGCTGAGCTGCAGGGCTGTGCCGGGCGCGCCCGGCCGCGACCACAGGCCCTCGGCGGGCAGCAGATGCCAGCGCGGATCGGGCGGTAGTGTCGGCGTCTGTGCATGGGCGGCAGCGCCCGAGCTGAGAAGGACAAGCAGGCAGATCTGCAGAAGGCGCGGCAGTCGCGCCGGGATCGAAAGGTTCATGGAAGCTCCGGAACAGGGTGAAGACACGGAAGCGCACCGCCGATGGCGACGCGCGCGAGCCCCCGTTGCCCACCGCGCCGCGGTTCGGCCGCGGTCGACGCGGACTTCCGCTCGCGATGGCACTGACGTCGAACCGCGCCGCGGCGTGTCATCGGTCGCCCGCGGTGAGCGCGGCCGGCGCCCGCCCGCGGTGGCCTCGCAGGTCCCCAAACGCAGACCGGGCCACGCGGGCCCGGTCTGATTCCGAATGTGCTGTGGAAGCGAGGCTTATTGCGCGCTACCCGCCGGTGTGGCTTCCGCGTCGGCCTTGCGGCCGGCTTCCAGCGAGGCCTCGCGGGTGGCCTTGAAGGCGCTGGTGGCGTACCAGTTCGGCCAGATGTCGCTGGTGACGATCTGCTGGCCGACTGCGAACAGGGCGTCGAGGTCTTCCTTCACGCCAGCCAGGTCCCAGTTCGGATCGAACTCGTCGCCTGGCTTGTGGTAGCGGTTGGCGGTGTAGTCGGCGGCCAGCTGCTTGCCGAACTCCTCGCCCTTCTCGAAGTGGTCGACGCCGCCCTTGGCGTACAGCGAGGGCACGCCGGCCTTGGCGAAGTTGAAGTGGTCCGAGCGGAAGTAGAAGCCGTTCTGCGGCGCCGACTCCGGCTGCAGCACGCGGCCCTGGGCTTCGGCGATCGGCCGCAGGATGTCCTCCAGCTCCGAGCTGCCGATGCCGACCACGGTGAAGTCGCGGACGCGGCCGATCACGCTCATCGCATCCAGGTTGATGGTGGCGACGGTCTTGTGCAGCGGGATCACCGGGTTGGCGACGTAGTACTTCGAGCCGAGCAGGCCGGACTCCTCCAGCGTGACCGCGGCGAACAGGATCGAGCGCGAGGGCCGCGGGCCGCCGGCGAACTGGCCGGCGATCTCGAGGATGCCGGCCACGCCGGTGGCGTTGTCGATGGCACCGTTGTAGATCTGGTCGCCGCCGGGCTGGAAGCTGCGGCCCAGGTGGTCCCAATGCGCCATGTAGACGACCACCTCATCGGCGCGGTCGGTGCCCGGCAGCAGGGCCAGCACGTTGTCGGACTGACCTTCGCGCACGCTGCTTTTCACCGCGGCGCTGGCGGTGGCGTTCAGCGGCACGGGCTTGAAGCCGCGCTGGTTGGCGGCCGCGCGCAGGGCGTCGAGGTCCTGACCGGCGGCCTGCATCAGCGCGGTCGCGGTGGGGGTGTCGATCCAGCCCTGCAGGGGCAGGCGCGGCTCCGGGTCGACGCTGGTCGGCAGGTCGAACTGCGGGCCGGTCCAGCCGTTCTCGACCACCGCCCAGGGATAGGCCGCGCCGGCATCGTCGTGGATGATCAGGGCCAGCGCCGCGCCCTGGCGGGCGGCCTCCTCGAATTTGTAGGTCCAGCGCCCGTAGTAGGTCATGCGCTTGCCTTCGAACAGGCTCTCGTCGCCGCTGTGGAAGCCCGGGTCGTTGATCAGCATCACCACGGTCTTGCCACGCACGTCGAGGCCTTCGTAGTCGTTCCAGCCGAGCTCGGGCGCGTTGACGCCATAGCCGACGAACACCACCTCGCTGGCGTCGAGGGTGGACTCCGGCGCGCCGGTGCGGGTGCCGATCACCATCTCCGGGCCGTAGGCAGGGGTGAGCTCGGTGTCGCCGACCTTGAACCCGAGCTTGGCGCCCTTGTCAGTAGTGGTGGCCACCATCGGCACGGTCTGCACCCAGCTGCCCTGGTTGCCGGGCTCGAGGCCCATCTGCTGGAAGGACTGGATCAAGTATTCGACGGTCTTCTTCTCGCCGGCGCTGCCGGGCGCGCGGCCCTCGAACTCGTCCGAGGCCAGCAGGCGCACGTGCTCGGCCCAGTCGGCAGTGCTGATCGCGGGCGCGAAGCTGTGGCTGGCGGCCGGCGCGGCGGCCTCGGTGGGCGCCGGCGCAGCGGCCGGAGCCTGGGGTGCGGGCGATTCGGATGAGCAGGCCGCGAGGCCAAGGCCCAGCGAGAGTGCGGCGGCAAGCGGGATCAGGCGCATGCGCTCGGTTCCTGGAGTGAAGGGGCCGCGATGGTAGCAAGCCGACCCGCGGCGCCACCTGCGCCATCGGTCCTGCCGAGCGCATACGATGGAGGCAGATCTGCGGGGGTGACGGATGCTCGGCGACTATGGGGACTGGGGCGTCAACGCCATCGTGGTGGCGGCGACCGTGGTGGTGGTGTCGCTGTGCGTGCTGCTGCACTACGAGGCCCTGCAGTGGCTGTCCGAGCGGCTGCGGCGCCTCGCCACGCAGCGTCGCCGCAAGGTGCTGTACGGCGTCTACGCATTGCTGCTGATCCACGTCGCCGAAATCTGGCTGTTCGGTCTCGGCCTCTGGCTGCTGATGCAGGTGCCCGGTGCCGGCCACATCGCGGGTCTGCAGCAGGCTGGCCTGCTCGACTCGATCTATCTGTCGGCTGCGACCTTCACCACGGTCGGGTTTGGTGATCTGGCGCCGGTGGGGCCGGTTCGTTTCCTGGTGGGCACCGAGGCCTTGACCGGCTTCGTGCTGATCACCTGGTCGGCGAGTTTCACCTTCATCGAGATGGAAACCTTCTGGCGCGCCCGCTGAGTGCCGAGGGCGCATGCCCTGTTCCTCGCCCCGGGCGTCCGCCACGGAAGGCGCGCACCGCGGCTGGGTCGCAGGCCCAGCCGGCGTAGCCCTGTGCGGATTCACTCCGCGCAGGGCGCCGGGCGGTGCGGCCAGGAAGGCCGCATCCGCCCGTATCAGTAAATTCAAACACCCGCGATCTCCCGCAAACGGCCGGGTATCTGCTGGACAGCTTCGGGCTTCACGCGCACACTACGCGCCCCGCGCGGGATGCGCGGCGAATGAACCGGGGGGCCTGTGTCGGCACTGCTGCTGCTCAATGGACCGAATCTGAACCTGCTCGGCACGCGCGAGCCGGAGGTCTATGGCCGCACCACCTTGGCCGACATCGAGGCCGATCTGAGTGAGCGCGCCGAGGCCGCAGGCTACGCCCTGCGCTGCTTCCAGTCGAATGCCGAGCATGCGCTGATCGATCGCATCCACGCCGCGCGCACCGACGGCACCGCCTTCATCCTGATCAACCCGGGCGCCTTCACCCACACCAGCATCGCCCTGCGCGACGCGCTGGCCGGGGTGGCGATCCCCTTCATCGAGCTGCACCTGTCGAACGTGCACGCCCGCGAGCCCTTCCGCCAGCACTCCTACCTGTCGGACATCGCGGTGGGCGTGATCTGCGGTTTCGGTGCCGACAGCTACCGCCTTGCACTCAGCGCCGCGCTGTCGCGGCTGGGCGCGGGCTGACCTTTCTCGCCCGCCTGCGCGGGCAACAAGCCACGAGGACTGCATGGATCTGCGCAAGATCAAGAAGCTGATCGATCTTCTGGAAGAGTCGAACCTGACCGAGATCGAGATCCGCGAAGGCGAGGAGTCGGTGCGCCTGTCGCGCGCCAGCACCGCCGCCGCGGCGCCCGCCCCGGTGTACGCCGCCCCTGCGCCGGTCCAGGTCGCGGCCCCGGCACCCGTGCCGATGGCCTCGCCGACCGAAGCCGCCACCGGCAGCGTCAAGCACACGTCCAGTGCCGCCCTGCCGGAGGGCCACGTGGTGCGCTCGCCCATGGTCGGCACCTTCTACGCCTCGCCCAACCCCGATTCGCCGCCCTTCGTGAAGCTCGGCCAGACCGTCAAGGTCGGCGACACGCTCGGCATCATCGAAGCGATGAAGATGTTCAACCCGATCGAAGCCGACGTCGCCGGCACCGTGCTGGCGGTGCTGGTCTCGAACGGCAAGCCGGTGGAGTTCGACGAGCCGATGTTTGTGATCGGCTGATGCCGACGGGATTGGGGATTCGTGATTCGGGATTCGCAGGAGCGGCCGCACGCAAGGCTCGAAGTCTGGCGCGACGCGATGCAGCTGGTGGAGGCGGTCTATGCCTACTCCGCCGGCTTTCCCGACCAGGAGCGCTTCGGTCTGACCTCGCAGCTGCGCCGTAGCGCAGTCAGCGTGCCGTCCAACATTGCAGAGGGTGCGGCGCGCCGCTCCACCAGCGAGTTCCTGCGCTTCCTCTCGATGGCCCGTGGCTCGCTGGCGGAGCTCGACACCCAGATCCAGATCGCCGTGCGTCTGCGCATGGCTCCGCGCGATGGCGCACTCGAAGAACTGATCGACAAGACCTTCGCCAAGCTCAACGCCTTCATCCGCTCGCTGGACAAGCCCTCAGTGCATGAGGAGCCCGGCTCTTACGAATCCCCAATCCCGAATCCCGAATCCCATGCTTGACAAAGTCGTCATCGCCAACCGAGGTGAAATCGCGCTGCGCATCCTGCGCGCCTGTCACTCGCTCGGTATCAAGACGGTCGCCGTGCACTCCACGGTGGATCGCAACCTGAAGCACGTCGCCATGGCCGACGAGTCGGTCTGCATCGGCCCGGCACCCGCGTCGGAGAGCTATCTCAACGTGCCGGCGCTGATCGCGGCGGCCGAGGTCACCGACGCCCAAGCCATCCATCCGGGCTACGGCTTCCTGTCCGAGAACGCGGACTTCGCCGAACGCGTCGAACAGTCGGGCTTCGTCTTCATCGGGCCCAAGGCCGACACCATCCGCCTGATGGGCGACAAGGTCGAAGCCATCAAGGCGATGAAGGCCGCGGGCGTGCCCTGCGTGCCGGGCTCGGGTGGGCCGCTCGGCGATGACGGTGTCGAGAACATCCGCATCGCCCGTGAGATCGGCTTCCCGGTGATCATCAAGGCCGCCGGCGGCGGCGGTGGTCGCGGCATGCGCGTCGTGCACTCCGAAGCCGCGCTCAACAACGCCATCCAGACCACTCGCGCCGAGGCCAAGGCGGCCTTCGGCAATGACATGGTCTACATGGAGAAATTCCTGGAGAACCCGCGCCACGTGGAGATCCAGGTGCTGGCCGACGGCCAGGGCAGCGCGATCCATCTGGGCGAGCGCGACTGCTCGATGCAGCGCCGCCACCAGAAGGTGGTTGAAGAGGCGCCCGCGCCCGGCATCACCGAGGCGCAGCGCGCCGAGATCGGCCGCGTCTGCGTCGAGGCCTGCATCCGCATCGGCTACCGCGGCGCCGGCACCTTCGAGTTCCTGTACGAGAACGGGCGCTTTTACTTCATCGAGATGAACACCCGCATCCAGGTCGAGCACCCGGTCACCGAACTCGTGACCGGCATCGACCTCGTGCGCGAGCAGCTGCTGATCGCCGCCGGCCACAGGCTCTCGATCAAGCAGGAAGACGTGGTGCTGCGCGGCCACGCCATCGAGTGCCGCATCAATGCCGAAGACCCCGAGACCTTCATGCCCTCGCCGGGCCTGATCAAGCACTTCCACGCCCCGGGCGGCCCCGGCGTGCGCGTCGATACCCACATCTACGAGGGCTATCGCGTGCCGCCGAACTACGACTCGATGATCGGCAAGCTGATCGTGCACGGCGTCGACCGCGCCCAGGCTATCGCCCGCATGCGCGTGGCGCTGTCCGAGATGGTCGTCGACGGCATCAAGACCAACGTGCCCCTGCAGCAGCGGATCATGGCCGACGCGGGCTTCCAGGCCGGCGGCGCCAACATCCACTACCTCGAGAAGAAGCTGGCCGAGGCGCGCGAGAAGGGCATCGGGCTGGGCTGAGCCCGGCACGCCCGCAACGTTCGCACTGGGTGGGTCCTCGCCCACCCATCAGCTTCCCGCGTGCCACGCGCGTCCCTCCCGGCGAATTGCCGCGGGGGCGGGTGACCGCGATGCCCGCCGCGATCGCGGCTTCGCATAGGGTGGGCCCTGGCCCACCGTGGCCGTGAATCCCGCCCCGCGCTCAAACAGGCGATGGTTGATGAGTGCGACGCGCTCTTGCCCGAGTGCGTAGCGGATGGGATCGCCGGGTCGAGCTTGTGGTGGGCCAGGGCCCACCCCATGCCCGCTCTGTTGGTTTCCAGCGTCACAGCTTCGGTGGGCCAGACCCCACCCCATGGATCCGGAATCGCCATGCCCCACCTCAAACTCCGCCTCACCTGCACCCTGCCGCAGCAGCCCGCCGTCGAAGAGGCGCTGGAAGAACTTGGCGCGCTCGCGGTCACGCTGGCCGATCCGCATGCCGATGCGCCGGACGAGCAGGCGATCTTCGAGCCCGGCGTCGGCGAGATGCCGCTGTGGGGCGAGATCGTGCTGGAGGCGCTGTTCGAGCACGACGTCGACACCGAGGCGCTGCAGTCCGAGCTGGCTGCGCGCCTGCCGGCTGAAGTCGCCGCCAGTGCCAGCACGGAAGAGGTGCCCGACCAGGACTGGGAGCGGGCCTGGATGGACCAGTTCCAGCCGATGGCCTTCGGCCGCCGCACCTGGGTCTATCCTTGGAACATCGAGCCGCCGGCCGATCCCGGGCTGGCGGTGATCCGCCTCGATCCGGGCCTGGCCTTCGGCTCGGGCACGCATCCGACCACGGCCCTGTGCCTCGAATGGCTGGACGGCCTCGACCTGCGCGGACAACACGTGCTCGATTTCGGCTGCGGCTCGGGCGTGCTGGCGCTGGCCGCGCTGGTGCTCGGGGCTGAGGCCGCGGTCGGCGTCGACAACGATCCGCAGGCGCTGACCGCCACCGCCGACAACGCCGAGCGCAACGGCGTGGGCGATCGCTTGAAGGTCTATGCGCCCGAGGACGAACCGGCGGCGCAGTACCCGGTCGTGGTCGCCAACATTCTCGCCACCGCGCTCGACGAGCTCGAACCCCTGTTGGCGGCGCGCACCGCGCCGGGTGGTCTGATCGCCATGTCCGGCATCCTCGACGGCCAGGAAGACGAGCTGCTGCTGCGCTATGCGCCGCACTTCACCGAGCTGCGCGTGGATCGCCGCGAGGACTGGGTGCGGATCTCCGGGCGACGCAAGCTATAGGGTGGGCCCTGGCCCACCGCGGCCGCGAATCTGCCGTATCCGCGTCTTCCCGCCAAGGGGCTTCGGATGCGGTCACACCCGCGAGGCCCGGCTCGATCTCCGAGGCAAGTCGGCCGATGGATTGAGCGTGATCGGGTCGTTCGCAATCGACACGATGAGGCGGTGTGCGGCTCCGGTGGGCCAGGGCCCACCCTATGAGCGCAGACCGCGCCAGCCTTGCGCCTCGCGCGGTCTGCGCCAACGCTCCCCACTCCCCAATCCCCAATCCCCAATCCCCAATCCCCAATCCCCAATCCCCAATCCCCA
>VFQU01000203.1_pt1 | contig 63934 bp, 49 predicted proteins | sample 3512311 | NCBI WGS metagenome assembly VFQU01 (sample SAMN10412377, study PRJNA504923) | tailings metagenome | isolation source: Relicate 3 Philex TSF3 active mining site | place: Philippines: Tuba, Benguet | collected 2017-08-29 | reverse complement strand
TCTTCATCGAAAAGCGCGCTTACGTTTAACCTCGCCCCCACCAGGTCAAGCTGTGAGACTTTACGTTCACAAATTTGTGTATAGACATGGATGCACAACTTTTTTAGCAGCCAAGGCAAGCCTTGGCCTTGCTCCAAAAGACGGCGTCGGAGTGGCGGGATAAACTTCTCAGACAGAGCAGATTCAAATTGCGAAATCACGCTTGATGATTCGGCCGAATCAAAAAAACCCAGTGTCTTTGAGAGCCTATGGTCACGAAGCTCATTCCACATTTGGTAAGCCGGGTTGTCATCCGAGAACGAGATGCCAGTTCGCCACGAAAAGCCGACAACCAGCGGTGCTTTCTTCGCATGGACGTCGAGCGCGAAACGTCGAAATGCTCTAAAGAGCGGAGCGAGCTCGTCCTTTGTTAGGGCCTCCTCAAACTGGTCAAAGAAAATTACAAGTACCTTGCCCTGCTTCTCCAAAGCAGCAAGTGCGTCGGCGATAGACTCACTCGACAAGACGTTGTCGGCATCTTCGACTGCGAGCGACTCAAGCGGGAAGCGAAAAAAATTATCCAGTGCTGCGGCTCGAAGGGCAGTAAGGATCGACTCGCCAACAAACAATGAGCCTCGAGCTGATCGAACATCAATTGGATACATATAGAACTTAGAGCGCCAGCTCAAATTACGTAGTCTTTGCGCGAGTTTTGCAACGAGTGACGATTTGCCAAAACCGGACGCGCCCACTAGCGCGATAAGCCGCGTCGCGGTCTGGCCGTCGCGAACCTGACCGAGAAACTTGATGATTGCCCTCTGTAGATCAACGCGTCCGACGAAAAACTCGGGACGGCAAGGCCGATAATCGATCAAGTCGTCAGCGGTGCCAACGCTACTTACCACCTCAGTCGGCACGCGGGTCGACTGCAATGAGGCACGTCGATCCCCTTCTCGTTGCGAGGAAAGATGTGCTATCGGCAGGCCATCGAGGATGCCGAACTCGTCCAGTAAAGCTCGTACTTCATCGGTGGATGGCATCTCAGTTTGGGGATGACCACACACGACGATTTGGAAAGGCCTGCCGCTGCTTTGCTCCTGCAGAAGCCACAAATAGTATTCTGGATGAACCAGAAGCGTTGCATGGGATATGGATGCTGGGAGGTGCGTGGGGAGCGGCGGCGCGTGCCCAGAATCTTGTAACGCTTCAAGCATTTGATCCGGGCCGTACCAAGCAAAGCTCAATCGTTCATCGCTCCGGAGTTCTTCGAGTGCACCCAGTGCCTCTTTAACCAAAGGAGTGGTAGAGAATAATGCGAACCGCGAGATGCGCTTTCGCATGCCTTGGCCAACCATGAGATCGAGCACATTGGCACTCAGCGGCCGCTCATGGAACTTGCACTCGACGTAGACTCTGTCTCCGGATGGCTTGTGTGTTGCAAGCACATCGATTTCCATGCCGGTAAAGCGCACGCGCTCGAGAACATCGTACGACTGCCGCCGAAGAAGCCCAGCAGCAAGCCTTTCGAGAAAAGCTCCTTTTTGGTCGTTCTCCCAAGCTCGCGGAACGACAACGCGTATGGAACGATCGATCTCGGTCGGCCGCATCAACAGCTCTCCCTCTCCAGACTAGTCAGTTCTTGATGAAGCAACAGCCGCTTGGATAGCTCTCGCGCATATTTAGTGGAACCGCTCGCCGTGCAGCTAGTCCAAGAAAATACGGGTCAGAGTGCACTTTCAGCAGCCGCTCGGTAGCCAACTTCCGCGGGCAACCGATCTCTGCACGCGCCGCTTTGCGTCAAGCTGCCGGGGTGAGCGTGCTGCGCCTGTCGTGAAGCGTATAGCCGCCCCCGCCAAAAAGTGCTCTCCGGCCACCTCCCCTCCATCGCATAGAACCCCCGACTCTGCCCCCGATAAACCCGATGAATCTCCCGCAGATGCCGAGCATAGCCGTCGACTGCTTCAGCATCACCCCGCTCGCAAGCCCAGATCACCCCCGCAGCCCGCACCCCCGTATACAGCGCATTCGCAATCCCCTTCGACGACAGCGGATCAAACCCCATCGCAGCATCACCCACCGCAAGCCAGCGCTCCCCGCCAGCGTGATCAAGCTCCGTGCTGCCCGCATCCGCCCCCTGCACCGCCCCATGCGGGCGCCAGCCGTGCTCCGCACAGAGCGCATGCAGCTGCGGCGCCAAGCGCAGCGCATCCCACAGGCCCTCACCGGTGAGCAACCCGCGGCGCTCGGCGGCACCGTCTTCTCCGCTGAAGTCGCTCAGGTAAGCGATCAGGCGTTCGCCTGAGGGCAGCAGCACGCTGTACCACCAGCCGTCGGCGACCGCTTCGACCCAGGTGCGGCCGTCGCGGTCGGTGGCGGCGCCGCCGATCAGGCGCTGATGGAAGGCGAGCAGGCGGTCGTGGGCGATGCGTCGCGCGCCCAGGGCACGCGCGAGCGTGGCGCTGCGGCCGCTGGCGTCGATCAGCCAGCGTGCCTGCATGCGCTGTGGTGCGGCCTCGCCGATGCGTAGTTCGACCGTGTGCGGTGTCTTCGCATCGCCGCGTTCCAGCAGGCGCAGGCGTGCGCCATCAAACACCTGGGCGCCGGCTGTGTGCGCTGCGGTGCGCAGGCCGGCATCGAAGCGCGCGCGGTCCAGCTGCAGGCCGTCGCCGTGCAGGCCGAACAGGCTGTCCTCGGTGTGCGCGGTGTCCGAACCCCAGTAGGCGAGGGTGCCGGGGCTGCGGCGGTGGCCCTCGGCCAGCACCTGATCGAGCACGCCGAGTTCGCGCAGCAGCGCGCGTGCAGACGGCGGCAGGCCTTCGCCGATGCGCGGCCAGCGGCCGGTGCCGGCGTCGGCCAGCAGCACGCGCTGGCCCTGCTTGGCCAAGGCAATCGCGGCAGCGGCGCCGCCCGGGCCGCCGCCGGCGATGGCGACATCGACCGTCGTCACCAAGGCTGGAACCTCAGCGGCGCTTCGGGCCGTGACGCACCGGCAACGGTGCGGCGGCGGCCTCTTCGTGGGTGGCGAAGTTGGCGCCGCGCGGCAGGGCGCGCGTGCCCAGCTTGGGGTGCGCTTCGGCCGCGGCGGCCTTGAGCATCGGCGGGTGCGCTTCCGCGTGCAGGCTGGTCGCATCCGCGGGCGCGACCTGCGGCCCGTAGCTGGCCACCATCATCGTGGACGGAAACGCCGGGTCGCCCTGCACGCCCTCGCGCACTTCCACCAGGCCCATCGAGCCGAAGATCTGCACCATCTGCTCCATCTGTCCGGCGGTGCTGCCGTGCAGGGGTTTGTTCCAGTTGGTGCGGTTGACGAAGGCCTCGATACGGCGCTCGCGCGGCTGCGCGCTGTCGATGACGACCGCGTAGTCCGCTTCGGTGAGCACGTGGTTGGGCACGCGCGCGGGCCAGAAGGTGGGCGCGAAGGGGTCGTAGGCGGTGTCGTAGCCGGCGCGGCAGAAGGCCGTGTCGGCCTGCCAAGGCAGGCCCATCCAGCGGTTGATGTCGCCGGGCGACTGTGCGTGCAGCGGGCCATTTGCCGACAATGCGGTGGCTTGGTCGAGGGTCGGGCCGTAGTCCGGCGGCAGCACACCGGGTGGCCTGCGGCGGATGCGGAAGGGCCGCTCGAACATCGTGAGATGCCGCATGGGCCAGGTCATCTCGCAGCCCGGGTGGAAGGCATCGGCCAGGCAGAACTCCAGCGCCGCGCGATCGAGCATGGCCGGCTGCTCGGCCAGCGGGACGTCGTCGATGGTGGCTGGAGGCGCGGGCCGCTTGGCCCAGTCGTTGACGAAGTCGCCGGCCACCCAGCGCTGCAGCAGGTCGTACTGGGTCTGGCTGAGGCTGGCGTTCTGGCGCGGGCTCTCGCCCGCGGGCACTTCCATGGCATCGCCGTACAGCCAGGGCCAGGGCATCTGGTTGCCGTCGGGCGGCGTCGGCGGGCGGAAGCTGTTGAAGATCTGGCGGCGGAACTCGGTGTTCGAGTCGAAGGCGCCGGGCGCCGGCAGGCTGCACAGCCGCTCGATCAGCGCGGGGTCTTCGAAGTCGAAGCGGCCGCCGTGGCCGAACAGGGTGGCGAAGCCCTGGTTCACCCACTGCAGGCCGCTGAGCCGCTGCAGGATCGGGTACACGTCCTGCGTAAATGACACCGTTGCCGGCGCGGGCAGCCAGCCGGCCTGCACGTAGAGATCCTGCAGCAGGTCATACATCGTGCGCTCGGCCTTCACCTGCGGCGCGTAGTTCGGCGGTGCGGTGACCAGCCAGGCCGATTCGACGGGAATCGCGCGGCCTTCGATGTTGACCGTGGCCTCGACCGTGCCGTCGCAGGTGTCGTCGTACCAGCCGTCGGCGTTGATGAAGGAGTTGCCGTCGGTGGGGATGAAGATCGGCGTGCCGGTGGGCGAGGCCGAGACGCCGTGGCCGCCGAGCACCAGCAGCCGGCCGGCGGCATCGGTGCGCAGCTCGCCGAGCTTGACGGCCACACCGGTGAAGGTGCCGCTGCAGTCCACCGCGGCGGCATTGCGCCCATGGATGCGCTGCGGGCCGGCGTCGATCACCAGGGTGTCGCGCTCGGTCACCTTGGCGTTGCGCAGCGGCAGGGTGGTGGTCGCGGCCTCGGGGATGTCCATCGCGATCTGCCACTGATACCAGGCGGCCTTGCTGTTGGCGAGGTGCACGGTCCAGGCGATGTCGGCCCAGTCGGCGGTGAGCTCGCGCACCACCTCACCGGCGGCGTTGTAGCCGTAGAGGCGGAACTGCGCGGCTTCGCGCTTCAAGGCGCCGGTGGCGTCGCGGTAGAAGCCCGGCGCCTGTGGCGGCGGCTCGGCGACCTGCGGCGCGAGGTAGAAGTCATCGACGCTGTTGCCGACGCGGGCGATGCCGATGGCGGGATGGATGGCGGCGCGCACGATGCGGGTGTCGACCGCGGCGGGATACGGCACGCCCGGGGCGTACTCCGCAGGCCTGGGCACGGTGGGCTCGGCCAGCGGCACGCCGTTGGTGTTGCGGCGGTTCTCGGAGGACGCGCGATAGACCACGGCGCGTGCGTCGGAAATGCTGCCGATCGGCCGATGCTCGGGCAGCGCATGCCAGGGGTTGTAGGCCAGGTTCTCGCCATAGGTCGACTGGCCGCGGGCGTCGGCGTCCTGCTGCGGCAGCTCCAGAATGCCGACCTGCACCGGCGCGCTGAGCGCCTCGCTCCAGGCCACGGTGGCGGCGTCCAGCGGCATGGCGGCGTCGTCGGTGCGCAGCTGCACCATGAAGCGGAAGCGCGCCGGGCCGCGGCGCAGGCGCGCGTGCAGGTCGGCGCGCAGATAGAAGGGGTCGTTGAAGTCGGGCGGCGCGTCGGGGGCCGCGGCGCCCAGCGGTTCGAGCTTGTACTTCACGTAGCGGCCTTCGCCGAAGGCATAGGGCAGCACGCTCCAATAGGGCGTGGTCAGCGCCGAGTCGACCACCTTTTCCATCGCATCCAGCACCTGCTGGGTGACCGGGTGGTCCTTGAGGTACTGGTCGGCCTTGCCGTGCAGCGAGGCGCAGGTGAACTCGCACATGTCGCGCGCGGTGTCGACGAAGAAGACGTCGTGGTTCTGCAGGATGAAGTCGTGGGTCAGGGCGTCCTGATCGGGCGCGAGCAGCTTCTCGCCCTCGACGCCGAACAGCTTGATGCCGATGCCGGTGGTGCCCTTGAGATCGGGCGCGCCGGGCTGGACATCGGCAGAGAAGCGCACCCACACCGGGTACTCGCGTGCCGGCTTGAACACGCCGACTTGCAGCGCCTCGGGCAGATCCGCATCGACGAAGAAGCGACCGTGCGCCGCACCGTGCAGACGCAGGAACACAGGGCGCGTGGCGGGATCGCGGCCCGCAGCCATGCCGCGGCCCTGGAAGTAGTCGACGAAGAGCTGCTTCAGGCCCTGGATGGGGTCCGCATCGCAGCAACAGGGCTCGGGCGGCAGTTCCGGCGGCAGGCGGATGGGCGTGGCGCAACCGGAAGTGGACGCGGACGGATCGGACGGGCTCGACATGGATCTTCCCCAGAGCGCGCTTGAGGCGCGGCATGACCGGGCAGCGCCCCGGCGGCGGCGCGACGGTCCAAGGCCGTCGCTGAGGGAAGAAAGGAATTGGCGTGCGCCCGATGCGCGTCGGACCTGCGGCGCCGATGGCTCAGCGCAGCCGCGCTGGCCGTGCTGCGTGCGGCCGCCGCCGAAGCAGTCGTTTGCGCTGATAAAGCAGCCCTAGTGCCGCGCCGTCGCGCCCCCTGTTCCCCGACCGCAGAGTGCGATCCACATCACAGTCGGTCAACCTGTCAGATCCGACAGGTTAGGGGCCTCGAAGCGCATGCCCACGAGACGCGCTGGTGAATGCGTTGCGCCTATCCGCCCTACAGCCGCGAGAGACGCGTTGCCCGGATCAAAGCCGGAACGCTGTGTGCGCGTAGGGGAGGTAAGCGCAGGTGTTCCTGACAAAACCCGGCGTCATCCGCTCCTGCTCTCTGTAGGAGCCTGCTCACAGGCGGCCATAGCCTGCGCGCGTTGCGCCCTACTCGCAGTCCTCTTGCGGGATCATGGTGTAGATCGCGCCGGTGTGTGGATCGATCCGCATCCCCGAGTGATAGTCGCCGGGCCTCTCGGTCCACTGCGCGTTTCGGCGTTCGAACACTCGCGCGGCGCTGGAGCATGGCGGTTCCTGTTGCTCCCACGTGGCGTACGTGATGTCGCACAAAGCCTTGCCGTGATTCAGATCGACGAAGCAGCGCGGCTCGGCGAAGTTGACGGAAGCGATTGTCCCCTCGGCGACAAGCCTCGCTTGCAGGTCGGCGGCGATGCGCTGCTGGAGACGCGCGGTCTCGCGCCAGTGCTCATCGCTGTACTCCTCGATCAGCTGCGGATGGGCGGCCGCCAGCTGGTTGGCTTCCAGCAGGCGCAGCACTTTCCATTGGCCAGCCTGCTTGAACAGCTGCACGTAGCGCGTGCCTTGGCCGCGGATATGAAACGCGACATCCGCGACCTGCTCGATATTCCTGCTGTTCGGCAGGCCGCCTGACAGTGCTCCGAGATCGATGTCCTCGATGTCGCTGGCTGCGACCCCGGTCTCGACAAGAAAGCCCTGGGCCAGCGTGCGCACCTCATCGAACTCATGGGCCATCGCGCTAGCGCTGAAGAGATGTGCGCAGAAAGCCATTGCAATGAGGCCTCGCATCGTTCGCTCCCGTTTCCTGCTTCGATGGTTGTGCTGGTCCTGACTCTGCAGGTGCGTCAGCGGGACCCGACCTCTACTTCGCACTCGCCGAGCCTGCACGCCCGACCGCCGCATCCGATACATACGGATTGCTCATGCGCTCGCGGCCCAGGGTCGACGTCGGGCCGTGGCCTGGCACGAACTGCACGCGGTCGCCGAGAGCGAACAGGCGCTCGCGGATCGAACGGATGAGGTCGGCGTGGTTGCCGCGTGGGAAGTCGGTGCGGCCGATGCTGCCGGCGAAGATCACGTCGCCGACGAAGGCGAGGCCGACGTCGCGCAGGAAGAACACGACATGGCCGGGCGTGTGGCCGGGGCAGTGCAGCACTTCGAGTTCGAGGGCGCCGACCTGCACGCGATCGCCTTGGGCCAGCCAGCGATCTGGCGTGAACACCTGCGCCGGCGGGAAACCGTACTCAGCGGCGCGGGTCGGCAGCTGCTGGATCCAGAAATCGTCGTCCGGATGCGGGCCTTCGACCGGCACGCCCAGCCGCTGCTGCAGCTCGGCCACACCCGAGCAGTGGTCGAGATGACCGTGCGTGACCAGCACCTTCTCCAGCGTCGCGCCGTGGCGGGCGACGGCGGCGAGCAGGCGATCGACTTCACCGCCGGGGTCGACCAGGGCGGCCTTCTTGGTGCGCTGGCAGACGATCAGCGAGCAGTTCTGCTGGAAGGGCGTCACCGGCAGCACTTCGACGGCGACGGGAGGGTTGGCTTGCGCGTTCATCTCAGTCCTCCGGCGCCGAGGCGTCGTCGTCGCTGTCGACCGGCAGCTGCAGCAGGTCGGGCGCGCCCTCCAGCGTTTCCACGCTGCGCAGCTTGCGTTCGATGGCCCGCGTGCGCACGCCGGCCGCGCCGATGCTCTTGCTGACGGTGTCGATCTGCTTCTGGGTGCGCTCCAGCACCTCGCCGAACTTGCCGAATTCGTTCTTGACCGCGCCGAGGATCTGCCAGACCTCGCTGCTGCGCTGCTCGATCGCCAGCGTGCGGAAGCCCATCTGTAGGCTGTTGAGCAACGCCGCCAGCGTGGTCGGGCCGGCGAGGGTGATGCGGTGCTCGCGCTGCAGGGCCTCGAACAGGCCGGGGCGGCGGATCAGCTCGGCGTACAGGCCTTCGGTGGGCAGGAACAGCAGGGCGAAGTCGGTGGTGTGTGGCGGGCCGACGTACTTCTCGCGGATGCGCTTGGCCTCGTCGCGGATGCGCCGTTCGAGCGCCAGCGCGGCCACGCCGGCAGCCTCGGCGTCGGCGCGCTCCTGCGCATCCAGCAGGCGCTCGTAGTCCTCGCGCGGGAACTTGGCGTCGATCGGCAGCCACACCGGCGCGCCCGGCGTGCTGCCCGGCAGGCGGATGGCGTATTCCACGCGCTCGCTGCTGCCCGGCAGGGTGGCGACATTGCTGGCGTACTGCTCGGCGCTCAGGATCTGCTCCAGCAAGGCGCCGAGCTGCACCTCGCCGAAGGTGCCGCGAGTTTTGACGTTGCCGAGCACGCGTTTGAGATCGCCCACGCCCTGCGCGAGGTGCTGCATCTCGCCGAGGCCGCGATGCACCTGTTCCAGACGCTCGGAGACCAGCTTGAAGCTCTCGCCCAGCCGCGTTTCCAGCGTCGATTTCAGCTTCTCGTCGACGGTTTCGCGCATGCGCTCCAGCTGTGCGGCGTTGTCGGTCTGCAGCTCCTTGAGCTTGGCTTCGAGCGTGCCGCGCACTTCGTTCATGCGCTCGGCGTTGTGCTGGGTCAGCGTGAGCAGGCGCGCGTCCAGCGACTCGCCGAACTGCTTGAGCGCGGCCACCGACTCCTCGCGGCTCTTGCGGGCATCGTCGGACAATGTCTGCCGCAGGGTCTCGATGCGCTGGTCAGAGCGCAGGGCGGCGGCGTCGAGGCCGCGGCCGAAGGCGTCCAGCCGTTCGGCCTGAGCGCGGCTGCCCTCGGCCAGGGCGGCGCGCAGCTGGGCTTCGAAGCGCGCCTGCTGCTCGGCGGCCTCAGTGCGCGCCTCGCGCAGCTCTTCGCGCAGGGCGCGCTCGGTGCGCTCAGCGGTGGCGGCCAGTGCGGCCAGGCGCTCGATCAGGGCGGGGTCGGTCTGCGTGCGCTTCGTTCTGTGCAGCAGGATGCCCAGCAGTACGAGCGCGGCGAGCAGGGCCAGGCCGAGGAGGATCAGCATCCAGTTCGGGACAAGGGCCGCGGTGCTCGCCGTGAGCGAGGCGGCACTGGTGGCGGCGAGAGGGAGCAGCGGCATGCGGAGCCAGGGCGTGGTGCGAGGGCGGACAGTCTAGTGCGGGCGGGCCGAGGGCTTGCGAAGGCGGCGCATCGCTCCCGTGTCCAGGGCTGGCGAACGACTGCGGTAGCAAGGCCGAGGAACCCGGCCACGCTGTGCGCGACCCAGCGCGCGACCACGGATCAGCGGCGGAACCGTCTTGCCCTAGACTGCGGCCATGAGCACACCCCTGAACGAGATACCCGCCGAAGACTTCGCCGCCCTGATCGGCGAGGCCCTCCCCACCGAAGCCGCCGGCCAGCAGTTCGCGCTGCGCGTCGAGTCCGTCGAGACCAGCCCGCACCCCACCGGCCGCGGGCTGCCCGGCTTCTCGCTGCATCTGCGCGGGCCCGCCGACTTGAACCTCGGCCAGGGCGTGTATGCGATCACCCACCCGCACCACGGCTGCCTGGAGCTGTTCATCACCCCGATCCGCCGCGATCCGCAGGGCTTGCTCTACGAAGCCATCTTCAACTGAAGGCGCGCCGCCCCGGCCCGTCGCTCAAGGCCGGGCCTCGCGCCGCATGAAGTGGTAGACCCCGCGCACTTCCTGCGTGCTGAAGCCGAGCCGCCGGTACCAGGCGTGGGCAGGGTTGAAGGGCTCCACGTGCAGGGTGATCGGCAGGGCGCGCTCGGCGCTCCAGTCGATCATCTGCTGCATGAGCTGGCGAGCGATGCCGCGACCTCGCCACGCGGGCAGCAGGGTGATTTCCATCAGGCGCAGCTCCTCGGCACCCCAGTGCAGGTACAGCCGGCCAATGCTGGTACCTGCGTGTTCGATCACGAAGAAGGCAGCGCCCGCGTAGTGCTGGTGGTAGTGACTGCGCTGGGCCTTGAACTGCTGCTCGATGAAGGCCTGCTGCTGGGCCGGCGGCCAGCCGCTCAGGGCCAGCTCCTCGCTGCGCGTACTGGCGTAGAGGCTTTGCAGCAGTTCAAGGTCGTGCGCGGTCTCCTCGCGCAGCCTGAGGGCTGGCGGGCGCTCGCGCCAATCGTCGGCGAACAGCTGACGCAGCGCGGCGGCGCGCGCGGCAGGTTCGGCGCGGGCCGGGGTGTCCATCAGGCGCCGGTAGGCTCCATCGCCTGCTGCAGGCAGGCCAGGTCGGCGCGCTGGCACAGGTCGGGGCCGTCGGCTTCGGCGACCAGCTGCAGGTGGAAGCCGTCGATGCCCTCGGGAAGCGCGTGCGCGCCTGCCCCGCAGGCAAGCGCTGCGTTGCAGGGCGCGTCGAGACGGACCAGGTAGTCGCCCTCGGGCCAGTGCGCCACGTCGACGCGCAGGTAGCGCGGCAGCGCTTCGCCGTGGGCTTCAAGCCGGAACTCCAGGCCCACGCCCGGTGCCGGCACCACGAGGCTGCTGCTGCCGCTGTTGCCGTGGGCGCGCGTGCGCTCGAAGCGCCAGGCGCGATGGCGGACCGCGGTGCCGCCTGCCTCCGCGAATACGGCATCCAGCGCCAGCGCCTGCAGCCCCGACTGCGCCGCCAGCTGCGGCCCGAGCAGGCGCAGCCGCTGCACGCCCGGGCCCGCGCCGGCCGCGAGACCTGCGTCGAAAGGTCGCCACAGGCCGGCCGGGCGGTCCAGCCTGAACACCCGTGCCGCACCGTCGACGGCGCCGGCGCGCAGCGGAAGGATGAGGGCCGCGGCGGCGATGCCGCCGGTGCTGCCCGCGAGAAAAGCGCGACGATCCATGAGGAATCCTGTGTGGTGTCCGCGGCACGCGAGCGGTCGCGGAGAGAGCGGCCGGGTTCAGCTGCGCGGCGGAAACACGCCCTGCAAGGCGATGCAGAAGTAGAACGTCAGATAGGGCTGCATGTTGTTGTGGGGCTGGTCGCCGCCGGTGGGCGCGAGCATTTCCGGCGCCATGAATTGCAGCGGCGTGGTGGTGCTCTGGTAGAGGAAACCGCCGCCGGCACGGGCCAACGAGCGATTCGCCGAGGGCGCCTTCAGGTCGCCGTCCGCCGTCGATGCCCGAAGCACATGCGAATGCGAGGGGATCTCCGACTCCAGCAGGGAGACAGTCTCCGAACCTCCGGTTTCACCGAGGTCGTGCAGGCTCAGGCCGGGCCCCTCGCCGGGATGCATCGGCGCCCGCCCCTGCAGGTCGGGCAGGGCGAAATTGCTCTTGCCGTTGCCACCGTAGGTGGTGCCGAGCAGTGAAAACAGGGCGGTGTTTTGCGACAGCGGCAGCAGCTGACCATCGCACCAGGCCCAGCCCCTGGGCGCGAAGTTGAAGGGGAAGACGCGGATTTCTGCGACGAATGGATCAGCCATGTGGAAGCATCCTTGGCGGTGGGAGCGATCGACGGATGGCGCGGCCGGACAGCGGTCCGACATTCACCGGGCTCAGGTCGGGCTGGGGAAGATTCCGAACATCGAGATGATGAAGTTGACGCAGAGATAGGGCTGCATGTTGGTGTGCGGCTGGCTGCCGCCGACGGATGTGATCGAGCTGGGGGACAGGCTGGCGTTGGTCGCATCCTCGATGAACGGGCTGAGGGTGGCGGACTCTGCCAGCACGGCGTTCTGCGGCGAGTTGGCGGTGCCCGGCGAAGTCGAAGCCAGTACCGGGTGCGAGTGCGCGGGAATCTGGTTGACGGTCAGGGTGATCTCTTCCGCGCCACCGGTTTCGGCGAGCGTGAAACCGTTGCCCTGATGGATCGGAATGCGTCCCCGCAGGTCAGGCAGGGCGAAGGTGCTCTGCCCATCGCCGCCGTAGGTCGTGCCGATCAACTGGAACAGGGTCTCGTTCTCGGAGATTGGCAGCAGCTGGCCCTCGCAGAACTGCCAGCCGGCCGGAGCGAAATTTCCGGCGAACATGCGGATCTCGCCCACATAGGGTTGTGCCATGTCGGTGTCCTCAGGTGGGTGACGGGAAGATGCCCTGCAGGGCGATGCAGAAGGAGATCGTCAGGAAAGGCTGCATATTGAGATGCGCCTGGCTGCCGCCCACGGTCGCGGACGCGCCGGCGCTCAGGCTGGTGAGATTGGTGGGCGCCGCGTAGACGTTCGAGGCCTGGGCCAGCACGTTGTTGCTGGCACTGGGCACATTCGCATTCGCCGTCGAGGCTTGGGCGAAATGAACGTGGGTGGGCAGCTCGGCGATGGACAGGGTGTGGGCCTGTTCGCCTCCACGCTCGCCGAGGGTGTGGCCGCTGCCCACATGGATCGGTGTGCGCCCGCGCAGGTCAGGCAGGGCGAAGTTGACCCGGCCGTCGCCCCCGAAGGTGGTGCCCAGCAGCGAGAACAGCGCCTGGTTCTGGTTGATCGGCAGCAGCTGCCCATTGCACAGGGCCCAGCCCCTGGGCGCGAACACGAAACTCATCATCCGGATCTCGGACAGAAAGGGTTCTGCCATTGCGCTCTCCCTGGTCAGCGTTGCGGCCCCGGTGGCCCGTCCGCGCCGGGGCCAGGCGCGCAGTCGGGGTTGTGGGTGTTCTTGGGTGTTCCGGCGAAGCTGGGTGCCGTGCACATCACCGGTGTCGAGCCGGACCTGCGCGTGCGGCCATGTCCAGCCGCACGCGCAGCACTCATCTCGTCGCGGTCAGGGAGGCAGCGGACAGGCCGCACCGCCCGTGTAGCCACCGCCCGTGCCCGTGGCCGTTGCCGAACTCGGCGGCGTGGTGATGTTGCGACCTGCAAGGAAGCTCACGACCTGACTCAGCGAGGTGCCGTCCTGGCCCGTGCCGCCGGCGTAGCCGGGCAGGCGGACGGTAGCCCCGAAGCGCTTGCGCAAGCTGAAGTCGTTGGGCGAGTCGGGGCCATTGCTGAAGGTGTTGGCGAGGACGCCGGTGCCGCCCAGGTCCAGGCAGACGGTCGGTGCATCAGCCACCCCGAACACGTTCGTCGAGGTCGTCCCGAAGTTGGTCTCGAAGGCTTCGCGCGCGAACACCGCCACTTGCTGGTCGACCACGTTGCCGACAACGGTCAGGTTGACGGTGCCGCTGCCGTCGCTGGCCGTGGCCTGGATGCCGCGGTCATAGCACTGGCGGATGGTGTTGTTCGACACAAGCGCGGTGTGGGTGCCATTACCGTTGGCGCCCAGACTGATGCCATTGGCCTGCGCCGAACAGCTCAGTGCCACACCGCTGGTGCCGATCTGGTTGTTCTCGATGCGACCGCGGAACAGCGCTGCGCCAGAGGACGTTCCAAGGCCCGCTGTCACCGCACTCACCACAGCGCCATTGATGCTGTTGTTCGAGAACACGTAGTCGACGCTGCCGCTGTAGCCCGGCACGCCGGTGGCGGCATTGAGCGTGATGCCCTGGCCCAGCGGCGAGGGATGGCCGCCGCTCAGGGTGTTGCCGGTGAAGGTGATGCTGCCGCCCGACGCATTGGCCGCCGCGAACTGCAGATGATCGCCCTTGTGCGAGGAGAAGCTGCTGTTGGTGATGCTGGCCACCACCACCGCGGTGCCGTCCAGCACGAACTGGATGCCGTCGTTGCCGTTGGTGATGTCGTTGCCGCTGACGGTGAGCGCGGTGGCATTGAAAGCGCTGAGATTGCCGGCGGAGTTGCGCACCGAGATGTTGCTGGAGTGCGAGCCGGTAATGGCGCTGTTGCTGATCGTGACGACGCCGGTGAGCGCGGCCATGTCGATGCCGTTCTCATTGACGGCATTGCCGTTGTTCTGGACCAGCACGTTGCTGAGGCTCAGGCCATTGACGGTGGTGCCGCCGATGCCATGGTTGCCACCGCCATCGATGCGCACCCGGGTCAGCGACGGGTTGCGCGTGCTGCTCAGGCTGACACCGACGCCGGTCGAGCTCTGGATGCGGCCGCCGCTGCAGGTCGGCGTGGCAGCCGTGCAGTCGCCGCCATTGCCCTTGACGCTCAGGCCGCCGGAGCTGCCCGTGGTGTTGAGAACGATGCCACTGCTCGCCCCATTGCTGCTGATGCTGCGGAACTCAAGACCGTTGCTGCCGATGGTGGTGTTGCTGACCTCGAGGGCCGTCGCGCTTGTGGTCGTCAGGCTGTTGACTACCGCACCGGTGGCCGCCGGATTGCAGGGCTCTTCATCACAGACCTCGACCGTGCCGCCGCCGCTGGCGAGGAAGGCGACATTGGCTCCGGTACTGAGGCTCAGTCCGCCCGAGAAGCGCACGGTGGCGCCGGTATTGCCGCCCAGGGCGACGCCCTGGTGGGCGCTGCTCACCGCGCCGCGCAGGCTGACGGTGCCGCTCGACTTGCCGGTCACGCTCAGCGGCCGCTGGCCGCTGCCTGCCGTGACGGTACCTGCATAGGTGATCGAGGCGGTGCCGGCGTTGATGTTGAAGGCGGTGCCGGAGGCGCCGCTGAGCGCGCCGTTACCAAGGTTGAGGCTGCCATTGATGCCGGTCAGGTTGATGTTGTTGGTGCCGCTGGTCGAGCTGACCTCGGTGAAGGCGCCGCTGCCCAGCTCGGTGATCGTGCCGAAGGCGAGATTGAGCGCCTGGCCGCTGCCGACGATGCGGTTCTCGCCCAAGCTCAGCGCACCGATAGCGGAGCCCACGATGCCGACACCGGTGGTGTTGCCGATCTCGATGCCGCGCACCGTATTGCCGCTGCCCAGGGTGATGCCGTCCGCCGCAGAGCTGAGCTGCGGACGAGCGCCGCCGAGGCTGGGACGGGCGGCGGCATTGCTGGGCGGGGTGATGGCGAACAGCGTGTCGAAACTGCCGTTGGCGCCCTGGCCGATCAGCTGCTGGCCATCCTTCAGCGTGGCGCCGGCGGTGTAGCTGCCGCTGAACTTGAAGATCTTCCTGTTGGTGCTGGCCGCGGCGACCGCCGCAGCCAGGGTCTGGAACGGCCGCGCCAAGGTGCCGTCGCCGCCGGCCGCCGCGCTGTCGTCGACGAACCAGATGGCCTCGCCCGACAGGGCCAGGGTGGCGGTGGCATTGGTACAGGCGGCAGGTGCCGGCACGCCGGAGTCGCAGACCTCGAAGCTGAAGCTGTCGGTGGCCTGGGTCTCGCTTGCCGGTGGCTCGTAGCTCCAGCTGCCGTTGGCCGCGGTGCTGACGCGGCCGCCCTGCGCGGTCGGCGCATTGGTTTGCTGGGTGACCTGGAAGGGTGCGCCGCCGCTGCCGTCGACGTCGCTGACGTTCTGCAGCAGGCCGGCGGCATCGCCCGCGGCGACGCTGATGCCGATGTGGCGGTGCACGGCCACATTGGTGGGCGGCGTCACCGTCGGCGGGTCGTTGACCGGCGTCACCGTGATGCTGAAGTTGACTGGCACCGAGGTGTCGACGCCGCCGTTGGCAGTGCCGCCGTTGTCGCGCAGCTCGACGCTGAGGTTGGCGACGCCGTTGGCGTTCAGCGCGGGCTGGAAGCTCAGGTTGCCGGTGCTCGCATTGATGCCCGGCGAGGCCGCGAACAGGGCCGGGTTGTCATTGCTCAGCACCACGAAGTTCAGGCTCTGGCCGATGTTGGCGTCGCCGTCGTCGATCAGCGAGGCCCAGGCGGCGTTATAGGTGCCGCTGTCCTCGGCCACGGTCACGTTGCCGCCGCCGGTGAAGGTCGGCGCGCTGTTCACGAACAGCACTTCGAGGGTGAAGGTCTGCACGGCGCTGGTGTCGATGCCGCCACTGGCGGTGCCGCCGTTGTCCTGCAGGCGCACGCTGACCGTCGCCACGCCGAAGGTATCGGCCGCTGGCGTGTAGCTCAGGGTGCCGGTGGCCGGATCGATGGCCGGCGGCGCGCTGAAGCTCAGGTTGCCGGTGGTGCCGGTGACGGTGACCAGGAAACTCACGTTCTGTCCGGCCTCGTCGGCCGGGCCCGGGCTCATGCCTGTGGCGAAGCCGCTGACGGTCTGGGCGCCGGCGTTTTCGAGCACGCTCGGCGCGCTGGCCGGGATCGTGAAGCTCGGCGCGTCGTTGCGGGCGTTGACCTCGATCACCAGCGGTACGGCGGGGCTGGCGTCGACGCCGCCGAAACCCGTGCCGCCGCTGTCGCGCAGCACCACGCTGAAGCTGGCGCTGCCGTTGCTGTTGGGCGCAGGGGTGAAGCTCAGCACGCCGGTCGGGCTGATACTCGGAGCCGTGCTGAAGCTGAGCCCGCCGGTGACCGCGCCAGCGGTGAGCTCGAAGCTGAGCGTCTGGGTGCCGCCGTCGTTGTCCGAGATCGCCGTGGCCCAGGCGGCGCTGTAGGCGCCGCTGTCCTCGGCCACGGCCAGCGGGCTGGCGCCGGGGGTGAAGCTGGGCGCGTCGTTGACGTTCACCACTTCCAGCGTGAAGACCTGCGCCGCGCTGCTGTCGACGCCGCCGTTGGTGGTGCCGCCGTCATCGCTCAGCACCACGCTCACGGTCGCGGTGCCCGCGGTGCCGTTCTGGGCGGTGAAGCTCAGGGCGCCCGTGGCCGGATTGATCGCCGGCGGCTGGGCGAAGGCGAGGTTGCCGGTGCTGCCGGTGACGCTCAGGGCGAAGCTCAGGTTCTGCCCGGCCTCGTCGACCGGGCCGCGGCTGATCGCCGTGGCGAAGCCGCTCTGCACGCTGGCGCCGGCGTTCTGGAACACCGGCGTCGAGACGGCAGGGATCGTGAAGCTCGGCGCGTCGTTCACCGCCGTCACGTTCAGCACCAGGCTGACCGGCGCGCTCTGGTCGACGCCGCCGTTGGCGGTGCCGCCGTCGTCGCGCAGGGCCACGCTGAGCGTGGCGCTGCCGTTGGCGTTGGCGGCCGGGGTGAAGCCCAGCACGCCGCTCGGGCTGATGGCCGGTGCCACGGAGAACAGGCCCGGGTTGGAGTTGGACAGCACCACGAAGCTGAGCGCCTGGATGCCGCCGTCGTTGTCGTTGAGGTTGCTGGCCCAGGCCGCACTGTAGGCACCGCTGTCCTCGAGCACGCTGATCGGGCTGGGGCCGGGGGTGAAACTGGGGGCGTCGTTGATGTTGCTGACGCTGAGGGTGAACGTCTGCGGCGCGCTGGCGTTGACGCCGCCGTTGACGGTGCCGCCGTCATCGCTCAGCACCACGCTGACCGTGGCGGTGCCGCTGGTGCCGGCCTGCGGGGTGTAGCTCAGGCTGCCGTTGGCAGCCAGCGCCGGTGCCGTCGCAAAGGCGAGGTTGCCGGTCGTGCCGGTGACCGTCGCCGCGAAGCTCAGGCTCTGGCCGGCCTCGTCGGCGGGGCCGGCGCTGATCGCGGTGGCGAAGGCGGCGACCGTCTGCGCACCGGCACCTTCCAGCACCGGCGGGGCGCTGGCCCGAATCGTGAAGCCGGGGGCGTCGTTCACCGCCGTGGCGGTGACGGTGAAGTTGGCAGTCGGCGAGACATCGACGCCGCCGTTGGCGGTGCCGCCGCTGTCGCGCAGGCGCACGCTCAGGTTGGCGCTGCCGTTGGCGTTGGGCGCGAGGGTGAAGCTCAGCACGCCGGTCGGGCTGATCGCCGGTGCGGTGGCGAACAGGCCGGGGTTGGAGTTGGCGCTGAACTCGAAGCTGAGCGTCTGCGTGCCGCCGTCGTTGTCGCTGATCGCCGTGGCCCAGGGCGCCGAGTAGGCGGCGCTGTCCTCCAGCACCACCACCGGACTCGGGCCGGCGCTGAAGCTGGGTGCGTCGTTGACGTTGTTCACCGTGATGCTCATCGCCGCGCTTGCACTCAGCGCTGGCGTGCCGCCGTCGCTGACCTGCACCTGCAGGCTGTAGGGCGAAGCGGCGAGGCTCAGCGCCGCCGCGTTGGCGACGGTGATCTGGCCGCTGCTGGCATTGACTGCGAACACCGTCTGGCCGCTGCCGCCGACCACGCTGTAGCTGAGCTGGCCGTTGGCGCCGGCGTCGGCGTCGCTTGCCACCACGCTGCCCACCACCGTGCCGTTGGCGGCGTTCTCGAACACGTTGAAGCCCTGCGCGGCGAGCTGCGGCGCCTCGTTGCGGTCGTTCAGGGCCACCGTCACCGTGCGGTTGAGGCTGAAGCCGGGCGCGCCCTGCAGGCTCACCACCACGTCGAGGCTGAAGCTCGGACGGCTCTCGAAGTCGAGCTGGCTGCTGTCGGCCACGCGGATCTCGCCGGTCGCGCTGTCGACGCTGAAGCCGGCGCTGGGGCTCTGCGCCGACAGGGCGAAGCGCAGCAGGCTCGACAGACCGCCCGGCGCCGCGTTGATGCTGCCGACCAGGCTGCCGTTGGCGCTGTTCTCGTCGACGCTGAAGCTGCTGTTCAGGAAGGGCGGCACCAGCACCGGCAGGCGCATCTCGGTGACGTCGAAGCGGAAGAACACCGAGCTGCCCTCGCTCGCGGCGTACACGCCGCGCAGGTCGACCTGCGGCTCCGGCTGGCTGGCGTCGCCGGCCGGGTCGGTCAGCAGGGCGGTGACATCCCAGTCGCCGATTTCGCCATCGAGGCGGTAGCCGGCGGCCCAGGCCACGCCGGCGCTGGAGACCGCGCCGAGCATCAGCGCTGCCAGCATCAGTCCAGGATGGCGGCGCAGGGTCCAGGCCGCAGCCAGGCCCAGCGCGAGGCAGAGCAGGATCAGCGCGCCCGCACCGGCGGCCGGAATGACCGCGGGGCGCGGCACCGGCGGCGGCAGGCCAAGGCCATTGGCGACCACCGGGCCGGCGGCATCGGCCGCGCCCAGCAGCGGGCTGCTGGCGAGGAAGGTCAGCCGCCAGTTGCTGGCGACGCGATCACCCAGCAGCGTGCGCAGCAGGCCCAGCTCCACCACGTCGCTCGGCCCGGGCCCGCGGTCCGCACCCACCGCATGCCCGGCCGGCACGCTCTGCGGTGCGCCGAAGTTGCCGCCGGTGCAGCGGCTCAGGCTCTGGCTCTGCACCTGCAGCGGATCGAAACCCAGGCTGGCATCGAGACGCGCGTCGATGCCGCTCACGCTGCCGTTCGGGGTGTTGACGCTGCAGCCGGTGGCGACGTCGTTGTCGCTGTCGATCAGCACCGAGTACGAGTAGGCGTGGGCGGCCAGCGGTGCCCCGGTCAGCGCCAGCAGGCACGACAGCAGCAGGCGCCGGCCGCAGGCGACGAGATCGATCTTCATGGTGGTTCCCCGTGGTGGTGCGTGGCGCGGCGGACCGGTGGTGCTTCCCCGGAGCGCGCAGCGGGTCACAGTCTCCGCTTCTTCCGCAAGCGTGAAAAGTGCCCGTCCTCCCTCAGTCGGCGCGCCGCGCCGGCCGCGGAGGCTCCGGATCGGACGGGCATACTGTTGGGCCCCACTCCACGCCAGCGACCATGCACGGACACGGTTTCCTCGCTGATGCGCTCGTCTTCCTGATCGCCGCGGTGATCGCGGTGCCGCTGTTCCGGCGCTTCGGGCTGGGCGCCGTGCTCGGCTATCTCGCGGCCGGCGTGGTGATTGGCCCGCACGTGCTCGGCTTCATCAGCGATCCGGAGTCGGTGCTGGCGGCCTCGGAGTTCGGCGTGGTGATGCTGCTCTTCATCATCGGCCTTGAGCTGTCGCCGGCGCGGCTGTGGGTGATGCGCCGCCAGGTTTTCGGCATCGGCAGCCTGCAGGTCGGCATCAGCGCGGCCCTGATCGGCGGCGCGGTGGCGCTGTGGGGCCTGGGCTGGAAGGCGTCGCTGGTGGTCGGCATGAGCCTGGCCCTGTCCTCGACCGCGGTCGGTCTGCAGCTGCTGGCCGAGCGCCGGGCGCTGGGCGCCGACTACGGGCGCATCGCGTTCGCGGTGCTGCTGTTCCAGGACGCGATCGCGATTCCGCTGCTGGCCCTGATTCCCCTGCTCGGCGAGGCCAAGGCCGCACAGCAGTCGGCGCCGAGCCTGGAGGCGGTGCTGAAGGCGGTCAGCGTGATCCTCGCCATCGTCATCGGTGGCCGCTACCTGCTGCGGCCGCTGTTCCGCATCGTCGCGCGCGCGCAGGCGGTCGAGGTGTTCACTGCCTCGGCGCTGATGGTGGTGGTGGGCTCGGCGTTTCTGGTCCAGCAGGCCGGGCTGTCGATGGCGCTGGGTGCCTTTCTGGCCGGCGTGCTGCTGGCCGAGAGCGAGTTCCGCCACGAGCTGGAGTCGCATATCGAGCCCTTCAAGGGGCTGCTGCTGGGGCTGTTCTTCATGGCCGTCGGCATGAGCATCGACCTCGGCGTGATCGTCGCCGAGCCCGGCCAGGTGGTGATCGGCACGCTGGCCCTGCTTGCGCTGAAGTTCGCCGTGCTGTGGGCGGTGGGGCATCAGGGCGCACGGCTCAAGGCCGGCGCGCCGCTGCAGCTGGCGGCGGTGCTGGCGATGGGCGGCGAGTTCGCGTTCGTGGTGTTTTCCGAAGCCGGCAAGGCGGGACTGCTGGCGCCGGCGGAGTCGAGCCTGCTGGTGGTGATCGTCGGCATGTCGATGGCGGCGACGCCGCTGCTGCTGATCGCCGTGGATCGCCACTGCCGCCGTCTGGAGAAGGCGAAAACCGCGGCGCCCGCTTTCGACACGATCGACGACGCGCACGAGCCCAAGGTGATCATCGCCGGCTTCGGCCGCATGGGGCAGATGATCGGCCGCATGCTGCGCGCCCAGCACATCCCGTTCACCGCGCTGGAGAACAGCCCCGACCAGGTCGAGCTGTCGCGCCGCTTCGGCAACACCCTCTACTTCGGCGACCCGAGCCGGCCCGAGCTGCTGCGGGCGGCGCGCGCCGATCGCGCCGAGATCCTGGTCCTGACCACCGACGACCCCGAGGCCAACATCCGCACCGCGCGGATGATCAAGCGCCTGTATCCGCATCTGAAGGTCTACGCCCGCGCACGCAACCGCCAGCATGCGTTCCGTCTTATGGACCTGAGCATCGAGGGGATCACCCGCGAGACCTTTCCCGCGGCGCTGGAGATGACGCGCAGCGTGCTGCTCGCGCTGGGCCAGGACGCCGCGGTGGTCGAATCGCGCCTGCGCACCTTCCGCGAGCACGACGAGGCCCTGCTGCGCGAGCAGCATTTGGTCTACGACGACGAAGCGGCGCTGGTGCAGAGCTCGCGCGAGGCTTTCGCCGATCTCGAACGGCTCTTCGAGGCCGACGCGGCCTCCGAGCGCGAGCGCGGCGGGCAGGGCTGAGACCGAGTCCGCCCCGCGACGGCCCCGGCATTGGACCGGGGCGGAGGTGTCCCGATACGAACTTCGAGCCAGCGGCACCGTCGCGGCCGGGCGTTCTGCGCTGACCTCGGGTGTCGCCCTCGCCGCCTGCCACGCTGAGCGCGCGGCGCAGGCCTTCAGTCCGCCTGCGAGCGCAGGAAGCGCGCCATCGACGGCGGCGGCTTCGGGCCTTCCAGCTCGCGCGCGATGTCGACGTAGCCGCGGGTCAGCGCCACCTCGGCGGCGCTGCGCGCGAGGCTGTCGCGGCGGGTGGGATCGGCGCCGGCGCGCAGCAGGCGCTGCACCAGCGGCAGCAGGCCGTGCTGGGCACCCCAGTGCAGGGCCGAAAAGCCGCGCTGATCCTGGGCATCCGGATCGACGCCGATCTCCAGCAGGCGCTCGAGCTGCGGCAGCAGCGCTCCGGGATGCAGCGGCGTACCGGCGGGTTCGGCGGCACCCATCAGCAGCAGCAGCGGCGTCTCACCCAGCGCATTGCTCTGGCCGAGGGCGGCGGCGGTGGGTGCGAGCGCCGTCCACAGCGCCAGCGCGGGCGCGGCTTCGGCGCTGCGGCAGCCGCGGCGGGCGGCGTGGTGCAGCACGGTGTTGCCCTCGGCATCGATGGCGTCGCGGGCGGCGCCGTGCGCCAGCAGCAGATGCACGCAGCGCACCTGGCCCAGCGCCGCCGCCAGCATCAGCGGTCGCAGCGCACCCGGCAGGGTCTGCTCGACGTGGGCGCCGCCGGCCAGCAGGAGTTCGACGACATCGGCGTGGCCCTGGCTGATCGCCGCGGTCAGCGCGGTCATCCCGCTGTCGGCGGCCAGCGCCGGGTCGATCCCGGCCTTGAGCAGCACCGCCACCACGTCGGCATGGCCGCTGCCGGCCGCGCGCAGCAGGGCGCTGCAGCCGCGCGCATCGCGCACGCCGGGGTCGAGCCCCAGTTCCAGCAGGCAGCCCACCGCAACGGCATCACCGGCCACCGCCGCGGCGATCAGGTCGCCATCGCGGAGCGCGCGGCCCGGGTGAGGCCAGCGGCTCCAGTCCAGCCAGCGCAGCAGGGCGGGATCACCGGCGTGCATCGCCTGGCCGAGCGGGCACTGGCCGTCGGGCCCGCGCCGCTGCGGGCTCGCGCCGGCGCGCAGCAGACTGCGAACGCTGGCGAGGTCGCCGCGCTGCGCGGCCGTGGACAGCGCCGTCTGGCCGGACCGGCCCGACCGCGTCGGGTCGGCGCCGCAGGACAGCAGGGCACCGACCAGGGTCGACCAGCCGAGCTGGACGGCCAGCAGCAGCGGCGGATCGCCTTCTTCCCCACCAAAGGCATCGGCGCCGGTTTCGAGAAGCCGCAGCGCACGCTGCTCGTCGGCGCCGGCCGGCAGGCGGGCGTCCAGACAGGCGCGCAGATAGCGCGCCATACCGCCGCGGCCCACGGGCAGGGTGCCGAGTTCGAGCAGGGCATCCAGCGCCTGCGGCGCCACCGCGGCGCGCTTCAGCGCCAGCGCGAGCTGCGCCTCACGGCTGTGTTCGCCGCTCGGCGGCAGGGCACCAGCCAGCAGGGCCAAGGCCGCCCGCGGCTGGCTCGCGCCGAGGCTTTGGAACAGTTCGCAGAGGAGTTCGGCGGGCGGCGCCAGCTCGCGCAGCAGAGCGGGCAGCAGGTCCGGCCGACCTCGCCGCAGGGCGCGGGTCAGCCGCTCCGCGAGCTCGACGCGTTCGAGGCTCGCGTCGGCGCTCGCCGTCGCTGCCCCCGCGCTGTCGTCGACCGCCGCCGGCAGCGGATGGTCGGGGTCCATGCGCCCGACCAGGTCCCAGCGCTGCGCCGTGCGGGCCAGCTCCAGCGCGGTCTGGCCGCTGGCGCAGGGCTGGTCGGGCCGTGCGCCCATCTGCAGCAGGCGGGTGATGACTTCGGCGTCGGCGCGCGCCGAGCCGCAGGCGATGTGCAGGGCGCTGCGTCCGGCCGAGTCGAGCGCAGCGACCGCCGGCGCCTTGCGGCGCAGCGCCTCGATGCAGGCCAGCGAGCCGGCGCGGGCGGCTTCCATCAGCGGGGTGGCGCCGTGGTCGTCGGCGCGGGCAGCGTCGGCGCCGGCCTTCAGCAGGGCGGCCGCGATCGCCGCGTTGCCGGCCAGGCAGGCCTCGTGCAGGGCCGTGCGTCCCAGACGGCCGCGCGCATCGACCTTGGCCTTGTGGCGCAGCAGCAGCTCGACGCCCGCGGCATCGTCCTCCCCGGCGGCGGCCGCCAGCAGGGCCGGCTGGCCGCCCTCGGGTTCGCAGCGCGCATGCCGCTCGAGCAGGAAGCGCGCCAACCGCCAGCTGCCCGCCGCGCAGGCCTCGAACAGCGGGCTGCGGCCGCCGCGGTCGAGTGCGTTGAGCTCGGCACCGGCATCGAGCAGCTGGGCCGCGACCTCGGGGTCGCTGCTGCGCGCCGCGTAGTGCAGGGGCGTGCGGCCCTCGCCGTCGGCCAGGCGCGGGTCGGCGCCGTTGGCCAGCAGCATGGCCACGGCGTCCGGGCGGCCGTGGTAGCTGTCGCGGGTGCAGGCGAGCAGCGGGGTCAGCCCGGCGCGCGCTTCGTTCAGATCAACGCCGCGCAGGATCAGCGCGCGCAGCAGACCGAGGTCGCCGAGCAGGCTGGCCAGCACCGCCAGGCTGCGCTGGTCGCGACCCTCGGGAGGGGCCGGTGCCGCGGGTTCGGGCGGCAGCGCGCCGAGCAGGGCCACCGCGCGTTCGACCTCGCCGCGCCGCGCCGCGGCGAACAGCGCAGCCAGCGGGTCGTCCGCCGTCGCCGCGGGCTCGCCGGGCGCCCTGGCCGAGAGTGGGAGTTCAATCGTCGCGATGGCGGTTTCTGCCGGGGCGACCACCGCGGGCAGCGCCTCGGCGGCGACGAGACAGGCCTGCACGCGCCGCGCCAGCGCCAGCGCGCACAGCGGCGCCAGCAGCAGAGCGTGCGCGGCCGCGGCCAGCGCGGGCAGGCCGCCGCTGCGGCCCACCTCGCTGGCGAGCGCCAGCAGGGCCGGCCCCAGCTGCAGCACGCCGCAGGTGGCGCCGAGGGTGATGTCGCCGAAGTCGACGTGCCCGCGCTCGAGCAGACGCTGCCGGGTGAGTCGCGCGCGCGCCAGGTGCTGGCCCAGGCTGCGGCGGGTGATCGGCTCCGGCACCAGCAGCAGCACCGGATCGGCGAACACCCGACTGGCCAGCAGGCCGGCCAGCGCCACGCCCGCGCAGAGCAGCAGCACCGCCCCCAGCGCGCCCGACTTCAGCAGTCCGGCAAAGGGCCAGGCCAGCAGCGGGATGCCCACCAGCAGGGCCAGCAGCAGGAGCAGGCCGCCACCCAGCAGGCCGCGCTGCAGCGCCTGGCCCGTGCGCGGCACCGGCAGGCGCGCGCTGGCCAGCACCGCGCCCGCGGTCTGCAGGCCGAAGGCAGCAGCCAGCAGGGGCAGGCCCCACAGCGCATCGAGCTTCAGCAGCGGCGGCAGGCCGTGCGCCGCGACCAGCAGCGGGGCGGAGAGCGCCGTGGCCAGCGGCAGCGCCGCCGGAGCGGCCCGTACCGGGCGTTCAGCCGCCATGCGCGGGCATCATGTCCGGCAGGTGCTCGGCGGGCGGCGGCAGCTGGATGTGGAAGCCGCGCTCCAGCAGGTTGGCGCGCACCACCTCGGCATCCTCGCGAGCCAGGCGGCGGCCTTCGACCAGCTCGAAGCTGAGCGCCGGCACCAGCGGCCGCAGGCTGGCATGCAGGGCCTCGGGCAGCACCTCGAAGGCGCCCTCCTCGCGCAGGTAGACGTAGGTGTCGGCGCGCTTCTCGCTGCGGTAGACGTAGCAACGCATGGGCGGATGGGGTCGAGGCCTGCGGGGATGGCGCGAAGGATAGCGCTCCCAAGGCCGCATCGGGCTTCACTGTCGCGCCGGCCAATGCTGTCGCCACGGGCCGCGCTGGCCCGACAATGCGCGGCCGCGGGCGCCGCCCTGCCACCTGGAACCGCCGCATGTTCGACGTGCTGCTCTATGAGCCCGAGATCCCGCCCAACACCGGCAACGTGATCCGCCTCTGCGCCAATGCCGGCGCGCGCCTGCACCTGATCCGCCCGCTGGGTTTCGAACTTGACGACGCCCGCCTGAAGCGGGCGGGTCTCGACTACCACGAGTACGCCGAGCTCAAGGTCCATGACTCCCTGCCGGCCGCGCTGGCGACGCTCAGGCCGCAGCGCCTGTTCGCGCTGTCGACGCGCGCCCAGCGCCGCTACGACGAGGTCGCCTACGGCGCGGGCGACGCCTTCCTGTTCGGGCCCGAGAGCCGCGGCCTGCCGCAGGCGGTGCTGGACTCGATCCCGGCCGAGACCCGGCTGCGCCTGCCGATGCGCCCGGGCAACCGCAGCCTGAACCTGTCGAACGCGGTGGCGGTGCTGGTGTTCGAGGCTTGGCGCCAGCAGGGATTTGCGGGAGGAGTGTGACGCAAAGCACATTACCGCCTGAACCCCGTTAACCCCGAGTTAAAAGGGCGGGCGCAGGAATTTCCTTTTGCAACAAAGGTTTGACGAAGGGAATTCAAGCTGGTTATGGTTCGGAGGTCCTAACGGCCGAGAGCCACCGCCAGTGCATCACGACGACTCGACGCCGCGCTTCGCGCACGCCCGCCCTGTCCAGGCTGTCCGCCGCCCGCGCCCCGCCGACCTCGCCGATCCGGCCGCCACTGCCGACGCGCCCAACAGCCTGCCGCGCCTGCCGCTGTCCGCGCTGGCCCGTTTCCGCCGCGAACACTGGTTCCTGGCCAGCCTGTTGGCCACCGTCTCGACCTTCGTGGTGCTGACCATCCCCGGCTTCGCCGGCGCCAGCCTGGAGCCGCAGAGCGCGGCCCGCACCTACCTGCAGCTGGAGCTGCCGGCCCTGTCCGAACTCGCCGAGGCCGAGCCTGTCGAAGCGGTCGCGAGCGCCGCGGCGCCGGGCGACTGGACCACGGTGACGGTCAAACCCGGACAGACGCTGGGCGCGATCTTCAGCGCGCAGGGCCTGTCGGCGACGCTCATGCACCGCCTGCTGGAGCACCCCGGCGCGCGCGAGCCGCTGACCCGCTTCCGCCCCGGCGCCGAGTTCGCTTTCCAGATCCAGGAGGGCGAGCTGCGCGCCCTGCGCTTCGACCGCGACGAGGCCACCCGCGTGGTGCTGCACGTCGATGGCGACAGCATCCGCGAGGAGAAGATCGATCGCGAGGTGCAGCGCCGCGTACAGATGGCCTCGGGCACCATCACCGAGTCGCTCTCCGAAGCCACTGCCCGCGCCGGCATGTCCACGGCCAGCATGCTGGAGATGGCCAAGGTGTTCGGCTACGACATCGACTTCGCCCAGGACCTGCGCGAGGGCGACAGCTTCCACGTCGTCTATGAGGACATCTATCGCGACGGCGAGCGTCTGCGCAGCGGCGACATCCTGGCTGCCACGTTCGTGAACCAGGGCAAGACCTACCAGGTGTTCCGCTACACCTTCGCCGACGGCAAGACCGAGTACTACGACGGCGAAGGCCGGCCGATGAAGAAGTCCTTCCTGCGCATGCCGATCGACTTCGCCCGTCTCAGCTCGCGCTTCTCCAACGCCCGCCGCCATCCGGTGCTGGGCACGGTGCGTGCCCATCGCGGTGTCGACTACGCCGCCCCGACCGGTACGCCGATCAAGGCCGCGGGCGATGGCCGCATCACCTTCGCCGGCTGGCGCAGCGGCTACGGTCGCACCGTCATCCTCGACCACGGCAATGGCGTGACCACCCTGTACGCCCACATGTCGCGCTTCTCCAGCTACAAGACCGGCGCGCGCGTCAGCCAGGGCAACACCATCGGCTACGTCGGCGCTTCGGGCCTGGCCTCGGGCCCGCACCTGCACTACGAATTCCGCGTCCACGGCGTGCACCGCGACCCGCTGACCGTGACCATGCCCAAGCCGCAGCCGCTGCCGGCCGGCGAACTGGCGCGCTTCCGCGAACAGACCCAGCCGATGCTGGCGCGCCTGCAGCAGATGCAGGCCACCGCCAGCGCCCTCGCCGCGCGCTGAGCCCCCGCATGCCGGCGGGCGAGGACGGCCTCTACCTCGGCCTGATCTCGGGCACCAGCGCGGATGGCATCGACGTCGCCGCGGTCGAACTGCGCGGCGCACGGGTCGAGCTGGTGGCAGGGCGCACCTATCCCTGGGACGAAGATTTGCGCGCGTGGATCCTGCGCGTCTCCCAGCAGGAGCCGCTGGTCTCGCTCGACGAATTCGGTGAGCTCGACACCGCGGTGGCCGACGCCTTCGCCGACGCTGCGCTCAGGCTCATCCTCGACTTCGCGCTGGAGCGCGAGGCGGTGCGTGCCATCGGCTCGCACGGCCAGACCCTGCGCCACCGCCCGAGCGGCCCGCGGCCCTTCACCCTGCAGATCGGCGACCCCTCGCGGATCGCCGAGCGCAGCGGCTGCACGGTGGTCGCCGACTTCCGCCGCCGCGACGTCGCCGCCGGCGGCCAGGGCGCGCCGCTGGTGCCGGCCTTCCACCGCGCCGTGTTCAGCGCCGACGACGAAGCCCGCGCGGTCCTCAACATCGGCGGCATCGCCAACCTGAGCCTGCTCGGCGGCAGCGCGTACAGCCCGATCGAAGGCGCGCAGGCGCCGGTGCTCGGCTTCGACTGCGGCCCGGGCAATGGCCTGATGGACGCCTGGTGCCTGCGCCATCGTGGCCAGGCCTTCGATGCCGGCGGCACCTTCGCCGCTGAAGGCGAGGTCCACGCCGAACTGCTGCAGCGCCTCCTGGCGGATCCCTACCTCGCCGCAGCGCCACCGAAAAGCAGCGGCCGCGACCGCTACCACCTCGCATGGCTCGCGGCGCGGATGGACGGTCTGTCGCTGCCGCCTGCAAGCGTGCAGGCGACCCTGCTGGAATTCACCGCCGCCAGCATCGCCGAGGCGCTGCAGCGCTGGCAGCCGCAGGGAAGGCGGGTGCTGGTCTGCGGTGGCGGCGTGCACAACCCGCGGCTGCTGGCGCGCCTTGCCGGCTTGTTACCCGGGCGAATCGTCGAATCAACAGCCGCCCACGGCGTCGACCCCGACTTCGTCGAGGCCATGACCTTCGCCTGGCTGGCGCGGGAAACTCTCGCCGGCCGCCCCGGCAATCTGTGCGAAGCCACCGGTGCGTGGGGCCCGCGCGTGCTCGGCGGGATTTTCCCGGCCTGAGTCCGCAGCCTCGACCGAGCGGTCGCTGCCCTCGACGCGGCTGCATCGTCTGTTCTCGATTGAGCCCGTTCTCAATGGAGCCCGAGGTAGCGGCGGATCGCCTCCGCCTGCGGATGGCCGCGCAGCCAGCGGGCGAAGTCCTGCACGCGCCTGTGGTCGTCTTCGCCCAGCAGCTCGCGCAGGCGACCCTCCCGGTGGGCCGCAGCTTCGCGCTGGCGGATGCCGAGCTGCCACATCTGGCTGAAGATGCTGGGCAGGTGCTGGCGCAGCTCGAGCGCGCCGAGCAGGTTCCACTCGCCGGCATCCAGCCAGAACTCGCCGCAGTGCCCGCACAGGTCGAGCCGGTTGTCGACGCCGGCGTCGATCCGGAACTTGCCCATGAAATGCCGGCAGCGCGGGCAGGTCAGGGCGGCGCCGCTGTCGCTGATCTCGATCGCTTCGACATGTCCGGCCCAGACGGTCTCACCGCCGGCTTCGGCCCACTGGCGCGCGGCCGGTACGGCGAGCAGTACGCCGCCGCAGCATGAGCAGCCCAAGCCGCCGAGGCCTGCATCCAGCTCGGTGGCGATGAGGGTCGGGGTCTGGCAGGCGGGGCAGTGCATGAGGAGGCTCCGGAGCGCGTGGCCCGGGGCAGGACGCGCCCACCTGCAGGGCGTGACAGCTGCGTGATGCGATCGGGCTGACCCTGCCGTCGCCCGCTCAGTCGCCGTCGCCCGCGAGCAGCACGCGATCGCGGCCGGCACGCTTGGCCTGGTAGAGCGCACGATCCGCGCGCTCCAGCGTGTCGGAGAGCGCGTCTGTGGCGAAACGACCCAGGGCGATGCCGCCGGACACGCGGATCGGGAAAGGCAAGCCCTCGCCGGCCGCGCAGCGCATGCGAACCTGGTCAGCGACGCGCTCGGCGGCGGCGGCACCCGCGCCGGGCAGGAAGACACCAAACTCCTCGCCGCCCATGCGGAAGGCAAGGTCATCGCCGCGCACGCTGGCGTTGAGGATCCCGCCGAGCGCGCGGATCACCTCATCGCCCACCGCGTGGCCGTGCTCGTCGTTGATGCGTTTGAAGTGGTCGACGTCGAGCACGAGCACGGCAAATCGCTCCGCGCTGTCGAACTCGCCGGCGACGATGCGCTGCTCCACCTCGTCGAGCGCGCGCCGGTTCATCAGCCCAGACAGCGGGTCCTGGCGAGCCTCGCGAAGGAGCTTGATGTTGGCGTGGACCAGCTCGCGCTGGGTCGCGGCAAGCTCGTCCTGGCGCCGGCGATGGGCGCCGAGGCTGACGTGCAGCTCGCGGTTGCGCCGATGCAGCTCCAGCAGGCGCATCACCTGTCGCGAGAGGGCCTGCAGTGCCGCGATCTGATCGGCGGAGAAGCGCCCCGGCTGGTCGTCGAACACGCACAGGGTGCCGAGCGCGATGCCGTCGGGGTCGACCAGCGGCGCGCCTGCATAGCGACGGATGAAGGGCGGCCCGACCACGGTGGCGAAGTCCGCAAAGCGCGGGTCATGGCGCGCGTCCTCGACCACGAGCACGCGGTCCGGCGTGCGGATCGCGGTGTCGCACATCGCGGTGGAGCGCGCGGTCTCGCGCAGATCGATGCCGATGCCGGCCTTGAGCCACTGGCGGTCGCGGTCCATCAGGGTCACCGCCGCATAAGCCGTACCGGCCACCGTCTTGGCTACGAGGGCGAGGTCGTCGTAAGCGCGCTCGGGCAGGGTGTCGAGGATGCGATAGCGCGCCAGCGACTGCTGCCGTGCGATTTCCTGCGGTGAGACTGCGTTCATCGGAGGACTCCGTTGCGACGCATCGGGGCGTGTTGTTCGGGCGAGTGAGCACTACGCGTGCCGTCGATCCTGCCGCGCGCTTGGCATCTGCCGCGGAATTCCCGCGATCGGGCCGGCGGCTGCGCGCAGCAATGGCTGGCGATGCGCGGACGCAAGCGACCGTGTCCCACAGCGGTTGCAGCCGCCTCAGCCAAGCTTGCGCAGCGCCTCGATGGCTTCCTTGAGCGCGCGGCTTTCCTCGTCCTCCCAGGTGCCGGTCAGTCGCGCGATGTCGCCGGGCAGCGGGGGCTCGGGCTTCTCCATGCCCAGCGCCTGGCGCAGCAGACTCAGCACCACATCGTTGATCGGCCAGCCGCGATCGCGCGCCATCCGCTTGATGCGTTCGGCGATCTCGGAGTCGATGTCCTTGACGAGCAGGTCGGGCATGCAGGGGCGTGTGCGCGAGCGCGGCGAAGGCCGCGCAGTGGCTGGTCGATCGCGGCTGTCGCCGCGGGCTGCAGCAGCGGCACCCCTGAATGCCGTCGCTGGCCGGACACCGTAGCACAGCGGCCGGACACAGCGAAAAACCTCCGTCCAGGCGCTGCGGCCTCAGCCCCGGCCGGCGTCACCCAGCGATCGATCGATCAGGCCGGAACGCAGCATCGCCACGTACAGGAACACGCCGGGCAGGGCCACCACCGTGGTCAGCACGTAGAAGTTCACGTAGCCCAGCACTTCGATCAGCCCGCCCGCGGTGGTGCCGGTGATCAAGCGCCCGACCACGCTGGCGGCGGCCGACAGCAGCGCGTACTGGGTGGCGGTGAAGGCGAGGTTGCACAGCGCCGACAGGTAGGCCACCACCACCACGCCGCCGATGCCGCTGGCGGTGTTCTCGAAGGCGATGGTGAAGGCCAGCAGGGCGTTTGAATGACCGACATCGGCGAGCAGGGCGAAGCTCAGGTTCGACACCGCCATCAGTACCAGGGCGATCAGCACCGAGCGCTGCATGCCGAGCCCGCTGTACAGGGCGCCGCCGATGAAGATGCCGGCGAGGTAGGCGAAGAAGCCGACGCCGACGTCCCAGGTGGCGATCTCCTCGTTGCTGAAGCCGAGATCGTTCAGCAGCAGGCGCAGGGTGAGGTTGGCCAGGGTGTCGCCGATCTTGTGCAGCAGCACGAACAGCAGCACCAGCAGGGCGCCGCGGCGACGCAGGAACTCGAGCAGGGGCCCGGCGACCGCCGCCCAGGCCTGGCGCAGCCCGCGCTGGGTCGCCACCACCACGTGCCGCGCCGGTTCGCCGAGCACGAGGCCGGTGAGCATGGCCGGCAGCGCGAACAGCGCGCACAGCGCGTAGGCGACCGTCCAGCCGTGGGTGGTGGCCACGAACAGCGCCAGCGAACCGGCGGCGACCGAGCCGATCCGCCAGCCGTACTGCGACATGCCGGAGCCGACGCCGAGCTGCTCGGGCTTGAGCGTCTCGATGCGGTAGGCGTCGATCACGATGTCGTAAGTCGCACCGGCGACCGCTACCGCGATCGCTGCTGCCGCGAACAGCAGCAGGTCGTCCTTCGGATCCAGCACGGCCAGCCAGGCCACCGCGGCCATCACCAGAGCGCCCGCGAAGATCAGCCAGGACACGCGCTGACCGAGCCGGCCCAGCAGGGGCAGGCGCAGCGAGTCGACCAGCGGCGACCAGATCCACTTCAGGTTGTAGACCAGGAAGGCCAGCGAGAAGGCGGTGACGCTGCGTTTGTCGATGCCGTCCTGGGCCAGGCGCGTGGTCAGGGTGGCGCCGATCATCGCGTAGGGAAAGCCCGAGGACAGGCCCAGCATCAGCGCCGTCAGCGGCTCGCGCTCGACGTAGGGGCGCACGGCCGCGGGCACATGCCGGCGCCAGTCGGCGGCGGCGCTCATGCGTAGTCGACCACGTAGGGCGCGTGGTCCGAGAACTTCGGCTCGGCATGGATGGCGCAGTCGCGCAGCGACTCGCGCAGCGCCGGCGACACCACCTGGTAATCGATGCGCCAGCCGACGTTCTTGGCGCGGGCGGCGCCGCGCTGGCTCCACCAGGTGTAGTCCTCGCCCTCGGGGCGCAGGTGGCGGTAGCTATCGACCCAGCCCTGCTCGTGGAACAGATGGTCGAGCCAGGCGCGCTCCTCGGGCAGGCAGCCCGAGTTCTTCTGGTTCGAGGTCCAGTTCTTGATGTCGCGGCGGGTGTGGACGATGTTCCAGTCGCCGCAGATCACGTAGCGCCGGCTCGACTTCATCCACTCGGCGAGGATCGGCGCGAACCAGTCCATGCAGCGGAACTTGAACTGCTGGCGCTCCTCACCCGAGGAGCCCGAGGGAAAGTACAGCGAGACCACGCTGAGATCGCCGAAGCGCGCCTCGATGTAGCGGCCCTCCTCGTCGAATTCGTCCCAGCCCAGTTCGGTCAGCACCGCATCGGGCGCCTGCCGCGCGTAGATGCCGACGCCGCTGTAGCCCTTCTTGGTCGTGGCGTCGCGGAAGTGCGCCTGCCAGCCCGCGGGCCGCAGCGCCGGATCGGCCAGCTGCTCGGCCTGGGCCTTGGTCTCCTGCACGCAGAGCACGTCGATGTCCTGCGCGCCGAACCAGTCGAAGAAGCCCTTGCTGGCGGCGGAGCGGAGGCCGTTGGCGTTGAAGCTGCAGATGCGCATTTAAGAGCCGGGATTGGGGATTTGGGATTCGGGATTCGTAGCAGCGGACTGGGGCGGCGTCGGGGCGGCGCGCTGCACACGAGCCTATCGGCTGAGAACGCGTCGCCGGCGTGGAGGCCGTGCTGCGCGTGGCCCGCTCGCGGCGAAGCTGGGATGATAGCGGGCTTTGGTCGGATGCCCGGAGCGAGCCCCATGCAGCAGGCGATGCAGGACTACCAGCGACGGTTTCTCGAACTCTCGATCGAGCGTTCGGTGTTGCGCTTCGGCGAGTTCACCCTGAAGTCGGGGCGGATCAGCCCCTACTTCTTCAACGCCGGGCTGTTCAACACCGGCGGGTCGCTGGCGCGGCTGGCCGAGTGCTATGTCGAGGCCCTGCTGGCCTCCGGGCTCAAGTTCGACATGCTGTTCGGGCCGGCCTACAAGGGCATTCCGCTGGCGACTGCGGTGGCGACCGCGCTGTACGCGCGCGGCATCGACGTGCCGCTGGCCTTCAATCGCAAGGAGGCCAAGAGCCACGGCGAGGGCGGGCGCCTGATCGGCGCGCCGCTGGCCGGGCGCGTGCTGATCGTCGACGACGTGATCACCGCCGGCACCGCCATTCGCGAATCGCTGGGCTTCATCCGCGAGGCCGGTGCCGAGCCCTGCGGCGTGCTGATCGCGCTCGACCGCCAGGAACGCGGCGCCGGTGAGTTGTCCGCCGTGCAGGAACTTGAACGACAGGCCCAACTGCCCGTGATCGCCATCGCGCGGCTCGTCGAACTGCTTGCCTATACTGCCGACCGACCCGAGCTGGCCGAGCACCGCAGTCGCCTGCTCGCCTACCGCGACACCTACGGCAGCGTCGCCTGAGCGCCCTGCCCCGCACCACCGAGGTTCGATCCATGCGCGCCATCGTCGCCACCGCTGCCCTGGTCCTTTCCCTGCTGTCGGCGCCCGCGCTGGCGCAGAAGCTTTATCGCTGGGTTGACGCCGAGGGCAAGGTTCACTACACCGACACCCTGCCGCCGGAAGCGGTCAACCAGGCGCGTGACGAGATCAGCCGCAGCGGCACCACGGTCAATCGCGTCGATCGCGCGCTCACCCCCGAGGAGCGCGCGGCCAAGGAGGCCGAAGAGGCCGAGGCCGCGCGCGCGGCGGCGATCAAGGCCGAGCAGGACAAGATGGACGCGGTGCTGATGGGCTCGTATGCGACCGAGGCAGATCTCGAGCGCGCCTACCGCGAGCGCTTCGACCTGCTGGACCAGTCGCTGGAAGCCGCCCGCGTCGGCATCCGCAGCCAGGAAAAGAGCCTCGAAGACCAGCTCGCCCACGCCGCCTCGCTGGAGCGCGCCGGCAAGCCGGTGCCGGCGACCATGCAGAGCACGATCGCGGCCGCGCGCAAGCAGGTGGAGGATCAGCGCGAGTTCCTGCGCAAGCGCGAGACTGAACGCCAGAACCTGCAGACCGAGTACGACGCCATCCTGCAGCGCTACCGCGTGCTGAAGGCCGGCGGCTGACCCACGCCGCGCCGGCCCGGTCGGCCGCGCGCCGAGCACGGCGGCACGACGCGGTCCGCTCGATCCTGATCGACCCTTTCTGGCCGCGAGCGCCGCGCATGCCGCTGTCCTTCGACAACGCCTTCCGCCGTGAACTGCCCGGTGATCCCGAAACCGGCAACTACACGCGGCCGGTCAGCGGCGCGCTATGGTCGAGCGTGCCGCCCACGCCGGTGCGCGCGCCGCGCCTCCTGGCACTGTCGCCCGCTGTCGCCGCTGCGATCGGCTTCGGCGCCGAGGACACTGCCAGTGCGCGCTTCGCCGAGGTGTTCGCCGGCAATGCGCTGATCGAGGGCATGCAGCCGATCGCCACCAACTACGGCGGCCACCAGTTCGGCCACTGGGCCGGCCAGCTCGGCGACGGCCGCGCGATCAGCCTCGGCGAGTTGATCGGCGCAGACGGCCGCCGCCACGAGCTGCAGCTGAAAGGTGCGGGCCCCACGCCTTATTCGCGGCGTGCGGACGGCCGCGCGGTGCTGCGCAGCTCGCTGCGCGAATTCCTCTGCAGCGAGGCCATGCACGCGCTCGGCGTGCCGACCACGCGAGCACTCTCGCTGATCGCCACCGGCGAGGCGGTGGTGCGCGACATCCTCTATTCCGGCGATCCCAAGCCCGAGCCCGGCGCCATCGTCTGCCGCGTGGCGCCGAGCTTCCTGCGCTTCGGCCACTTCGAGCTGCCGGCCTCGCGCGGCGAGCACGCGCTGCTGCGCCAGCTGTGGAACTTCATGTGCGCCCGCGATTTCCCCGGGTTCGAGGGCGCCGCCGACCGCGATGCGCAGGTGTTCCGCGCGATCTGTGAGCGCACCGCGCTGCTCATCGCCCACTGGATGCGGGTCGGCTTCGTGCATGGGGTGATGAACACCGACAACCTGTCGGTGCTCGGCCTCACGATCGACTACGGCCCCTACGGCTGGATGGAGGATTTCGATCCGGCCTGGACACCGAACACCACCGATGCCGAAGGCCGTCGCTACGCCTTCGGCCGGCAGCCGCAGATCGCGCACTGGAACCTGTCCTGCCTGGCCGGCGCGCTGTCCTCGCTGTTCGAGGATCAGGAGCCGTTGCGCGAGGGGCTGCGCGCGTACGCCGACACCTTCAACCGCGCGCACGCCGGGTTCAACGCCGGCAAGCTCGGCCTTCTCGATCCGCGCGACGAGGACACCGCGCTGGCCCAGCGGCTGTACGGCTTGATGCACGTCGCCCAGCTCGACTTCACGCTGAGCTTCCGCGCGCTGATGGACGTGGATGCCGCCTCTCCGAACGTCGATCTGCTGCGCGCGGCGAGCTACGACGAGGCCGCCTTCCAGGCGCAGCGCCCCGCGCTGGCCGCCTGGCTGTCCGACTACGCGCAGCGGCTCGCCGCCGAGGCCGCGCCCGCGCCGCGCCGCGAGCGCATGGCCGCACTGAATCCGCTGTACGTGCCGCGCAACTGGCTGGCCCAAGAGGCCATCGACGCCGCCGAGCAGGGCGAACTCGCGCCCCTGCACCGTCTGCAGGCAGTGCTCGAACGTCCCTACGAAGAACAAGCCGGCGCCGAGGCCTACGCGCACAAACGCCCCGACTGGGCGCGCCACCGCGCCGGCTGTTCGATGCTGTCCTGCAGCTCATAGGGTGGGCCCTGGCCCACCAAGAGCTTCACCCTTGCCCCGCTTTCGGGCACTGGCCAACCGGCGCTGGACTCCTGCCCCGGTTTGAGCCCCTGGCGCCACCGGCACTCGATCCTTGTCCCGTTCTTGGACTCCGCCCCACCGGCGCTGGACGCCCGGTCCAAAGGGTGGGCCCTGGCCCACCATGAGCTTGGACCTCGCCTCGGTTTCGCACGCGGGCCGATCTGTCGGTGTGTGCGTTGGCGACCATTGATCGCGACGAGCGTCAGCTCACCCCGGCGCACAGGGCGCTGCCTTCGGCGCGTCAATGAATGCATTGTCATAGAGGCAAGCGTGGAGGCCATGGTGGGCCAGGGCCCACCCTATGCAAGGCACGAGGTCGGCGCGGCGATCGAAACCTGGGATGCGACGCAAGCCAGTCGATTCAGCCGTGGGTCCGCCCGGCGCGGATTCGCGGCGCGCCTCACACCGGCCCGAAGCGCCCCGCCTGGTAGTCGAGCATGGCCTGCTGGATCTCGTGCGGATGGTTCATCACGAAGGGCCCGTACTGCACGATCGGCTCGCGCAGCGGGCGGCCGGCGACCAGGATCAGGCGCGCCGGCGTATCGCCCGCCGCCACCTGCAGCCGATCGCCGTCCGACAGCAGGGCCATGACGTCGGTGCCGACCGGCTGGCCGTCCAGCAGGGCGCGGCCCTCGAAGACGTAGGCGAACGCGGTGTGGCCGCCGGGCACTGGCACATCCAGCGAGGCGCCTGCAGGCAGGGCGATGTCGAGGTACAGCGGCGAGGTCGCCTGCGCATCCACCGGCCCGCGCGCGCCGCCGTACTCGCCGGCCAGCACGCGCACCTTGGCGCCGGGCAGGGGCTCGACTTCGGGGATGCGCTCGGGCGCGATGTCCTGGTAGCGCGGCGCGCACATCTTCTGCGCCGCCGGCAGGTTGATCCACAGCTGGAAGCCCGACATCCGGCCCTCTTCCTGCTCGGGCATTTCCGAGTGCACCAGGCCGCGGCCGGCGGTCATCCACTGCACCGAGCCCGACACCAGCAGGCCTTCGTTGCCCTGGTTGTCGCGATGGCGCATGCGCCCTTCGAGCATGTAGGTCACGGTCTCGAAGCCGCGGTGCGGATGGTTGGGAAAGCCGGCAATGTAATCGGCGGCCTCTTCCGAGCCGAAGTGGTCCAGCATGAGGAAGGGGTCGAGGTTGCGCAGCTCGGGGATGCCGATCACCCGGGTCAGGCGCACGCCGGCGCCGTCCGAGGTGGGCATGCCGCGCACGAGGCGGGTGACGCGACGGGGCTGGGTCATGGGGCTCTCCGATCCGGTGGACTGGCCGCCACGATGGAGTGCGCGGCCGAGGCGCTCAAGCCTCGCCGCTGCAACGCTGCGTTGTGGTGAAGGCGCGGCCGTCAGCGCGCGCCCATTGCCCTCGGTACCACCGCCATGGTCAGACGCGAGATGCAGACCGGCTGGCCGGCCTCGTTCTCGATGCGGATGTCCCAGACCTGGGTGCTGCGGCCGATGTGGATCGGGCGGGCGGTGCCGATCACCCAGCCTGCGGTGACGGCGCGCAGGTGGTTGGCATTGATCTCGAGGCCGACCACCATCTGCGTGGCCGGGTCGACGCAGAGGCTGGCGGCCATGCTGCCCAAGGTTTCTGCCAGCGCCACCGAGGCACCGCCGTGCAGCAAGCCGAAGGGCTGGTGGGTGCGGTGGTCGACCGGCATGCGGCCGCGGATGAAGTCCTCGCCGACCTCCAGCACCTCGATGCCGAGATGCCGGACGAGGGTGTCGGCGCTGCCGGCGTTCATCGCGGCAGCGTCGACCTTACGCAGGAACACGCCCGCCAAGCTCAGCGCACCTTGATCAGGCTCGGACGCCAGCTGCGCGTATAGCCCGCGCGGCCGTAGCCGCTGCTGCCGCCGTAGCCGACGCCGTAGTCGCGCTCGCGACGGCGGTGGATGCGGTTCAACAGCTCTTCGCGGCGGGCTTCCAGGAAGTCCGCGCGGCCGACGGTGGCCGGGTCGAGGCCACGACGTTCGGCCTCGTGCTGGCGGAAGTCGCAGAAGTCCTCGTAGGCCTCGATCTCGTTGTGCAGCTGACGCAGGCAGAGCTCGATCATGATCGCGTCGTCGAGGTAGCCCAGCACCGGCGTGTGGTCGGGGATGGCGTCCTGCGGATTGACGAAGTAGACCAGGGCGGAGACCACGTGCTTGCGGTCGTCCTCAGGCAGGGCAAAGCCTTCGTCATTGAGCATCGCGATCAGCGAGTCCAGGCCTTCCAGACGCTGGCGGATGAAATCCGGCAGGGCACCGGTCTCGGCCGACTTCAGCAGGTCCGCCGCGGCCTTGACGATCTCGTCCGCCGACTTGGCGCTGGCCTCGGCCGAAGCCTGGGCGGCGCGGAAGCGCTCGATGTCCTTGTCGCTGAGGTCGATGGTGATGCTGAGGGGCATGGCGGTTCCTTGGCAGAAGAGAACAGGGCCGGCGGCGCGTGCGCCCCGGAGCCTGCGCAGCCTAGGAGCCTGCGCGGCAGAAGGCAACCGGGTTGCGCTGTGCGCCTGCGTGACCCGGAAGGCCTCGGATTCCTGGTCTGCAGCACGGCGCCAGGCCGGCGCAGCGTCAGGCTTCGTCTTCGCGCACGCGCGCTCGGGCGCCGCATGCCTGCCGCCGCATAGACGCGCCACCCACTGCCGGCAGGGCGGCCAATCGAGGCCATCACCGCCGCACGCAGTGCTTTCGACGGCGCCCGTGCTTCGTGCTTCAATGCCCGCCGCAAGCGGGGGTGTCCGGCGGCAGCCGGGCTGAGAGAGTCCCTTTGAACCTGATCCGGCCCATACCGGCGTAGGGAGCTTCGATTCGATGCGCGGACCCGGCACCACCGCGCTTCGCGCCGGCGCCGCCGCTTGGACTCCTCCAGACCAAGGACCGCCGCATGAACGCCCTGCCCGAAGATTTCCAGCGCGCCACCGAAGCGCTGTCGGCCGATGTCACCCGCCCCATCCCGGGCTCGCGCAAGATCCACGTGACCGGCTCGCGCCCCGACCTGCGCGTGCCGATGCGCGAGATCCGCCAGTCCGACACCCCGGCCCTGTTCGGCGCCGAGCCGAACGCGCCGCTCAGCGTCTACGACACCTCCGGCCCCTACACCGACCCGGCCGCACGGATCGAGCTCACCGCCGGCCTTGCGCGCCTGCGCGAGGCCTGGATCGCCGAGCGCGGCGACACCGAAGTGCTGGCTGGCATCAGCTCGCAGTACGGACTGAAGCGCCTGCACGATGCCAAGCTCGACAGCGTGCGCTTCCCCAGCCTGCGGCCGCCGCGTCGGGCGCAAGCCGGTGCCAACGTCAGCCAGATGCACTACGCCAGGCGCGGCATCGTCACCCCCGAGATGGAGTTCGTCGCGATCCGCGAGAACCAGCGCCGCGAAGCGCTGGTCGAGCAGGTGCGTGCACAGGGACTGGCGCGTGGGCGCATGCACCCGGGCCAGGATTTCGGCGCCGCGCTGCCGGGCCTGATCACGCCCGAGTTCGTGCGCGACGAGATCGCCCGCGGCCGCGCCATCCTGCCGAACAACATCAACCATCCGGAAAGCGAGCCGATGGTCATCGGCCGCAACTTCCTGGTGAAGATCAACGCCAACATCGGCAACTCGGCGGTGACGAGTTCGATTGCCGAGGAAGTCGAGAAGATGGTGTGGGCGATCCGCTGGGGCGCCGACACCGTGATGGATCTCAGCACCGGCAAGCACATCCACGAGACGCGCGAGTGGATCCTGCGCAACTCGCCCGTTCCCATTGGTACGGTGCCGATCTACCAGGCGCTGGAGAAGGTCGGCGGCCGCGCCGAAGAGCTGAGCTGGGAACTGTTCCGCGACACGCTGATCGAGCAGGCCGAGCAGGGCGTGGACTACTTCACCATCCATGCCGGCGTGCGGCTGGCCTACATCCCGTGGACCGCCAAGCGCGTCACCGGCATCGTCAGCCGCGGCGGCTCGATCATGGCGAAGTGGTGCCTGGCGCACCACAAGGAGAACTTCCTCTACACCCACTTCGAGGAGATCTGCGAAATCATGAAGGCCTATGACGTGGCCTTCTCGCTGGGTGACGGCCTGCGCCCGGGATCGATCGCGGATGCCAACGACGCCGCCCAGTTCGGCGAGCTGGAGACCCTGGGCGAGCTGACCAAGATCGCCTGGAAGCATGACGTCCAGACCATGATCGAGGGCCCCGGCCACGTGCCGATGCAGCTGATCAAGGAAAACATGGACAAGCAGCTGCGCGAATGCGGCGAGGCGCCCTTCTACACCCTGGGCCCGCTGACCACCGACATCGCGCCCGGCTACGACCACATCACCAGCGCCATCGGCGCGGCCATGATCGGCTGGTACGGCACCGCCATGCTCTGCTACGTCACGCCCAAGGAGCACCTGGGCCTGCCCAACAAGCAGGACGTGCGCGACGGCATCATCACCTACAAGATCGCCGCGCACGCCGCCGACCTCGCCAAGGGCCACCCGGCCGCGCAGATGCGCGACAACGCGCTGTCCAAGGCGCGCTTCGAGTTCCGCTGGGAAGACCAGTTCAACCTCGGGCTCGATCCGGAAAAGGCGCAGGAATTCCACGACGAGACCCTGCCCAAGGACGCCCACAAGCAGGCCCACTTCTGCTCGATGTGCGGACCGAACTTCTGCTCGATGAAGATCACCCAGGACGTCCGCGACTTCGCCGCCGCCCAGGGCATCAGCGAGCAGGAGGCGCTGGAGCAGGGCATGCAGCAGAAGGCCGAGGAGTTCCGCGCGCAGGGCGCGGAGGTCTATCGCAAGGCGTAATCCGCCTCACCGGAAACGCCAAGGGCCCGCTGGAGGCGGGCCCTTGGCGTTTGTCGCATGCGTGAGTGCCGCTGCGCACGTCGATGCGCGCAGCGGGCGGACTCAGAACGGCGGCGCCTCGCTGGCGGCGGCCTTCTTCGCCGTGGCCTTTTTCGCAGGCGCTTTCTTGGCAGCCGCTTTCTTTGCCGGTGCCTTTTTGGCGGCGGTCTTTTTCGCGGCCGCCTTCTTGGCGGGCGCCTTCTTCACCGCGGCCGGGGCTTTCTCCGCGGCGATTTTCTCGGTGGTTTTCTTCGCTCCGAAGCGACCGCGCTTGGCCCCGCGTGCGGGAGCGGTCGCCATGATCGCTTCGCAATCCGCCAGGCTCAGTGAGGCCGGCTCGACATCTTTCGGGATCTTGCCGTTCTTCTCGCCGTCGGTGATGTAGGGCCCGTAGCGTCCGTTGACGATCTCGATCGGGCTCCCTTCGAACTTCTTGATCAGGCGGTTGGCCGCGGCTTCGAGCTTCTCCGCCACCAGCTGCACCGCGCGCGGCAGTTCGATGGTGTAGGGGTCATCCTCGGTCTTCAGCGAGGCGTAGGTGCTGCCCAGCTTGACGAAGGGGCCGAAGCGGCCGACGCCCACCGTGACTTCCTCGCCCATGTGGGTGCCGAGGTTGCGCGGCAGCTTGAACAGCTCCAGCGCCTCCTCCAGCGTGATGGTGTGCATGCTCTGGCCGGCGCGCAGCGAGGCGAACTTGGGCTTGTCTGCGTCCTCCTTGGTGCCGATCTGGGCGAAGGGCCCGTAGCGGCCGAGGCGCACGCTCACCGGCAGGCCGGTCTTGGGATCGTTGCCGAGCACGCGCGAGCCGCTGGCGTCGCTGCGGTCAACGGTTTCGATCTTGTCCTCGACCAGCGCCTTGAAGGGCTTCCAGAAGCGCTCCATCAGCGGCAGCCAGTCCTCTTCGCCGCGCGAGACCGCGTCGAGCTCGTCCTCGAGCTTGGCGGTGAAGTCGTAGTCGACGTACTGGGTGAAGTGTCCGGCCAGGAACTTCGCCACCGCGCGGCCGACATCGGTCGGACGGAAGCGGCGGTTGTCGAGCATCACGTATTCGCGCGAGAGCAGGGTCTGGATGATGCTGGCGTAGGTCGAGGGACGGCCGATGCCGAACTCTTCCAGGGCCTTGACCAGGCTGGCTTCGGAGAAGCGCGGCGGTGGCTCGGTGAAGTGCTGATCGATGACGATGGCCGAGAGCGGCACGATGTCGCCGGGCTTCATCGCCGGCAGTTTCCGGCCCTCGTCTTCAGCGTCGGCGGATTTCTGATCGGTGCCTTCCTCGTACACGGCCAGGAAGCCGGGGTCGATCACCGTGGTCCCGGTGGCGCGGAAGCCATGCTCACGGCCGGCGGCGAGCTCGACGCTGACGGTGTTCAGCGTGGCCGGCACCATCTGGCAGGCGACGGCGCGCTTCCAGATCAGCTCGTAGAGCTTCTGTTCGTCGGGGTTCAAGTACGCGGCCACCGACTTCGGCGTCAGCTTGGCCGAGGTGGGTCGGATCGCCTCGTGGGCTTCCTGCGCGTTCTTGGATTTGGTGCGGTACTCGTTGGCCGCCGCCGGCAGCGCATCGGCGCCGAACTCGCGGGCGATCACCTCGCGCAGCTCGGCCACGGCCTCCTGCGACAGGTGGGTCGAGTCGGTACGCATGTAGCTGATCAGGCCGACCGTGCCCTGCTCGCCCAGGCTCACGCCCTCGTAGAGTTTCTGCGCGACGCGCATGGTGCGGCTGGTCGAGAAGCCGAGCTTGCGCGCGGCCTCCTGCTGCAGGGTTGAGGTGATGAAGGGCGGCGCCGGGCGGCGCTTGCGCTCGCGGCTCTGCACGTCGCTGACGTGCAGGGCATCGCCGGCGGCCTTGACCAGCCGCGCGCGCGCGGCTTCGGCATCAGCGGCATTGGTCAGGGTGAACTGCTCGACCTTCTTGCCGTCGAGCTTGACCAGCTTGGCGTTGAAGGGCGTGACCGCGTGCGCGAGCTGGGCCTCGGCGGTCCAGTACTCGCGCGGCACGAAGGCTTCGATCTCTTCCTCGCGCTCGACGATCATGCGCAGCGCCGGGCTCTGCACGCGGCCGGCCGACAGCCCGCGCTGCACCTTGCGCCAGAGCACCGGCGAGAGGTTGAAGCCGACCAGGTAGTCGAGCGCGCGCCGCGCCTGCTGGGCGTTGACCAGGTTGTCGGAGACCGCGCGCGGCTTCGACATCGCCTCCTTGATGGCGCGCGGGGTGATCTCGGTGAAGACCACGCGCTGCAGGGTCTTGTCCTTCAGCAGGCCGCGCTCGCGCAGCACCTCGGCGATGTGCCAGCTGATCGCCTCGCCTTCGCGGTCCGGGTCGGTGGCGAGGAAAAGGGCATCGGCGGACTTCGCGGCCTTGGCGATGGCGTCGACGTGGCGCTCGTTGCGGTCGATCAGCTCGTAGCGCATGGCGAAGTCGCGCTCGGGGTCGACCGCGCCCTCCTTCGGCACCAGATCGCGCACATGACCGTAGGAGGCGAGGACCTGGAAGTCCTTGCCGAGATATTTGTTGATCGTCTTCGCCTTGGCGGGGGATTCGACGATGAGGAGGTTCTTGGCCATTTCAGTCCATCAGGGGCGTGAGGAGGACGCGGGCGACGCGTCCTGTCGATGCGCCCGTCATTCGTGTGTGCAGGTAAACCGCTGGGGTTGAAGAGGCCGTGACCGGCCGGCGGCCGTCTCGGCGCGCCGCGAGCAAATGGGCTGTGCGCCCACGCCGCCTTAATTCAGTGTCACCACAGCGTCCCTTCGCAAGTCAAGCCTCGGGCGCCAGCCAGAGACGGTCGTGGCCTGGCCATTGCGGTGCCGCGGCGACTGCGGCGACGGACTCGCTCGATGGCGGCGCAAGCTGGGCGCCGCGGCTGCGCGCCCGCTCCGTGTAGTCCTGGTACGCCGGGATCGCGATCGCCGCCAGCATCCCCATCAGCGCGATACCGCCGAATCCCACAACGACGATCAGGAACACGATCACGCATCCCCCCAAGCCTCGCTGCTGGCGCTCCGGGTGCGCGGTGAACGCCCATTTGTCGACCACCAGGGTATCGGCCACGAAGTCGTGCAGGGCGCGCTTGCGCTCGGTGAATCCGGCCATGAGGAACCCGATCCACAGGGTCAGATGGGAGAGCGCGGCTGCCAACCAACGGCCCAGCGCGCGGCCAAAACTCAGGCGGCGGCCTTCCCGGTCGGTGACCTTGATACCCAAGGCCAGCTTGCCCACTGTGGCCTGGTTCGAAGAGCTTTCCATCAGCGCGTAGTACGCGCCGGCCAGCACGAAATAGATGAGATAGAAGACCAGGTAGAACGCGAGCAATCCAGCGGAGGCCTCGCCGCCGCTCGCCTCCATCCCGCCGAACAGGCTGAAGGCGAATACCCCTCCCGCGATGGCGGCAACGATCTGGGCGACGATGCCGATGACGAAGGCGTCGAGGAACACCGCGGCCCAGCGCCGCAGAAACCCTGCCGGAACGACCTCGCCGGTGTTGACCCAGCCCGCATCGACCTCCAGCCGCGCCGCGCTGGGCGCATAGGGCGAAACCGCTCCAGCCGGAATGCCCGGAGGGACAGCCGGATCGGCCGCCCGGGCAGGTGGAGGTGCCGCCACGGGTTCAAGGCCGAGTTCCGCACTGGCGGCAGACACGGGCTGCCAGTCGCTCCAGCCTTCGCGCCAGACCAGGCTGCTCATGCTCAGGCGTCCCTGGCGGACATGCCCGATCAGCACGGCGGTGCCCACCGGGCCCTGCTGTTGGCCCTGAGCGTCCACGAAGTACCAGGTGCGGCCCGTGGCGGACGGATTCATGCGTGATTTCCCGGAATTGGGCCGCTTCCAGCCTCATTGAGGTGCTGTGAAGGTCTGGAACCGTCGCTGCTTCAGCGTCAGCCGGCGCCCAAAAGCGCTCACCGGCTCAGTGCAGCGCTTCACCGTCCAGCGCGAACAGATGGCTCTCCATCCACGCGAACGCGGCCTCATGCCCGGGCTGGTTGAACAGCACCATGAGCACGACCCATTTCAGGTCGTCGAGATCGAGCTCGGCCTGGTCCAGGGCCATCGCGCGGTCGATCACCTGCTCGCGAAGGCTGCCGTCGAGGATGCCGATCTGCTCCAGGAACAGCAGGAAACCGCGCGATTCGAGATCGAGCCGCTCCAGTTCCTGCGGGGCATAGAGTCGCAGCGGTCCGGCGACGGGCGCGAGGTTGCCGGAGCCATCGCGCAGCTGCTCCAAGCCATCGAGCCAGTCGAAGGCCTTGCTGACTTCGGCGGGGCTGAAGCCGGCCTGGATCAGGCTGGCCTGCAGGGACTCCCGGTCGCGGACCGCGTCGGGGTCGTCGTAGAAGTAGTTCTCGAACAGGTAGAGCAGTACGTCCAACAAGGTCTCTTTCATCCAGCCTCTACCTGCGCCGGCACGCGCGATTCAATCAGGAAGGCCGCCGGGCGTAGCGGCCATGCTGTGCGCTGACCACTCCCTCCAGTTCCAGCAGCAGCAGCATGGAGGACAGCACCCCCACGGTCAACCCGGTGCGCTCGGCCAGCAGATCGATGCCGACCGGGTCGTGTCCCAACGCGGCCAGAAGGCGGGCGCGTTCGGGGTCGGCCTCGGGCGCGGGGCCGGCGACGCTTGTCGAGCCTCGTGGTGCGGCCTGCAGGCGACTGCGCAGGCTGGCCGCCAGCCGCTGGGCGGTGGGGCCGAGGGCCTCGATCACCTCGTCCGCGGTCTCCACCAGCGCTGCGCCCTCGCGGATCAGACGGTGGCAGCCGCGGGCCAGTGGGTTGTGGATGGAACCGGGGATGGCGAACACCTCGCGCCCCGCTTCGCTCGCGTAACGCGCCGTGATCAGGGCACCGCTGCGCTGCGCGGCCTCGACCACGAGGGTGCCCAGCGCCAGTCCGGCGATGATGCGGTTGCGGCGCGGGAAGTGGTCGGCCCGCGCTGCCGTCCCCGGGGCGAACTCGCTCACGATGCACCCCTGCTCGCGCAGGCGCGCCGCCAGGGCGCGGTGGCGGGCGGGGTAGACAATGTCCGGCCCGGTGCCCACCACGGCGACGGTAGGCTGGCCGGCCTCCAGCGCCGCGAGATGCGCGGCGGCATCGATACCTTCGGCCAATCCGCTGGTCACGACCAGCCCGCTCCGCGCAAACGTTGCGGCGAAGTCGTTGGCGAGATCACGGCCTCCCGGCGTCGGGTTCCGGCTGCCGACGATCGCGATCTGCGCATGCCACAGCAGATCCGCACGGCCGCTGACGAACAGTACCGGCGGTGCGGCCGACAATTCGGCCAGCAGGCTCGGGTAGTCCGCATCGCCGAGAGGAATCAGCCGATTGCCTGGCGCTGCCAGCCACTCGGCGTCGGCAGCCTCGCGTGCCGGGTTCCGGCGCAGAAAGGCCTCGGCGGCGGCCTCGGAAATGCCCAGTGAGCGCAGCGCCGAGGTCTGGCCCGATTGCAGCCGCTCGGCGACCTGCGCGTCTTCCAAGGCCAAACGCAGAACGCGCCCCGGAAGTGGGGCGCGTACGGCAGCGAACCAGACCTCGGGACGCAGGTTCAAAGCGTTCAGGGCAGGCGATCGGGCGCCTTGGCGATGTTGTCCATGCCGGCAGGTCGGATGGCATCCATCACCAAGCCGTAGCTCACCTTGTCAAAGGTCCGGAAGATCATCACGTGGCCGACGAACTCATCGGGCAGCTTGACCTGGCGCGAGGGCAGGTTGGCAGTGAAGTCCGTCCGGTTCTCGATGCGGTCTGCGACGCGATCGCCTTCGTCATACAGCGCGAACACGTGCCCATTCTCGACGCCATCGCGCGCACCGGCCGACAAGGCGACGACGTCGCGCGGGCCGGCAATGCTGTAGTAGTCGGTTGCCGCGAGCACACGCATGTTCTCGGGCACGCGCTCAGGCGCGCGCGGGGTGAAATACAGATCGAACGCGGGCTCCTCTACCGGCATCAACAGGTCCCCGGCGCGGACTTCCTTGCCCTCGGGCGCCAGCAGCAGGGTGGCCGGGTCGCCAGCGACAGTGACCTCCGCCGTGGTGATGTCCGCAACCTCCCAGCCCAGCACTTCAAAGCCATTGTCGGAAGCGGCGTAATAGGCCCATTCGATGCCCGCCGTCTGCGGGGTCAGACCATCGCGGGCGTTCCACTCGTCTTTCTTCAAGCGATCCTTGCCGGAGGCCGGATGCGGATGAACGGCGTAGCGCAGTGTAGGACGCACGATCGCCCAGCGCTGACCGGGCTGGAAGTCGGCGCCGCGTGCGTACACCACCTGGCCAGAGGCGGCGCGCAGTCGGTTTTCTTCCATCGCCAGCACGTAGGGCAGACCCTTGGGCTCCTCGTCCAGCACGCGCATGCGCCGCAGGAACGGCTCGACCTCATGCAGCGGGATCGTGCGAATGGCCTCGTCGGCCTCGCGGCGAATCTGCGGATCGCGACGGTTGACCCCGAGCACCGGGCGGCCATCGAGGTAAGCGAGGCTGATCACGTCGCCCGGATAGATCAGGTGCGGGTTCTCGATCTGCGGGTTGGCCTGCCAGAGTTCCGGCCACAGCCACGGCTGCTTCAAAAAGCGGCCGGCGATATCCCACAGAGTGTCTCCCTTTTGCACCACGTAGGTGTCAGGGTGGTCCTCGCGCAGCTGCTGGGCCGCCACGCAGGTGGCAAAGGTCAGCACGGCGACGGCGAAAACTGAAAGCAGTTTTTTAAGCATGGCGGCCATCTACCTGATTTACCAAGCAGGTTTGTCGGCACTATAGCGTAAAGATTTGTGGATTAGAAACGGTTCAGGTTCACACATCCGGCGGTCGTCCCAGCGCCATACCGGCGCATGCACGGGCGGCCGGGCGGCACTGCGTTCAAGCTGCCGCTGGTATAGTCCTTAGCCCAAGACCCTTGATTTCAGGCGCCTTCGCGCCAAGGTAGCGGCCATGGCTACGCTTCCCATCCTCGAATTCCCCGATCCGCGCCTGCGCACTCGCGCCCGCGAAGTGCTGCCTGCGGATTTCACACCCGAGCTGCAGCAGCTGATCGACGACATGTTCGAGACCATGTACGCCGCACCGGGCATCGGCCTGGCGGCTTCGCAGGTCGATCGCCACCTGCGTTTCATGGTGATGGACGTGAGCGAGGACAAATCCCAGCCGCGCGTGTTCATCAATCCCCAGATCATCGAAAGCGACGGCCACCAGGTCTACCAGGAAGGCTGTCTGTCGGTGCCTGGCATCTTCGCCGACGTCACCCGAGCCAACCAGATCACCGTGCGCGCTCTGGATCGCCACGGCCAGAGCTTCGATCTCAAGGCCGACGGCCTGCTTGCGGTCTGCATCCAGCACGAGATGGACCACCTGGACGGCAAGGTCTTCGTCGACTACCTGTCGCCGCTGAAGCGCGAGATGGTCCGTAAGAAGCTCGCCAAGCAGCGCCGCGGCGCCGCCTGATCGAACCTGCAGCGGGTGCCCGGCACCCGCGGAGACGCTTTTCCATGACGAAGCCCCTGCGCCTGGTGTTCGCGGGAACGCCGGAGTTTTCCGTGCCGCCGCTGCAGCGGCTGTTGTCCGGCCCGGATGTGCTCCTCGCGGTCTACACCCAGCCGGATCGGCCGGCCGGCCGAGGTCGCCAGCTGCAGCCGAGTCCGGTCAAGCAGTGCGCGCGGGAGGGCGGCATCGAGGTGCGCCAGCCGCTCAACTTCAAGGATCCCGACGAACGCGCACGACTCGCCGCGCTCGAGCCCGACCTCATGATCGTGGTCGCCTACGGCTTGATCCTGCCGCAGAAGGTGCTGGAGATCCCGCGCTTCGGCTGCTGGAACCTGCATGCCTCGCTGCTGCCGCGCTGGCGCGGTGCGGCACCGATCCAGCGCGCCATCGAGGCCGGCGACGCCGAGACCGGCGTCGATCTTATGCAGATGGAGCGTGGCCTCGACACCGGACCGGTCCTGCTCGAGCGGCGCACGCCGATCCACGCCGATGACACCGGCGGCACCCTGCACGATCGCCTGGCCGCGATCGGCGCCGAACTGCTGTTCGAAGGCCTCGACCGACTCCGCGCGGGCGCGTCGCTGCTGCCGCAGCCGCAGCCCGAGCAGGGCGTCACCTATGCACACAAGCTCGACAAGGCCGAAGCGCGGCTCGACTTCAGCCAGCCCGCGGTCGTCCTCGAGCGCCGCGTGCGTGCCTTCAACCCGTGGCCGGTCTGCGACTGCGAGCTGGGCGGCGAGCGCCTGCGGGTGCATGCCGCACAGGCTCTGGACCAGCCCAGCGGTGCCGCGCCCGGCAGCGTGGTGGCGGCCAGCGCGGCCGGCATCGACATCGCCTGCGGCGCTGGCCTGCTGCGCCTGACCCGGGTGCAGCGCGAGGGTGGGCGCGCGCAGTCGGTGGCCGACTACCTCAACGCGCGGCGCACGCCGCTGCTGCCGTGAAGCCCGAGCGTCCGGACCAGCCTCCGCGTGCGGAGACGGCGAAGGCCACGGGCCGCGAGACCCCTGTGCCCGGCGCACTGGTGCGTGCCACCGCCGCGCGGGTACTGACCGAAGTGACCGCCGGCCGCTCGCTCAAGACCGTGCTGGCCCAGCGCCTGCCCGCATTGCGCGACAGCCGCGACCGCGCGCTGTGCGAGGCGCTCTGCCACGCCACCCTGCGGCGGCGTGCGCGCGACGTGGTCCTGCTCGACGCCCTGCTCGACAAACCCCTGCCGCCCTCGGCGCGCGGCGTCGGTCTGCTGCTGGCGGTGGGCTTCGCCCAGCTCGAGGCGCTGGGCCTGCCCGAACACGCGGCTGTCGCCTCCACCGCCGAGGCGGCGCGCGTGCTCGGCTTTCCGCGGCATGTGGGCCTGGTCAATGCGGTGCTGCGGCGCTTCCTGCGCGAGCGCGCCCAGCTGCCCGCCGGCAACGAGGCCCAACAGGCAGCGCAGGCGCATCCGCCCTGGTTGCTGGACGCCCTGCAGCGCGACTGGCCTGAACACTTCGACGCTCTGCTGCTGGCCGACCTGCGGCAGGCCCCGCTGTGGCTGCGCGCGCGTGGCGGTGCCGCTGCGGCTGCGCAACTCGCGGAAGATTTCAAAGCTGCGGGGCATGCGGTGGAGCGCGTCGAAGGCGCGGCCCTGTGCCTGCGTGATGCCGGCGACCCCACCCGCCTGCCGGGCTTCACCCGCGGCCGCTTCGTGGTGCAGGACATCGCCGCCCAGAACGCAGTCGCGGCACTCGCCCTGCAGCCCGGCCAGCGCGTGCTCGATGCCTGTGCGGCACCCGGCGGCAAGGCCGCGCAGATCGCCGAGGTCGGCGCGCGCCTGCTGGCGCTGGACAGTGATCCCAAGCGGCTGGAGCGGGTGCGCCAGACCTTCGAGCGTCTTGGCCTCGATGCCGAGCTGCGCGCCGTCGATGCGGCCGAGCCGGCGCGCTGGTGGGACGGCGTGGCCTTCGATGCGATCCTGCTGGACGCACCCTGCAGCGGAACCGGCGTGATCCGCCGCCAGCCCGACATCCTGCTGCACCGCCGCGCTGAGGACATTCCTGCGCTGGTCGCCCAGCAGGCCCGCCTGCTGCGCGCGCTCTGGCCTTTGCTGGCCCGGGGCGGGCGCTTAGTCTATGCGACCTGCTCCGTGCTGAAAGACGAGAACGAGCGCCAGATCGATGCCTTCCTCGCGGCCCATGCCGATGCCGAAGCCCTGCCGCTCGACGCGCGCTTCGGCCGGGCCAGCGGTGCCGGCGCCCAGCGCCTCGCCGGCGAGGGCGAAGGCGATGGCTTCTTCATCGCCGCGCTGCGCAAGCGCTGAGCGCCTGCGGCGCAGCGCCGCCGGCGTGCTGCTGCTGCTGCTGGCCGGCTGCGGCGCGGTCGACGCCCCGCGCGCCCGGATCGAAGATGCCCGCCGCCTGCAGCGTGGCGACAGCCTGCAGCTCGAGGTGCAGCAGCGGCTCGCGTTCCAGCCGCTGATGCTGGAGGCGCTGGCCAACGGCATCGGCCTGCGCCTCGACTACCGCCTGCAGTACTGCCCGTCCGCCGAGCGCGCCGTCCGCAGCCTGTGGCTTCGCTACTACCCCTTGGCCAGCGAATACGAGATGCGCTGGGAAGGCGAGGCGCAGGGACGTCGTTTCGCCCGTCGTGGTGCCCTGCTCGCTGCGCTGGACCGCATCCGCATCGAGCTGCCGGTGCAGGCGGCCGAGTGCGAGCTGCAGCTGAGCGTCGAGCTCGAACGCTCGGCCCTGCCGGCGCCGCTGCGCTTTCCGGCGCTGATCGGCCTGCAGGACTGGCGGCTCTCATCCGACCCCTATCGGCTGCCCGCGGAGGCCGCCCCGTGACGCAGGGCCGCAAGCCTCCCTTGCCGCGTCGCGCAGGCCCGCTGCTGTTGGCCCTGGGTGTGCTGGTGCTGGTGTTCTCGGCGCTCTATCTCGCGGCCAGCGCGGAGGGTCTCGGCACCCGCTTCGCCGGTCTCTATCCCTGGGTGTTCCTCGGTGCCGGCGCGGCCGTGCTGCTGCTGGCCCTGGCCATCCTCGGGCGCCTGCTCAAGCTGCGCCGGCAGCTGCGGTCCGGTGAGCCCGGCGCGCGGCTGACGCGGCGCCTGCTGATCCTGCTGCTTGCGCTGTCGGTGCCACCGGTGCTGCTGGTGTTCGCGTTCTCCGCGCGCTTTGTCGGCGCCAGCGTCGACAGCTGGCTGCGCGCGAACAGCGTTGAGGCCATGGACAGCGCGTTGGAGCTCGCCCGCCTGCAGCTGGAGGACCGCCGCAGCGATGCCCTGCAGCGCGCCGAGCGCGCGCTGGAGCGCATGCGCCGCGACCGCTTCGACCTAGCTGGCGCCATGGAGCAGTCGCTGGACGAGATCGACGCCGCGCAGCTGGCGCTGTTCGAGGGCGATGGCCGCATCCGCCACATCGCCGCCGCCGCGCCCGGCCTGCTGCTGCCCTCGCCGCCCGACGAGGACGCGCGCGCCGCGCTCAGCGCGCGCGGTCGCCTGATCGACCAGATCCGCGTCGGCGAGACCGACTACCTGCGCGTCCTGCAGGACCCCGAGTTCGAGGCGGGTCAGGTGCTGCAGGCGCTGTTCGCGCTGCCGCCGCGCCTCGTCGAGCTCACCGGCCAGGTCGAGGCCGCGGCCTTCGGCACCCGCCAGGCCCTGTTCCTGCGCGATCAGCTCAAATTGACCTTCGTGCTGATCCTGAGTCTGGTGGCCCTGCTCTCGGTCTTCCTTGCCGTGCTCATCGCGTTCGATCTGGCGCGGCGCCTGGTCTCGCCGATCGGTCGACTGTCGGCGGCGACGCGCGCGGTGGCCGCGGGACAGCTGGAGCCGGTGGACGTACCGCCGCGCGGCGATGAGCTGGGCTTTCTGGTCGAAAGCTTCAACCGCATGACGGTCGAGCTGGCGGCAAGCCGCGAGCGCGCCGCCGCCAGCGCCGCCGAAACCGAACGCCAGCGCGCCTTTCTCGAGACCGTGCTCGCGCGCCTGTCCTCGGCGGTGCTGGTGTTTGACGCCGACGGCATCCTGCGCGGGGCGAATGCCGCTGCCGCCGAACTCGCCGTGGCGCCGCTCGGCGAGCTGCAGGGGCGGCCGCTCGACGCGCTCGCGCAGCGCTGCCCGGCTCTCGTCGATGTGCTCGGGCTGGCCGCGCAGCGTCTGCGAGAGGGCGCGCCCGAGTGGCGCGAGGAGTGCACGGTCGAAGAAGGCGGTCAGCGCCGCCTGCTGCTGGTGCGCGGCGCGCGTTTGCCCGATGCCGGCCAGGTGCTGGTGATCGACGACACCAGCCACATCGACCGCGCGCGTCGCGACGCCGCGTGGTCTGAAGTGGCGCGCCGACTCGCGCACGAGGTCAAGAACCCGCTGACGCCGATCCAGCTCTCGGCCGAGCGCCTGCGTCGCCGGGTGCTGCCGCAGCTGGCGCCGGCCGAGGCCGAGGTGCTCGATCGCGCGACGCACACGATCGTGGCCCAGGTTGATGCCCTCAAGACCTTGGTCAACGCCTTCGGTGAATACGCGCGCCCGCCGCAGCTCAGCCTGGTGGAGACCGACATCGTCGCGCTGGTGGACGAGGTGCTGGAGCTGTACGAGCACGATCCGCGCCTGCAGCTGCGCCGCGAGTTCGCCAGGCCGCTGCCGCGCCCGCGCGTCGACGCCGGGCGCCTCCGCCAGGTGCTGCACAACCTGTTGAAGAATGCGCTCGAGGCCAGCGCGGAACGGCCCGCCCTCGCGGTCTGCATCCGCCTTGCCGCGCAGCGACTCGGCGACCGCGACTGGCTGGACCTGAGCGTCGAGGACGATGGCCCCGGCCTGCCGGAGGGCTTCGCCGGCGACTGGTTCGAGCCCTACCGCAGCAGCAAGCCCAAGGGCTCGGGCCTGGGGCTCGCCATCTGCCGGCGCATCGCCGAGGAGCACGGTGGTCAGCTGCTGGCCGAGAACCGCAGCGAGGGCGGCGCCCGCTTCGTCCTGCGGCTACCGTGTTGAGAGCCGGGATTGGGGATTCGGGATTCGCCCGGGCTGAGGGCGATCCGAAGTCCTTGCGGTCGGCTGCATTCCTTGCCGGACCGCGAACCGTGGCCAGCAGCGCGCTCCCAGTGCCGCCCGCTACCCGCAGGCTCACTCCCCTATTCCTGATCCACGCCTCGGCGGGCGTATAGTCCGGCGCACATGTCCACCACGGGGGAGGTCACGTCATGCACAGCATCCGTCAGATCCTAGAGGGCAAGACCGCGCAGGTCGTCTGCGTGACCGAACAGACGCCGGTGCTGGAGGTGATCCGTCAGATGGCCGAGCACGGCATCGGGTCGGTGCTGGTGATGCGCGGCGATGCCTTGGTCGGCATCGCCACCGAGCGTGACTACGCGCGCAAGGTGATTCTCAAGGGGCGCAGCTCGCAGGACACGCCGGTGGCCGACATCATGTCGAGCCCGGTTCTCACGGTGGGGCCCGGCGAGGACATCCGCCGCTGCATGCAGATCGTCACCGAGAAGCGGATTCGTCACCTGCCGGTCGTGGAAGGAGGTGCCGTGGTCGGCCTGATCTCGATCGGCGACCTGCTGAAATGGGTGATCCGCGAGCAGGAGCAGGAGATCGAGCAGCTGCAGCAGTACATCGCCGGCTAGGTTCCCGATCCCATAGAGGCGACGGCGCTCGCCAAAACGCACGAGGCGCCACCTGGGCGCCTCGTGCGGATGCCACGCCGAATCCGGCTCAGTCGTTCTCGAACTCGGCCAAGGCCGCTTCGGCGTCGCGCACCAGCAGCCGGTTCACCGCCGCGATGTCCTTGACGTCGATGACACCAGCGGCCTGCTTCAGCGCAAGCCCGTTCACCAAGAAAGTGTGCCGGGCATTGGAGTAGTCGCGCTGCGCACTGGTCAACACCTGCTGGGACAGCAGAACGTCGACGATGGTGCGGGTACCGACCTCAAACCCGGCCTCGGTAGCCTCGAGCGCGCTGCGCGCCGAGATGAGCGCCTGACGGCGCGCCTCGATCTCGGAGATGCCGGCCAGCACCGCACGGTAGGCGTTGCGGGTCTGGCGGGTCACCGCACGGCGTTCCTGTTCCAGGCGGTCCTCGTTGGCATCGCGCGAATAGACAGCCTGGCGAACCTGCGACTGCACCCGACCGCCGGTGTACAGCGGAATGTTGAGGTTCACGCTGATCGCCGTGCCCACGGACTCGCCGCTCGCCGGGCGAACCAGCCCATTGGCGAGAATGGTCTCGCCCCAGCTCGGGCCCCCGCTGCGGCCGGCGCTCAGGCCCAGCGTGGGCAGGTGGGCGGAGCGTGCGGTGGCGATATCCTGCTGGGCGGCGTCCAGCGCCAGCGCTCGCGAGCGCAGCACCGGATTCTCACCGAGCGCGGTCTGCACCCACTGGTCGAGATCTGCGGGTTCGGGCATCGAGGGGCTGAAGTCTTCGTCCAGACCCTGCAGGTTCTGCAGATACTGGCCGGTCAGCTCGGCCAGGGCTTCGCGGGCATCGTCCAGCGCGTTGGCGGCATTGATCGCGGCGGCGCGCGAGGCGTCGTAGCGGGCGCGGGCCTCGTGGACGTCGGTGATCGCCGTCAGGCCGACCTCGAAGCGTTGTTCCGCCTGATCCAGCTGGCGCTTGACCGCGCGCTCATCGGCGCGGGCGAACACCAGGCTGTCCACGGAGGTGAGCGCGGTGAAGTAGGCCTGGGCGACGCGCAGCGCAAGGCCGTCAACGGCGGCGTCGTAGTCGGCGTCCGCGGCCTCGGCGCGGGCTCGGCTGGCGCGCAGACGGGTGTAGTTGCTGTGGTCGTACAGGCTCTGCTGCAGGTTCAGGTTCCAGTCGCGCGAACGCGATTCGCTGCGCGAACCCTCGCGCCCGAAGACGATGCCACCGTTGGGGTCCTCGGTGAAGGTGAAGCGCGAGCTGGAGCTCGAGTTGTCCGTGAAAGCGCTGCTGGCCGAGACCTGTGGCAGCAGGGCCGAACGGCTCTGCACCACGCCCTCGCCGGTGGCCATGCGCTGCGCTTCGACGGCGGCGAGCTGGGGGTCGCTCTGCCGGGCGAGCTCGTAGGCCTGCATCAGGTCGGCGGCCCCGGCGCTGCCGGCGGCAGCTAGGGCAAGGGCGAAACTCAGGGGACGCAGGCTGGGCAGTCGCATGGCAGTTCCTTTGGCGAGCGTGGGGCGTGCGGTCCGGACTACAGCGCGAAGCGCTGGACCGGCGCGGCGCCGTGGAGGTAGGAGATGTCGGTTTCGAACAGACTTTCCATGGCCCAGCCATGGTCGGCGCGGGTGTAGAGCACCGCTTCCTGCACCGGGCTTCGGCCGCGGATCACGAACAGCTTGCCGCCCGGGCGCACCCAGCTCAGGAACCGCTCGGGCACCTCGGCGACGGCGCCGCCGATGGCGACGGCGTCAAACTGGCGGCCAGGCTGGAACTGCAGCGCGTCGGCGGCTTCGAGGCTCACGTTGGCCAAGCCGGCGGCCTGCAGGCGCGCGCGCGCGCGATCGACGAAATCGGCGTGGACATCAATGCTGTGCACGGCACGCGCCAGCCGGCCGAGGCAGGCGGTGAGGTAGCCGGAGCCGGTGCCGATCTCCAGCACTTCGTGCTCGGGCGAGAGGTCCAACGCCTGCAGCAGGCGGCCTTCGATGACCGGCTTCAGCATGAACTCGCCGTGTTCCAGCGGCAGCGCAAGGTCGGCATAGGCGAGCTTGCGGTGGCGGGTCGGTGCGAAGTCCTCGCGCTTGACCGAGCCGATGACGTCAAGCACGCGGAAATCGAGGACCTCCCAGGGGCGGACCTGCTGCTCGACCATCGCAAAACGGGCCTGCTCGAAATCAACTGCCATGTTCGTGTCCTGCCTGCGGGGCCCGCGTCGCGCGGGCGCGTAACCGCGAATTGTAGGCGCTGGCCTTGTGCTCCGCCAAATGACGCGGCGGTGCGGGGCGGCCCGAACCCCGCATCCTTGCCCGATGCACGGTGCCCGATCCGGCGCCTCGACCGCAGTGCGGAAAGTCACCGTGACCGAAGGCAGGGGCCGGGTCACGCACGGGTGGGCGCCGCCGGGCGGATCCGGTGCCAGGCGGCATACAGGGCGGGCAGGAACAAAAGAGTCAGCGCCGTTGCCACCAGCAGGCCACCCATGATGGCGACCGCCATCGGCCCGAAGAACGCGCTGCGCGACAGGGGAATCATCGCCAGGATGGCGGTGAGCGCAGTGAGCACGATCGGCCTGAAGCGGCGCACCGTGGCCTCGACGATGGCCTCCACGGGCGAGGCGCCCTCGGCGAGATCATGCTCGATCTGGTCCACCAGGATCACCGAATTGCGCATGATCATGCCCGCCAGTGCGATGGTGCCCAGCATGGCGACGAAACCGAAGGGGCGGTCGAACAGCAGGAGGAAGGCGGTGACCCCGATCAGGCCGAGCGGAGCGGTCAGCAGCACGATCACCGAATTGCCGAAGCTGCGCAGCTGCATCATGAGCAGCGTGAAGACGACGCCGAAGAACAGCGGCATGGCGGCGGCAATCGAGCGCGAACCGCGGCCTGCATCCTCGACCGAGCCTCCGACCTCCAGCAGGTAACCCGAGGGCAGCTCCGCCCGCAGCTCGGCCATCTGCGGTGCCAGCTCGGCCACCGCGGTGGCGGGTTGCACGCCGTCGACGATGTCGGCGCGCACCGTCACCGTGGGCAGGCGATTGCGATGCCAGACGATGCCCTCTTCGAATCCGTACTCGAGGCGGGCGATTTGGCTCAGGGGCACGGTGCCGCCGCGGCTGGTCGGCACCGCGAGGCTGCCGAGCATCGACAGGCTGGCGCGCTCCTCGGCCGGCCCGCGCAGCAGGATCTGCACCTGCTCGTTGTCCTCGCGCAGGGTGCTGACCGGCGTGCCGGACAGCGAGCCCTGCAGGAACAGGGCGAGCTGCGCCGAGCTCACGCCCAGCGCGCGGGCGCGCTCCTGCTCAATCTCCAGCCGAACGATCTTGCTGGGCTCCTCCCAGTCGAGATGCACGTTGAACAGGGCCGGATGCGCGCGCATGCGCTCCTCCACCGCATGGGCGTGCCTGCGCACCACATCGATGTGCTCGCCAGAGACGCGGAACTGCACGGGGTACCCGACCGGCGGGCCGTTCTCGAGCCGCGAGACGCGGGTCCGCACCTGCGGGAACTGCTGGGGCAGGTTCTCCAGCAGCCAGCCGCGCAGGGCTTCACGCTCTTCGATCGAGCGGGTCAGCAGTACGAACTGGGCGAATCCTGTCTGCGGCAGCTGCTGGTCCAGCGGCAGGTAGAAGCGCGGCGAACCGGTGCCCACATAGGCCACGTAGTTCTCGATGTCCTCGCGGTCAGCCAGCAGTGCTTCGAATCGACGCGCCTCGGCCTCGGTCGCCGCCAGCGAGCTGCCCTCCGCAAGCTTGAAGTCGACCATCAGTTCCAGGCGCGCTGAGGCCGGGAAGAACTGCTGTGGCACCAGCCGGAACAGCGCCAGCGAGCCGGCGAACACCAGCACGGTCACTGCGATCACCGTCCAGCGGCGCTCGACGCACCACGCCACGACACCGCGGAAGCGCTGGTAGAAGGGCTTCTGGTAGGGATCGGGCGCGTGCCCATGGCCGCCTTTGTGGAAGTCGGGCAGCAGGCGGTCGCCGAGGTAGGGCACGAACACCACGGCCGCGATCCACGACACCACCAGCGCGAGGGTCACCACTTCGAAGATCGAGCGCGTGTACTCGCCCGTGCTGGAGTTGGCGGTGGCGATCGGCAGGAAGCCGGCGGCGGTGATGAGCGTGCCGGTCAGCATCGGGAAGGCCGTCGACGTCCAGGCGAAGGCGGCCGCGCGCAGGCGGTCGAAGCCCTGCTCCATCTTGATGGCCATCATCTCGACCGCGATGATCGCGTCGTCGACCAGCAGGCCCAGCGCCAGCACCAGCGCGCCTAGCGAGATCTTGTGCAGGCCGATGCCGAAGTAGTGCATGCCGGCGAAGGTCATGGCGAGCACCAGCGGGATCGACAGCGCCACCACCAGGCCCGTGCGGAAGCCGAGCGAGAAGAAGCTCACCAGCAGCACGATGATCACGGCCTCGGCCAGCACCTGCACGAATTCGCGCACCGAGGCGCGCACGGCCGCCGGCTGGTCCGAGACCTTCTGCAGGCTCATGCCCACCGGCAGCGTCTGCTGCAGGCGCTGGAATTCTTCTTCGAGCCGTTCTCCGAGGCGGATGATGTCGCCACCGCGGCGCATCGACACGGCGATGCCGATCGCGTCCTTGCCCATGAAGCGCATCCGCGGTTCCGGCGGGTCGGAGAAGCCGCGGAACACGTCGGCAACGTCACCGATGCGGAAGTCGCGGTCGCCCACGCGCAGCGGGAAGCCGCGGATGTCCTCGACGTCGTCGAAGCGGCCCGACACGCGCAGGCGCACGCGCTCGCCGGGGGTCTCGAAGAAGCTCGCCTCGCTCACCGCGTTCTGCTCGTCCAGCGCGCGCTGCACCTCGGCCAGCGGCAGACCGAGCGCGGCCAGCTTGGTGTTGCTGAGCTCGATCCAGATGCGCTCCTGCTGCAGGCCGAGCAGCTCGATCTTGCCGACGTCGGGCACGCGCATCAGCTCCAGTTCGAGCCGCTCGGCGTAGTCCTTGAGCGTGGCGTAGTCGAAGCCCTCGCCGGACAGCGCGTAGATGTTGCCGAAGGTGTCGCCGAATTCGTCGTTGAAGAACGGCCCCTGGATGCCCGCCGGCAGGCTGGGCCGGAGGTCGCCGACCTTCTTGCGCACCTGGTACCAGAGTTCGGGCAGGTCCTTCGAGCGCAACGAGTCCTTGGCGACAAACTGCACCAGCGACTCGCCGGGCCGCGAGTAGGCGCGGATGAATTCGTAGTTGCCGGTCTCCATGAGCTTGCGCTCGACCCGGTCGGTGATCTGGCGCGCGACTTCCTCGGCGGAAGCGCCCGGCCACAGGGTGCGCACCACCATCACCTTGAAGGTGAAGGGCGGGTCCTCGCTCTGGCCCAGCCGGCCGTAGGAGACGATGCCCATCAGCGCCAGCCCGAGCATGGCGTAGACCACCAGGCTGCGGTTGCGCAGGGCCCATTCGGAGAGATTGAAGCCAGTCATGGCGGTTTACTGCCCGGCGGCAAGGTCGAGCGGACGGTTGTCGCGATCGACCGGGCGGATCGCCTGGCCCTCGCGCAGCAGGTGCACGCCGCCGGCGACGATCCAGTCCTCGGCGCCGATGCCCTCCAGCACCGGCACGCTGGTCTCGCCATAGGCGCCCAGCTTGACCGCGCGCCTCTGCACGGTGCCGGTGCCCGGATCGAAGCGCAGCACGAAAGGCTGGCCCTCGCTGGCAGAGACCGCTCCCAGCGGCAGCTTGAGTTCGCTGCTGCTGGCGTTGTTCAGGAACACCCGCGCGCTCTGCCCGAGCTCAACGCCTTCCGTGGTGTCGGCGATGGCGACGCGGGCGGCGTAGGTGCGCGAGGCGGCGTCGGCCGCCGGCGCCAGTTCGCGGATGCGGCCGCTGAGCGCGCGCTCGCGCTGCGACCACAGCTGGATCTGCACCGGCTGGTCGAGGCTGACGTCGGCGATCGCATGCTCCGGGATCGCGATCACCACCTCGCGCTCGCCGTCCTCGGCCAGTACGAACACCGGCTGGCCGGCGGCAACCACCTGGCCGGCCTCGGCCAGGCGCTGCGCGATCACCCCGGCTGCCGGAGCGCGCAGCACCGCGTAGCCCGCCTGGTTGCGCGCCACTTCAAGCTGGGCGCGCGCCGCCTCGACCTGGGATTCGGCGGCGCGCAGCCGCGCCTGCGCGCCGTCGAACGCGGAAGCGCTGGTGAGGCCGCGCTCGCGCAGCGACTGCTGACGGGCGAACTCGGACTGCGCCAGCGCACGCTCCGACTCGGCTGCCGCCAGCTGGGCGCGACTCGCATCGACCTGCAGGCCGAGGTCCTGGGGTTCCAGTTCGGCCAGCGGCTGGTCGCGGGCCACGCGTTCGCCGACCTCGACCAGACGCCGGCTGATCTTTCCGCCGACGCGGAAGGCCAGGGCGGGCTCGTGGCGCGCGCGCACTTCGCCGGCATAGGCGCTGAAGCCGGCTTCGTCGGCCAGTGGCTGCACCACGATGGCGGGGCGCACCGGGTCGGGCAGATTGGGTTCACTGCCGCACCCCGCGAGCAGCAGGCTCAGGGTCAGCAGTTTCAGGGTGGGGATCAGCGCAGCGGGGACGCGGGAGGCGCGCGAAAGCGTGTCCATGGCGAGGACTCGATCAGAGAGGACGGGAATCGTCGGGCGAAGCCTAGAATTAAAATACTGACCAGTCCAGTATTCTATTTGTGAGTGCCGCTAGACTAGACCCATGCAAGCCCAACGCTCCGCCAAAGGCCCCGGCCGCCCCAAGGATCCCGAGAAGCGCTCCGCCATCCTCGATGCCGCCAAGCGACTGTTCCCGCTGCGCGGCTTCGATGGCGTCAGCATGGACGCCATCGCTGCCGAGGCCGGGGTGTCGAAGCTCACGGTGTACAGCCATTTCAGCGACAAGGACACGCTGTTCGCCGAGACGGTCAAGGCCAAGTGCGAGGAGCAGCTGCCGGAGTCGGTGTTTCGCGCCGAGCCTGGACGTGGCCCGATGCGCGAGCAGCTGCGGGCGATCGCCACCGGTTTCCACAGCCTGATCCTGTCGCCAGAGTCGGTGAGCTTCTACCGGATGATGGCGGCGCAGGGGGAGTCGAACGGCAAGCTCGCCGAGCTGTTCTACGCCGCGGGCCCACGCCGGATCCTCGATGCTTTCGAGGCCTTCCTGAGCGCGGCCAATCGGGCCGGCAGTCTGGACGTGCCGGACCCGCGCCGCGCCGCCGGCCATTTCTTCTGCTTGATCAAGGGCGAGGCGCACATGCGCCAGCTGATCGGCTGCCCCTTGTGTGGAAGCGAATGCAGCGAGGGGCCCGAGCACATCGAGAGCGTGCTGGACCTGTTCCTGCGCGCCTACAGCCCCCGCGTCTAAAGCGGTGTGCCAGCTGGCGAGCTCGCCGCGGCGCCGCCCTCCACGTCTTTCGCCCCGCGCCCGCGCTTTTCACCCGGGGCGCGGCTGCGCGCGCATCTGCACGTCGCGTCACAGTTGGTTGCATTCTCCGGGAGTAAATTTGCCGTTAATCGCAGGCGGGTTAGGCTGTTGGCCTCGCAAGCTCACCTTGATTCTGCGAATCGCCCCGCAAAGGTCTGATGCAATGAGCTTTTCAGCGCTAATCATCGCTGCGCCGCTGAGTCTGCTCGCATTCCTGCTGGCCGGTCTGCGCTGGGTGCCCGAAGGCTGTGCCTATACGGTGCGCCGCTTCGGCCGCTACGTCCGCACCCTGCCGCCGGGACTGGGCTTTGTGCTGCCCCTGGTCGAGCGCGTGGGCCAGCGTGTGCGTCTTGTCGGCCACACCGTGCCGGTAGATCAGGCCGCGCTCCGCGGCGAGGTGTACTACCAGATCCTCGATCCACGCCAGGCCGGCGAGGCGCTGGAGTCGATCGACCAGTATGTGCAGCGCACCGCCACCGAAACCCTGAGCCGACTGCCGCAGCCGCAGGCCGGCGCCCCAGGGCTGGACCAGCAGGTGCGGCAGCAGCTCAACGAGGCGCTGGCGAGCCGCGGCCTGCGGGTCGTCCGCTGCGTGCTTCCGGTCAGTGCCTGAGCGCGCTGACGCAGGCAGCGATTTGCGTCACCCCGGCGGCGTGCCGATACTTGCGCCCCCTTGCAAGGCACCCTCCCCCGCTTGACTACCCCTCCCGAACTGCCCGGCGAGATCGCCGCGCTCGCGCCACGGCTGCGCGAGGGCCTGCTGCGGCTGGGCGTGGATGCAGGCCAGGCCGAACCCCTGCTGGCTTACCTGGCGCTGCTGCAGCGCTGGAACGGCACCTACAACCTCACTGCCGTGCGTGATCCGCAGCAGATGCTGGGGCTGCACCTGCTCGATTCCCTCAGCATCCTCGCCGATGTCCCCGCCGAGGGCGCGCTGATCGACATCGGCAGCGGTGCCGGCCTGCCCGGGATTCCGCTGGCGATCGTGCGCCCGCGTCTCGCGGTGAGCCTGGTCGAGCCGGTCGGCAAGAAGGCGCGCTTCCTGCGCGAGGTCGTTCGCCAGCTGAAGCTTGCCAACGTCCGCGTGTTCGACTGCCGCGCCGAACAGGTGGACGAGGCCGGCCGCTACGACTGTCTCTCGGCGCGCGCCTTGGGTAGTCTTGCCCAGCTCATCGCTTTCGGCGGGCATCTGTTGAAGCCGGCCGGCCGGCTGCTGGCGATGAAGGGCCAGTGGCCCGCCGAAGAGCTGGCGGCGCTGCCCCCGGCTTGGATGCTGGAGCACTCGCGCCGGCTGGAGGTGCCCGAGGTCGAAGGCGAGCGCCACCTGCTGGTGCTGAAGCGGGTGGTGGAATGAGCGGCGACGGCATGCATCCTGCGACGACGCAGGCGGACGGCACGGCAGCACAGCACGGAGTCGAGATGGCCCGGATCATTGCAATCGCCAACCAGAAGGGCGGCGTCGGCAAGACCACGACCGCAGTCAACCTCGCGGCGGCGCTGGCCGAGGCGCGCAAGCGGGTGCTGCTGGTCGACATGGACCCGCAGGGCAACGCCACCATGGCCAGCGGCGTCGAGAAGAACGAGGTCGCGCACACCGGCTGTGACGTGCTGCTGGAGGAAGTCCCCATCGCGGAAGCCATCGTCGGTTCGTCCGGCGGCTTCGACGTGCTTCCCGGCAATACAGACCTGACTGCGGCCGAAGTGAAGCTGATGGACGCGCTGGCGCGCGAGCAGCGCCTGAAGGAGTGCCTGGCCCAGGTCGCCGACCGCTACCAGTACATCCTGATCGACTGCCCGCCCTCGCTGAACCTGCTGACCCTGAATGCGCTGACCGCCGCCCACGGCGTGCTGGTGCCAATGCAGTGCGAGTACTTCGCGCTGGAAGGCCTGTCGGCGCTGATGGACACCATTCGCGCGGTGAAGACGCGGCTGAATCCGCAGCTGGAGGTCGAAGGCATCCTGCGCACCATGTACGACGTCCGCAACAACCTCGCCAACGATGTGTCCGCCCAGCTGACCCAGCACTTCGGCGACAAGGTCTTCCGGACCATGATCCCGCGCAACGTGCGCGTGGCCGAGGCGCCCAGCCACGGCCAGAGCATCATCAGCTACGACCGCAGCTCGCGCGGCAGCATCGCCTACCTCGGCCTTGCCGGCGAAATGATCCGCCGCGAGAAGCATCCCGCGGCGCCGTCCGAACATCACTGATCAAGGCCTGACATGAGCGCCAAGAAACGCGGCCTCGGCCGCGGCCTCGATGCCCTGCTGGGCGGCGGCAACGACCGTGCCAGCACCGAACCGGAGCGTCTGCGCGAGTTGCCGATCGAAGCCCTGCAGCCCGGCAAGTACCAGCCGCGTAGCCACATGGACAGCGAGCGACTGCAGGAGCTGGCCGACTCGATCCGCGCGCAGGGCCTGATCCAGCCGATCATCGTCCGTCC